>BNJU01001867.1_pt1 | contig 377314 bp, 593 predicted proteins | sample 8539281 | NCBI WGS metagenome assembly BNJU01 (sample SAMD00202456, study PRJDB9452) | human saliva metagenome | isolation source: human saliva | place: Japan | reverse complement strand
ATAATATTTCAAAAATATAAACCCTCAATTTTATCAACCCTCTATATCTTATTATGTATATTATATTAAATTATAGCGACATATAATGTCATACCTTAAAAATTTTTTTAAATTTTAGTTTAGGCTAATATATTATACTATATTATTATTTTCTATTAAATATTTTCATATAAATTTCAAATTAAATAATAGTATGATTTATCTTCAATTTTAAGTATTTTTAGGAAGAAGTCTTTTACTTTGACTTTGACTCATTTATTTCTTTAAAAAAATAAGAAAAGTAGAGTATTTTATTTGATTTCATTAAAGAAAAATAGTTATAATATTATAAGGAGAATTTTTAGTTTCTAATTTTTAGATGTTTACATTGAATAACAAATTCAATATATAAGGGAGATAAGATGGTAAGAAAAATTAAAAGCTTGAAAATTATTTAAACACAGAAAAAAATCTAATGATTTTTTTGAAATGGCATATAATGCTGAAACGCAAACTAAGGCAAAAAGTTATTTAAAAAAGGCTTTAGAACTTGATCCAGATAATTTAGATGCTGAATTAGCTCTAGCAGATATTAGTTCAAAAATCACAATTAGACTTTCTTAAAAAAACAGAAGATATTATTGCTCATGGTAACAAATTAATGGAAGAACAAGGGCATTTTGAAAAAGGAATGTATAGGGGATTTTTTTGGTTAATTTTTGAAACTCGTCCTTATATGAGAGTGAGATATCGTTATTTAATGTTACTTTTAGAATGTAAAATGTTAAAAAAAGCTATACATGAATGTGAGGAAATGCTTAAATTATGTGAAAATGATAACTTGGGTGTAAGATATATTTTAATACATCTTTATACTTTTTTGGGAAGATGAAAAAGTCCGTTTTAAATTTATGTAAAAAAACTTAAAATGTTAAAGACTACTCAATTGTTATTTTCCTCTTTCTGTTCTTTATTATAAATTATTAGATTTTAAAAAGGCTGAAAAAAATATTTGTTAGAATTAGCTGAAACTAATAAATATACTAAAGAATTTTTTTAAAAGCATTTCTTGAAGAAAGAATAGATGAATTTGAATTAGAAGATTATGGTTATAGACCTTTTTACAATAGATGAATTAATCGTAACCTTTATGGAAAAATTTATATCTGTATTGCAATCTTATAGAATATTTCTCATGGGGATATGATATTTTAAAAGAAAAAGATAAAATAATAAAAAAATAAGAAGCTGTTGCAAATTAATAAGGTTTTGCTTGTTAAATTGTAATAGCTTTTTCTAGGAACTATATTTCTATACTAAATTTTTAAATTTAAGTTCAATATATTTTTCTTAAAATTATTGAAAAAAATATAAATAAAAAAATTATTTTTTTAGGTTCGTATATATCAACTCCAATATTTGTTAAATTGCTTTTTATTTTTTTGTAAATTGATAGAATAAGTCAAGAAAAGAAATAAATCAATTTTTTTAAAAAGAAAGTGGAGGAGAAACAAATGATATATAATAACTTACTAGATTTAATTGGGAATACACCTGTTGTAAAGGTTGATTTTAAAGATGAAAATATTGCAGATGTATATGTAAAACTTGAAAAAAATTCAATTTAAGTGGAAGTGTTAAAGATAGAGCAGCTTTAGGAATGATAGAAGCTGCAGAAAGAGATGGTTTATTAAAAGAAGGTAGTGTTATAATAGAACCTACATCAGGAAATACAGGAATAGCACTTTCGTTAATCGGAAGATTAAAAGGATACAAAGTTGTAATCGTTATGCCTGATACTATGAGTATAGAAAGAAGATCAACTTTAAAAAGCATATGGAGCAGAACTTATCTTAACAGATGGAAGTAAAGGAATAGGAGAAGCAATTGCAGTTGCAGAAAAATTAGTTGCAGAAAATCCAAATTACTTTATGCCACAACAATTTAATAATAAAAGCTAATCCAGAAAAAAACATTATGAAACAACAGGAAAAGAAATTTTAGATGACTTTAAAGTTGTGGATGCTTTTGTTGCAGGTGTTGGAACTGGAGGAACTTTAGTAGGAATAGGAAAGAGATTAAAAGAAAGATCAAAAGATACAAAAGTAATTGGAGTTGAACCTAGTACATCAGCTGTTCTTTCAGGAGAAGCACCTGGAAAAACACTCTATACAAGGTATAGGAACAGGATTTGTTCCAGAAAAACTATGATGCTACTGTTGTAGATGAAGTTATAAAAATATCTTCAGAAGAAGCATTAGAATATGCTAAAAAAAGCTTCTCATGATTTTTGGATTATTTGTGGGAATTTCATCAGGAGCAAACATTGCTGCAGCTTATCAAGTTGCAAAGAAATTAGGAAAAAGGTAAAAACAGTTGTTACAATAGCTCCAGATGGTGGAGAAAAAAATATCTATCTATTGAAGCATTTTTAACAAAATAAAAAGATAAAACTATAGTTAAGAGGAGTAAAGAAAAAGTGAATATTTTTAAATGGTTAAAAGATGAATTTTTAAATATACAACAAAAGGATCCAGCAGTAAAAAGCAAATTAGAAATAATATTATATGCTTCTTTTTCATGCTGTGTTATACCATAAATTAGCTCACTTTCTTTATAAATGCAAGTTATACTTTCTTAGCTAGACTTATATCACAGATAGCAAGATTTTTTTAACAGGGAATTGAAATACATCCAGGAGCAACATTAGGAAGAAGAGTGTTCTTTGATCATGGAATGGGAATAGTAATAGGTGAAACAGCTATCGTAGGAGATGACTGTGTAATATTTCATGGAGTGACTTTAGGTGGGCTTAGTTCAAAAACCTAATCAAACAAATAGTAGCAAGAGACATCCTACTATAAAGAATAATGTTATGCTTGGAGCAGGGGCAAAACTTTTAGGAGATATAACTATAGGTGAAAAATGTAAAAGTTGGAGCCAATGCAGTTGTTTTTAACAGATGTGCCTGATAATGCTGTAGCAGTAGGAATTCCTGCTAGAATTATTGTTAAAGAGTAGATCCTTAATCATAATAATTATATAGAAAAAAAGCTGTTATTTATTAACAGCTTTTTTTACATAGAATTTAGATTTTTATATCATCATAATTTCCACTTTCAAATTTCTTTACTACATAAGAGCAAACAGGATGAACTTTAAAATTATTTTTTTCTAGCATAGTCTACAGCAACATCTAAAAAGTTTTCCAGCTATACCTTGACCTTTTTAGTTTATCTGAAACAACTGTATGATCAAAAAAATTAAAAGTATTTCCATTTCTTTTTATATTCAAGTCTTGCTAAGATTTCTTTATTATCATCATATATATAGAAACCATTTCCTTCATAGTGAACTATATCATTCATTTTTATACCTCCTAAAAAAATAATTTTTGTTAAGATAATTATAACAGAAAAAAAGTCAAAACTGAGAAATATTTTATAAATTTTTAAAATTAATATTTTATTGAAAAGTAAAAGAAAAAAATATAAAATATAGAAAAAAATTAAAAAATTTAAAATTTTTTGTTGACAAAGTTTATTTTAAATGTTATTATAACTGATGTCAATGAGACAAGGACATTAGCAACAGAATAGAGAAAAAGACAAAAAAAGCAACCATAAATTTGGTGTTAAATTAAAAATAGCAAAAATGAGCTATTAAAAAGATTGAACGAAGAGTTTGATCCTGGCTCAGGATGAACGCTGACAGAATGCTTAACACATGCAAGTCTACTTGAACTTCGGTTTGGGTGGCGGACGGGTGAGTAACGCGTAAAGAACTTGCCTCACAGTTAGGGACAACATTTGGAAACGAATGCTAATACCTGATATTATGATTTTAGGGCATCCTAAGATTATGAAAGCTATATGCGCTGTGAGAGAGCTTTGCGTCCCATTAGCTAGTTGGAGAGGTAACGGCTCACCAAGGCGATGATGGGTAGCCGGCCTGAGAGGGTGAACAGCCACAAGGGGACTGAGACACAGCCCTTACTCCTACAGGGAGGCAGCAGTGGGGAATATTGGACAATGGACCAAAAGTCTGATCCAGCAATTCTGTGTGCACGATGACGTTTTTCGGAATGTAAAGTGCTTTCAGTTGGGAAGAAAAAAATGACGGTACCAACAGAAGAAGTGACGGCTAAATACGTGCCAGCAGCCGCGGTAATACGTATGTCACAAGCGTTATCCGGATTTATTGGGCGTAAAAGCGCGTCTAGGGTGGTTATGTAAGTCTGATGTGAAAAATGCAGGGCTCAACTCTGTATTGCGTTGGAAACTGCATGACTAGAGTACTGGAGAGGTAAGCGGAACTACAAGTGTAGAGGTGAAATTCGTGAGATATTTGTAGGAATGCCGATGGGGAAGCCAGCTTACTGGACAGATACTGACGCTAAAGCGCGAAAGCGTGGGTAGCAAACAGGATTAGATACCCTGGTAGTCCACGCCGTAAACGATGATTACTAGGTGTTGGGGGTCGAACCTCAGCGCCCAAGCTAACGCGATAAGTAATCCGCCTGGGGAGTACGTACGCAAGTATGAAACTCAAAAGGAATTGACGGGGACCCGCACAAGCGGTGGAGCATGTGGTTTAATTCGACGCAACGCGAGGAACCTTACCAGCGTTTGACATCTTAGGAATGAGACAGAGATGTTTCAGTGTCACTTCGGTGAAACCTAAAGACAGGTGGTGCATGGCTGTCGTCAGCTCGTGTCGTGAGATGTTGGGTTAAGTCCCGCAACGAGCGCAACCCCTTTCGTATGTTACCATCATTAAGTTGGGGACTCATGCGATACTGCCTACGATGAGTAGGGAGGAAGGTGGGGATGACGTCAAGTCATCATGCCCCTTATACGCTGGGCTACACACGTGCTACAATGGGTAGTACAGAGAGTCGCAAAAGCCGCGAGGTGGAGCTAATCTCAGAAAAACTATTCTTAGTTCGGATTGTACTCTGCAACTCGAGTACATGAAGTTGGAATCGCTAGTAATCGCGAATCAGCAATGTCGCGGTGAATACGTTCTCGGGTCTTGTACACACCGCCCGTCACACCACGAGGTTGGTTGCACCTGAAGTAGCAGGCCCTAACCGCAAGGAGGGATGCTCCGAGGGTGTGATTAGCGATTGGGGTGAAGTCGTAACAAGGTATCCGTACGGGAACGTGCGGATGGATCACCTCCTTTCTAAGGAGTATATGTCTTTCTCTATTCTATTGGTAATGTTCTTAGAACATTGCACTGAACATTGGAAACTATATAGTAGAACAAACAAGAAAAATTAACTCTAACAATTTCTTAGAGTTAGCTGTCAAAAAAATAGGTTAAAAATAATTAAGGGCACACAAAGGATGCCTAGGTAGTAAGAGCCGATGAAGGACGTGGTAAGCTGCGATAAGCCTAGATAAGTTGCAATCGAACGTAAGAGTCTAGGATTTCCGAATGGAGCAATCTATTAAGATGGAGTCTTAATACGAAAGAGGAACCGCGTGAACTGAAACATCTAAGTAACGCGAGGAAAAAGAAAGTAAAAAAACGATACCCAAAGTAGCGGCGAGCGAAATGGGTCAAGCCTAAACCTTAAATATGTCAAGGATACAGCCGTTGTATTTAAGGGGTTGAGGACAGAGTAGTGAAGAACTGTAAGATATTCAATATAGTGTATTGATGAATTGGAATTGTCTGGAAAGGCGAACCGTAGAAGGTGAAAGTCCTGTACAAAGTAAATCCTTACACATATAACTCTGCTCCCAAGTAACATGGAACACGAGGAATTCTGTGTGAATCTGTGAGGACTATATCTCATAAGGCTAAATACTCTTACTAACCGATAGCGCATAGTACCGTGAGGGAAAGGTGAAAAAGAACCCCTGGAGGGAGTGAAATAGAACCTGAAATTGTGTGCTTACAAGCGGTCAGAGCCAGTGATGGTGATGGCGTGCCTTTTGGAGAATGATCCTGCGAGTTACGTTAAACGGCGAGGTTAAGTATAACGGAGCCGAAGGAAACCAAGTCTTAATAGGGCGATTTGGTCGTTTGGCATAGACGCGAAACCTGGTGATCTAAACCTGTCCAGGATGAAGCTGTGGTAAGACACAGTGGAGGTCCTAACCCACCGCCGTTGAAAAGTTGGGGGATGAGGTAGGTTTAGGGGTGAAAAAGCCAATCGAACCAGGAGATAGCTCGTTCTCTCCGAAAATGCATCTAGGTGCAGCCTTGAGTGTTCAATTATGGGGGTAGAGCACTGAATGATCTAGGGGGCGTATTGCTTACTGAAATCAATCAAACTCCGAATACCATAATTTAGAGCTCAGGAGTGAGACTATGGGAGTTAACTTCCATTGTCGAAAGGGAAACAACCCAGACCACCAGCTAAAGGTCCCTAATTATAACTAAGTGGGAAAGGAGGTGGAGATTCACAAACAACTAGGGAGGTTGGCTTAGAAGCAGCCATACCTTTAAAGAGTGCGTAATAGCTCACTAGTCGAGAGTCTCTGCGCCGACAATGTAACAGGGGCTAAGTTATAAACCGAAGCTGTGGAATCCGTAAGGATTGGTAGGAGAGCGTTCTGTAGGCCGTTGAAGGAGAAGGGTAACCGACTCTGGAGGTATCAGAAGTGAGAATGCAGGAATAAGTAGCGAGAAAGGGGGCGAGAATCCCCTCGCCGGAAGACCAAGGTTTTTCAGGGTAAAGCTTGTCTTCCCTGAGTAAAGCCAGGACCTAAGCCCAGGCTATAATGCGTAGGCGAATGGAAAAACAGATTAATATTTCTGTGCCAGTCATATATTGTGATGGAGGGACGCAGAAGGGTATGCGCGCGGACGAACGGAAGTGTCCGTAGAAGTATGTAGGGATGACTTGATAGGTAAATCCATTGAGTTATATCTGAGGTATGATATACAGTCGTAAGATGAATGTGCAAATCCCACGCTGCCAAGAAAAGCTTCTAACGTTAATATTTGACTGCCCGTACTGTAAACCGACACAGGTGGTCAGGATGAGAAATCTAAGGCGGACAGGCTAACTCTCGTTAAGGAACTCTGCAAAATAACCTCGTAACTTCGGGAGAAGAGGAGCCCTTGGGTGTTAGTATCCATGCGTTACAAAGCACTCGAGGGTCGCAGTGAAGAGGCTCAAGCAACTGTTTAACAAAAACACAGGTCTATGCTAAGCTGGAAGGCGATGTATATGGGCTGACACCTGCCCAGTGCTGGAAGGTTAAGAGGAGGAGTGAGAGCTCCGAATTGAAGCCCCAGTGAACGGCGGCCGTAACTATAACGGTCCTAAGGTAGCGAAATTCCTTGTCGGGTAAGTTCCGACCTGCACGAATGGTGTAATGATTTGAGCGCTGTCTTGACGGGAGGCCTGGTGAAATTGTATTACCGGTGAAGATACCGGTTACCTACAGTAGGACGGAAAGACCCCATGGAGCTTTACTGTAGCTTGGTATTGGGTTTTGGCATTGCATGTATAGGATAGTTGGGAGACTATGATGATATGGCGCTAGCTGTATCGGAGTCATCGGTGGAATACCAACCATTCAATGCTGAAATTCTAATCTGTGGTTTGTAGCCACGGAGACAGTGCTAGGTGGGCAGTTTGACTGGGGCGGTCGCCTCCGAAAGAGTAACGGAGGCGTTCAAAGGTTCTCTCAGGTTGGATGGAAATCAACCATAGAGTGCAATGGCATAAGAGAGCTTGACTGCAAGACTGACGGGTCGAGCAGATGCGAAAAGCAGGACATAGTGATCCGGCGATTCCGAATGGAAGGGTCGTCGCTCAACGGATAAAAAGCTACCCTGGGGATAACAGGCTGATCCTACCCGAGAGTCCATATCGACGGTAGGGGTTTGGCACCTCGATGTCGGCTCATCGCATCCTGGGGCTGGAGAAGGTCCCAAGGGGTTGGGCTGTTCGCCCATTAAAGCGGTACGTGAGCTGGGTTCAGAACGTCGTGAGACAGTTCGGTCCCCTATCCACTGTAGGCGTTAGAATATTGAGAAGACCTGTCCTTAGTACGAGAGGACTGGGATGGACAAACCTCTGATGTACCAGTTGTCACGCCAGTGCACAGCTGGAGTAGTCACGTTTGGAATAGATAACCGCTGAAAGCATCTAAGCGGGAAACTAACTTCAAGATAAGTATTCTTTAAGATACCTTCGAGCCTAGGAGGTTGATAGGTTGGGGGTGTAAGTGCAGCAATGCATTTAGCTGACCAATACTAATTATCGAAGTTTTTAATCTAAGTTTGTCTTTACTATATAGTTTCAAGTGTTCAGACTTGCACATAACAATTTATGTGATACAATATATATGCTTGGTGAGTATAGCTATGGGGTACACCTAGTTACATTCCGAACCTAGAAGTTAAGCCCATATACGCTGATGGTACTTGGCTGGAAGCGGCCTGGGAGAGTATGGATTTGCTAAGCTCATAACAAGAGAAAGCTAATGTTTCTCTCTTTTTTTATTTTTTTGAAATTTGTTTTTGAATTTTTCTGTAAAAAAATGGTAAAATAAACTATTAATTAAAAAAATAAATAAGAGGTGCTATATGATTTATTATATTTATCATAGTGGATTTGTACTGGAGTTAGAAAAAAGTATTTTAATATTTGATTTTTATAGAATTCCAACTGATAAGAAAAAAATGAAGAAGAAAGTTTTATAAGTAAATTTATAAAAAGAACTGATAAAAAAAGTTTATGTATTTTTCTTCACATAGTCATAGTGATCATTTTAATAAAGAAATATTAAAATGGTTAAACTTAAATGAAAATATTAAATATATTTTTAAGTGATGATATAAAGATACATAAACATAAAAAAACTTTTTACTTTACGAAGGAGGGAGATAGCTTTTGAACTAGATAATTTAAAGATAAGTACTTTTGGTTCAACAGATTTAGGGTCTTCTTTTTATGTTAATGTTGAAGATAAAAATATTTTTCCACTCTGGAGATTTACATCTATGGCATTGGGAAGATGACACTCCTGAAGAAGAAAAAAACAATGTATGATGCCTATATGTCAGAGTTAGAGAAAAATAAAAAAATTAGCTAGAATAGATATAGCCTTTGTGCCTGTAGACCCAAGATTAGGAGTTAATACACTAGAAGGGGTAGAATTATTCTATAAAGTTTTAAAGCCGAAATTAATAGTTCCTATGCATTTTTTTCTGATGACTATAGTCAGAATGAAAAACTTTATAGAGAATTTTAAAAATATTAAAGATGTCGAAGTTATAGAAATAGATGAGAGTATGAAAAAAATATTGGAGTGATTATGGTAGATGTTAGTTTTTATATGCTAGTTGAAGAAGAGGGAAGCTTCTCACTAGCCCTGTATGATTCTGAAAAGAATGTGATTGGTAATTACTCTAATTTAAGACAGAATGTAGTAAACGATTATATAGAAAAATTTAGAGAATGAAAGAGAATTTTTTTATCAGTTGGGATGAAAAAGAAAAGTGAATATTTAAGTATAGATAGTACTTTATTAAAATATCTTTTTAGAACATGGAAATTTTGTAAATAGTGATTTTGAAAAAAATAGAAAAAAAGTGAATTAATGAATATATCTCTTTTAATAAGAGAAAAATCGTGAAATAGAGGATAAAGCTAGATATTTTTATTGAAATAAATGATAATCTTTTTAGACAAAAAAATATTATAGATAACTATATTTATTCACAGGGAGTATTTTATGAGGTTAAAGGCTTAGGTGAATTTACTCTTGATGAACTATTCCAAAAATAGATAAATATGAACTTGAAACTTACTGTTCTTTAATCTTAAAAAAATTATAGCAATGTAGAATTAAAAATATGAAGATTACGAAACTATAAATGCTGAAGAAAAGCTTGCTATTCCACAGATAATAATAGAAAAAGATTTCTTTTGATAACAGTCTTTATTTAAAGATCAATTCTATTATTTCTACAATGGACTATGATTTTTTTAAGAAAAATAATTTAGAAAATATTGTTACTGTAAATGAAGTTGAAAAAGAAGTTGGAAATATCTAAGATTAACTTAGAAAAATTTAAGTTCTGATATGTTGGAAATAGTGAAAGTTTTTAGTTAAAGCTTCAAAAAGAATACAGGTTTAAAATCTTCATACTATATAGATAATGAAAACTTTATTATCTTAAATGAGGAAATAGCAAAGGAGTTTGTAAAGAAAGAGTTACTTCAACTAGCTAATAAATACAGTATCATAGGTACTGATAAGTTAAGAAAAGTATAATATAAAGGCTGTGAGACCTAGATTAAGTGGAAAATTTAGTTATCACCTTAATTATCTTGAAGGAGAAGTTGACATTGAAATTGAAGGTGAAAAAAATTCTCTATACAAGAGCTTTTTAAATAAGTATAGAAAAAGATGAGTATATAGTTTTAAGTGATGGAACAAATGCTTTGATAAACAGAGAGTATATAGAGAAGTTACAAAGAATATTCAAAGATGAAGATGAAAACAAAGTAAAAAAATTTCTTTCTTTGATATGCCAATAGTTCAAGATATACTTGATGAGAAAAACTTTTGATAATGAATTTTCAGGAAATAAAGATTTCTTTGAGGGAATAAATAAGATTAATGAAAAATGACATAGTTTTCCCTAAATTAAATGCAACTCTTAGAGATTATCAAAAATATGGATACAAATGGCTAAAGTATCTGACAGATAATAGATTAGGAGCTTGTTTAGCTGATGATATGGGGCTGGGAAAGACTTTACAAGCCATAGCTTTAATTTCTAAAAACTCATGAAGAGAAGAAGAAAAAGATCTATGGTTATAATGCCTAAGAGCTTAATATTTAACTGGGAAAAGTGAAATTAAAAAAAGTTTTGCACCAAACTTAAAAAAATAGCTGTGTATTATGGTATAAATAGAGAACTTTCTATATTGAAGAAAGCCGATGTTGTATTGACAACCTATGGAACTATAAGGAATGATATTGAAAATCTTTTTAAAAGAAAAAAATTTGATTTACTTGTATTAGATGAATCTCAAAATATAAAGAATATCAATTCACAAACTACAAAAGGCAGTATTACTTTTTAAATGCTGAAAAAAAGAGTGGCTTTTAAGTGGGACACCTGTTGAAAAATAATTTATTGGAGCTATATTCTCTATTTAGATTTTTTTAAAATCCTGAGATGTTTGGAACAGTGCAAAAGCTTTACTAATAACTATATAATACCTATACAAAAATACTCAGATACTTCTACTATAGAAGAATTAAGAAAGAAGATTTACCCTTTCTTATTGAGAAGAGTAAAAAAAGAAGTTTTAGCAGATTTGCCAGATAAGATAGAAAAAAATTGGTATATGTTGATATGAATGATGAACATAGAAAATACTATGAAGAAAAAAAGAAGATATTATTATTCTCTTTTAGAAAAACAACACTTCAAGTCAAGGAAATTTTGATAAGTTTTTTTGTGCTTCAGGCAATAAATGAACTAAGACATATAGTCAGTTCACCTGAATTAGATAATAATAAAAATAATTTCAAGTAAGAAGGAAGTTTTAATAGAGAATGTTATTGAAGCAATAGAAAATGATCATAAAGTATTAATTTTTGTGAATTATTTATCTTCAATAGAAAGTATATGTAATTCATTAAAAGAAAAATAAGATTAAATTTTTAAAAATGACTGGACAAACTAAAGATAGGCAAAGTCTAGTTGATAAGTTTCAAAGTGATAATAGATATAAAGTTTTTGTTATGACCCTAAAAAAACAGGGGAGTAGGTTTAAATTTAGTATCAGCTGATACAATCTTCATCTATGACCCTTGGTGGAATAAAACAGTTGAAAAATCAAGCTATAGACAGAGCATATAGATTAGGACAGGATAAAACTGTATTTGCCTATAAAAATGATTATGAGAAACACAATAGAAGAAAAAAATACTAAAATTACAAGAAATCAAAGATAAACTATTGGACGATTTAATCTCTGAAGATAATTTATCAACAAAAAAACCTTTCTAAAAAAATGATATAGAGTTCATTTTTAGGAAATTAGGAGAGCATAAAATGATGAATGAACTTGAACATATATTGAGCAAGAGATATAAGCAAGAAGCATTATTTGGACTTTTTTTCAAAGATATTTTTGTGGATTGGATAGCAGATGCTTATATAGCTAAAGATATGAATATATTTGAGATTTCAGCAATCAATGAAAAAGACAGATAAAGAGTATTAGTTAAATTTTTAGCTGAATTTTTATGGGAACGAAGAAATTTTTAAGAAGATTTTTGAAACTTTACCAGAAGAAGTAAAAGAAATTTTTAAAGTAGTTGTTTGGGAAGAAAAAAATTTCCTATAAAAAAAGAAGACTTAAAAAGTATCTCGAAAAGCTATGTAGATAAGTTTGAGAAAAGAAGCCTATGCACCAAAAGAAGAATATCTATTTTTGACTTAGATGAGTTTGATAAAGATATGAATACCTCTTTTTCTATGAAAGATGATATAGCTAGATTTATCAGAAACTATATAGACACTAAACCAAAAGATTATTACTTACATAAAAGCAGAAGAAGAAAATATAGTTTTTAAATTATATAAAGATAACAATGAAAATGAATTTATTAATAATATGAACTTTTATTTAGATTTTTTTATAATTCAGGAGAAAACCCTATTTCAAGCAGTGGAAAAAAATTTTTAAAAGATTTTAAAAAGAACATGCAAAAACACTGTGGTATAACTGAATATTACAACGATGTAAAGGGACTTGAATTTTTAAAAACAGAAACTTTATGCTTAATATTGACCTTATTAGAGAAAAAAATATAGAGTAAATACTTACTTTAATAATAAAAATATAAAAAAATATTTTTAAATGACTTTATGACAGCTGAAACTTTTTGAGAAGAGTGATAACTATATTTACACTAATCTATTTTTTTAAATTTCTTAAAAGGAACTAGAAATATTTGGGAACATCCTGAAAAATATAAAGGAAGTTTTAAAAATCTTTAGTGGAACTTTTTAAAAAGAAATGCCAGAAAAATGAAGTTGTTAGTATAGATAATATATTAAAAGGCTTTTTGTATATAGAGGAAAAATATAGAGCTTATAACATTTAAGGATGTAAAAGACTATATCTATATAAATGAAGCTAATGGAGAAAGAGCTAAAATTACAGACTACAGTCAATATAAAGACTATATAATAGAACCTTTTATTAAAAGTTATATATTCCTATTAGGAATATTTGGAGTTTTTGAAATTTTTCTATGAAAAGCCATTTTTTTCAAAAAGGGACTTTACCTAAAAAAATAACTATCTATCTAAAGTATGATGGTTTAAAAATATGTGAGATTAACAAATTTAGGTAGATTTATCTTTGGACATACAGAAAGATATGAATTACCTAAAAATCAATGAAAAAAAGCTGAAATAGAGCTTGACGATAAAAGACAATTTGTTACAATTGTAGGAGAAGCACCTGCAAAGATGATGTTCTTTGAAAAAAATAGGAACCAAAAGTAAAAGACAATATGTTTAAATTGACTTATGATAGCTTTATTAAAGGTATAAAGACCTATGATGAGTTAATGGAAAGAATAGAAAAAAATTTAAAGAAAAATATAGACAATAAAAAAACTTACATCGAATTGGGAAGATTTCTTTGAAAAATTTAGAAAAGAAATTTAATTCTGTAAAAATTGAAGATGACTATATAGTCTTAAAATTAAAAAAATAATAAGGAATTAATTCAAACTGTTATTAGAGATAAAAGATTTAAAACCTTGGCTTTAAAAAGGAGAAGAATATCATTTACTTGTAAAGAGAAAAATTTAAAAAGAGCTTATAAAGATTTTTTTCTGAATATGGATATTATATAGTTGAATAGGGGAGCCTATGGAGAATAATTTTGTTCATTTGAATTTACATACTGAATATAGCCTTTTAGAAGGTGTAAATAGCATAGATAGTTTTTTTAACAAGAGCAAAAAGAATTGGGTATGAACTCTTTGGCTGTGACAGATTATGCCAATATGTTCTGTGCTATTGAATTCTATGAAAAAGGCTAAGAAGATGGGAATCAAACCAATTATTGGTTTAGAACTTCCACTTTATGAAAAAGAAGAGCAAAAATATTTTTTTACCTTGACTTTGCTTGCAAAAGATTATGAAGGCTATAAAAAAATTTAGTAAAAATTAGCCTCTGAACTATATAAGAAAAAAAGATAATAGAGAACTAAGAATAAGTAAAGAGATATTAAAAAGAACATAACAAGGGCTTGATAGCACTTTCTTCTTCTATGAAGGAGAAATAGGGAAAGGCTATTTTAATGAATTTCCTAGTGAGAAACTTGATAGTATAGTTGATGAATACATAGAAATATTTTTCAAAAGAGAATTTTTTATTTAGAGATACAAGCTAATGAACTTCCTGAGACAAAAAGTAATCAATGATAAATTCTATGACTTAGCAAAAGTTGAAAAAAATATAGAATTAGTGGCAACCAATAATGTTCATTATGTTGATAGAGACGGTTATGAATTACAAGACATAGTGATTTGTATACAGTCAGGTTGGAAGCTTAAAAGATAAAAAAATAGAAAAAGAGCTGTATCAAAAGAATTGTATTTAAAAATCAAAAGAAGAAATGCAAAGAAAGCCTAGATGAAAGATTTCATAAAGCTATAGAAAACACAAACTATATAGCAAGTTTATGTAATTTAGAAATAGAATTTGAAATTTACAGTTCCCATATTACGAAGTTCCTAATCAATATTCAGGAATGGATGAATATTTAAAAATCTATATGTTACGAAAACATCAAAAAAATATATAAAGAAAAATCTAACCAAAGATATCTTAGAAAGACTTGAATATGAACTCTCAGTTATTATAAAAATGGGATATTCAGGATACTTTATAGTAGTTTGGGACTTTATAGCCTATGCTAAGAGAAATGGTATACCTGTTGGATGGGAAGAGGTTCAGCAGCAGGAAGTTTAGTTGCCTACTGTCTAGGAATAACTATGATAGATCCTATAAGGTATAATTTACTTTTTGAAAGATTTTTAAATCCTGAAAGAATATCTATGCCCGATATTGATATAGATATCTGTCGTGAAAGGCGTGATGAGCTTATAGACTATGTTGTGCATAAATATGGAAGGGAAAGAGTTGCCCATATTATAACCTTTGGTAGAATGAAAGCAAGGGCAGCAATAAGAGATATAGGTAGAGTTTTAGATATTGATTTGAAAAAAATAGACAGGTTGAGTAAATTAGTTTCTTCTTTTTCAAACTTTAGAAAAAAACTTTAAAAGAAAATGTGGAAGTTGCAAAAATTATATACAACAGATATTGAATTACAAAAGGTAATAGATCTATCAATAAGAATTGAAAAATAAGATAAGACATGTATCTACCCATGCAGCTGGTATCCTTATAACTAAAGGAAGACTTAGATAGAACAGTTCCTATTTATTTAGATGAAAAAGAAGGAGTTATAGCAACTCAATATCAAATGAAAGAACTTGAGGATCTGGGACTTTTAAAAATAGATTTCTAGGTTTAAAAAATCTTTCAAATATACAAAGAACAATAGACTATATTAAAAAAATATAAAAAAATATAGATATAGAGCTATATAAAATTCCACTTGATGATAAAAAGGTTTTTTGAAATGTTATCACAAGGAGATTCAACAGGAGTTTTTCAGTTAGAGTCAACAGGAATTAGAAAAAAATAATGAAGAGATTAAAACCAAATAAACTAGAGGATATAGTGGCACTATTGGCTCTATATAGACCAGGACCTTTTGCAGTCAGGAATGGTTGATGATTTTATCAATAGAAAAAAATGGTAAAGAGAAAAATAGAATATCCACATAAGAATTTGGAAATAATTTTAAAGGAAACTTATGGAGTAATTCTCTATCAAGAACAGGTTATGAAGATAGCAAGTTATATGGCAAATTACAGTCTTGGTGAAGCAGATTTATTAAGACGGGCTATGGGAAAAAAAGAACTTTGCCATAATGAGGAAAAAATAGAGAAAAATTCATACAAAGAGCTGTTGAGAATAATTATACTGAAGAAAAGCTGACGAAATATTTGAATTAATAGATAAGTTTGCAGGTTATGGTTTCAATAAATCTCACTCTGTAGCCTATGCTATGATTTCATATTGGACAGCTTACTTAAAGGCACATTATCCTGCTTTCTACTTTGCTGCTATTATGACTTCAGAAATATCTGAAACAGGTGATGTTGCATATTACTTTAATGATGCAAAAGAGCATAGAATAAGTATATATCCGCCTAATGTAAATACTCCAAGTGCATATTTTGAAATAAAAAAATGATGGGATAAGCTATTCTCTAGCTGCAATTAAAAAAATCTTGGCTTAAATCTAGCAAAGAAAAATTGTGGAAGATTATGAAAAACATGGGTTCTTATACAAAATTAGATGAATTTGTACTTAGAAACAAAAATGGAATGAATAAAAGAGCCCTAGAAGCTTTAATTTTATCAGGTGCTTTAGATGAACTTGAAGGAATAGAAAGGAAAAAATTCCTATCAATAGATAAGGTACTTGACTTTGTTTCAAAAAGCTCCAAAAAACAGATGAAATTCAACAGATGAATCTCTTTGGAGCAGCAAGTAAGACTATAAATAAGTTTGCCTTTAACTAATAGTGAAGACTTTTAGTCTAGATGAAAAAGTTGACTAAGGAAAAAGAGTTTTTAGGTTTCTACTTAAGTTCACATCCTTTGGATAAATATAAGGATATAGTTACAATTTTTTTCTATAAATAAGCTTTCAGAAATAGATATGGAAGAAATTAAAGTTTTAAAAAAACATTTGGAACTATCATGGGTCTAAAAAAACTTTTAACTAAAAAAAGATGAACAGATGGCTTTATTTTCTATTCTTTGTTATGATAGAGTGATATCTTGTATAGCTTTCCCTAAGACTTATGATAAATTTTTAGAAGAAATAATAGAGAAAAAACAGTCTATGTTGAAGGTAAAATACAGATAGATGAATATAAGGGTGAAAAAAACTACTAAACTACTTATAGAAAAAAATAATTTCTTTAGATAAGCTATATGACTATCCTGCTAAAAAAACTATTTGTTTTAATTGAAGAAGAGGATAGATATAAATATAGTAGACTTAGAGAATTAATTAATTCTAATAAAGGGTAATACAGATTTTATATTTGCTATAAAAAAATAAGAATGAAAAAGAATTCAAAATACAGGTACAAAAAGTAAAAACTTAATAGAGAATTTTTAGAGCAATTAGTTGAACTTATGGGAATAGAAAAGATAAAAAAATTCAAATGTAAATCATAATAAAAAAAGCCTTTAATCCTAAGATTAAAGGCTTTATATTTCTAATTAATCAGTTTAAGAGATTAGTACCATCCTCTAATTTTTCATAGCTTCAGCTATTCTCTTAATAGATTTCATGTAAGTAGCTTGTCTGAAAGAAATAGGTTGTCCTTTTTCATCAAATTCTTTCTTTAATGCCCATATAGGTTTGAATGCATCAACCATTGCTCTTTCTTCTTTTTCTTCAACTTCTTTTTCTGTCCAGTAGTATCCATAGATATTTTTGAACCCATTCGAAGTAAGATACTGTAACTCCTCCAGCATTTGTTAAAAACGTCAGGAGTAACAACTATACCTTTTTTTATAAAAGAACTTCATCAGCTTCTGGAGTTATTGGTCCATTTGCTCCTTCACAGATGATTCCAGCTTTTTATTAATTCAGCTTCGTGGTTAGTGATAGCATTTTCTAATGCACATGGAGCTATAGCTTCAACATCTAGAGCCCAGAATTCGTCCATAGTTAATTCTTTTGCTCCAGGAACTTTAGTTAAGCTTCCAGCAGCTTTAGCAGCTTCTAATTCTTCAAAAAGTAAATCCTTCAGCTTTATAAACAGCGAAAGCTCCTTTTCCTTTTTCAAATTCAGCAACTGCTACAACTTTTCCACCTAATTTCATAATATTTTTTACAGAGTATTTTCCAACGTTTCCAAATCCTTGAACTGCAACTGTTGCACCTTTAAGATCTTTTCCTAATGCAGTGAAAGCTTCTCTCATAGTTACTGCAACACCAAATCCAGTTGCTTCGTTTCTTCCTTGAGATCCTCCATAAGATAATGGTTTACCTGTGAAAACTCCTATAGTTTGTTCACCAGTTAATTTATTATATTCATCTTGCATCCAAGCCATGATTTGTCCATTTGTATTTACATCTGGAGCAGGAACGTCTACTTTTTCACCTAAGTATTTCCACATTCCTCTTACCCATCCTCTTGATAATTGTTCTAATTCTCTTTGAGATAATTCAGAAGGATCTACAGTAATTCCACCTTTACCTCCTCCATAAGGGATTCCAGTTACTTGACATTTGATACTCATCCATAAAGAAAGAGCTTTTACTTCATCAGAATTAACGTTTTGGTGGAATCTAATTCCTCCTTTAAAAGGTCCTACAGCGTCATTGTGAGCTGATCTATATCCTTTAAATGTTTTTATAGATCCATCGTCCATTCTTACAGGGATAGTAATTTCTATTATTCTTTGAGGTTCCTTTAATAATTCATATACTGCTGGGTCCAATCCTAAAGCATCACATGCTTTTTTAACTTGTTGTTGTCCGCTTGCTAGTGGGTTTAAAGTTTCTTTACTCATTCTAAATTCCTCCTTAAAATATTAAAAAATTGATAAATAAAACTGACAATTTTTGTTTCATTTATATTTTTATATTGTATCATATTTTTTTATATGTCAATATAAAATTTTTTTCTTATTTTAATACAAATTGAATTATAATAGAGATTTAGAATATAAATTATTTTTTTATATGTTATATTCATTAATTATATATATTAAATATGATTTTTTTTATTTATTTTTCGCTTAAATCTTTCATTCTATATATGTAAATATAAATTTCATAAATATTTACTCTTTTTCTTTTATATGTTATAATTAATTTAAGTACAAAAACAATTATGATATATTAATTTTTTTAAGGAGGCTGTTTAATGAAAGTTTTTATTTTATGGTGTAAGAGAAGTTGAAGTACCTTTTATTTCATGAACAAAATAAGAAATTTGGATTTGATTTAGAATTAATTCTGATTATCTTAACAGTAAAGAAACTGCTGAAAAAGCAAAAGGATTTGAATGTGTTGTTCTACGTGGAAACTGTTTTTGCTACAAAAGAAGTATTAGATATGTATAAAGAATACGGTGTAAAATATCTATTTACAAGAACAGTTGGAACTAACCATATCGATGTAAAAATATGCTAAAGAATTAGGATTCAAATTAGCTTATGTTCCTTTCTATTCTCCAAATGCAATAGCTGAATTAGCTGTTTCATTAGCAATGTCTTTATTAAGACACTTACCTTATACTGCTGAAAAATTTAACAAAAAGATTTCACAGTTGATGCTAAAAATGTTCTCAAGAGAAATTAGAAACTGTACAGTAGGAGTAGTTGGATTAGGAAGAATCGGATTCACTGCTGCAAAAATTATTCAAAGGTTTAGGAGCAAACGTTATAGGATATGATATGTTCCCTAAAACAGGTGTTGAAGATATAGTTACTCAAGTTTCTATGGAAGAATTAATAGCTAAAAAGTGATATCATAACTTTACATGCTCCATTTATAAAAAGAAAATGGAAAAATTGTTACTAAAGAATTCTTAAGCAAAAATGAAAGAAAAATTCAATATTAATCAATACTGCAAGAGGAGAATTAATGGATTTAGAAGCTGTTGTTGCTGCTCTTGAAAGTGGACATCTAGCTGCTGCTGGTATAGATACTATTGAAGGAGAAGTTAACTACTTCTTTAAAAAAACTTCTCAAATGATGAAGCTAAATTTAAATTAGAATATCCTCTATTCAATAAATTAATCGAATTATATCCAAGAGTTTTTAGTAACTCCTCACGTTGGATCTTATACTGATGAAGCTGCTTCAAATATGATAGAAACTTCATTAGAAAAACTTAAAAGAATACTTAGATACTGGTGCTTGTAAAAACGATATAAAAAGCATAGTAAAAATTCATAAATAAAAAAATAAAGCTATTATACTTAGAGAAAAAAACTCTATTTATAATAGCTTTTTATTTAATTTTTAAAAAAATTGTAAAATTTCATCAACAGTTTCTTGTTTTTTTCTAAAAATACTTGTATGAGTAGTATTTTTAATAGTTTTTTTAAAAGAAGCTCCTTCTAATCCTGCAGTTGCTAAAGGAACCATTCCATCATCTTCTCCTTTTTATAAATAAAGAGAAAAAGAAAATTATTAGAACTATCTGCTATTAAAAATATAGCAAGGATAGTCAGGATTTCCTAACTGGTTAACAAAACTGTCTTTATTAGTTTTCATATCTTTAACAGCAGGATATATGAAAATAAAGGGATTAAATCAGCAATAGGATTGTCTGATAGCTGACTTCCATGTGAAGGTGGAGTAATCAGAACAACCTTTCCTAAGCTAGCTAATTTATTTTCTTTCAAGTAATATCTAAGCAAGCAAGTTCCCATAGAATGAACAACAAAATTTATTTTCAATTCAGGTAAATTTTTAGCTTTTCTTTCTAAATTAACTTGTTCTAATCTCTTTACTTGCTCTTCAATATTTGGAGCAATATATTTCTCAGTCATTTCTGCTATGTTTTCATTAACAGAGGGATATTGTATATTTACAACAGTATAGCCATCTTCTGCTAATTTCTCATCTATGAATCTTAACTGTTTTTCATAACCATAGATACCATTGAAAGTTATAACTATATCTTTTCTATTTTATCTTCATTATAATATTTTACTTGATATTTATGAGTTAATAGGAAAAATTTTTGCTAGCCATAATATCAAAAATAGATAATAATATAATAAAAAAATAAAATTTTAAAAAAATTTCTTCATATCCTTAATATCACCTTATAAATAAAAAATAAGTGAATTATATTATTGATATATTAGTAAAGATAAAGGAACTTATTCAAATTTCAGATGAAAAATTAAAACAGTGAGCCGAGTAATTCTCGGCATGTCTGAAGCCAACTTGTTGGCAAGTTTTGCGAAAATTACAGCGAAACGTTAATTTTTCATCGTTAAAAATGCTAGCAATGAACTATTTTTCTATCTATCTAGTAATAAGCTATTTATTATTTAGTTCCGAATATTCTGTCTCCACAATCTCCTAGTCCAGGATAGATATATCCATTTCCATTTAGACCTTGATCTATTTTTGCTGTGTATATAGGAACATCTGGATGTTTATTTAAAAGTTTAGCTATACCATCTGGGGCAGCAACTAGACACATAAATATGATATCAGTTACTCCTTGTTCTTTTAAGTAATCTATAGCATAGACTGCAGAACCTCCTGTTGCAAGCATAGGATCTACAAGTATAACTTTTTCTTGAAGCTATATCTGTAGGTAACTTACAATAGTAATATACAGGTTCTAAAGTTTCTTCGTTTCTATAAACTCCAATATGACCAACTTTAGCTGTTGGAATCAGATCTAATATTCCATCTACCATTCCAAGTCCTGCTCTAAGAATAGGAACTAAGGCTACCTTATCCTGCAAAGTATAGGCTTGTGTTTTCATAAGAGGTGTTGTAACTTCAGTTGTCTCTAACTTTTAAGTTTTTAGTTGCCTCATAAGTCATAAGTTTTGCAATTTCATTTAAATTTTCTCTAAATGATTTTGTATCTGTTTCAACACTTCTAAGAATAGTCATTTTGTGTTCTATCAATGGGTGGTTAATTTCAATTACTGACATATATTTTTCCTCCTTTTTATCATAAAAAAACAGGATAAAAATCCTGTCTTTTATTTAATTATTTTTTTACCCAAGTTAAATTTCTTGTTAAATTTGTCAACTCTACCTGCAGTGTCAACAAATCTTTGTTCTCCAGTATAGAATGGGTGTGATTTTGAGCTAACAGCTACTTTAATTACTGGATATTCTTTTTCCTTCAAAAGTTGTAGTTTCTTTTAGGTACTTTTTGTAGATCTAGTTAAAAATTGGTTTACCAGCCATATCTTCAAAAAACAACAACGTTGAATTCAGGGTGTATTCCTTTTTTTCATTTTTCACCTTCCTAAAATTTTTCTGATATCAAGGATAATTTTAACATATTTTTATTAACAATGCAAGTTAAAATTAAATAAAAAGAGAAAAAACTTCTCTCTATTTTTGATAATCTTTTTAAAAGCAATTTCTTTTTGCTTTCATATATTGATCAGCAGTTATATTTTTTTCATTTGAATTTGGCTTCTTAATCTTTCTTTCATTATAGTAGCTTCTATAGCTCCTATTCTATCAAATAGTTCATCTATTTTTTTAGGTACTTTTCAGGATCATCTAAAATATATTTATTGATTTGTAATTCTAGTTGTTTTCTTTCTAAAAGTCTCAATTCATAATTACTTGAAACTTGCTTCATAAGGTCTTTAGCCTTTTTGATATTTTCAACTTTTACTCCTGCTGCTCTTAAGTCAGAATCTTCAACTATACCAAGTCCATTTTTCATCTGAAGCAAATGTAAATATTGAAATTACAAAAAATAAAATATAAAAAAATTTCTTCATACATCTATCTCCTTGTTTAAATTTGAGTATTGAAAATAAATAGTTCATCTGGATTTAATGTTGTAGTCTTCTTTTTCAATAACACTAGGATTGTCATAAATACTTGTTACTAATGCTTCACGGTCATCAGCAGTAATGACACTAGCAGTATTTATTTCAGGACTAGGTACTGTATTAACAAAAAGAATTATATGTTGACATAGTTACAACACCAACAAAAAAATAATCCAACAGAGAATATAGACATTCTCTTATTCTTTCTTTTTCTTCTTCCAATAAAAGCTTTTGTATATGTTTGCTCTAACTTTTTCCTTAGGTGACATTTAATTTCCTCCCATATCTTTGAGTGCTTTATAATACACAGATTTTACAGTAGACAGATTCATATTTTTTTATCTCTGCAATTTCTTTTTAATTTATATCCATAAATATCTTTAAGAATAACAATTTCTCTTTCCTTTTTCAGATATTAACTTTAGTTTTTTTCCTGTAGAATTACTTTTTGTATCAAAATTAACATCTTCTGGTAAAGATAAAAACATCATCATTTATTTCAAATTCAACTTTTTCTTTTTTAAAAAATCATAAGTTTTATTTATTGCAATTCTATATATCCAGGTATATATGTTGCTCTCTTCTCTGAATTTACTCAAATTTTTATATACGCTTATAAAAAGTCTCTTGGCAAATATCTTCAGCATCATCATCGTTTTTGACAACACTTAAAAACTTTGTAATAGACTCTATCAAAATATTCTTCATAAATGTTATCAAAATCCATAGTTTCACTCCAACATTCAACAAATTTAACATATTAATATATACTTTAGACTTAGTATCAATAAAAAGTTTATTTTTTTCATTTTTAAGTCTTCAGCTATTAATTTCTTTAGTTCTTCCAATAAATTTTTCTTCAGATACTTTTTTTACGACTTCACCTTTTTTTAAATAGTATTCCTATACCTCTACCCGCAGCTACTCCATAATCAGCCTCTCTAGCCTCACCAGGACCATTTACAACACAGCCCATAACAGCAACTTTAAATTTATTTTTTTCATTTTGAAATTCTTCTTCAACTTGTTTAGCTAGACCAATTAAATCAATTTCTGTTCTACCACAAGTTGGGCAAGAAATGATTTCAACACCTTCATCAGATAAATCTAAGACTTTTTAATATCTCTTTAGCAACTTTTATTTCTTCAACAGGATTTTCTGTTAAAGAAACTCTTAAAGTGGCACCAATCCCATCAACTAAAAGAGCACCAATTCCTATTGCTGATTTTACTGTTCCTTGAAATTTTGTTCCAGCTTCAGTAACTCCTAGATGAAGAGGATAGTCAACAAGAGAGCTTATCTTTCTATATGCCTCTACCATCATTTTAACATTACTTGATTTAAGTGAAATTACTATATCAAAAATTAAATTTTTTTCAAGTAGTCTAACATGATATAAAAGCACTTTCTACTAGTGCTTCTACACAAGGTTTTCCATATTTTTCTAAAATTTCCTTTTCTATTGAACCTGAATTAACTCCTATTCTAATAGGAATATTTTTTTTTCTTTAGCAGCCTCAACTACTTTTTTTACATTCTCATCTGAACCAATATTTCCAGGATTGATTCTTAATTTGTCTATTCCATTTTCTATTGCTAAAAGAGCTAATCTATAGTCAAAATGTATATCTGCAACCAATGGTAGATTTACTCTTTTTTTATTTTCTTTAATTGCTTCAGCTGCTTTTGACATTGTTAATAGTCATCCTAACAAGTTGACAACCTGCTTTTTCTAATTCATTTATTTGCTTTACAGTTGCTTCTACATCAGCTGAATTTGTATTAGTCATAGATTGAATAATTATAGGATGATTTCCACCTATACTTAAATTTCCAACCTTTACAATTCTTGTCATAAAGTCCTCCTAAAAAATAAGGAGTCTAAAGAATAGACCCCTTTAATTTACTAACGTAGATATTTCATAGGATTTTTAGGAACTCCATTTTGTCTTATTTCAAAGTGTAAATGAGCACCTGTTGTACGTCCTGAGTTACCAGTCTTTTCCTATTAAATCTCCCTGATTTACATGTTCTCCAACATTAGTAGAAATGACACTTAAATGGGCGTATCTAGTTTCATATCCATTATCATGTCTAATAATAATAATCTTTCCATATCCACTCATATTACCAGCAAAAGTTACAACTCCAGATTTAGCAGCTCTAAGTGGAACATATTTAGCTACTAAGTCAACCCCTGTATGTAAGATATATCTTTTTAAAACTGGGTGGAATCTATTTCCAAAAGGACTTGATACCCCTGCATATCTAACTGGATAAGCAAAGCCTGCCCCAGAATATGCAGCTGATCTTCCACCATCATCATCATCTTGAGGAGGTGGAGGAGGTGGAGGTGCAGAACCTTTTTGCTCCTTTTAGGTGGCTTTTTCTGGTTTTTTCTTTCTCTTTTTTCTTTATTTTTTTCTTTTTATCTTCTTTAGCTTGTTGAGCAGCTATAAGTCTACCTTCAACATCTTTATATTTTTTTGAAGTGTTACTCCCTTTTAAGAAGATAGTTGATCCAGCTTTTTAATTTTTAGGATTGATATTATTATAGTCAACAATATCAACGACACTTATTCCATACTTTTTAGCTATCTTAGCTAAAGTATCATTTTTCTCTAATTTATAGTAAAGACCATCTATAGAAGGGAAAAGTAATTGTATCTCCAACCTTCATTTTATTGTTTAGAGCATCTTTATTGTTCATTAAAATCGTATCTTGTTTAACACCATACCTTTTAGCGATAGCAGGTATTGTATCTTTCTTTTTAACCTTATATGTAATTTGCTCCGCTCTCTTTGGAGGTGGTGGAGGTGCAGGTTTTTCTTTTTCCTTCTCTTTTTCTCCCTCTTTTTATCTTCTTCTACTTTTTCTTCCTTCACAAAAGTTATATTCTTTTTCAAAGGTAGTAAAGTTACTTGTTGTTAGCTCTAACCCTCCGTTATCTGCTTCATCAAGTTGAAAATAATCTGTAAATTGAGTAGTATCAACTACTTCTTTACTTGAAATCATATATAATCTAAAAGAAAAATACAACAATAGCTAAAAATTAATAGATATGCCATTGTTTTCCTAACAATTCTTTTTCATAACTTACCTCATAGGACATAGATTATTTATACAGAACCTTAGGTAACTGTCTCAATAATTCGTCATTATTTTTTTGTTGTTTTTATAGCCTTAATTAAAGCTGCTGTTGAACTCACTTTATTGTCATAATCATTCAGTAATCTTCTTAAATTCCAAATTTCTTCAATTTGGTTCTTTTTAAGAAGTAGTTCTTCTTTTCTTGTTCCAGATCTTGTGATATCTATAGCTGGGAAAACTCTAAATTCAGCTAATTGTCTATCTAAATAGATATCACAGTTTCCTGTTGATTTAAATTCTTCATAGATAACTTCATCCATCTTACTGCCAGTATCCACAAGTATAGTAGCTATAATAGTTAAGCTACCACCATTTTTTTAATATTTCTTGCAGCACCAAAAAGTTCTTTGGATGATATAGAGCCATAGGATCTATACCTCCTGATAATAGTTTACCACTTGATGGAATCACTATATTATATGCTCTTGAAAGTCTCGTTAAAGAGTCAAGTAGGATAACTACATTTTCTCCATCTTCAACTTTCATCTTTGCTCTTTCAATTATTTCTTCTGTAACTTTTATATGATTCTTAGGATCATCATCAAATGTTGAAGCAAAAAAACAGTTGCTCCTTCTACATTTTCCTTAATATCTGTAACTTCTTCAGGTCTTTCATCTATTAATAATATCCAGACATCAGTATCTTTTTCACCCTTTTATTATAGCATTAGCAATAGAACTTATAAAAGTTGTTTTACCTGCTTTTTGGAGGAGCTATTATTAAAGATCTTTGCCCTTTTCCAATTGGAGCTATTAAATCAAGAATTCTTCCTGAAATATTATCATGATCCAAACCCTAACTTGATTTGTTCTCTAGGATAAGTAGGAATTAAGTCCTCAAAAGGAACTCTATCAGCTATTTTATTTAAATCATCATCATTAACTCTTAAAAACTCTTCTTATAGCAAAGTTCTTTTTCCTCACCTATTGGTTTCTAACCTCACCTAGAATAAGATCTCCTCTTCTCAGTTTGAATTTTTTACTTGCGAAGCTGACATATAGATATTTTTTTACCTAATGTAGTTTTCCTTTTAAGAAACCAAAACCTTCAGGAGCAGTGTCTAGTACTCCATAAGCGAGAACAGTATTGTTCTCTTCAAGCGTCTCAATTATTAGTGCTTTTAACTCTTCTGCCCAGAAACCTCTATATCCATAATTCTAGCAATCTCCTGCAAACTCTTTTAAAAGAAATTTATTTAAAATATCCATATTGTCTCCTTATCTTTAATTTAGACTAGTTCTCCATATAGAGTCCAAGTCTTACATTCATTTATCTTTACATTTACAAATTGCCCTTTTAAGTTCATATCTCCTTTAAAAAGAACGATTTTTATTTGTAGAAGTTCTTCCTGATAAAAACTTCTTTATTCTTCTTACTAGGATCTTCTACTAAGACTCTTACTATTTTATCTTTGTATTTACTACTTTCATTGAAAGAACATTTGTTTTTGTACTTCCATTAACCTTTGTAGCCTTTCTTTTTACATTTTCATCTATTTGATTATCCATAGTAGCAGCTTTTGTACCTTTTCTTATTGAATACATAAACATATATGAATTATCAAAGCTAACTTTTTCAACAACATCAATAGTATCTAAGAAATCTTCTTCTGTTTCTCCAGGAAAGCCAACTATGATGTCTGCTGTTAAAAGCTACGTCAGGAATCTTTGATTTTATTTTTGTCAACTAGAGCTAAATATTTTTTTCTTTTTGTATAACCTCTTCCCATTTTTCTTAAGACTTGTGATGAGCCAGATTGTAAAGGTAAATGCAAACATTTTGATATTTTGTCGTTTTTGGCAATAACATCTATAACATCATCTGTAAAATCTCTAGGATGTGGAGAAACAAATCTAACTATATAATCTCCCTCAACTTTACAAATTTCTTCTAAAAAGTTTAGCAAAAATTATCTCCATTTTTAAAATCCTTTCCATATGAATTTACATTTTGACCTAATAGAACAATTTCTTTTTGCACCCTTATTTACGTACTGTTCTACATCTTTTACTATTTCTTCAAGAGGGACAGATCTTTCTCTACCTCTAACATAAGGAACTATACAGAAAGTACAGAAATTATTACAACCATAAGTTATAGAAATTGAAGCCGTTTGATCAGAAGCAAATTCTGCATCTAATCTTGGTGGTAATTCATCTTCATTATCTGTATATACTTCATGAGTACTCTCATTATTTTCAATTTTTTTCTATTGCTTGAGGAATTCTACCAATATTTTGATTCCCCATAACTATATCTATTATTGGAAATTTTTCTAACAAGTTCTTCACCTTGTTCTTGAGCAAAACAACCTGTGACTCAATTATAGTTCCTTTTTCTTTTAGTGCTTTTTAATTCTCCTAATTTTCCAAATATTTGGGTAGCTGCTCCTTCTCTTACAGTACAAGTATTTAAGAATACTGCATCTGCATCGTCAGTTTCCTCTGTAACATCATAACCCTAAATTTTGAAAAAAATCTTTTTTTATTTTTGCACTTTCATTAACATTCATTTGACATCCGTAAGTGATGATTGATGCCTTTTTCACAGTTTCCTCCTAACTAAATTATATGACTATAATTTTTAAAAAAATAAATAAATACATCTGTATATTATAACATAATTATCTTCTAATTAAAAGTAAGAGGTTAATTTAAATTTATTTACTCAATATAGTATATAGACTGTTTTTTTCTTAAAAGTTTAGATAATAGCTGTTTTTTTATAAAAAAATATTTTTTTGCTAAAAATTTTTGTTATTTTTTTCTGAAAATACTTGACAATAGTCAGCTAAAAATTATAAAAATTAAGGCAGTATATTTTAAGGAGGTAATTTTAAATGAAAAACAGTTGGTATATTTTTTTGGAACTACAGGAGGAAAAGACTCAAGAAGTTGTTGATATTTTAGCTGCTCAATTAGGAGATGCTCAAGTATTTGACGTTGCTAATGGTGTAGATGAAATGGAAATGTTTGATAACATTATCTTAGCTTCTCCAACTTATGGAATGGGAGAATTACAAGATGACTGGGCTTCTGTTATTGATGAAGTTGCAGATATGGATTTCTCTGGAAAAGTTGTTGCATTTGTTGGTGTAGGAGATGCTGCAATATTTGGTGGAAACTATGTTGAATCAATGAAACACTTCTATGATGCAGTAGAACCTAAAGGAGCTAAAATAGTTGGATTTACTTCTACTGACGGATATGATTTCGAAGCTTCTGAAGCAGTAATTGATGGAGATAAATTTATGGGACTTGCTATAGATGCATCTTTCGATACTGATGAAATCACTTCTAAAGTTGAAGATTGGTTAGAAAACAAAGTTAAAGATGAATTACTATAATTCAAATTTAAACTAAAAATAATAAAAAGCTAGTTACTTTTGTAACTAGTTTTTATTTTAGTTTAGATAATAAAAAAAGGTGCTGAATTTCATCGACACCATTTATTAATAAGAATTATTATACTAATTCAATTATAGCCATTTCAGCTGAGTCACCTTTTCTAACAGAAGTTTTGATGATTCTAGTGTATCCACCATTTCTATCAGCATATTTAGGGTGCTAATTCATTAAATATTTTAGCTACTGCTTCTTCATCTCTTAGAATGCAAATGCATTTCTTCTAGATGCTAAAAGTATTTTTTTCTTACCAAAAAGTAATCATTCTTTCAGCGAATTTTTCTTAATTCTTTAGCTCTTGTAACAGTTGTTTCTATTCTTTCAGCTTTTTACAAGTGATATAGTCATATTTTTTTAAGCATAGCCTTTCTATGATCAGCTCTTCTTCCTAATTTTCTATATGATTTATTGTGATTCATTAGTAGAATTTCCTCCTCTTTTTTTAAAATTATTCAGGAGATCCATTTTTTCAAGATCGTATCCTAAATCTTTCATCTTTTCTAAAATCTCATCAAGAGATTTTTTTCCCTAAATTTCTTTAATTTTTAATAATTCATTTAAAGATAAAGCTTGCTAATTGAGATACATCTTCTATCCCAGCTTTTTTTCAAGCAATTAAAAGATCTTACTGTTAAATCTAATTCTTCAATTTTTCATATCATGTGACTTATCATCAATAACTTGAATATCTATTGGTTCTTCAATAATTTCTTCTATTTCATCTCTTAGATTTTCCATTTTATTTCCAATCTCTAAGAATGGATCTAAATGCAATCTTAAAAGCTCAACCGCATATGATATAGCATCTCTTATCTCTATACTTCCATCAGTCTCAACATTTAAAGTCAATTTATCAAAGTCAGTAATTCTACCAAACATTGTATCTTGAATTTCATAAGAAACCTTTCTAATTGGAGTATAGATTGCATCTACAGCTATGTAATCTACTGGCCAATCTTTTTTATCAATTTCTTCTGATACAACAAAACCTTCTCCTGTATCAACAAGAAATTCCATATCTAAAGTTCTATCAGTAGTCACAGTACATATAACTTGTTCAGGGTTAACTATTTCAAGCCCAATATCTGCAACAATATCAGCTGCTTTAACAACTTTAGGACCTTTTACAGAAAAGTGTCATTCTTCTTTCTCTGAACTTTCTGCTTTTAACAACTATTTCTTTAACATTTAGAATAATTTCAGTAACAGCTTCTTTAACACCATCCATAACAGTGAATTCACTCATTACTCCTTCAATTCTCATACCTTTTATTGCTGCTCCAGGTATAGAAGAAAGTAAAACTCTTCTAAGTGCATTTCCTAAAGTATTTCCATAACCTCTATATAGAGGTTCTACAATAAGTGTCCCTTATAATTGCTTTCTTTTACTTCTGTTATACTTATTTGCTTTAGCCTGCTTTTTCTATTTTTTTAACATTATATCAACTCCTATCAAAAGGATTACATTATCTTGAATAAAAATTCAACTATTAAAGATTCATTTAAATCAAAATCCAAATCATCTTTAGTTGGGTTTTGAAGAACCTTTCCTGAAAAATGCAGCTCTATCTAATTCTAACCAAGCTGGTGGAGTTGCATCTTCTACTGCTAATTTTATTAATTCTACATTTTTAGAGTTTTTCTATTACAGAAACAACATCTCCTACTTTTTACTCTAAAAGATGCGATATTAACTCTTCTTCCGTTTACTGCTATATGTCCATGAGAAACTATTTGTCTAGCTTGTCTTCTAGTTTTTAGCGAACCTAGTCTGTAAACAACATTTTCTAGTCTTCTTTCTAAGTATTCTATTAAAGTTAAACCTGTTACTCCAAGTTTTCTTGCTGCTTCTTCATATATCTTTTCTGAATTGTTTTTCCATAACATTATATATAAATTTTAGCTTTTTTTGTTTTTCTCTTAATTGAATTGCATATTCAGTTGGTTTTTTTATTTGCATTAGGTCTTATTTGTCTATTAGAAGATTTTTTTAACCCCTAGGATAACTGGATCGATTCCTAAAGCTCTACACTTCTTCAAAACAGGCTGTCTATTTCTTGCCATTTGTTTAATATTCCTCCTTTATATTTTATCAAATATACGCGATTACACTCTTCTTCTTTTTTTGGTGGTCTACATCCATTATGAGGTACAGGAGTTACATCAGTTATTTTTAGTAACTTCTAATCCTGCAGCTTGAAGTGATCTGATACAAGCTTCTCTTCCTGAACCAGGTCCTTTTTACTTTAACTTCAATCTTTCTCATTCCGTTTTCCATAGCGATTTGAGCTGCTTGTTCAGCTGCTATTTGAGCTGCGAATGGAGTTCCTTTTCTTAGTTCCTTTGAAATTAGAAGTTCCTCCTGATTTCCAGCTTATAACCTTTCCATCTACGTCAGTTATTGTAACTATTGTGTTATTAAAAGTTGAATGTATATGAGCTACTCCGTTAGGAATATTTTTTTACTTTTTCTTTTTTTATCTTAGCTACTGTCTTTTTTTAGCCAATTTAAGCTACCTCCCTTACTAAGTCTTTAAATATCTAAAAATACGCTTACTTTCTTATAGGTTTTTTTAGGACCTTTTACTGTTCTTGCATTAGTCTTTGAACTTTGTCCTCTTACAGGAAGATTCATTTTATGTCTTAAACCTCTGTAACATTTGATATCCATAAGTCTTTTTATAGATAATCTTACTTCTTTTCTAAGATCTCCTTCAACTTTGATATCTTTTATGATTTCTCTGATTTTTATTTACTTCTTCTTCTGTTAAATCTTTTAACTCTAGTGTCAAAATTTATCCCAGCTTCTTTTAATATTTTTTTGAGAAGTTGGTCTTCCAATTCCATAAATATATGTTAGAGCTATTTCAACTCTTTTTGTTTCTTGGGATATCTACTCCTGCTATTCTAGCCAAAATTTTTCCTCCTCTTTTAAAATAAAAATTTTTAAAGGTTATAATTATATATTACACCACATTCTAGTGGCTAATACTTTCATCGACATGTCCCATTCTGCAATTATGGAGATGGTCCCTACGACTCACCATGTCTTTACAGTACTTCATTATCTTAATTAAATTATTAAAATTATGCTGTACTTTTGATCTTACATTATCCTTGAACTTGTTTATGTTTAGGATTTTCAGATTACTCTTATTTTTTTCCATGTCTTTTAATAATCTTACACTTGTCACAAATAGGTTTTATTGATACTCTAACTTTCATTTTAACCTCCTTTCAATACTAGTTTTTTTCTTTCTGTATACTATTCTACCCCTCGACAAGTCATAAGGAGAGATCTGTACAGTTACTCCATCGCCTGGTAAAAATTTTTAATGTAATTCATTCTCATTTTTCCAGAGATGTGGCCAAGTATAGTATGTCCATTTTCTAATTCTACTTTAAACATAGCATTAGGTAAGGCCTCTACTATAGTACCTTCCAATTCGATAACATCTTTCTTTGACATTTTTCCTCCCATCGAATAGAAATTCATATTATTATAACATACCTAATTAAAAAAATCTACTATTTTTAAAAAAATATAAAAAAATTTTTACTTTATTTTTTTCTTCTTCATCAAGCTCATCAACATTAAAATTTTTTTAATTATAGAATTTATTTTTTTCTCTTTTTTTCAATCCTTCTATATCATCAGAATTTTTTTACTATTGGTTTTTATTTTTATCTATTTCTTTTTTTTATTTCTTCCTCATCATCATAACTTTTTATATGAAGTAGGAATTTTTTTCATCTTCTTTCTTTTCTTCTTCATTATTATTGTAATAATTATCCCAAAAATTCCATTTGTTTCTCTATCTTTTTCTTTCTTCTTCTAATTTTTTTCTCTATCTTTCTTCTGAGCTTTCCATTTTAAAGAAATCATAAGAATGGAAATTCAAAAAAAGTCGTTAAGAAAAACAGCCAAAAAGATTTCAGCTCCATGGCTTTCTTTATATTTTATACTAGCTGTAGATACTTCTTCACCTTTGAAAGCTATTAGTTTTTTTATCTCTAACAAATTCTCTTATAGTATCATCATTTATATTGTTTGTTTCTAATAAATATTTAAGACTTGCATTATCAACAATCTCATATACAACATCATCTATTAATTGATAAACTCTAAATCATCAAAAATAATAGTACTTATTTCCTTTTTTTCCAAACTTGTCCTGTTGTTCCTGAATCAATATCTTTTATCTTTTTCCCAATCTTTTTCTCACCTAAAGAGAAAAATTCCTATATTTTTGAAACTAGAATATCTATATAGCCATGTTTAGTCCTTTTTCTTTCTATATATATTATAAGAATGAAGATAATAAATGTTTTTGTCATCAGAAATTACACTAGATAAAATATTTTTCTACCTTTTCCTTTAAAAATATTATCTCCAGCTCTTTCTTGTTCTTTTGTTTCAGGATTATAGAAAAAAATATACCATCTTTACTTACAAATAGTAAGTCTTTAACATGAGCACTATCTATACCTAAAATTTGATAAGGAATGTATTTTTTTTATCAAAAATATATTCTTCTAGAGAAAACATTTCCATTTAGTCCATCATAAAGGTAAGTTCTTTCACCTTGCTCAACAGATACTAAGTTTAAATTATCATTACTAGAAAGATTTAAAAGCTTTAGTCTTGTAATAAATATTATTTTTTTATCATAAAAATAGTCATCATTATATTTATCAACTGCTTTTTAAGGTATATAAATCAGCATTCTCTATAAGTTCTCCTTTATAATAAACTTTTTCTCCATCACTTGCTAAGTATCTAAAATTCTCAATACCTTTTAAGGCTTTTAGTTGTTTCTATTTTTTTAAAAAGGATAAAAGTATAGCTGCTTTTTTTCTTAAAGTGAATAATATACTCTTTAACTATAGACCATGTAGAGATATCCTCATTTTGTATATATACATCTGATAGGAAAATAATAATTCACTCCATCACTGTAATAATTACTACCTAGGCTTTTTAAGTCTATTTGGATTTAAGTCAGGAATAATATTATTTCCAAGATAAACATTATTCTTATCTGTTGCTATATAATTATCACGATAATCTCCTGTATCAAATGTTTTTGAAACTATCAATATCAACATCTTTTAATTGATATATATCACCAAATGAATTACAATAGATTTTTCCCTTCATATTTAATATAGATACTTTTCTCATATTTTTGACCATTATTTAAAAATCTTTTTGATTTAAATTATATTCTGACTTCATTTTTATATAAGAAAATTAATTCAAATAAAACTAAATACCATAAGAATAATAATAATGATTATAGAAATTTTTAAAAAAATCTTAGTAAAAGAGTTATAATATTCTATCTCATTTTGCATTTTTTTCAATGTTTGATAAATCTTCACCATTTATTTTCATCTTTGACCTCTATTCTTTGTCATTATAATCTTTAGATATAGGTTTTATATTTCTATATTTTTCAAGTAGCATTTTATCTATATTTTTTTGATATCTTTTCTTATTGAGTATAGCTAAATATAAGAAAAAAATACTATAAAAAAATAAAAGCCTAATACTAATAGAAAACCTAAAAAAATATTTTTAAAAACACTATGAAATTTTATAGTAGCAATAAAAAGTTTTTCACCTTTAAACTCTTCAAAGTTTTTATTTAAAAATAAACTCATCTATCTTCTCAGCACTTATAAATTCTGGATAAGATAATAAAGTTTTTCAAGAGTTTTTTTATCTGTTATTTTTGAAAAATAGTAGCTCTATAATCGTCTGTTTGGGAAGAATTTTCTAAGTTATCAAAATAGTAATATTCACTATCTTTTTGCCAAATAGAACCGATATTTTCATTACCTACATCAGCTAATTTTTTTTCCAAGACTCTTTTTTTACCTAAAGAATAAACTCCTGTATTTCTTGAAGCTAAAAAAATACCATATTTTTATATCTTTTCCATATTTCATAGTTTTGAAAAATAATACATATTCTCATCATCAATAAAGACATTAGGACTAATTTCTTCTATATTTCCAACAAAGATATTATCTTTTAACTTTACTTGTTTTTTTATTTTCACTGTCATAAAAATATATTCCATCATCACTAACAAATATTAAACTGTAAAGATGAGTTCCATTACTTCCAATAATTTTATAAGGAGCTTTTTCTCTGTCAAAAGAAAAAAATCTTCTATAAAGACATAGCCATTTACTTCATCATAAAAGAAATTTATCATCTGGATTAAGTGAAACAGTTTTTAAATTACCATTATTTTTTTAATTGGTAGAAGTTTTTGATTTATAGTAAACATTCTCTTTGTCAGCAAAATATGTATACTGACCATCAATAGGTTTTAAAAGTATTCAAATCAGCATTCTCTAAAAACTTCTCCTTTATAATAGACATTGTCTCCATCAGTTGCAAAAAAATAATAAATTATCAACTGCTTTTAATCTTTTATCTGTTTCTACCTTTTTATAAGGATAGATATAAGACTGAGGTCTTTTTAGTCTTTGAAAAAGCGTATATCAAAGTCTGAAAGATTTCCATTGGAGAAGATAAGTTTTTATTTCTTTCAGACATATCAGAACAATAGTAAGTATTTATTCCATCAGTATAATAGCCATTTCCTATAACTTCAAGTTTATTTGGGTCTAAATCAGGAATACGAATATTTCCAAAATAGACAGAATTTTTATCCAAACCAACTATCAAAGTGCTTCTATCAGAATAATCCTGTGAATCTAATACTCTAAATGAATCAATATCAACTTTCTCTAAAAAAATATCTTCCTCCACTAGGAACAGGAATAGAAATTTTTTTCCTTGATATTTTATAAATTGAGTATTTCCATATTTTTTTGTCCATGGTTCTCTATTTCATCAGAATTTAAGCCTGATTTTTTTTCATTAAAAGTAGAGTATACGATAAAGAAAAGAAAAATAAAATTATTATATAAATAATGAAAATAAATTTTATAAATGAAATTCTAGAATTTTTTTGCATTTTTTTCTCCCTAAAAATAATGTGAAACTTTAGCTATAACAATACCCAAAATAAAGGCTAGTAATCCTGAAATTTTTGAAAGGAAGAAAAGAAAAGTTGTATACTTTACTCTAATCTCTATTTTTCTCTCCTTCAATTTTTATTAGTTTTTCATTTTCAATAAATTCTCTTATTTTACTACTTCCTTCATTATAATTTAATAAATATTCCAATGTTTCTTTATCTCTAATTTCATAAATCGTGTTATCTATTAATTGAAAAATTCCTAAATTATCAGTAATAATATTTATTTTTCTTTTTCCATATACTTCCAACAGTTCCACTTCTAATATCTTTTACTTTTTCCCAAGCATCTTTTTTTACCTAGAGGTAGATTACTGTATTTCTTGAAGCTAAAACATATCCACTGCTATGTTTAAGTTTTTTTCTGTACTTCATAAGCATGAAAAATAGTAAATATTCTCGTCATCAGTAAAAACATTAGGACTTAATTCTTCTACATTTCCAACAAAAAAATATTATCTCCTGCTCTTAATTGTTTCTTTTTTTGGTTATTGTAATAATAGATACCTTCATTATTAATAAAGACCAAATTATATAGGTGGTTTCCTTCATTTCCAAGAACTTTATAAGGAGCTTTTCTCTATCAAAAGAATAATTTTCCATAAAGACATAGCCATTTGCTTCATCATAAAGAAATTCATCACCTTGTTCACTTGAAACAATCTTTAACTTTCCACTATTTTTTTAATAGGTAGAAGCTTTGACTTTATAGTAAACATTCTCTTTGTCAGTAAAATATTCATGGTAAGGATCAACAGCTTTTTAAAGTGTTTAAATCTACATTTTCTAAAAATTTCTCCTTCATAATAGATATTATTTTCCATCAGTTGCAAAAAGATAAAAAAAGTCTGAAATAGGTTTTAATCTTTTGTCAGTATCTATTTTTTTATAAGGATATATATAAGTTTGTGGCTTTTTAGTCTTTGAAAAAAAGCATATATAACAGATTGGAATACTTTCATTGGAACAGATAAGTTTTTATTTTTTTCAGATACTCCTGAAACAAAAAGTAAGTATTTGTTCCATCAGTATAGTAGCCATTTCCTATAACTTCAAAGCTTATTTGGATCTAAATCAGGAATAGGAATGTTTCCCAAAATAAACAGAATTTTTATCTAAACCAATAACTCTAGTGTTTCTATCTCCTGAATTTAATACTCTAAATGAATTTATATCAACATTTTTCTAAGATATATCTTCCTCCACTAGGAACTGAAACAGAAATTTTTCCTTGATATTGTATAAAATCACTATTAGCATATTTTTGTCCCTTTTTCTTCTATTTCATAAGAATCTGAACTTGTTATTTTTGATGAAACTAGAAGAAAAAAATAAAAAAACAATTACTAAAAATTATGGCTGAAATAATTTTTGAATGTAAATATAGTATCAGAACTTCTTTTCTTTTTTTAAATTTTAAAGTTTCATCAAAATTATTTTTTCATTTTTTTTCTCCTAAATTCTTTAAAAATAAAAAGATAAGATAAGCAACAAGAAAAAAATTCTTATGAAAGTATTTAAAAAAACTTTTATCAACTATATCAGTCTTATATTTTCACAGTTATAGTCATCTTCTTTTTCACCAGAAACAGCTATCAATTTTTCATTTTTTTATAAGTTCCTCAATATCATCTGTTTTGTCATCAGATTTTTGATAATAGATAATTAAGTGTTTCTTTATCAGAAATTTCATATATAGTACTATCCATAAAAGGAAAAATACCTAAGTTGTTGAAATAGTAGTATTTACCTTCTTTTTTTCCAAATACTAGCGACATAACCTTCTTTAATATCTGCTACTTTTTCCCAGCCTTCTTTTTTTATCCAAATAACAGATATCTGTATTTTTGATATTAATTCTCCAATACTTTTTAGTAGCTGTAGTTACATCATAAGCAGAGAAATAATAAATATTCTTATCATCAGTAAAAAAACATTAGGACTAATTTCTTCTATATTACCAATAAAAATATTATCTCCAGCTTTTTAATTGTTGTTTCTTTTTGGTTGTCATAATAATATATTCCATCTTTAGCAATAAATATTAGATTGTATAGAGTAGTCCCATTATTTCCAATAACTTTATAAGAGCTTTTTCTCTATCAAAAGAATAATCTTCTATAAAAGACATAGCCATTTACTTCGTCATAGAAATTTATCTCCATGTTCACTTGAAACAATCTTTAACTTTCCACTATTTTTTTAATGGGTAAAAGATTAGACTTATAGTAAACATTTTTCCTTATCAGCAAAAATATTCAGCATTTTTATCTATAATTTCTAATGTATTTAAATCAGCATTGTTTAAAATTTCTCCTTGTAATAGACATTATCTCCATCAACTGCAAATAACTCAAAAATTATCGAGTGCTTTTTAAATTTTTTTGTATTTTTCTATCTTCTTATAAGGATAGATATAATTTTGAAGACTTCTTGTCAAATTCAGAAAAAAAGGAGAAAGGAAATATGAAGTTGTTCCATCGGTATAGTAACCATTTCCTATAACTTTAAGTTTATTAGGATTTAAATCAGGAATAACTATATTTCTAAGGTAAACAAACTTCCTGTCTAAACCAATATTTCTTATGTGAGAATCTCTAATTTCTAAGGCTTTTAAATGTAGCTATATCAACATTTTTTTAATACTTCCATATCACCACTAAGACCAAATGAATAAACTTTTTCCTTGATATTCAAAAAATCACTTTTTTCCATACTGTTTACCATTAGTTTTCAATTTCATAAGTGTTATTATCAACTTTTCCCATATAATAAATAGTACCCTAATGGCATAAGGAATGCAAAGATGACTATAACTATCTTAAGATAAAAATAATGTATTTGAAGTTTTTTTCTTTTTAAAAAGATCGTCTAAATCGTTTGTTTTCATAAATTGTTCTCCTAGAAATTTTTTTATATTAATTTTTATTTTTTTAAGAAATTTAGATTTTTTTAGATTTTTCGTTTTTTAAAAAAAGCTTAGCAATATCAAATCTATATCTTGCATATAATCCAATTAGAAAAAGCGATAGAAATAAAAAAATAATTTTTGGAATACTATAGGCATAAGGATCTTCAATAAAATGGATAGTAGCTGTTATTATAACTTCGCCATTAAAAGGCTATTAATTTTTTTCAGATATAAAATCTCTTATTTTTATCTGGTAAGTTTATAGAATATCCATCTTTTAAGTTTGAAAAATTCAATAAATAGTCAAGAACTTCTTTATCAACAATTTCATAAATAGTTCTATTTATATTTTGATTAAAACCATAAATATCAAAAATAGTAATATTTATTTCCTTTTTTTCCATATACTTCCATCTCCACCAAAATTGATATCAGCTACTTTTTTTCCAATCATTTTCCCAAAGCAGTTTTTTTTATCAAGATAACGTATTCTAGTGTTTCTTGATATTAGTTGACCATTAGAAAGGATCTTTTTAATAATGAAAAAGGATTATTACCTGACCTTTTTGCCCAGTCTTCATAGACATCTAAATAGTAAACATTTTTCATCATCAGAAAATATATCTGGATAAATTTCTTTAATTTCACCTTTAAAAAAATGTTATCTCCTATTCTTTCTTGTTTTTCTCTTAAGGGGTCATAAAAATAAACTCCATCCTTACTTATAAAAAGTAAACTAAAGTGATGTGTTCCATCAACTCCAACAACTTTATAGGGAGCATTTACTGTTTCAAAAAGATAGTCATTTGCATAAACATTCTTACTTTTCTCATCATAAAGATAGTAGACGTTGTAATCATTCTCGTGAAATACTTTTTAATTTTTCCGTTATTTTTTTAAATGATAAAAGTTTAGATTTATAATAAACATTTTTCTTTATCAGCAAAAATAAAAATAATGCATCTTCAATTGTTTTTATTGTATAGATATCTGCATTAACTAGCTTTTTCACCAGCATAATATACTTCTTCACCATCGGTTGCAGAATTTTTTTAATTCTTCCACTTTTTTTCCAATCTTTTATTAGTCTCTAATTTTTTTATATGGATAAAAAATAGTGTTGAGGTCTTTTTGTTTTAAACAAGAAGTGAGATATTTTTTTATAAATGAAGTTCCTGCTGACAATTCTTCATATGTTTCTGGCAGATGTTGAGCAAAAAAATAACTATTAGTACCATCACTATAATAATTATTCCCTACATAATACAATTTATCTGTATCTAAATCTGAAACTGCAATATTTCCAAAATAAACTCTATTTTTTTATCATAAGCTACATTTCCATTATTAGCTTCTGTATCGAAGACTTTGAAAGTAGGAATATCTACTCCTTCAACTTCTAACAATCCATTCCCATAAACTAAAGCATAGATTTTATCTTTATACTTATAGAAATCACTTGTCCCATATCTTTCACCATTCTCCTGAATTTCAGAAGTATTATCACCAGAAAAAAAGCAACATAAAATATAACTATAAAACACAAGAAAAATAAGTATTATTGCTGAAAGTACAGTGGCTTTTATCATTATATTAGCATTTTTTTGATTATTCATTTTCATTTTAAACCTCTAATTATATTTTTAAAAAGCATTAAAGTTGATTCTTCTTTAGTGTTATATCTTGTTTCTATAATAATATCTTTATAGAATTTAAAAATTTAATTTTTCTAAAAACTTTTTGACTCAATATTATAATTAAAAATATGTTGCTACTAGGTAATTTAATTTTAATGTTTTTAAAACAATATTCAATAACTTTTGAAACAGCTTCTGTCATTATCCCCTTGTTCCAATAATCTTTACTTAATACATAACCTAATTCTCTCCCAAGTAAATTTTCTAAATTCTTATCTAAATCTTGTCTACATTCTTCTATACCAATAGAACCAATAACTTTTTGATTTTCTTTTTAGAACAATAGCAAAAACTTTTTTTCTCATCTATAAACATTTTTAAGTATTTCTAAACTTTCATCTTTACTTTTGAGATGTTTCCCAACCTGCTTTTTCACCTACACCATTTATAGAAGCATATTCAAAAAAATCATCTAAATCTGTAATTTCCAAAGCACGAAGGATTAATCTATCTGTTTCCAATATTACATTACTTATATTGATTTCTATATTCATAGTTTCCTCCAAATTCAATTCTATTTGAATTATAACACAAGTTTATATATTTTTTTAATCATTTTTTAGAACAAAAAAAGTCCTGATTAACTCAGAACTTTTTTTAAATGTTATAAAAGCTTTAATCATAAGTAATGTAATAGGCTACAACCCCATTATCATAAGGAAGTTTTTTTAAATAAATTTGTATTAAACAAATTATCATAAACTGTTGAAATATCTAATTCTTTCATCAAAAAGTATTTCTTCATCATTCTTAGCAACTGTAAGAGTATAAGAATTTTTCTTTAACTCCATAGTTGTTGTAAAAAAGAAATAAGATAAGTATAATTCTTTACTTTAAAAAGAATAAAATTTTCAGTAAGTTTATTATTATTGTTTTTCATTTAATGGAATTTCATTTTCGTTTTTTTAAATAAATTTTTATTTGCAGTTCCTACAATTATTTTTTTCAGCTTTTTTTCTCCCTCAGAACCATATACATAGATAAGCCTCTTATTTTCTTTATATATAGATATAACTTTTTTTACTATCTTTTATTTGTGCAGAAAAAACTAAATTTTTTTATTGTTAGTATTTTTTTCTTTAAATATGGTTTATATTCTTCACTAAAAATAGTGATTGATAAAATCATTAAAAAAAGAAAATAATAATTTTTCATAATGACTATTCCACCTCTGCTTTTATCTTTTTAATATCAATTTCATAGGAGTAAATTTTAATCCATCTTGTTCTTTTTCTTCTTCAGTTTTAATAAAAACCTAAATTTTCGATAAATAGGAACAGCATATCTTGAAGAATTTACTGTTATAAATGAATTCTCATTATCATCTATAATAATACTCATCAATTTCTTTCCAATACCTTTAGCTTGTGAAGATTTATCTACAAAAAAATAAATTTATATGTCTTTTTCTCTTGTCAGTTGCTATAACACCTTTTAATACATTATCTTCAAAAAGCACCATAAACTTTAAATGACTTTTGTTATTTCTTTGTTATCAACAAAAATTACAAAAAGTTTCTATACCCTTTTCTGAATAGCTTTCATCTTTACTTTCAATATAAACTTTCTTTACAAATAATAGTGCTTCGTCTTTTTCTTTGTTAAGTAATTGTCTTATTTCTATCATAAGATCTCCTAGTATAATATTAATAAATAGGCTGTTGCAAACTTAAGTCTTCAATTTAAAAGCAAAAACAAATGAGTAACGAATGGAAATTTACTCAGTAACGAATTATTTTTTTACTTTTTGTGAATTTACAACAGCCCCTTTGATTTTTGAGTTAAATTAATAGTTTATATAGAAACTTTCATCATCTAAGTAATTTTGATCGTAGAATAAACCATTAAATTCTTCTGTATTATTTGGATCATCGAAAACTTTATCATAAACAGTTTTATTATTTAATTGTTTTCTTATAAAGAGGTCTAGGATTTGTTCCTTTATACGCTTCAAGTAAATAACTTCTAGTTTTTTTCCATTAACATTATAGAAAGAAACTATGTATCTGTACCCTTCATTCATAAAAAACTAAAAAAATCTTCCAGAATAAGTTTCTGTATCATCTGCATTGAAGAATAAATTATCACCAATAACTCCTTCTAATGTTATTTCTGGCTTTTTACCTTCTAGTCCAAAAAAACATAAACAACTTTTTCTCTATCTTTATATAGAGTGACAACTTTTTTTGTACTTTCCATTTGAGCAGCAAAAAGAATCTTTTTGCATCTGGATTTGAAGTATTACCTTTTTAAATAAGGTTTGAAGTTTGCTCAAAAAGAAAAATACAGATACGATAACTAACAGTAATAAAACAAGTTTTTCATACATAATCCCTCCTAAAAATATTATACAAACATTATATAATATTTTTAGAAAATAGAAAATAGTTTTTTTATTCTTTTCAAAAAGTCAATTATATCTACTCTTATCGTTATTTTTTTAAATAAATTGTTTAAATTTTATAAAAATAGTATACATTTTTAAAATTTTTGTAGTATAATGTCTTTGAAAAATGAGATGTAACTTTATTACTATGAATTATTTTTTTAGTATTGTGGTAAATGATTCTTTTTAAGTTCCATTTTCTAATATTAAATTTCTATATGCTTTTTATAGATATATTCATTTATGTTAGTAGTTACTTCATCATTCGACAAAATTATTTATGGAGGTATCAAAAAGATGAAAAGGTACAGTAAAATGGTTTAACAAGGAAAAAAAGGATTTGGATTTATCACAGGTGAAGATGGAAAAAAGATGTATTTGCTCATTTTTCTCAAATTCAAAAAGAAGGATTCAAAAGAATTATTTGAAGGACAAGAAGTAGAATTTGAAATTACTGAAGGACAAAAAAGGATACTCAAGCTTCAAATATAGTTGTTATTAAATAATAATTACCTTAACTAAAAGAAAAGGATTGAAAAAAACTTTATGAATTAAAGCTTTCAATCCTTTTTTTAATTTTTAAAAACTCTACTCAATATCTATTTTAAATTCATCTAAATCATAGTAAGAGCAACTTCCATGATTAAACACTTCTATATTTATTTTTTTGCTTTATTAGGATAAAAAAACGACTTGTAAAAACTTCTTCACCATCATTGATAAAAATCTCAATAGAACTTGTATCTACAAAAATATGTAATTTTTTTAAGTTCTTCAAGATAAACAGACCTTTTGTTTCTTCCTTCCCCACTTTCTTGCATTTCTAATGAAAAGATATTGTTGTCATAAGATAGTTTTACATCTTCCATTTTTACTAGAAAATTTTTAGAGTTTTCTATATCTATTATCATTTCAAAAAGTAGAAGCTAGAAATTTAATATGATTATCTGTACTTGAAATTTTATTCTTTCTTAAATTTTCAAATTCAACTAAAAGGCTCTTGTAAAATTTTATTTCCTTTTCTCTTAAGTGTTCTAGGCATAGATAAAAGCATGTTGCCAACCATTTTTTTAATAGTTTTATTATTTGTGTAAGTTGCATCAGGAATTCCCATCCAAGCAATTAATACATTTCGACCTTTATTATCAACAAAAAGTTTGTGGGGCATATATGTCAAAAGCCCCTATCTAATTCTACAAATTCTCCCAAACTATATGTTTTTCCTTAAAATTAATATCTATAGGAAAAATATCCTATTTGATAGATATTTGCAAAATTAATTCCTTTTTGTTCTACTTCTTGAGGACAACAAATTAGAAAACCATTTATCTTCTATTTTTATTAAATCACAACATTCCCACATATAGCCATATTTTTTTCAGAGTGTATCTCAAAAAAATATTCCCATTTTTAAATCTAAAGATTTATATAAAATAGCACAACCTATATCTTCTTTTTGTTCTTGCACAAGAATCATAAAGTATTCATCTTCAACTTTAAAAACTTTTGGATCACGAACATGAGTTGACATATTTTGAGGATAATCAGAATTTTTAAGAGAATATTTTTATTTTTCATAATTGAAACCATCTTCTGAAATGACTTCAATAATATTCTGTTCTCTGCCGTTTAAAAATATAGTCATATTTTTTTATCAGTATATTTTACATTTCCAGTGTAGTAATAATGTATTTTTATTATTTTTCAACTAGAGCTGAACCACTGTATACACCATCTATATCTTCAGCTACACTCGGTCTTAAAAAAATAGAGTGCTCTGTATAATCTATCCAATTTTTCTGTAGTATAATGTCCCCAAGATTTTTAAACCCCAGGTTGCAGAAAAAAAGGAGTATATTGAAAATAGATATGATTTACTCCTTTTTATCACACAAAAGCCCATTGGGATCATTTAACCAACCTGTAGGAGCCATTAAATGAAAATGTAAACGATAAGGATCAGAATTTACTTTTATTGATAAGCTCTATATATTTTTCTCTTAGCATAGCCTCACCTAAATTTTTTTTATTATGATAGGAGTTTTACTATCAGGATTAACTTCAACTTTTCTACCATCAGGAAGTTCATTTACTATCATAAGAGTTTGAGTACTATGACCTGCTTGTTTAACTTTTTCTAAGTCCATTTTTAATTAACTTATCACCTTGTTTAACTTCTTGTCCTTCTTCAACATAAACTTCAAAACCTTCACCATTCATACTAACTGTATTTATTCCACAGTGCATAAGGATTTGACTTCCATCTTTTAAACTTAAACCTATAGCATGTTTTTGTAGGAAAAACAAGTTCAACTTTTTGCATCAGCTGGAGCAACAAAGATTTCTTCACTAGGATTTACTAAAATTCCATCTCCCATAACTTTTGATGCAAATGTTTCATCACTTGATTCAGAGATATCTTTTACTTCTCCTTTTATTGGAGAAATTAAAGCTATTTCATCTAAATTAGTATCTGTTATACTTTCTACTTTTTATTTCAGAAGTATTTTCATTTGCTTTCTCTTCATCTACAATAACTTTCTTAGTTTTTGCTTTTCCAAATGTGTAACAGATAACTATTCCTAAGACAAGTCCTATTAAATGAACTATAATGTAGTTTATATAACCATTATTAGCTGGATCAATTATTGTTATACCTGGTATTGCAGTTGCTCCAAAAACCTAAAGAGCTTAATTTAAATATATATACAAAGGCACCAGCAACTGCACCAGCAATACAACCTGCTATCAATGGAAATTATATTTTAAGTTCACTCCAAAAAAATAGCTGGCTCACTGATACCAAATAGAATACTCACAAAAGAAGGTAAAAGCAATTTCAGCAACTTTTCTTTCTTTACGATGTAATAGATAATATCCTAAAACAGCTCCTCCTTGTGAAATTAAAGCAACTGACATTAAAGGATTTAAAAAAATCTCTACCAGTTGTTGCTATTAATTGAGCTTCAGCAGCATTTAAGATATGATGTAATCCTGTGATAACAATTATTTGTTGTAAACCAGCAAATATCATATAACCTATTAAACCAAATTCTGTACTTACCCAAACTAATCCTCCAGTGATATAATTAGAAAGTTCACGTCCAATAGGATCAACTATAGTAAATAATAAGAAAGTAGAGATAAAAACTGTCAACATTGGAGAAACTAAAAGTTTAATAACAGAAGGAATTTTCTTTTCAAAAATTTATCCAATTGAGCAACTATATATCCCATCATAAGAGCAACTATAATACCACCTTGAAAACCTACCATTTGAATTTTTAGTCCAAATAAATCTAAAATTTCAGGGTTAAATCCAGGAGTACCTATTGAATAGGCATTTGCAAGACTACCATCAAGCATAATTGCTCCAACAACTATACCTAGAATTGCTCTTCCACCAAATCTTTTAGTTGCTGAATATACAACAACCATAGGTAAAACTGCAAAAATTCCAACAGAGGCTAGATTAGATAAACGGTTGATTGCATACAAAGTTTGATTAGTTTTTACAGCTTCAAAATTAGCTAAGAATCCAGTGACTCCTAGTAAAATAGCAGCAGCTAATATTGCAGGTATGATTTCAACAAATACATCTGAGAGAGCTTTGATAACTTTTTGTAGTGGATTTTCTTTGTTGTTTGCAATATCTTTTACATCAGATAAAGACATATTTTCTAATTTTGCTTCCTTTGCAAAAACTTTATAAACTTCATTTACAGTTCCTGCTCCAAAAATAAGTTGTAATTGACTACCAGCAACAAAACACCCCTTAACTAAATCAATATTTTCTAATTTATCTGTTTTTTTGCAAAAGATAAGTCTTTTTAATACAATACGTAGACGTGTTGCACAATGAGTAGCACCTTGAATATTTTCTGAACCACCAATATTTTTCCAACACTTCTTTAGAAATTTTTGATAAAGTTTTTCCTTTTTCCATCTTCCACCCCTTTTATATTTATATTAACTAAGAATATATTGTATTAATTATATATGCTTTTTCAATTTGTTTCAATTATTTTCTTGAAAAAAATTTTTAAATATTAAAAAGAAATTAAAAATCTAATTGACTAAATAAGGGAAAAAAAGGATATTATAAAATAACAGTTTAAATACTTAAGGAGGGATCAAAAATGAGAAAAAATTTTATTTGCTATTCTTTGTTTTTTTATTTGTTTCTTGTAGTAATTTATACAAAGGCGAATAAGGCTTATGAAAGAGGAGATTATGTTGAAAAATGTAGTATTAACTTTTAAATATTTTTGATGAAAAACCTGAAAATTTTAAAGAATTAAATGAAAAAGAAAAATGAGATTAATAGCAAATTTTTCAAATATTTTTGAATATTACTCAAAACAAAAAAATAGTGAGAAATTAGAAGATAGAAACAAGGCTAATATAGAACTTTTTACAATATATATTACTTCAGATAATAGTGAATATGCTAAAGAATTTCAAGCTGAAAGAGAATTCTTAGCTAGTAACAATGCAAAAACTCTTTTTTAATCAAGCCTTAAAAAACTAATAAAAGAATTATTTTTCACAAAATATAGGCTTTAGGGGATGATCATACTTACGCTTTAAAAAGTAATAAACAACACAATAAATATGAATATTGCAATTGATTCTTTGGTTGAAAGTAATAAGTCTTTAGATAGAAATAAAGTAGAATTGTATAACTATTTTAAAAAAAGAAATAGCAAAACATAGAGCAGATGGCTATATATCACTTGCAGAAGTGGAAGAAAAAGAAGGAAGCAATAGATATTTAAGAAGTGCTCAAAATCTTTACTATAAGGCTAATGAGATATATTCAAAATATCAAAAAAATTATAGAAATTCTTATTCTAAATATGAGTCAGCTAAATATAAAGCAGATTTAAATGATGCAGAGGACAACTATAATAAAGGAATAACAGAGTATAGAAATGCTGGTTCTTCAAAAAGCTAAAATACAGAGCTGCAAACTATTATTTTAAAGAGGCTCAAAAAATATGTATATAATTATAAAGACACTAATAAATTACTAAATGAAACAAAAGAAAAAGGTTACTTTTAAATATAGTTTAAATTCAAAACAATGTAGATGTAAAAAAATAAAATTAGTAATGATTTAAATTCCATAGCTTATCCTGTAACTAATGGGATAGAGCTTTTCATTGATTATAGAGATGGTGACTATAATTATAATACTTCTTCTAACACTAATACAGAACAGTTGAAAAAAGAAGTACAAACTGGCGTTGATTCAACAGGAAAGCCTATTATGAAAGTTTATAATTTTACAAAGACTACCACAACTATCGAAGAAATAGGAACAATTCGTTATACTTTCTCTGTAAGAGGAGCTTATTACAATAATAATATAAGTAATGATATTACAATAAAAATACAGTAAATAATGTAAAATATTCAGGAGAAGTTCCACCAAGTTCTGAATATAGAAATTCAGATAATAAGGCTCTAGGTTCTAATGAATTAAAGAAGAAGGTAGAAGAAAAGTTAAAAAAAGAAGTAAATGGACATATTGATTCTATGATAAAGGACTTTAAAAAGAATATAGCTAAAGAAAATTAAAAGCTTTAGCTATTCAAAAAGAATGTGTTTTTGTGATATAATATCAAAAAAATTTAAAATTATTGAAAAAGGAAAAATTCTATATAATTATTTAAAAAAACTAAGGAGAAAAATGATGAATGGAAAAAAATTTTAAAAGAAGGAATTACTTTCGATGATGTTCTATTAATCCCTGCAAAAATCTGATGTGCTTCCTAATGAAGTAAGTTTAAAAACAAGACTTACAAAAAAATCACATTAAATTTACCAATTTTGAGTGCTGCTATGGATACAGTTACAGAATCTGACTTAGCTATAGCCCTTGCAAGACAAGGAGGGAATTGGTTTTATCCATAAAAAAATATGTCTATTGAAGAGCAAGCTGCTGAGGTAGATAGAGTAAAAAGATCTGAAAGTGGAATGATTACTAATCCCTATAACTCTTAATAAAGATAGTAGAGTATATCAAGCTGAAGAACTTATGAGTAGATATAAAATTTCAGGATTACCTGTTATTGAAGATGATGGGAAAATTAATAGGAATTATAACAAACAGAGATATTAAATATCGTAAAGATTTAGATCAACCTGTTGGAGATATTATGACAAGTAAAGGTCTAATAACTGCTCCTGTTGGAACAAATTTAGAACAAGCTAAAGAAATTTTACTTGCTAACAGAATTGAAAAAAATTACCTATCACAGACCAAAATGGGTATTTAAAAGGTCTTATCACTATAAAAGATATAGATAATATAGTTCAATATCCAAATTCTTGTAAAGATGAACTTGGAAAATTAAGATGTGGAGCTGCTGTTGGGGTTGCACCTGATACTTTAGATAGAGTTGCTGCTCTAGTTAAAGCTGGAGTAGATATCATAACTGTTGACTCTGCTCATGGACACTCTCAAGGTGTTATCAATATGATAAAAGAAATCAAAAAACATTATCCTGATTTAGATATAATCGGTGGAAACATTGTTACTGCAGAAGCAGCTAAAGAATTAATTGAAGCAGGAGCATCAGCAGTAAAAAGTTGGAATAGGATCAGGATCTATTTGTACGACAAGAGTTGTTGCAGGAGTTGGAGTTCCTCAATTAACAGCTGTAAATGATGTTTATGAATATTGTAAATCTAGAGATATTGGAGTTATTGCTGATGGTGGAATAAAACTATCAGGAGATATAGTTAAGGCTTTAGCTGCAGGTGCTGACTGTGTTATGTTAGGAGGATTACTTGCAGGAACAAAAGAAGCTCCAGGAGAAGAAATTATTCTTGAAGGAAGAAGATTTAAAATATATGTAGGTATGGGATCTATCGCTGCGATGAAAAGAGGATCTAAAGATAGATACTTCCAAGCAGGTGAAGTTGATAACTCTAAATTAGTTCCTGAAGGAATTGAAGGACGTATTGCATATAAAGGTTCAGTTAAAGATGTTATTTTCCAACTTGCAGGTGGTGTAAGAGCAGGTATGGGATACTGTGGAACTAAAACTATAAAAGATCTACAAGTAAATGGAAAATTTGTTAAAATCACAGGAGCAGGATTAATAGAAAGCCATCCTCATGATATAACAATCACAAAAGAAGCACCAAATTATTCTAAATAGGTGGGAGATACAGAATGAACAAATTTAATAAATTTATTATTTTAGCAGGACTGTTACTTAGTTTTTCAGCTACAGCTGCTGAAATTAAAGAACTTGAGTCGCTAGAAACAATCTCTAAACAAATATTAGGAGAAACTACTAGTGCAAAGACTAAAAAAAGAAAAAAGCTAAAGAAAACTGTAAAAAAGAAGTTACAAAAAAAGAGAATAAAGAAGAAGTTAAAGAAGAAAGTAAAAGTGAAGTTAAGTCTGAAAATAAAAGCTTCTGAAAAGTAAAAGAAACTGTTGTCAATGATATCCCAGATGAAACTGCAACTAGAGTTATAGATAAATCAGAAATAGTTGATTTCTATGAAAGAGAAGTTAGAGATAAAAATAGCTTATAAAGAAGGTTCAGATACTCCTTTTACAGGTGTATTTGGTATAGTTATTGATGATAGAATAGAATCTTATGAAGAATATAAAAATGGTCTTTTAGATGGAGAAACTGCTTATTTTTTTCAAAAAGATAAAGAAGTAAAATTATTGTCTGAAATGTACTCTAAAGGAAAAATTAAATGAATCACAAAAAAACTTATTATGAAAATGGTAAATTAAAAATCTATAGTTTACTATAAAAATGATAGAATAGATGGTATAGTGGAATATGATAAAAAGTGGAAAAACTTTTTGCATAAAAAGTATCTTTGAAAATGGTACTGGAGATTGGAAATTATACTGGAGTAATGGTAAAGTTTCAGAAGAAGGAAAATATGTTTCTGGTAGAAAAGATGGAGTTTGGAAAAAAATATAGAGAAGATGGAAGTTTAGATACTATATTGAAGTATGACAATGGTAGACTTTTAAGCGAAAAAAATGGCAATAATATGTTAATTTCAAGAGTAAAACAAGTTTATCAATATATTTTTTTCTAAGTTTGATGAAAGTAATAATTCTGAAATAAAAAAAGATATTATCAGAGGAAGAATTCCTGATTTTTTTCTACTATGTCTAATTATGATAAAGTTCATTCATATAGTCTTTATAGAAAAGGTAAAGGAAGATAAGATCTTATCTTCTGAAAAAAACTTTATTTAAAACTTGCTCTTTTACATGATAGTGGAAAAGGGTAAAGTGGGGCTTTTTAGAAGAATAAAAAAAGTTTTAGTAGGAGATAAACTTTTAGAACAACATCCAAATATAGCTTTTGAGAAATTAAAAAAATATTAATTTTGACTTAGCAGAGTTATGTTTAAATCATCATAATAAAGATGTAGATCAGAAAATGAAAAATTTTTCAAGAATTAGATGATAAATAATTATTGAATATTGTATTTTTATGATAAAAATAAGGAAGGAGGTTTTCCTTCCTTTTTATTTTTAGTAAGTGAGAGGTGCAAATATGACAGAATTTAATTGGGATAGTTTTATCAAAGAACTTGAAAAAGTTTCAAAAGGGAATAGAAAAGTATAGGAGGGCATTGTAGAGAAACTATAATTGAGGCTCCAGCAAAGGAAGAAGAAATTTTAGAAGTTGAGAAAAAAATTAGGATATACTTTTACCAAAAGATTTTTAGAGATGTACTTTTTAAATTATTCATCACATTTTGAATATTTTTTTGGTCTACTTATAGAGATGAAGAAGAAGAACAAATAGAATTTCCAGAAAAAAATTTTGTGCTATATTTGCAGGAAATTTACATTGGGGGACTAAAGTTCTTATTAGATTTTGAAGAAAGTAGACAGGGTTGGGTGATATTTGCTACCCTGATTATGATAATGAATATGATAAAGTTTGGCATAATAAATTAGCCTTTTATAAAGTTGCAAATGGAGATTTCTTTGCTATTGAATTAGAAAAAGAAAATTATGGAAAAAAATAGTATATTTAAGCCATGATGGAGGAGATGGTCATGGTCATTATATAGCGGATAATTTTAAAGATTTATTAAATAATTGGTCAAAAGTTGGTGCTGTTGGTGGAGATGATTGGCAATGGGAAGTATTCTACACAGAAGGAAAGGGAATAGATCCTGATTGTGAAAATGCTAAAAGAGTGGAGAGAATATATTTTTAGTAAGATATGAAAGAGAGGGGATATGTCAAAAATCAATAATGACTGGAAAGAAATTTTTAGAAGAAGAATTTCAGAAAGATTATTTTGTGGAATTGAAAAAGTATTCTTGAAAAAGGAGTATGAAAACTATACTGTTTATCCACCCAAAAAGATATTCTAAATGCTTTTTCTTACTCCTTATTCAGAGGTAAAAGTTGTACTTTTTAGGACAAGATCCTTATCATCAGAAAGGTCAAGCACATGGTTTAGCTTTTTCAGTAAATTATGGAATAAAAGACACCACCATCACTTGTAAATATGTATAAAGAGTTACATGATGATTTAGGGTCTATACATTCCAAACAATGGTTTTTCTTGAAAAATGGGCAAAACAAGGAGTATTACTTTTTAAATACAAGTTTGACAGTTAGAGATAGTGAAGCTAATTCACATTCGAAAATTGGCTGGCAAACATTTACAGATAACGTAATAAAAAAAGTTAAATGAAAGAGAAAAAGCCTATAATATTTATATTATGGGGAAATAATGCTAAAAGCTAAGGAAAAAATTTATAGATACTAATAAGCATTATATTTTAAAAAGGTGCACATCCTAGTCCTCTTTCAGCTAATAGAGGATTCTTTGGTTGTAAACATTTTAGTGAAGTGAATAGAATATTAAAAGAGTTAAATGAAAAAGAAATTGACTGGCAAATTGAAGATAAGGAGTAGATTCGATGAATATTTTTTTCAGGCGTAGAATATGAAGTTTTAAGAGATGTTGATTTAAACAGAAAATATGATGGTATTGAATATGATTCAAGAAAAAAATCAAAGAAAACTATATTTTTTTGTTGCTTTAGAAGGTGCAAATGTTGATGGACATGACTATATAGACAGTGCTGTAAAAAAATGGTGCAACTTGTATTATAGTAAGTAGAAAAGTTGAAATGAAACATAAAGTTAGTTATGTTTTAATTGATGAAATTAGACATAAACTTGGTTATATAGCCTCAAACTTCTATGAATGGCCTCAAAGAAAATTAAAAAAATTATAGGAGTTACAGGAACTAATGGAAAAAAACTTCATCAACTTATATGATAGAAAAATTGATGGGAGATACTCCTATAACTCGTATAGGGACTATAGAATATAAAATAGGTGATGAAGTATTTGAAGCTGTTAATACAACTCCTGAATCACTTGATTTAATAAAAATCTTTGATAAAAACTTTAAAGAAAAAAAGATTGAATATGTTGTTATGGAAGTAAGTTCTCATTCACTTGAAATAGGTAGAGTAGATGTTTTAGATTTTTGACTATGCTCTTTTCACTAATCTAACTCAAGATCACTTAGATTACCATGTGACTATGGAAAAATTATTTTTCAAGCTAAGAGAAAAATTATTTTTAAAACTTAAAGATATCAATAATTCAGTATTTAATATTGATGATAAGTATGGGAAAAAGACTATATGATGAATTCATAGAAGATAATCCTGAAATAATCTCTTACGGAATAGATGGAGGAGATTTAGAAGGAGAATACTTAGATGATGGCTATATAGATATTAAATTTAAAGGAAAAGTAGAAAAAGGTTAAATTTGCTTTATTAGGTGATTTTAATTTATACAATACTTTAGGGTGCAATTGCTATTGCTATAAAAAAATGGGAATTAGTTGGGAAGATATTTTTAAAAAGAGTCTCAAATATAAAGGCTGCTCCTGGAAGATTTGAAGCTTTTAAATTGTGGGCAAGATTATAAAGTTATAGTTGACTATGCTCATACCCCTGATGCCTTAGTAAATGTTATTGTTGCTGCAAGAAATATTAGAAATGGTAACAGAATAATAACTATCTTTGGTTGTGGTGGAGATAGAGATAGAACTAAAAAGACCTATAATGGCTAAAGGCTGCTGAAGATTTATCAGATATTGTAATTCTAACATCAGATAATCCAAGAACTGAAAGCCCTGAACAAATATTTACTGATGTAAAAACAGGATTTACAAAAAAATGATGATTATTTCTTTGAACCTGATAGAGAAAAAAAGCAATAAAATTAGCTATTAATATGGCAGAAAAAAATGATATTATCCTTATAACAGGAAAAAGGGACATGAAACATACCATATAATTGGTACAAAAAAATGGCACTTTGATGATAAGGAAATTGCAAGAAGAGAAATTGTTAGAAGAAGGATGGTAGAAAATGTTAATTAATGATGTAAATAAAGTTAAAGTTGGTAATATTGTATTTGGAGGAAAAAAAGAGATTTGTTTTAATCGCAGGGATCTTGTGTTATGGAATCTCAAGAATTGATGGATGAAGTTGCAGGAGGAATAAAAGAAATTTGTGATAGACTAGGTATAGAATATATATTCAAGGCTTCTTTTTGATAAGGCTAATCGTTCATCTATACATTCATATAGAGGATCTGGTTTAGAAGAAGGAATGAAAAATGCTTGCCAAAACAAAAGAAAAAAATTTAATGTTCCTGTTATTACAGATGTTCACGAAGCTTGGCAATGTAAAAGAAGTTGCAAAAGTAGCAGATATTTTACAAATTCCTGCATTCTTATGTAGACAAACAGACTTACTTATAGCTGCTGCTGAAACAGGAAAGGCTGTAAATATTAAAAAGGACAATTTTTTTAGCACCTTGGGATATGAAAAAAATATAGTTGTTAAAAATGGAAGAATCAGGAAATAAAAAAATATAATGCTATGTGAAAGAGGAAGTACATTTGGATACAATAATATGGTAGTGGATATGAGAAGTTTACTTGAAATGAGAAAGTTTAATTATCCTGTTGTATTTGATGTGACACATGCAGTTCAAAAGCCAGGTGGACTTGGGACAGCAACATCAGGAGACAGAGAATATGTATATCCACTTTTAAGAGCAGGACTTGCTATTGGTGTTGATGCAATATTTGCTGAAGTTCATCCTAATCCAACAGAAGCAAAATCTGATGGATCAAAATATGCTATATTTAAAAGATTTAGAAGAAATTTTAAAAACTGCAATAGAAATAGATAAGATAGTTAAAGGTGTATAAGACTAATAAAAAAAGTAAAAAAATAGTTTGTTACTAATTTATAACGATTACTTGCTAGCCTATAATGGTTCTAGAGCTCCACAAAGGCTCTTTTCACCATTATAGGACGTCACAGTAATCTTACAAAAATTTTCTTTCAAATTTTAATGTAACTCACTTATTTTTTTACTTTTTTTAGATCTGTCAAATAAAGGAATTTTAGCTCTTATTTCAGAGATTTTTCTAAATCTATTGTAGCCATTAGTAATTCTTCATTTGTACCACTAGCTTCGATCAAAGTACTTCCATCAGGTTCTACAATTTTTGATTTTTCCACAACAGCTGTCACCAACTGCATTACAACCAGCTATAAAAAGCAAATTAAATAAGGAATTAGCAGCTAAATCTATATGCCATCTATTCTCAGCATTAAAAGCTCCATAAAGAAGGTACAAAAATTATTTCAGCTCCTTTTAGACATTCTATTCTTGCAGGTTCAGGAAATTCTAAGTCATAACAAAGTAATATACCTATTTTTCCAAATTTAGTATTCTTTACTACAAATTTATTTCCAGCTTTAAATTTAGTTTTTTTCTTTTTTTCCAAAGATAAAATTTTCTTGCATTAGCAAGTATTTTTCCATTATCATCAATAAAAAAATACAAGAATTATAGAAATCTCTTGATTTTTAGTTGTTTTTGCTTTCTAGATAACCAACTAAAATATGTATTTTAAAAAAACTTTTGCCTTCTCTTGTAATTTTTTTCAATAAAAGTATCATTAAAAATCTTCAGGTAGCTTTTTTAGTTCATCAGTAGTAATGGTATATCCTATAGTAGCTAGTTCAGGAAAAACATATGATATCCACATTTTTCTTTAGCTGCCTCTTCTATTTTTCTCAAAAATCTTTTTACAATTTTTCCTCTATATTTTTGTTCAATTTTTTTATTTGTGCTAAAAGCAATTTTTAAAACTTTTTCTTTTCATATACTCCATATCCTCAAAATTAGAAATTTTCTATATTTTAATATTTATTACTAAAAAAAGTCAAAAATTTTTTACCAAATTTTAAGAATCATATGCTATAATAAAAACATATTAATCATGGAGAGGGTTAATAGTGAAAACTCACACTGTAATAAGAATCTAAATAATTATAGGGAGGAAAAGAATGATAAAAATATTCATGTGTCTAATGCTTGTATTTGCTTTTTACAGCTTGTCAATCATTAAACTATATCAAAGAAAAATGAAACAATTCAATTAGTAGTAAAAGGTAATGATAATAATATCTATATGTTAGGAAATAATTATGATTATCAATTTTCTGGGAAAGATGCAGATAGATTATTAAGATTGAGTAACTTTCCAAAAAGAACTAAACTTTTCAAGAGAACAATTAAAAAAATGCTTCAGTAAATATTCATGTTGATGCAAGAGATGGAAGCGTTGGACTCGATTTCGGAAGTAGAATTACAATTAACAAAAAAATCTAGGAATAATGCTAACTATGAAAAAGAACAAAAAGTTTTTTTATGAAAAATTTAAAAAAATGAACTTAATAGAAGAAAAGTTAGATATAAAATTGAAGAAAAATTCTGAAGAATGGGTAATTGTTCTTTTAGATGTTCCTTATTTTTGAAGGAAAAAGTTGTAAAATTACAAAATCGTAGTGAATTTTTTTAGAAAAAGGGAAAGGACAATATATAGATGTACCATCTAAATTATATTTAACAGATCCACCTAGCCAAGCAGTAGAAGGTGTAGCTGGTGGACTTATGGGAGCAGTAGCAGTACCAGTTATGGTAGTATTAGCTATACCAGCACTTGTTGTATTACCATTCCTTATACCTTTCATGAAAAATAGGAAATACGCCATAGTAATATTAAAAGAGTTATTCACAAAAATCTATTAGAAAAAGCCAATGTAGTTTAAAATTACATTGGCTTTTTTTGCATTTTAGGTGTATAATAACTAAAAATCACTGAAAAAAATCTTAATTTTCAATTGATTTTCAAAAAAATAAAAATTTAGGAGGTAAATATGGCAAAAGAAATCTTATGAAGTATTAAATGACCCATTTTTTTAAACAAAGGAACAGCTTTCACGAAGGAAGAAAGAAAAAGAACTAGAATTAACTGGACTACTACCACCACAAATTCAAACAATTGAGGAACAAGCAGAACAAGTATATGCACAATACAAAAGTAAAGAACCTCTAATAAACAAAAGAAGATTTTTTTAATGGAAATTTTTGACACAAATAGAACTTTGTTTTATTACTTGTTCAGTCAACATGTAGTTGAATTTATGCCAATAGTATACGATCCAGTTATAGCTGAAAATATAGAAAAATTATAGTGAGCTGTTTGTAAATCCACAAAATGTAGTATATTTGTCAATAGACTCTCCTGAAACAATTGAAGAATCTTTTAAGAAATGCAACAAAAGATAGAGAAATAAGACTTATAGTTGCAACTGATGCAGAAGGTATTTTAGGAATTGGAGATTGGGGAACTAATGGAGTTGACATTTCTGTTGGAAAGTTAATGGTCTATACAGCAGCAGCTGGTATAGATCCTAAAGTCAGTTTTACCAGTTGTTTTAGATGCAGGAACAAATCGTGAAACTTTACTTGAAGACAAACTATATTTAGAAATCGTCATAAAAAGAGTTTATGGAGATAAATACTATGATTTTGTAGATAAATTTGTTCAAACTGCTGAAAAAAACTATTCCCTAGACTATATCTGCACTTTTGAAGATTTTGGTCGTTCAAATGCAGCTAATGTTTTTACATAAATATTGGAAAAACTTATCCTGTATTTAATGATGATATTCAAGGAACAGGAATAATTACATTAGCAGGAATTTTAGGAGCATTAAAAAAATTTCTGGAGAAAAAAATTAACTGATCAAAGATATATGTGTTTTGGAGCAGGAACAGCAGGAGCAGGAATAGCAGATCGTATATATCAAGAAATGTTACAACAAGGTTTATCTGAAAATGAAGCTCGTAATAGATTTTATTTAGTTGACAAACAAGGACTTTTGTTTGACGATATGGATGATTTAACACCAGAACAAAAACCATTTGCTCGTAAAAGAACTGAATTTAATAATGCAAATGAATTAACAAATCTAGAAGCAGCAGTTAAGGCAGTTAGACCAACTATTTTAGTTGGAACTTCTACTCAACCAAATACTTTTTACAGAAACAATAGTAAAAGAAATGGCTTCATATACAGCAAGACCTATTATATTCCCATTGAGTAATCCAACAAAATTAGCAGAAGCAACTGCTGAAAATTTAATTAAATGGACAGAAGGGAAGGCACTAGTTGCAACAGGTATTCCTGCTGATCCAGTTGAATACAATGGAGTAACTTATGAAATAGGACAAGCTAATAATGCTTTAATATATCCAGCACTTGGATTAGGAGCAATAGCTTCAACAGCTAAATTAATGACAAATGAAATGATATCAAAAGCTGCTCACTCATTGGGAGGAATTGTTGATACAACAAAACCAGGAGCAGCTACATTACCACCAGTATCAAAACTAACAGAATTTTTCTCAAAGAGTTGCTGAAGCTGTTGGACAATGTGCATTAGATCAAAAAATTAAATAGAGAAGACATAACTGATATAAAAAGAAGCTATTGAAAAAAATTAAGTGGACACCAAAATATTAAATTTAAAGAGAGGTACTTAGAAAATGGAAGCATTTATAACATCAATAGGAAGTATATTATCCATAGTTTTATTAATTGCTTTAGGATATATGTTGAAAAGAAAAAAACAATGGTTTAGTGATAGTTTTAGTGGAAATATATCTAAGTTGATTATGAATATTGCTTTACCAGCGTCTATTTTTGTATCTGTTTTGAAGTATTTGACATTAAAAATCTTTATTATCTTTAACAGGTGCTTTAGTTTATACTTTTTTTATCTGTAATAATTGGATATATTTTTTTGCATATATACTTGTAAAAATTATAAATGTTCCAGTTGGAAGAAAAGGGACTTTCATAAATACTGTTGTCAATGCAAATACAATTTTTATTGGACTACCATTAAATATTGCACTATTTGGAAATCAAAGTTTACCGTATTTTTTTAGTTTATTATGTTACAAACACAGTTTCAACCTGGGCATTTGGAGCAATACTAATTGGTAACGATACAAATGATAAAAATAAACAAGGAACAACCTTTGATTGGAAAAAGTTATTTCCACCTCCATTATTAGGTTTTATAGTAGCTTTAGTATTTTTATTCTTAAGTATACCTGTCCCTGCTTTTTGTTAATTCTACATTAGGATATTTAGGAGGAATAGTTACACCACTATCTTTAATATATATAGGAATTGTTTTACATAATGCTGGACTAAAAAAAGTATAAAATTTGATAGAGATACAATATTTGCTCTCATAGGAAGATTTATCTTTTCACCAATTGTTATGCTTGTTTTAATAAAATTTGCTTCAGATATTCTACCATTAAAAGAGCTATCAGCAATAGAAGTGAAAACATTCATAGTACAGTCAGCTGCTCCAGCACTTGCAGTATTACCAATTTTTAGTTAATGAGGCAAAGGGTGATGTAGAATATGCAACAAATGTAGTAACAACAAGTACATTATTATTTGTTATTGTGATTCCAATAATTACTACATTGTTGGGAGGAATATAAGCTATAAAAAAATAAAACTGTAGAAAATAATAAGTAAAATTTTCTAAAATGGAAAAAGCCATTGCAAAAATAGCATTGGCTTTTTTTATCTTTTAGGTATATAATACTTAAAATTAGAAAGATTGAGGTAAAAAAATGAATGAAGTTTTTAAAAAGCAATTAAAGAAAGAAGAAGTATCAGAAAATATAAAAGTGATATGTTACCAAAAAGAAATTATTGATCAAGTTATTGAAAGTGGACTTTTTGCAGCAAGTGGGAAAGGTCAACAATCTCCTATTATTATCTCAGTAACAAATAAAGAACTTCGTAATAAATTATCAAGAATGAATTGTGAAATTGGAGGATGGAAAGAAGGTTTTGATCCATTTTTCAATGCACCTGTTGTATTGGTAGTTTTAGCTCCAAAAGATTGGGCGAATAAAGCATATGATGGAAGTCTTGTTATGGGGAATATGATGTTAGCTGCTCATGCTTTAAATATAGGAAGTTGTTGGATAAATAGAGCAAGACAAGAATTTGAAACCGAAGAAGGAAAAGAAATTTTAAAATCTCTTGGAATTGAAGGAGAATATGAAGGAATAGGACATTGTATTTTAGGTTATGTAGATGGAGAATATCCAAGTGTTCCAGCAAGAAAAAGCAAATCGTGTTTACTATGTTGATTAAAAATAAAATTAAAGGGCTGTTACAAAAATAATAAAAAAAGTAAAAAAATAGTTCGTTACTGAGTAAATTTCCATTCGTAACTTACTTATTTTTTTACTTTAGGATTAAAAATTTAAATTTTGCAACAGCCCCAATTTCACTAGAGAATAAATAAACTTAACAAGATTGTAAAATTAGCCAAACATTGTCAAAGCTTTTTATTTTTTTAAATCTTCTTTTTAATCCAAAAATAGATATGTCCAGAATCTCCAAACATCAATTCATAATCATCAGTCTCAACAGTGTCCATTTGAAAAAAGTAAAATCCAATTTTCAGCAGCCTTTTTGATTTCTTCTTTATATTTTTAGGAGAAGCTTTTAATAGCTTCCATATCAAAAATCTCTTGTTACTTCTACACATTCTTCTTCCATTGAATTTTGAACAACATCAGGGTAACCAAGTAATTTAGTATGACTTTCAAGACCATCCATATATTCTTCATAGAAATCACAATAATTATCAAAGAAATCATCATGAAATTCATCATATCCTTCTAATGTTTTATACTTTTTCTAAAAAGTACATCGTTTTCATTAAGTTTTTCAAAATTTTTCATAAGAAGGGTAACTAATATTTGACTTAAAATTAACTTTAAATTCAGGAACTATATTATAGTCTTCCATATCTTCAGGAAAAGTCAATTAATGAAAAAATTAGTTGTATCTTCAAAATAAAGAACTTTAGAGCAACCTTTATTTTCAGGTTTAAATCCCCACTCTTCTGTTTCTAATTCATAGAAAAAAATATAGCATACCTTTATCAGGAAGTAAGTTATCTTTGTCTAAAGATTTAACTTCTTCTAAATTGATTTGAGCTAAGAAAGATAAAGGAAGTTCTTGATAGTAAGGCCAAACAAAGTCTTTTTGGAAGATAAGGTTTACCTCCAATCTTACTTTTATTTAAAGATTTCATTATCTTCATTAGATTCAGTAAAAAAATAGTAATTTCATTCTTTTTAACATTATTTAACATTTCTAACATAATTTCTTTAAAAATCCATAATAAAACTCCTTTATACAGTGTTTTCTTTAGTATATATTTTTAAGGAGTTTTTTTGTCAATAGACAAATATTATAATTTGAAGTAAAATTGAGATGATAAAAATATATTTAAAAAAAGGATATGAGGAAGATGAGAGAATATAATTTTAAAGCAAGTGATAGTACAGGTGAAATGTTAATGGGTTTAGGCTTTCCTTTTTTTCATTTATGGGAGTGGCTGGAATAATTTTAACCCTAAGATTAATTTTATTCCCAAAAAATAAAATATTCAAGTTATGTGAATAATATATATTTAGAAAATTTTTTTAATAGTTGTACCAGCACTGATAATAACTGCTTATATAATGAAGTTGATAAAAAAATATGCAATAAAAATTACCACATATATGAAGACAAAGAAATATTAAAAATAGAAAATGATAAAAAGATAATAGAATTAGCTTATACAGCCATAAAAGATATAAAAATTGATAAAAAAAGGAAATGAAATTTCTAAGTGTTATAAACTTGTCATAAAGACAAATTCAAAAGATTTTAAATTTTTGTAAGACCAAAAAGAAATTATTTTGGTGGAGCTGATGACAATGATTTTGATAATTTAGAAAAATTTTTACTTCTTTCTTAGAGAAAAAAATTTCAAAGTAAGTGAACTACTCACGACTAACACTCTAACGAGTGCTAGAGCCACGAGTGTTCTAACACATTTAATAAAAAATTAGAAATTTTTACTAAATCTTAACAATCACTAAGTATAATTAAAATATAAATCAAAAAGGGGGAATTAAAATGCTAAAAAGAATACTTTTACCTGTATTTTTGTTTATTTTAATTGTTTTTCGTGGTTGTTGAGACTTTAAAAATAAGTGTACTTATCCAAAAATAAGGTTTCAAAAAGAAATGATTAGTACTTCAGTTGAAAGAAATATGTTTTTTTAAATAAATTTTTAGATATTTTTATGGGGTTGTTGCAAATTCATAAAAAGTAAAAATAGTTCGTTACTGAGTAAAATTTCCATTCGTAACTCACTTATTTTTTTACTTTAGGTTTGAAATTTTAATTTTGCAATAGTCCCATTTTTTTATATGTTATACTGTAATAAATAAATAATTAAATTAAATATTTAAAGGAGTAGAGATGCATTTATTTTTCTTACTAGTTTTTCTGGGTTTACTTATTTCATCAATATTTTTTTACTATGGCTGAGATAAACTATATTAAAGAGACTTTAAAAATTAAAAAAATACAAAGTATATAATATTGTTAAGAGTACTAGAAACAATGACACCTTTTGTAACTTTGCTTATTGCAAGTGGATATAGGGCAATACTCTTAAATCAGTATTTCCTGTCTTTTTGTTCCTTATGTTTTTTTATATCTTATAATCTTGATTATTGAATTTTTTTAGAAAAAAGATAAATATGAAAGAACTTATAGTAAATTCTGTACTTTGTATCATAGATGTTGCTTTAGTAACTATAGGTTTAATAATGATTTTTGGATTTTTAGTAACAAGGAGGATAATATGTATATGGAGATTTTTTTCTTTTTGTTTTTTTGTACCTTTTCTATTTACTTATGCATTGATGATAGGATTAGGATTTTTAGAAATTCAAATTTTAAAACATACTTTTTAAAGTAAAAGATATTATATTAGTAATTTTATTGAAAAATTTTTTTGAAATATTTTTTTATATTCTCAGATAAAAATAAATATAAAAATCTTTAAAAAAATTTTAGCAACTCTATATTTTACGATTTTTAATTTTTTTATTTTTTTGTTTCAAAAAAATTACTACTAAAAATTTTTTTTATATATTTTACTTTTCTTTGTAGACTTATTCTTTATGCATTTAATTCTAGAATTAGGAGAGTCAATAATAATTATGCCTGCCTTCTAAATAGTAGAAATTAAATTAAAATAAAAAAATGAAAGAGGTTTAAAATGGAATTGATTTTTATTTTATTTATAATTTTAGCTCCAATTTCTTTTTAACATTATTAGAAATAATAGTTTTAAAAGAGAGTTGTGAAAAAGACTCTAAAATATTTAAAAATTATTAAAAGGTATAGAAATTTTTTCTTTTTATCAAGTAATGGAGTAATATGGCTTATTATTTGTATTATAATATATTTTACAGTCTTAATTTTTGATTTTTTTATAAGAAGATTATAAATATAAAAAGAATTTATAATAAGCATAATATACTATATCATTGATATAGTGTTAGCAATTTTGATTCTTTATAAAGTTGAGGATTCTTTATCAGTAGTGTTATCACAATAGTTATTTTTGTGCGACTTTGTAAATATATATGAGTTAAAAAAATAAAAAAATTCAGAAGGGAGCAATTATGATTTTATTATTCTTACTTTCATTTTCTATATTACCTATAATATTAACTTTTTTTGGAAATACTTTTTGTAAAAATCTTAAGTATAAAAATATAAAGTATATAAGATTATTAAAAAAATATTTGAATTAATTACTCTTTTTATTGCCCTTATTGTTTCACGAATATAGACAAGTTATTGGAATGACATTTTTAGTATTTTTTTCTTATCTCTAACATATTTTTGGAATTTTACTTTATGATGTTTTTAAAGGAAAAAAATAGATGGAAACGAGTTTACAATAAACTTTGTATTTTTATTTAGTAGATATTGTATTGATGTTTTTATCTACATTAATAAATGTTAAAATAATTTTTTTATTTTAGTTTTTATTGATTAATAATACTTTATTTTGAAAAATATATTAAATTATTATTGTTACATTGGAGGAGAGAGGTATGGATTTTTAGTACTTTTTATTTTTATATTATTTTTTTCTTTTTGGGCTATCTTGACTATTTTTTTGAAGTAACTATTATTAGTAGAATGAAAGTCAGTACTTTTTAAATATATAAAATTATTAAAATTTTTAGAATTTTTATGTTATTTTAATAATTATTTTAATAGATTTTTTTATTTATATAAATGTGAAAATTTTCTCTTATTTTTTTATTATTCACTTTCTATAATAATATACTTTGGAATATTAATATATGATTTTTGGGAAAAAGAAAATTACTAAAAAAATTTTTTATAATCTATTTCTTATATTTCTTTATTGACATAGCATTAATTGTAGTATTATTGTATTTTATGATGATTTTAATGAGTGATTTTCCAAGTATTTAAATACATATAAATTAAAAAAATAAAAATTATATATTTTACTGATGATTAATAATACTTTATTTTTGAAGATGTACTTGATAATGATATTAATTTTGAGTAATCTTCCAAGGATTTAATTATTATGAGGTGATAAAAATGATAGCATTTATTTTTACAGTTCTATTATTAATAGCAACAATAGGAGGACTATTTACATTTTTTGAAATCTGTATTCTAAAAATTATTTTTAAAAATAGAAAAATTTAAAAGTATATAAAATTTTTGAAAAATTTTAGAAATAATGATAATTATTATTTCTTGCATTACCTTTATTTCTCTGAAAAATATTAATCATATTTTTGTCCTTAATATATTTCATAATTCTAATTTATGATTTCTATAAAAAGAAAAATAGATATAAAAAAATTTTTATAATTAATTTTGTCTTTTGTTTGGTGATTTCTATGTAATGAATTTAGCTATCAAAATAACTTCTCAAAAATTACCTAATTTTTTTAAGTACTTATATGATATGTATGATATAATAGTATAAAAATAAAAAATAGGAGAGAGGAAAAATGAAAGCTAAGTTCGATAAAATATATAAAGAAATAGTTGATACAATAGCAGAAAAAGGAATTTGGAGTGAAGGAAATGTCAGAACAAAATATGCAGATGGAACAGCTGCACATTATAAAAAGCTATATAGGTTATCAATTTAGACTTGATAACTCAGGTGATGAAGCACATTTAATAACTTCAAGATTTGCACCAAGTAAAGCAGCCATAAGAGAACTATATTGGATATGGATATTACAATCAAATAATGTAGATGTTTTAAATGACTTAGGTTGTAAGTTTTGGGACGAATGGAAGCAAGAAGATGGAACTATTGGAAAAAGCCTATGGTTATCAAATAGCACAAGAAACTTATGGACAAAAATCTCAACTTCACTATGTTATAAATGAACTTAAAAAAAGAACCCAAATAGTAGAAGAATTATGACAGAAATTTGGGTACCTAATGAACTTTCTGAAATGGCATTAACACCTTGTGTACACTTAACACAATGGTCAGTAATTGGAAATAAATTGTATTTAGAAGTTAGACAAAGAAGCTGTGATGTGGCATTAGGTTTAGTTGCTAATGTATTCCAATATGCAGTTTTACATAAATTAGTAGCACTGAATGTGGACTTGAAGCAGCAGATATAATATGGAATATCCATAATATGCATATCTATGATAGACATTATGATAAATTAATAAAAGCAAGTTAATGGGGAAACATTTGAACCTGCAAAAATAAAAATAAATAATTTTAAATCAATCTTTGATTTTAAACCTGATGATGTTGAAATTGTTGACTATAAATATGGAGAAAAGTTAACTATGAGGTGGCTATTTAATGGAAAAAGAAATATTATAAAAAAATTTAAAAATGATAGTTTGTGTTGGAAAAGATAATTTAATTGGGGATAGAACTCCTGATGAAAAATAGTAATGGTATGTTATGGCATATAAAAGAAGAATTGATGTATTTCAAAGAAAGAACTATGGAAATACTGTTCTATTCGGAGGAACTACAGCTAAATATGTTCCTGTTGAGCTTATGAGAAAAAAATAGAAGTGATAGTTCTTCATAGAACTATGGACGTACCCTAAATTAATTGAAGATTTAACTCAAGAAAAATAAGACTATTTTTTTGTTGCTGGAGGATATAGTATATATAAATACTTTCTAGATAATTTTGAAATAGATGAAATATTTTTATCAACAATAAAAAGATAGTGTAGAAGTTAAAGATGCAGTTGAACCTTTATATCTTCCAAATATTGAAGAATATGGGTATAAGGTAGTAGAAAAAGAAAGAGTATGATGAATTTATAGCTTATGTTTATAAAAAAATAGGATAGGGGTAAAATGAAGATAGTAATTGTTGGAGCAGGGAAGGTAGGGAGAACTTCTTTGTCGTGATTTATCATTAGAAGGAAACGATATAATTTTAATTGAGCAAGATGCAAAAAAATACTTGAGAAGATTTTAGCAAATAATGATATTATGGGATTTGTTGGGAGTGGAGTAGCTATGATGCACAAATGGAAGCAGAAGTTCCAAAAAGCTGATGTTTTTCATAGCTGTTACTGAAAAAGATGAAATAAATATAATATCCTCAGTTATAGCTAAAAAAACTAGGAGCAAAATATACTATTGCTAGAGTAAGAAGTACAGATTATTCATCTCAACTTAATTTTATGACTGATTCTTTAGGAATAGACTTAGTTATAAATCCAGAGTTGGAAGCAGCAAAAGATATAAAAACAAAAATATAGATTTCCCAGAAGCATTAAATGTTGAAAAATTTCTTAGATGGAAGATTAAAACTTGTTGAATTCCACATTGATGAGGATTCAATTTTAGATAATGTTTCACTTTTTGATTTTTAAACAAAAAAATTTTTCCCTAATTTATTAGTTTGTATAATAAAAAGAGGAGATGAAGTAATAATACCTTCAGGAAATAGTGTTATCAAAGGTGACGATAGAATCTATATAACAGGAAGTAATAGTGAAATTATAAAATTCCAAGATGCACTTGGAAAAGATAGAAGAAAAAAATAAAAATCAGCCTTTTATAATAGGAGCTGGAATAATTAGTCATTATCTAGCTGAGGAACTTTTAAAAAGATAAAATAGCAGTAAAAAAATAGTTGAAATGAATCCTAAAAAGGCAAATAAATTTAGTGAGTATTTACCAAATGCAACTATAATTAATGCTGATGGAAGTAATGAAGAAATTTTAAAAGAAGAAAACTTCCAAAATTATGATTCATGTATATCAATAACAGGTATAGATGAAGTAAATATGTTTATTTCAATTTATGCTAAGAAAAATAGGTATAAAGAAAATTATTACTAAATTAAATAAATTATCTTTTGTTGATATCTTGGGAGAAAAATAGTTTTCAATCTATAATAACTCCTAAAAAAATAATAGCAGATAAGATAGTTAGAGTAGTTCGTTCTATTGCAAATAAAAAAAGAAAAATTTAATAGAAAATTTCTATAGACTTGAAAAATAATACAGTTGAAAGCAATAGAAATTCTAGTAAATTCTGATAGTAAAATAAATAATATACCATTAAAAGGATTTAAAAATTAAGAAAAAAACCTAATTATAGCATATATAGTTAGAAATAATGTAGCTATCTTCCCTAAAAGGTACAGATGTTATAAATGAGGGAGATAGAGTAATAATAATTACAAAGGAAAGTTTCTTCGATGATATTAATAATATAGTTGCAGAATAGAGAGGAACAATATGAATAAAGTTTCTATAAATAATTTTTAGTGAGATAGAAATAGAAATATTAAGAAAAACTTAATAAATATGGTAAGGGCTATATAGTTGGAGGATCTATAAGGGATATATTACTTGGATTAAAAGCCAAAGGATATAGACTTTACAACAAATATTCCTTATGAAACTTTAAAAGATTTATTCAGTGAATATAATCCAAAGGAAACAGGTAAGGCTTTTTGGAGTTTTAAGGATAAGAGTTAATGAGATAGATTATGAAATTGCTAAGTTTAGAGAAGATAATTATGAAGAAAAAGATGGCTTAAAAATAGTTCCAGAAGATAATAAAAGTAGATTTTGTAGATGATATAAAAGAAGACTTAGCAAGAAGAGATTTTTCAATAAATGCTATGGCATATAATGAAGCCGATGGAATAGTAGATTTATATAATGGTCAAAAAGATATAGAAAAATAAAATAATAAATTTTGTTGGTAATGCTGAAGAAAAGAATAATAGAAGATCCACTTCGTATATTGAGAGCTTTTAGATTTATGTCAAGACTAGGTTTTTCTTTATCTGAAAATACTATTGAAGCAATAAAAAAAGCAAAAAGATTTACTTAGAAGTATTCCAGAAGAAAGAATTACTACGGAATTTAGTAAATTATTATTGGGAGAAAATGTAAAAATACATTGACTGCAATGAAAGATACGGGAGTATTAGAACTTATAATTCCTGAATTTAAAAGCTACTTATGATTTTTGAACAACATAATCCACATCATAATTTAGATTTATTCAATCATATTATAAGTGTGGTAAGTAAAGTTCCTGCTGATTTAGAATTAAGATATACAGCACTTTTTACATGATATAGCAAAGCCACTTGTTCAAACTTTTTGATGAAAAATGGCATAGCTCACTATAAAACTCATGAAATAGTTGGAGCTGATATGGCAAGAGATATCTTAACTAGATTAAAATTACCTGTGAAATTAATAGATACTGTGGAAGATATAATAAAAAAAGCATATGATCTTATATAGAGATGTCACAGATAAAAATTTAATAAATTATTATCTGAAATGGGTTATGATAACTTATTAAGACTTATAGAACATTGTAATGCTGATAATAGTTCAAAAATAATGAGGTTGTAAATCCAGAAAATGATTTACATGAAAGATTAAAAAGAGCAGTTGAAAAAGCAAATGCAAGTTACTGTAAATGATTTAGCATTAAATGGAAAAAGACTTAATAGATATGGGATTTAAAGGGACTGAAATTGGAAAAAAATTAAAGGTGAATTATTAGATAAATATTTATCTGAAGAAATTCCAAATGAAAAAAAGAAGCAATGTTAGCTTATGTAAAAGAAAAAAATATTTAAAATAAATTTAAAAAAATCACACTCAAAAATAAAAGGAGTGTGAATTTTTATAATTATGGTATAATAGAGTGTTAAAATATAATGTAAAATAAATAATATAGGAGAAGAGATGTATCTAAAAAGCAGTTGAAATAAATGGTTTCAAATCTTTTTGGTGAAAAAAAGTATATAGATTTTAATCGTGGAATAACATCAATAGTTGAATAAAATGGCAGTGGAAAAATCAAATATTTTTAGATGCTGTCCTATGGGTTTTAGGTGAGCAATCATACAAAAAAACATCAGAGCAAAAAGAAAGCCAAGATGTTATTTTTTTCTGGTGGAAAAGAAAAGAAAGCTGCAACAAAAGCAGAAGTTTCATTAATAATAGATAACTCAGATAGATATTTAGATTTTGATAATGATATTGTAAAAATTACAAGAAGAATTCATATCACGGGAGAAAAATGAGTATTTAATAAATGATAGTAAAAGTAGACTTAAAGAAATAGGAAATTTATTTCTAGATACAGGGAATAGGGAAAAACTGCTTATTCTGTTATAGGTCAAGGAAAAGTTGAAAGAATTATAAATTCTTCACCGAAAGAGATTAAAAATATAATTGAAGAAGCAGCAGGAATAAAAATTACAAGCTAATAGATTAGAAGCACAAAAAGAATTTAGGAAATATAGAAGTAAATTTAGATAAAGTTGAATTTATACTAAATGAAACAAGAGAAAAATAAAAAAATAAAATTGAGAAGCAAGCAGAACTTGCACAAAAAATATATAGATTTAAAAGATGAAAAAAATCATCTTTTAGCAAAAAGGAATTTATATAACTGAACTTGAGCAAAAAGAAAAATCTTGTAGAAAATGAAGATATTAAAATAAAATCAGAAGAAGAATGTTCTATTTTACAAGAAAAAAATTTGATAAAACTTTTAAATAGATTAACTACAATTGACTTGGAAAAAGAAGAAGTAAAAAAACAAAAGATTTTAATAGACTCAAGAAATAAAGAATTAAAAGATGTAATTTCTACTAAGGAAACAGAACAAGCAGTTACTAGAAAAGATTGGATAACTTTAAAAAGGATAAGTTATTAAAAGAGGAATATAGCTTACATCTAGAAAATAAAATTGAAAAGAAATTAGAAGAAATCAATATTTTAATAGCTAAAAAAGAGAGCTTTCTAAAAAAATATTTTGGAAAATGGAAGCTGCCAATAAAGGAATTTGAAAAGAAAAATAAATGAATTAGAAGCTATAAAGGTTGAAAAACTGATTTAATTGAAAGTAGAAACAAGAAAAATCAGAGACTTAGAACTGGAAAAAGCAATTGAGTTCAAATGAGATAGAAAAACAATGAAAGAAAGCTAAAAATCAAGTTTAGATGAAGTTGAAATCTTAAAAAAGAACTAGATGAAATAACTAAAAAGAAATAGCTAATAATGAGGAGAAAGATTTACTTAATTCTCAAATTAAAGCAAAACAAGAAGAATTAGCTAAAAACAGAAGAAAGAAATGAATTTTTAGTAAATCAGCTTTCTGAAATAAGTAAGACTATAAATAAACTTTCTCAGGATATCAGAGAATATGAATATCAAGAGAAAACTTCATCTGGTAAAGTTAGAAGCACTTATAAGAATGGAAGAAAAGTAATGAGGGATTTTTCAAATCTGTTAAAGAAGTTTTAAATAGTGGTATTAGTGGTATAGATGGAGTATTGATTTCACTTATTAAGTTTGATGATAAATTAGCTAAAGGCAATTGAAGCAGCAGTATCAGGTAATTTACAAGATATCATAGTTGAAGATAAAGGAAGTTGCAAAAATGTATAGCTTTTTAACTGAAAGAAAAACTAGGTAGAGCTTCATTTCTAGCACTTGATACAATAAAAAGTAAGCAGAAGAGAGTTTAAAGAAACATGCCTGGAGTTTTGGGATTGGCTGCTGACTTAGTAAGTGCTGAAGATAAGTATAAAAAGGTTGTAGATTTTGTTTTTGGTGGACTTTTAATAGTTGAAAATATAGATGTAGCAACAGATATATTAAATAAAAAAATCTCTTTGCTGGGAATATAGTTACAGTAAATGGAGAGCTTGTTAGTTCAAGAGGAAGAATTACTGGAGGAGAAAAATCAAAAAAATCAAGTATCAATCAAATTTTTGAAAGAAAAAAGAAATAAAAGGTTTTTAGAAGAAAAAGTATCAAATTTGAAGTCTAAGATAGTTGAAGAGAGTAAAAGAAGAGAGACTTGAGTATTAAACTAGAAAACTATGAAAACGAGATTGATAAGATAGATTCTTTGGAAGATAATATTAGAAAAAATGGAGTTACTAAAGAAAGATTTTTGAAAATTTATCTGAAAAATCTGAAAAGAATTTCTAAAGAGCTTCGTAACATAAAGTTTAATATTGATGATGCAGAAAAATATAAGACTTCTTATCAAGATAGAATAAATTCATCAGTTTCAAATATTGAAGAAATTGAGAAACATATAAATTCTCTTAGAAAAGATTTGGAAGCCGACGAACTTACATTAAAAAGAAACTCTAGCTAATATTGATGAGTTAAATAAGCAGTTTTCTGATACTAGAATTATTTTTCTTAACAATAAAAAAATAGTATAGAGCAGTATGAAAGAGATATAATCAGCAAAGAGAATGAAAATTCAGATTTAAAAAGAAGAAAAAGAAAAAGAATTCTAATGTTGTTATAGAACTTTCACAAAATATTGAAGAACTAGAAAAAAATGAAGAACAATTACAAAAGAGATAGAAGAACATATTAGAATTTATAACTCTGAAAACAGAGATATTGAAGTTTTTAAATGAAAGAGAAAAACAATTTAAGTAATGAAGAAAGAGAGCTATCTAAAGATAAATCTAAATTAGAAACAGATTTATTACACTCTAATGATAGACTTGAAAAAAATAACAGAAGTTATTGAAAAAAATAAAAACAGACATTGAAAAATATAAATGAAAAAAATTAACAGAACTCACAGATGTTACAGCAAAAAGCTGTTGAAGTTGAAAAAAATTAAAGAGTTCAAAAAGATTATCTAAGAAGTTTAGAAAATAAAATTAATAATTTTGGAGATGTCAATTTACTTGCTATCAATGAATTTAAAGAACTAAAAAGAAAAATATGATTATTTAGCAAGAGAAAGAGATGATGTTGTAAAATCGAGAAAACAAGTAATGGATTTAATTCAAGAGATAGATGAAAGAATACATGAAGATTTCCATACAACATACGAAAATATAAATGAAAAACTTTTAACAAAAATGTGTGAGGAAACTATTAGAAATACTGAAGGAAGATTGAATATAATAAATCCTGAAGATTTTTGATAACTGTGGTATAGAAATATTTGTAAAATTTAAAAAAATAAGAAGAAGCAGCCTCTTTCTTTACTTTCAGGTGGAGAAAAAAATCTATAGTGTAATAGCCTTTTATAATGGCTATCTTTATGTATAAAGCCAAGTCCATTTACTTTCTTAGATGAAATAGAGGCAGCACTTGATGAAAAAGAACACTAAGAATTTACTTGGTAAAATTAAGAGATTTTACAGATAAGTCACAATTTATCTTAATTACTCACAATAAAGAGACAATGAAGGAATCAGATAGTATATTTGGAGTTACTATGAATAAAGAAATAGGAATTTCAAAGATAGTGTCACCTGATAAAGATAACAAAGATATTGGATTCAAATAAAGAAAAGTAATTAAAAAAATTTAACATTAGGAGGAGAAATGGAGAAATGAAGTTATTGTCATATATATATCTTTTGATAACAACAATACGAAATTTTTTTATATGATGAAAAAAATATTACCCATAAGAAAAGTTCCTGATGTTGAAGTTATATGTATAGGGAAATGTCAGTGTTGGAGGAACGGGAAAAACTCCAGCAGTTCATTTCTTTGTAAAAAAATTATTGGCAAAAGGAAGAAAAGTTGCTGTAGTTTCCCGTGGATATAGGGGGAAAAGAAAGAGAGATCCTCTTTTAGTTAGCGATGGAATGGTAATCTTTGCAACAGCACAGGAAAGTGGAGATGAATCATATCTACATGCTTTAAACTTAAAAGTTCCTGTAATTGTTGGTGCAGATAGATATAAGGCTTGTATGTTTGCAAAAAAACATTTTGATATAGACACTATAGTTTTAGATGATGGTTTTCAACATAGAAAACTATACAGAGATAGAGATGTAGTCCTATAGATGCTACAAACCCCTTTTGGTGGAGGCTATGTCTTACCAGCAGGACTCTTAAGAGAGGATTTTTAGAAGAGCTGCTAGAAGGGCTTATGAGTTTATAATAACTAAGTCAGATTTAGTAAACGAAAGAGAACTCAGAAGAATAAAAAAATTATCTTAGAAAAGAAATTTAAAAAGGAAGTTTCTGTTGCAAAACATGGTATAAGTTGTCTTTGTGATTTAAAAAGGAAATATGAAAGCCATTATTTTGGGTGAAAAGGGAAGAAAGTTTTGATATTCTCAGGGTTAGCTAATCCTTTGAACTTTTGAAAAAGACTGTAATTTCTTTAGCACCTAGCTATATAGAAAGAATAGACTTTAAAGATCACCATAATTTTAAAGCAAAAGATATAGCACTAGTGAAGAAAAAAAGCTGAAAAAAATGGATGCTGACTATATAATTACAACAGAAAAAGATTTAGTAAAATTACCAGATAATTTAAATATTAATAATTTGTATGTATTAAAAATTGAATTTACTATGTTAGAGGATAATACATTGAAAAGATATGAAAGGGTAATATCTATGAAAAAAAGATGTTAAAGTTGAGTTTTTAAAAGAAAAAAATTTAGATGCTTGCATTGAACTTATAAAAAGAAAAAGGAAAAATTTAATATACTTTCAGAATATGCTAAATTTTCTATGATAGAAGAACATACTTTTAAGGTAAATGAAAATGGAGATATATTCCAAAAAAACATATAATCCTATCACTTTACTTTATCTATTTTGTGATGATGAAAAAAATTGGCAGATTATCTTTTTAAATATTCATATGTTGAAGAAAAAAACAAAATATAAAAAAATTGATAGAGCAAGTAACTTAGATGTGGAAACTCTGAAAGAAAAAAATCTTATGAAAAACATTGACAAATTCTCACTTAGATTTTTTTCAAAAATCTTTGCAAAAGAGTTGTTTTTAAGAGATAAAAAAGCTTTTCTTTTGAGCTTATGTATAATTTTTTTCTTTTATGGGAAACCCTAAAGACTTAAAAAGTACTTTTTGTTTATGCTTTAGAAGAAATTTTTTTAATCAAAATAAATTATGATGAAAAATATTTTTTTATACTATTATTGCATATTTAACTAAATTTAGAGATGATTATTCTGTATATGGAATTCAACTGATGATAGTATAAAATTTGATATAGAAAAATTACAATGAAGATAAGAAAAATTTATTTGAATATAGTTGAGAAAAATATTTACTAGATACAATTTAAAAAAATGAAAAATAAATTTAAAGTAAGTTTATATAGATATTTTGAAAAATGATTTTTGAACTGAATCCAGATCTAAAAAGATCTTCTTAAGGGAAAAGATATATGAGAATAGCTATCTATGGTGGAAGTTTTCAACCCTATGCATATAGGACATGAAAAAAATTGTAGACTATGTTCTAAAATAATCTAAATATGGATAAAAATTATAATAATTCCAGTGGGTATACCCTCGCATAGAGAAAAATAATTTAGAACAATCTGATACTAGATTAAAAATTTGTAAAGAAATTTTTAAAGGAAATAAAAAATAGAAGTATCTGATATAGAAATAAAGAGTGAAGGGAAAATCATATACCTATGATACACTTTCTAAAAACTAATAGATTTGTATGGAGAAAAACAATGAGTTTTTTTGAAATAATAGGTGAAGATTCTTTAAAAAGTTTAAAAAACTTGGAAAAACTATGAAGAATTATTGAAAAATATGTAAGTTTATTGTTTTTTTAGAAGAAAAGATGATAAAAAAATATTCAAATAGATGAGGAGTTTTTAAATAATAAAAATATTATTATTTTAGAAAATGAGTACTATGATATATCTTCAACAGAAATAAGAAATATGGTAAAAATAATGAAGATATCAGTGCTTTTTGTAAATAAGAAAGTAAAAAATTAATAGAAAAAAGAATACTTAGATTAAATATAAGAAAATCTAAAAAATTTCTTGAAAAAAATAATCAAAGATGTTATAATCAAAAACATAAAAAAATCGAATAAATAATCGGATGAAGATATGAGGAGAGATTTCATTAAGAAACACCGAAGAAGTAAATCTTTCAGGTAAAGAGGACTCATATTGGACGAGCCTCTGGAGAGCTTATCTACGAGATAACACCGAAGGAGCAAAGCTATTTTTAATAGCCTAAACTCTCAGGTAAAAGGACGGAGGAATTGTGCATTTACATTTAATTGTATAATTCTTTTTAATTTCAGAGGTCTTTTTAAGACCTTTCTTTTTATTCGATTGGAAATAAAAAAAGAAAAGGAGAGAATGTTTTATGGTAAATTTAATTGCAAGTATTAATAGTCTATTTTGGGGAAGTCTTTTAATCTTACTTTTAGTAGGAACAGGAATCTTTTTTACAATTAGATTGAGATTTGTACAAGTTAGAAAATTCAGAAAGGGAATCACTCAATTAACAGGAGATTTTGAATTAAATGGTAAAGATGCTGACCATAATGGTATGTCATCATTTCAAGCCTTGGCAACAGCTATAGCAGCTCAAGTGGGAACAGGAAATCTAGCGGGGGCAGCAACAGCCATAGTATCTGGAGGACCAGGAGCTATATTCTGGATGTGGGTAAGTGCATTTTTTGGAATGTCAACTATCTATGCAGAAGCAATATTAAGTCAATTATTTAAGAAAAAGGTTGAAGGTGAAGTAACAGGAGGACCTGCTTACTATATAGAAGAATTATTTAATAAAGGAATTTTAGCTAAAGTTCTTGCAGTATTCTTTTCACTTTCTTGTATACTTGCTTTAGGATTTATGGGGAATGGAGTACAAGCAAACTCTATAGGTGAAGCAGTCCAAAAATGCTTTTAATATATCACCATATATAACAGGAGCAGTAGTTGCATTACTTGGAGGTTTTGTATTCTTTGGAGGACTTAAAAGAATAGCTTCTTTTACAGAAAAAGTTGTACCTATTATGGCAGGGACTATATATTTTAATCTGTATAGTAATCATTGCAATAAACCATGCTAATATTTTTAACAGCTTTTTGAATCTATATTTGTAAATGCATTTTTCTACAAAAATCTATCTTAGGAGGATTTTTAGGAATGGGAGTGAAGAAGGCTATTAGATATGGGGTTGCAAGAGGACTATTTTCAAATGAAGCTGGTATGGGTTCAACACCACATGCTCATGCAATAGCTAAAGTTAAAAATCCTGTTGAACAAGGAAATGTTGCTTTAATAACAGTATTTATTGACACTTTTGTTGTATTAACTTTAACAGCACTTGTAATTTTAACAGCAAATGTAGAAATGGAACTTTAACAGGAATTACATTAACACAAAAATCTTTTGAAGCAGCTTTAGGATATTCAGGAAATATATTTATAGCAATTGCTTTATTCTTCTTTTTGCATTTTCAACTATTATTGGTTGGTACTTCTTTGGAGAAGCAAATATTAAAATATCTTTTTGGTAAAAAGCAATTAACATTTATAGAGTTTTAGTTATGATATCAATTTTTCATAGGATCTACTCAAAAAGTTGATTTAGTTTGGGAACTTGCAGATTTATTCAATGGACTTATGGTAATTCCTAACTTAATTGCTCTATTACTTCTAAATAAATTAGTTTTAGAAACTTCAGATGAATATGATAAAATACATAAATTGTGAACTACTCATGACTAACACCCTACGAGTGCTAGAGTCGAGGCTTCATAAGATAACTGAAAAAATAAGTTATCTTCTAAGAGTTTGGTTTTAAAACCCTTATTCTTTTTGGCTAGTCCACGATAGCCACTACTGGATAAGACTTGCATCTACACCGCTACTTTTTATCTGTATATTATATTTAAAAAGAACAACTATACAGAACAGTGAATATTTTACAAGGCTACTGTTTACTAGCCTTAACTCCATATATTCAGTTGCTAATGTTCTAAATATATTATACACTAAAACTAGTAAAATTGCAAATTTTTAGTGCAACATTTTCAATGTTGGTGTTATTCATCTCACTGCTAACACCCTAACGAGTGCTAGAGCCACGAGTGTTCTAACACATTTAATAAAAATAAAAGAGACTGTAGCAAAGTTAAGTTTTAAATCTAAAAGTTAAAAATAAGTGAGTTATGAATGGAGTACTAGATAAAAAATCAAATAGAATGAGCCGAGCAAATCCAGGAGTGTCTGAGTGCAACGAGTTTCTGATTTCTTAGAAGCACTTGCAATTTGATTGCTTAGAGCTTCTTATGATGCAGATTCTTGATTTTTATCATTAAGAAATTTACTCAGTAACGAACTATTTTTTACTTTTTATAAAATATAAAAGTAAAAACTATTATAGATAATGAATTAATCATTATTTATAATAGTTTTCTTAAAAATCAGTTATTTAATTTTTAATTATTCTTTTATTAAAGAATTGATTTCATCAAGAATAGCTTTAGTATCCAATCCGTGAGCTTCAATTCCTTCTGCTAAAGTTTTCTCCAGAAGCGATCATACAACCTACGCATCCTAAACCATTTCTTTGTAAAACTTCAACTATTACTGGGTATTTTTTTCAACCGCTTCCATTATATTCATATCACCTGTAACCATTTTTATCCTCCTTATTATTGTTTATTATTTTAATATAATTTATTATAATTAAAATTTACAAATTTTGTCAAGAATATTTAAAAATAAATAGGATAATAGGAGCTGTAAAAATTAAACTATCAACCCTATCTAATATTCCACCATGACCTAAAAGTAAAGTTCCACTATCTTTTAAATTAACTTTTCTTTTTAAAGCTGATATAAAAAAATATCTCCAAAAAAGCCTATTAAAGCAAGATATGGTATAAATTTTATTTGATAATTTATATGGAAAAGAAACTTTTAATAAAGCAGCAGTTAAGGTAGTTAAAAATCATTCCACCAATAAGCCCTTCAACTGTTTTATTAGGACTAATATTAGGAGTTATCTTTCTTTCACCAAAAATATTTCCACTTATATATTGGAAAACATCATTTAATTCTATTAAAATCATATAGTTTATTATAAAATTCAAATCATCTATATATGTAATACTTCCTATCAAATAAGTTGTTATAAAAAAAGCAAAGATTATGAAAGCTCTTTTATAGAATCTAAGAGCAATAAGAATAAATAGTATCAATAGAACATAAAGATTTTTTTAAAAATAAATTCCTAAATAAAAAGCTAGATTTACAACAATACTAGTTACTATTAATTCACTATTATATTTTATATAGGCAAACTGTAAAAACTCTTTAAAAAGCCAAAAGTAGAGATAAGCCCAAAAAAAGTAAAAAGTAAGTAAATTCTACTCATAGTTGCTAAATAGAAGAGTATTATTATAACAAACCAAGTAAATATTCTTTGCTTTATATTAGTAAATTTTTTTCTCAGATATTTTATTTTTAATTAAAAAATAAAAATAATTAAAAGCTAGAATATCAACAAAAAAACATTGCAACTAGCATATTATCCACCTTTCACTGAAGAACGAACTCTATTGAATATAGTAAAAAAATAAGTAATACTATTGCTAATATTAAAAATATAGTCAAAAATACTGATTTCAATAAAAATAATATATAATAGCTAAAAGACTTATTAAGAAAGCTCTATCACTTTTTCCCATAGGCCTTCATAATGTCTTTTTATTGTCTACCATCATTGCAGTCACGCCTACATATTCTGATAATATTGATAAAAAAATACAAAAAGTAAGTTATGAATTTCACTTATTCCAATAACTCTTAAAAAAATACATAGAAGAAAACTGTATCTGATACAACATCTCCTGCTTCATTGTAAAAAAACTCCCATTTTAGTTTTTTTGATTGAATTTATTAGCTATCATACCATCTAAGGCATTTAAAGCCATTCTTAAAAATAAAAAAACAGGTACAGTTAAATATATAAGTTTATAATTGTTGAGCTTATAGATAAGTCCTGTAAAAAAACTATGTTTAATAAAACTGTTGTGATAGTTATTTGATTAGGGACTAACTTTTTAACTTTACTAGTTTTTCACAAATAGGCATAAGTAAATTTTGAAATTTTGTCTTTAATTTATATATAGAAATATCCATTTTACCTCATTTCTGCCAATGAAACTGTAAATATACCTTCGTTATCAATTAACATTTTTTTCCTTTTTCAAATTATATTTTTTTCAAATAGGCTATCTAATTCTTTTTCACTTCTTCTTCTCATAAGCCAAGATTTTCCACTTCCTTTTATGACTATTAAGAACTAAAAGCTATCTGTTTTTAATTGAGGGATGCCAAGGCTGACCTGTATAAATCACAGCAGCATCTTTTATCTAAAATTTCTGTTATACCTGATATAGTATTTTCAAGCATTTTATTATCTTCAAAAAGCTCAAAAACTCCTGAAATTATAACTATATTAGGCTTATAATTAATTTTTATATGTTTCCTTTATCAAAACAATCATAGTTGATAAAAGAGATATCTTGCCAATTATTCTTTCTTTGATAACTTCTTCTCCAACTTCAATATTTGATTTTTAAATTCATTTATTAAAAATCTTAAGCTTTGGGATATTTTCTCTTTGATATCAAACAAATAATTTCCTGTACCTCCAGCAACATCTAAGATTTTAACATTTTTCTTCACCTAGACTATTTATTTTTTTCTTCAATTAAAGCTAATAAGTTTTTCTTTCTTACTCTTACTCCTGCCCAACCAACTTGGTTTAGATAAAAATCTATCTATGAGTTTTCCTATCAATAACTTCCCACTAGCTTTATTTTTATAGATATAGTCTAGAGAAATTCCTGAGTCAAAAGCCATATTTTAAGCCTAAACTCATACCTTTTACTTAAAAAAATCCAAAAGTTTTCATTGAAAAATTTTTGAATAGAATAATATTTTTTTCACTTAGAGGATATTCTTCTAAGCCTATCCTTTCATACTCCTTTTCTTGAAAAATTCTCTGGAGAAAGCATCAAGTTCTATTTTTTTGATTTTTAAAAACATCTTGTATAAAATCATCTAACATTTTATAGACTGTTTTGTCTTTCTTTTTCAAAGATTATTCCATGATAGAAGTTTTCAAGTTCTATAAATTCTCTTTTTAGAAGATAAATTTAAAGTAGAATTTCTTTCTGAGCTGAATTCTTAACAACATAGTCTTTTTGAGCAGAAAAATATTATTGTAGGTAATTCTATTGCCATTGAATCTTCAATCAATCTTTGTCCCATATTAGCTAAGTCTATTAAAAGTCTAGCATTGATTTCTTTATTGATAAGTTTATCAGAATTATATTTATTTTGTTCTTCAACATCATGAGTTAGAAACCTTTGCTTTTACATAACTCATAACCTTAGCATCTTTTTATTTTTAGTAAGTAATGTCACAAGTTGCTTTAGCAAAAAGGGACATAAAAGCTTGATTTCAAAAGGCAGGAGCAAGCAAAGCTATACCTGCTATATTTGATGCAAAAATCATGAACATAGGCAGAAAGTATAACTCCACCTATACTATTTGCTACAATAAAGATATCTTCTTCTTTTATTTGATATTCATTCTTTTATATGTTTTACAAAAGCATCTAAATCTCTAACATAATCCATTGCATTAGGAGAAGTTTTAGTTTCTGTATAACCATGACCTCTTAAATCATATGCAAAAATATTATATTTTTAGAAAATTTTTCATCTTGTGCTAAACTATTTAATCTTTCTGAATGTTCATGTCCTCTATGAATAAGGATTAAAGTTTTTTTACCTTTTTCAAAATTCCATTTTCTATAAAAAGCTTTATTATTGTCAAAACTTGTAAAATATAAGTTTTCCATTTTTCTATCTCCCTTTGAAAAATTATAATAGATAATTTATAAAATTTTTTGATACACCTTCATTATAACATATATAACATAAAAATTAAAATTAAGTAAAAGTTTATATAATATAAAAAAATAAAAACTATTTATTTTAAAGTTAATATTCTATATTATATATAACTTATCTTATTTTAATACGTAATATCTTATTGACATACTTAATTTATAGATATATAATAAAAAAATATAGAAATAAACTATTCTGTTAAAGATAAAAGGAGGATATATATGGCTAAGCTAGAAGATTTTGTTAAGGCAAAAGAAAAATTGTCAAAGGTACTTTTAGAAACGCATTTGATTTACAGTCCAATATTTTCAAAAGAATCTGGAAATGAAGTATATATAAAGCCAGAAAACTTACAAAAAACAGGGTCTTTCAAAATAAGAGGTGCCTACAATAAAATTTCAAACTTAACTGAGGAAGAAAAGAAAAGAGGAGTTATTGCTTCATCAGCAGGAAACCATGCTCAAGGAGTTGCCTATGGAGCTAGAGAATTGGGAATAAAAGCAGTAATTGTAATGCCTAAATCTACTCCACTAATCAAAGTTGAATCAACTAAGCAATATGGTGCAGAAGTTGTATTGCATGGAGATGTTTATGATGATGCATACAAAAAAGCTAAAGAGTTAGAAGAAAAAGAATCTTATGTTTTTGTACATCCATTTAATGATGAAGATGTTTTAGATGGACAAGGAACAATAGCATTAGAAATTTTTGGATGAATTACCAGAAACTGATATAATCTTAGTTCCTATTGGAGGAGGAGGATTAATTTCTGGAATAGCTTGTGCTGCAAAATTAATAAAACCTGATATTAAAATTATTGGAGTTGAACCAGAAGGAGCAGCTTCAGCTCGTGAAGCTATAAAAGAAAAATAAAGTAGTTGAACTTAAAGAAGCTAATACTATAGCTGATGGTACTGCAGTAAAAAAATAGGAGATCTAAATTTTGAATATATAAAAAAATATGTAGATGAAATTATAACAGTATCTGATTATGAATTGATGGAAGCTTTCTTATTATTGGTAGAAAAACATAAGATTATCGCTGAAAATTCAGGAATACTTTTCAATTGCAGCTACAAAAACTTAAAAGAAAAAAATAAAAAAAGTAGTATCTGTGATAAGTGGTGGAAATATAGATGTTTTTAATGATTTCTTCTATGATAAATAAAGGACTTATAAGAAGAGATAGAATATTTAGCTTCTCAGTTGATATATCTGATAAACCTGGAGAATTAGCAAAAGTTGTTGATTTGATAGCAGAATTAGGGAGCTAATGTTGTTAAAGCTAGAACATAATCAATTTAAGAATTTATCAAGATTTAGAGATGTTGAAGTTCAAATAACAGTTGAAACTAATGGAACTGAACATATACAAAATTTAATAGAAACTTTTGAACAAAAAGGTTATGAAATAATTAAAATAAAAATCAAAAAACTAAATTAATAAAATAAAGGGGCTTTAAGCCCCTTATATTAATTTTTATAAAACTGTTCTTACAATACGGAATCCAGCATTGCTGTAAGCATAAGTAGCTTGGCTATTACCACGAACTGCAACAGCACAAACTTCTGTGTTATTACACCAAGAACCACCTTTTAATCTTCTGTAGACATTTGAGTGGTCATATGCTTTGTAAACATAAGATTTACCACTTTCTATGCTTTCAGTTGTATCATAACACCATTCCCAAACGTTTCCATTACAATCATATAATCCTAGAATATTTGGCATTTTTAATCCAACACTTTGAGTAGTGTCTTTAGAGTTTCCAGTGTACCAAGCAACATCATCTATATTATTGCTTCCTGAATAAGTATAATCAAATGTACCATTATCTAAAGCAACTTGTCCTCCTCTTGCAAACCATTCCCATTCAACTTCAGTAGGTAGTCTGAAACCTTCTGTTTTATTGAAATCAGCAACATCAGGAGCAACAACTGTTCCATCCAATTGATTTATCATTAATAGACCTTGATCACTCTTTCCTAGGTTATAAACAGGACGTAATCCATATTTTTCACTTAATCTATTACAGAACTCAAGTGCATGCCACCAAGAAATATATTCTATTGGTCTATTTTCGTCACCTTTAAAGTTAGCAGGATTATTTCTTATTAATTCTTTGCCATAATTTTTTTGAGTAGTTAAATATTTACAAACTTCTAGGTTAGATACTTCTTTTTCTTCATCTGTAAAAGAAGGTTGATATTTTCCACCTTTTACAAATACCATATCTTCAAATGTAGGTTTTAATTCAACAGGTTTTTTTCCCCTACTGTAATTTTCTTAATATCATCTTTTAATGATTGAACAATTTTTTCTATGCTATCTAAATCTAATTCAATTTTTCTAATTTAGCCAAATCTAATTCAATTTTTTTCAATCTTAGTTATATCTAAAATAGCTTTTTAAAGTGCCATTTCAGCAGTTCTTTTTTTGTTCATCATCATCAACAAGACTTGCAATTTCTCTTAAGTCTTCTGGAACAGTATTTTGTTGATCAACAACTATTAATGTAAAATTATATTTTGGATTAGCAGTTTTTGTTTCAACAATTTCTTTAATATATTCTAAGTTATTTTCATCTACTATTTCAGCAAGACTATCTTTTATCAATAAGAATACAGGCACTTTTCTAATACCTTGTGGGTATAGTTCATCTAAAGTTGTAAATAGATTTCCCATTCCAACTTCAACACTGTTATTTTGACGATTTATAGTAGTACCCTTTTTCATAGATGTAGTATCTTTTATTTTCAAAAAGCATTTAGTCCCTCAACTATAATATTTTCTATTTCATGAAAATTCTGACCCTTGATCCATAATAATGGTTTGCCTTCATTCAGAAAAATTTAGAATTTTTTTCTTTCATTCAAGTATCTCCCTTTCGATTTACATAATGTACTTTTCTTTTTATTTTATCCTAAAAATATCGTATCTGTAAAAGCTATTTTTTTATTTAATCTTATTATTTTTCCTATAGAATATTTTTTTGCAAAAAAATCTTATTTTTGTTTTATTGAATAAAATCATTCCTGATATTATTATTACTCCTCCAATAATAGTTGATAATTTAGGGATATCACCAAGTATAATCATTCCTAAAATTGTTGCAAGTACAGGAGTTGCAAACATAAAAAAGTTACTTCAGTTGTACTTTTTGCAAGTTCAAAAGCTTTTTGTCCAGAAGAAGTAAGAAATAATACTAGGAAAAATAGACATATAGATAATCAACATCAAAGAAGAGAACTAATATTAGGTATATTAGCAATAGAATGAGGAGAATAGATAACTAAAAGTATACCTCCAATTAAAAAGTGAATACATACTTACAGAAAAAGAAGAATATTTTTTTAGTTAAGTATCTTTGTGAAATATTGTATGTGCTTAGTAAAAAGCAACCTAACAACATATATAGAACTCCTTTATTTATAGTTATAGTTCCATTCCAAAGAGTTAAAACTAAGATACCACAAAATGATATTCCCATTGCAATCCAACCTATCAATTTTATTTTTTTCATTGAACATAAAATATGCAATGATAGCAGTTATTGCTGGTGCAAGAGCATTTATAACGCTCAAAGTTGAAGGGCTAGAAAGTACAGTAGCTATATTAAATAGTACTATATAGCCTGCATATCCTGAAAAACCTGCAAATATGAAAGCTGGAATATCTTTTAAATTTGGAAAAGGAATTTTTCTTTATCAAAATAAAAATTACAATGATAGAGCAAAAAAGTATCTTAAAACTCCAGTGACATGGCATCAACTTCTTTTAAAACTACTTTAGTTATTACAAAAGCTGTTGCCCAGAAAAAATATTCCAATGAAAAGCACAATGTTTAGCAGTTAACTTTTTGAAAAATTTGGCTAAAATCCATTTTTTTAATCTCCTTTTAAATATTTTTAATTTCATTTTAACATACTTGATTATAGATTTCCAATAAAAAGCATAAAATATAGCCTTTAAGTTATATTTTTAGTTAGAATTTCAATAAGAATTTAATAAAATTTTTAATTAAAAAGTGGAAATCTAAAATAAAATATTGTATAATTTCTACTGATGACCCCATAGCTCAATTGGATAGAGTGACTCCCTCCTAAGGAGTAGGTTGTGTGTTCAAGCCACATCGGGGTCGCCACTCTTATGTAAATTTGGTAGCTTCCGAAGTGTGACTATAACATTATCAGGAAAAATTTTTCATATCTTTTTACAAAAAGTTCAATAATACTTCTATCATTTCTTTTTAGCAGAAAATACAACGTTATTAAAAATAAAAATGACCTTATTATGTCATAGTTATAAGAGATAGTAAAAAAATAAAATTAAAATTTTTATTATAAAACTTGCAAAATTTTTTCAGAAACTGTGTATAATTCTAGTAAATGATACTACATATAATAGCATAATATGTAGTATCATTTCTTTCATTCAATACTTATTTTAAAAATGAAATTTAAATGTTATAAAAATACTACATATAATATAAGATTTTCTTAGAAAATATGTAGTATTTAATTTTGTGGAGGATAAAATGGAATTTAACAAAAAAAGGGCAAGAAGTTAAATATAAAAACTGAAGATTTAAAGAAGATAAGAGAGTATTTAAGGTATAAAAATAAAATTACCTTCATGTCCTTTGTGAATATTGGGGTAAATGTAGGGGCTTAGAATTTCTGATTTGTCTACTCTAAGATTTGAGAATATTGACAGAAGAAATTGGAATTACACTTTAGTTGACTAAGAGAATTATTAAATTTAATGTTGTCTGTAAAAAAAGCCATCAAAGAATTAGAAAAATACTATGAAGAATTAGGGTACTCAACAAAAGAAGGATATTTATTTAAAAGTTTATCTCCATATCAAAAGAAATTAAGATTAGATGAACCTTTTACAATAAATGGAGTTTCCAAAGAGTTTAAAAATTGAAGAATATCTCAATATTCCTTATCCATTAGGTTCTCATTCACTTAGAAAAACCTGGGGAAAAAAATGTTTATGATGCTACTTTAAATATAGCATTAATAATGAAAGTTTTAACCATTCTTCACCAGGAATAACATTAAAAATATATTGGGATTGAAGAAGAGGATATTAATAAATTGTATGAAGGGATTGAAAATTTAAAAATTTTTCTACAAATCAAAGAAAGATGAAAAAAATTTTTAAAGGAGGATAGAATGTCTGATATAAAAAGAAAAAGATAATAAAAGGTTTAAAAATATTTTTCATACAAAGAAAAGAAAAAATAGAGAATATGAAAATTTAAAAAAAGAAATGGAAAAATCTTGAAATTTTACCAAGTTCATCTTTAAAGGCTGAGTACATATTAACTAAATCAAAATATGACTTTAAAAAGCTTAAATTAACCCTAATATATATTTCAGTAGCATTAGCAATAGTTGCTGGAATATTATCAAAACTATTTTATGTATTTGAAAAAAATAGTACATTTTATTTTTAAATAGTGAGAATATTGAAGCAGGTAAGGCTTTTATCATTCTCTCTTTAGTTATATCAATTCTTATTATAACTTCTGTAGTAATATTTTTAATAAATTATATTAAAAATATGCAATTGTTATACAAACATTTACTTACAATAGAAGAAGTTATAAAAGACAAAAATGAAAGTAGGGAATATTTATCAACAAAAATAATAATGAGAGGAAGAATTGAAAATGAAATTATATCTAGATTTTTAATATATTTGTTCAAATACAAAAAGAAGTTGATAAGTATAATAAAAATAGAGTATGAAACTTTTTAAATAATACAGAAAACATTGATATATTTTATACCTATGCTCATTGTGAAGAAATTGCACGAATGGAAGATAAAGGAGAGATTAAGTTTATTAAATTATTTTAGAGAAATTACTAAAAATAAAAGAAATTTTGCATACTGCCTTTTTGAATGGAGATTGGATAAATAATAAATTTTATTTTTAAAGAAGATATTGAAAAATTGTATGGATAGAACAGAACAATCATTAGTTTATAATGAGAGTATTTATTCTGGTTTAAAAGAAGATGATGTTTTGCATAAAGAATTTAGAAAAAAATACAGAAAATGTAAAAGTTAAAGAAAATTTCTTTTTAGAATATAGTTCTGATTTTTCTTCAATATTTAGAGAAATGTAAAATTACAGCTAAAAATAGTTATATAAAATCATATTTAGAACTTTATTTTTATATTTATAATAGAAATTCTTCAATATTTTCAATAGAAGACCATCTTATTTTTAGTATATGTTTTAGAGAAGTGAAAACTTACTTCTTAAAAATTAAATATAATAAATTGTCTCATTAATTTATGTAATAAAAAGATTTCATTTTCTAATTTTTCAAGATAAAATTAAAAATTTATTATCATTCTCTGATACAGAATTTTTAATAGAATTATTAATGAAATTTATATATACACATTGCTACTGATAAAAATGCCATATCTAAATTTTTTTGATGTTACTCATATTATCTTTGCATCACAATGTAATCTTTTTGTTAGTGGTGATAAAAATTAATAACAAAAATGTGAGATGATTTATAATTTTTAGGGATCTCTACTAAAATAGTATATCTTGAAAACATAGGTAATGATTTATTTAAAAAAACTTGATAAAAATTTTAAAAAGAAAAATTTAAAAAGTTAGCTCTTTTTAATCTCCTATACCTTATCCTTTTGATTTTTCAATTTCCTGAACCTTTTCCTTTTTCTTTTTATTGGTACAAACTTTTGTTCTATCTCTTTTGTTATCTTTAAATCTGAAATATTATAGTAAGTTATTGGTATTTGATATAGTTTCTCCTCACCTGATAGATTTTTAGTTTCGTCATTTTCCTTATTTTTTTATATGTTCCTTTAATTCCTTTTTCTGACATTTTTAAATATATATCAGCTGTTATTTCTTTAGCCTCTTTCTTTCTTTTTCTATTTCAAATTTTTCGATATCTTTTTAGCTATCCATTTATTCTCTCCTGAAGAATGTAATTCTATATTAATTTTATTACCTGTAAGGCAATTATATTGTATTCCTTTATGGTAATCTAAAGATTTTTTTCTTCCAATAAGCTAAAAATTGCAACATCTTTCTTTTTAAAAGATTCAGGAAGTTTATTATTTATATATAGTGAATATAACTTTTTAAAGTTTTTCAATTACTTCAAAGTTATTATCACACCATATTAACTGATCTTCACATAATGTTCCATATTTTCTATCAGATATATTAGAAGAATTTTTTTAAAAGCATCAATATCTAATAATCTTATTTTCATTTCCTTTTTATCGGTATAGAATTATTTAAATTGATTATTCCTAATTCACCATTTCTTATTTTTTTATAAAATCTAACCTTCTTTTCATGAGTTTATGCTTTTCTTTTGGAGAACCTAATGGAGAAAAATAATCAAAATTTCCTTGTTTAAAAACTATTCCAATATATGGTCTTTTTCTGATTTATTTTTAGAACCTTTTCATCACTCTCTCTTAAATAATCAATATATTTCTCTTGGATAATATAAATTTTTACTCCCACAGTTCCTCCTTCTTAGAAAAAAGAAGTGATATAAATCACTCCCTTTTTACTTTTTAACTCCCACTTAACGGCAGGGTTTTCCGCTTTTTAACTCCCACTTAACGGCAGGGTTTTTCCGCTTTTTAACTCCCTTTTAATGGTTGGGGTTCCCGCTTTTTATATTTGAATATTCCTTTGTTTTATAGTTGCTTGCAACCATTAGTATTCCTACTAAATCTCCTCCCGACATTTCTGTCTCGCCTTGGTATATCAAGTTATCAGATGCAAGGTCATCCAGTACTCAGTGACTTGTTTGAGTCCTTTTCTCACATTTAGTATAACATACAAATAATTATATTTCAAGAAAAAGACAAAGTTGTATTTTTACAAAATGGACTTATAAGTCCATAAATATAAAAACTAATAAGGTTCTTTGCTAATAAGTTTTTAATCTCCAATACCTTGACCTTTTGATTTTTCAATTTCTTGTGACTTTTTCTTTCTCTTTCATTGGTACAAACTTTTTGCTCTATTTCTTTTGTTATTTTTAAATCTGAAATATTGTAATAAGGTACTGGTATAATGTATAACTTTTTCATTTGAAGGATTAGTAATTTCTTTTGTTTCCATACCTCTATTCTTTTTATAGTCTTCCATTTCTTTTCTGTCATCATTACAGCTATTTTTCCAATATCTTCTTTGGCATTATCTTTTTTCTCAATTTCTAATTCTCAACATCTTTTTTTAGCTATCCATTTATTTTTCTCCTGAAGAGTGCAATTCAATATTTATTAAGTTTCCTGTAAGACAATTATATTGTTTTTCTTTGCTATATTCAGTAGCTTTTTCTTCTAATAATAGAAAAGGTAAAGATCTATTTTTAAAAAAGAATCTGTATTTACACTATTATAAACTTTTTAGAGCTTGAGCTTGAATATTTTTATTGTTTATTACTTTCATTTCATATTTTAATAAATTTATATATTTATTCTTTTCATCTAAACTACTAAAAGTTCTAAAATTATCAATATTTTTATATTTAACTTCTATTATTTCACTTTTTAGGAACTGAAACATATAGTTTAAGTTTTATAACTGATATTAAGTTTTTATTAGTTTTATTAAAAATTTTTAACAAAATCTATACTTTCTTTCATCTTTAAATGTCTTGGTTTCGTTGAAGAAATTTGTGTCACATATACAAGCCCGTCTTTTTTTCAAATAGAGGACTAAAAAAAGGTTTATATCCATTATTTCCGTAGTCAATATTTGGAATGCGACTATCATATTTTTAAAAAGAAATGTAATCTTTGTCTATAGTACACCATATCATAAAAGGTAGCTCCTTTCTTAAAAAATAAAGGAAGATATATCTTCCTTTATTTTACTATTATAACGATTTTTTTACAGGATTCGTAACCTCTATCACAACGATTTTTACAGGATTCGTAACCTCTATCCACAACGATTTTTTTACAGGGATTCGTAACCTCTATTATCTAAATTCTTTTTGTTAGTTTATTATAGCATACAAACAATTATATTTCAAGAAAAAGAGAATATTGTCTTTTTACAAAATGGACTTACAAGTCCATAAATATAAAAACCTAATAAGTTTTTTTAATCTCCAATACCTTGACCTTTTGATTTTTCAATTTCTTGCGATTTTTCTTTCTCTTTCATTGGGACAAACTTTTGCTCTATTTCTTTTTTATTTTTAAATCTGAAATATTATAATAAGGTACTGGTATAATGTATAACTTTTTCATTTGAAGGATTAGTAATTTCTTTTTATTTCCATATCTCTATTCTTTTTATAGTCTTCCATTTCTTTTTCTGTCATCATTACAGCTATTTTTTTCCAATATCTTCTTTGGCATTATCTTTTTCTCAATTTCTAATTTTTCAACATCTTTTTAGCTATCCATTTATTTTCTCCTGAAGAATGATTTTCTATATTTATTGGTTTCTCCAGTAAGAGCAATTATAATTGGTTATTTGTATTATTTCTTGTAGTTCGACAGATAAATATTGTTTGATAGTTTTCATTATAATATAAAATTATGAATAGGGATATCCTTTAGCTTTTAAATAAAAATAGTATTGTATTTTTTTCTTGCCCTTTTTCTTTTTCAAGAGTAAAAAGAATTTTTCTTTCAGTTCCATTTATTATATAGTTTTTGTAATTTCATTTTGTAGAGAATTTGGAATATACTTTTGAATCTTATTATTTATATTTGTGGAATAACTATCAATCCCACAGATGCATCCCTTGAGTTTTTTGTAGATCCCAATAATTTATTTGTATCAAAAGCATCTTTAGAATTATCATAATCTCCAATAATTAAACTTCCTTTTTAATGTATTGAAAGTTTTTAAAAGCTTCTCTTTTTAAAACCTCTTGTTAAACTTAATTGATAATCTTTAATTTCAAGAGTATTTCTTTTTATTTTATTTATTAGTTCTTCTATGTTCATTTTATAAAGGCTTTATTCCAAGTGCATGAGGATAAAATGATTCTTCAAATTTTATTTCAAAAATAACTAGATTATTTAATTTAGTTTTATTTTTAATGAAGTTAATTGTTTGTTTGTAGATTTTGAATATATAAAACAATAATTTTTATTTGATAAAGTTATCTTTTATAAAATTCAAAGTCATTTTTAATTTCTTCTAACTCTTTAAACTTACTCATTTTACCTCCAAATAAAAATAAAAAGCCTTTTTGAGCTGCACCCAAAATCTTGGACACAAGATTGAGGTACAGTTTTTGTGAGTAAATTAACAAGAGAAAATAAAATTGAAATATTTGAAAGAAGAAAAATGGGAAACTATTCCTTCTTTAGCTAAAAGCTTTTTGATGTTCAGGAATCTAATATTAAATATTTAATTACTTTAATTGAAAAAAACATGGATATGATATTTTTAAGAAAAAGATAAAAAAATAGAGCTTATTCTAAAGATTTTTAAACTACAAATAATTAATAGAATTTTAATTAATCATGAGTCTGTTAATTTTGTTGCTCTTGATATTGGTTTAGTATCTCCTGGTATTTTTACATAATTGGCTTTCAAAATTTAAAAAATGGGTATAATGTTGTAGAAAAAGAAAAAAAGGAAGGAAACCTAAATCTATGACTAAACTTAAGAAAAATGATAAGACATTATCTGAAAAAGAGAAAAATTAAACAATTAGAAGAAGAAAAATTTTGTATCTTAAGGCTGAGAATGAATATTTAAAAAAATTGAGAGCTCTAGTTCAAGAAAGGGAGCTAAAAGAAAGAAAAAGTAAAGAGTAATAGCCGAACTTAGAGCTAAATATCCTTTCAAAAATGCTATTAAAGATTGCTGGAATATCAAGATCAGTATATTATTACTATATTGATAAAAAAGATATTGATGAGAAGAATAAAGATATCATTGAAAAAAATCAAAGAAATTTACTACGTGAATAAAGGAAGGTATGGTTATCGCAGGGTAACATTGGAATTAAAAAAATCAAGGTTTTAATATTAATCATAAAAAGTTCAAAGACTTATGAAAAAAGTTTAATTTACAAAGTATTATCCGTAAAAAGAAAATATTCTTCATACAAAGGTCGCATAGGAAAGATAGCGGATAACCATATTAAAAGAAATTTTGAAGCAACAGCTCCAAATCAAAAAAATGGTTTACAGATGTAACAGAATTTAATTTAAGAGGAGAAAAGTTATACTTATCTCCAATATTAGATGCTTATGGAAGATATATAGTTTCATATGATATTTCGCACAGTGCTAACTTGGAGCAGATAAATCATATGTTAAAGTTTTAGCATTTAAAGAAAAATGAAAGTTATGAAAAATTTGATATTTCATAGTGACCAAGGATGGCAGTATCAACATTCTTCATATCAAGAAAGATTGAAAAAGAAAAAAGATAACTCAAAAGCATGTCAAGAAAAGGAAAATAGTTTAGATAATGGATTAATGGAAAGTTTCTTTGGGTTTGTTAAAAACAGAAATGTTTTATGAACAAGAAGAAAAAGTACAAGACATTAGAAGAATTGAAAGAAGCAATAGAAGATTATATATATTATTACAACAACAAAAAGAATAAAGGAAAAAAATTAAAAGGATTAACTCCTGCTTCTTACAGAAGTCAATCCTTATTAGTAAGTTAAATTAATTTGTCCAACTTTTTGGGGTCAGTACATTTTAGGCTTTTTATTTTACCTGTTTTATAGTTGCTTGCCAACCCGTTAGTGTTCCACTAAACCTTTCCCGACATTTCTGTCTCGCCTTTGGTGCCACAAAGTTATCGGATGCAGGTACATCCAGTACGCAGTGACTTATATAAGCCCTTCTCCCATATTTAGTATAGCATAAAAATAATTATATTTCAAGAAAAAGACAATATTGTCTTTTATAAAATGGACTTACAAGTCTTTTTTTATTAAGTTTTTAAATTTTTATATATTAATCTATCCTCTTTCTATTCTTCATAAACTAATTTTTCTAGCTTTTTCCTTTGTTTTCTTTAATTATTTTTATGTTATTACATATACTAAAGGTTTTATGAGATACTTTGCTTTTTGATTTAAATTTCGTAAAATTTTTGAATCTACCCTCTCTTCAGCATGAGCTATATCATTTCTAAGCTTTGTCAAATCATCTTCCTCACAATTATTATTAGGATTAATTGTAAAATTATATTTTATAAATCCTATATATTTTTTGTTTTTCTAAGATTGTTACATTGCTTTTTATATAATTTACTACAATATTTTTGTTTTTCTTAGAAAATTTTTGTGATAAACATTCTAAGAAAAAGTCATATAATATCAAAAATACTACTGCTGGACTTTCTTCTATAAGCTCTAAAATTTTAATTATTCTAAAATATTTATCTTTTATACTTTTTAAATTTTATATTTTCTAATACTACATCTGATTTATATTTAGAAAAATCTTCAGAAAATGAAATCTCATCTTCTATATTGATATAGTCTTTTCAAAATATTATGTATTTTTTTCTTTCTTGTTCTATAGAAAACTATTTGTCTGTAAAGTGAATTTATATAAGAACTCAATTAAAAATGATTCAATATTAACTATATCTTTCTCTTTTAGTATTCATCTCTAAAATTTATTTGTATTCTTCTAATGTACCTTTATTATTCTCATCCAAATTTACTTTTTTTAACAGTTATATTATCTACAAACTTTTCAGAAAATTTTGTAAATTTTATTTCTTCTTCTTTTTCTGATATTGGTATATTAAAATATACATTATATAAAATATAACTCTCCATAGTTGGTCTCCTTATAAATTTACTATCTTTCAAATTCTCTAATTCCTACATAAGGTCTAGATGCGTTTTTTTATTTTTCTTTAACATCTTTTTGAAAACTGCTTTAAATAATTGATATAATCATTTTCAACTATAACTAATTTCATGTTACTCCTCTTGTAGTAATAGAGAAAAAAGACTGAAATATTTTCCAGTCTAACTCTTTTAACTTCCACACTTAATGGTGGGAGAATCACCGCTCTTTTGAAAAACTATTGTTTCTCTTTTTGTTAATTTATTATAGCATACAAACAATTATATTTCAAGAAAAAAAGACAATATTGTCTGTTACAAAATGGACTTACAAGTCCATAAATATAAAAACCCTAATAAGTTTTTAATCTCCAATACCTTGACCTTTTGATTTTTCAATTTCTTGCAATTTTTCTTTCTCTTTCATTGGGACAAACTTTTTGCTCTATTTCTTTTGTTATTTTTTTAAATCTGAGATATTATAATAAGGTACTGGTATAATGTATAACTTTTTTTCATTTGAAGGATTAGTAATTTCTTTTTGTTTCCATACCTCTATTCTTTTTTTATAGTCTTCCATTTCTTTTTCTGTCATCATTACAGCTATTTTTTTCCTATTTTTCTTTTAACATTATCTTTTTTTCTCAATTTCTAATTTTTCAACCTCTTTTTAGCTATCCATTTATTTTCTCCTGAAGAATGATTTTCTATATTTATTGGTTCTCCAGTAAAGGCAATTATAGTTAGTTATTTGTCCATTTTGACTTATTAATATCTATTTTTCAACTTCTAATTTTTTTATTTTTCACTATTGATTTCTTGTTCTAAAAATATTTTTTTATTCTTTGGACATTGACTGAAGTATTTAACATTTTTTTCACCAACCATTGCCATAGATATTACTTTTTGATGCTTTTTCAACTTTTTTTATTAGATTTTTATCTTTAATAACATAATGAACTCCATCTATTTTAAATTCCCTATCTATATACTTTGAAGTGATAGGAAATAGATCTTGTATATTAAAAACGGATTTATCCATCGTTGTATTAATTTCAAATTTATAACATTTTTCTTCACCATATTTTTTTAATAAATTTATTAGCCTTATCTAATTGACTAGTCATAGGTATAACCCACCATAATTCTGAATTCTTTTTTTATCTTGAATACAAAAGAAAACTGGTCTTTTCTCTTTTTGTTGGAATATATGGATCGTTTATTTTATCAAAAATTCTTTTTTTATTAGGTAAAATCCATTTTTAATATCCATTTTTCACTTCTCCTTATAAAAATGAGAAGGTAAAATACCTTCCCAACTTTCTCCTTGCCATTTTTGATAAATAGGTTCACAAGTTCCTACAAACTTAATCCCTTGTCATTTTTGATAAATAGGGTTCACAAGTTCCTACAAACTTAATCCCTTGCCATTTTTTTGATAAGTAGGTTACAAGTTCTAACGACTTTCATAAACTATAAACCGTTTATTAGATATATTATAGCATATTTTATATAAAATTCAATATTTTATAATTTTTTTACTTTATCCTTCATAAACTAATTTTTTTCTAACTTTTCTTTATTGCTTTTATATTCTAGTTGTCTTACAAATTCACTCCAACTTACATCTGATATACTTTTTGCTAATTTGTGATTTTTTAACATTCCTTTATATTTAAGTCTTCTATACAGATTATATTGCGGTTATTGATAATTTTTTTGTACTCAACTTATTTATAAAGTCTTTTCTTTTATTTCAAATTTTTATTATGTGTCTTTGCTACTTTTTCTTTTGCTTTTGATAATTCTTACTATCCGATAGTTTTTATCGCTATCTTTAGCAAGTTTACATCTCCTTGATAATTTTTCTTTGTTCTCTTTTTCAGCTTTTTCTCATATTCTTTTTGATAGCTTCAAATTTTCTACTTTTTGTACAATCACTCATTGTTGCTGATTTAATTATACCTTTTTATTTCTCTATGTAATTTAATTTTGACTAGCGATTTTAGTTTAGAAAGTTTTATGTAGCTATCTTTAATATATATTGTGTTCTGATTATTTGTAGTGTAACTTTGGACTAGGTTGAATTTACATTTATATTTTGGAAAAACCAAAATCTTTTCTTTTAAGAAAATCTTTATAGGTTTTTTCTAAATTTAATTGTGCATTAGCAAGAGCTAAAGCTATCTACTTCTTTAAATAAGGATATTCTTCTTTATATTTAGTAGGAGTATTTAATTCCTGTTGATTTATATTCTTCATAAGCTTTCTTTCTATCATTTAACACAAGGTTATAAACTTTTCTAACACAACCAAGATTTAATTTTTTTCAATTATATTGTTCTTTTGCTTTAAATTTCTTATAAAAAAATAAAAAGACTAGTTTAAGCTTCTAGTCTTTTTAATAGCTTTATAACGTGTTTTTGCACTCCACGCTTTGGTCTACCGTAGCTACTCAGTAACATATTTTCGCAATACCTGTTATTTCTGACCCCACAGTTGAGGGAAAGGTATATGTAACCTTTAGAACTCATTTTTCTTATTTTCAATATAGCATATTTAATTTCAAGACTAAATTTATATTTTGTTCAATTTTTAAAGAGGCTATAGCAAATTGATGATTTTTATTATTAATTTGTTACAACTTTTTCTTTCTCAATAAAAAAATAGAATCTTTTAGAATAGTATCCTATTTCAAGTTTTATTTTTAATTTTTTTGGACAAATTTAATTCTAGTCCATCTTTTTCTAAATAGCCTATTTTCTTTTTACCTTTACCATATGTTTTTTTAACATTTTTAAATTTTCTAAATATGAAAGAAACATCAAAAATATTGTCTAAATCTTTATTAAAGTATCTATTAAATTCATCAATTAACTCTAATATATTATCTTCAAGTTTTTCTTTATATTTTTAAAGTTGATTTCTTACAAACAAAACTATATTTATTAGTACAAGCTTCTATTTTAGTATTATCAATGTAAATAGTTTCAGTAGAAATTTTCACTTAATTTAAAAAGATGCTAAATTACAAAAATTGTTTTTTTAGCATCTTTTTCTTTTGGGACTCAACATTTAATTTATAGAAGCCACAGTCATTTATGTTTAGTCATTCAATTTTAAAACTGAAACAAATGCTTCTTGTGGAATTTCAACATTTCCTATGCTCTTCATTCTCTTTTTTTACCTTCTTTTTTTGTTTTTTTCAGAAGTTTCTTCTTTCTTGTTATATCTCCACCATAACATTTAGCAATAACGTTCTTTCTATATGCTTTTATTGTTTCTCTAGCAATTATTTTTAGAACCTAAGGCAGCTTGAATAGGAATTTCAAACTGTTGTCTTGGTATAACTTCACTTAATTTTTGACAAATAGCTTTTCCTCTATAGAAAGCATTGTCATTGTGAGCTATAAATGAGAAAGGCATCAACAGGTTTTCCTGAAACTAAGATATCAACTTTAACCAGATTTGATTCTCTATACTCACTTAATTCATATTCAAATGAAGCATATCCCTTTTGTTCTTGATTTTAATTTATCATAGAAATCTATAACAATTTCTGCAAGAGGTAGCTCATAGCTAAACATAGATCTAGTTTCATCTAAATAATCCATTGAAAGAAAAAAATTCCTCTTTTTTTCTTGGCAAAGTTCCATTACATTTCCAACATATTCTTTTAGGAACTATTACTTTTCCTCTGATATATGGCTCTTGTATTGTTATTTTTTTCCACGACCAGGTTCAGGGAATTCACAAGGGTTATCTATAATTCTTTCTTCTTGATTGTCTATTCTAACTTTATACTCAACTGATGGAGTAGTAGAAATTAAGTCTATATTGTATTCTCTTCTCAATCTTTCAACTATGATTTCCATATGTAATAGACCCTAAGAACCCACATCTAAATCCAAAACCTAAAGGCAATTGATGTTTCAGGGTACGAAATGTTAAAGAAGCGTCATTTAATTGTAATTTTTCTAAAGGCTTCTCTCAATTCTTCATAGTCATCGGTAAATAGTGGATAAACTCCAGCAAAAACCATTGATTGTGCAGGTTTAAATCCAGCTAGTGGGAACAGAGCAGGATTTTTTTACAGTTGTTATCGTATCTCCAACTCTTGTATCATGTATAGTTTTAACTCCTGTAATAATATATCCAACAGAACCACTTGTTAAAATATCAGTTGATTTCATTGTAGGAGAAAAAAATACCAGCTTCTAAAGACTTCTAATTCTTTTTCAGTTGACCAAATTTTTTTATTTTTATCTCCTTTTTAATACTTCCATCTAAAACTTTTTATATATGTTATTACACCTCTATAATCATCAAAGAAAGAGTCAAAAATTAAGGCTTTTTAAAAGGAGCGTTCTCATCGTAATTTGGAGCAGGTATTCTTTGGACGATAGCTTCTAGTATATTTTCAATACCTATTCCATTTTTAGCAGAAGCTAAAACTGCATCATCAACAGGTAAACCTATAATATCTTCGATTTCTCTTTTTACTTTTTCAGGCTCAGCAGCAGGTAAGTCAATTTTGTTTATTATTGGTAAAATTTCTAAGTTATTTTCAATAGCAAGATACACATTAGCAAGAGTTTGTGCTTCAACACCTTGAGCAGCATCTACAACAAGTAAAGCTCCTTCACAGGCAGCAAGTGATCTTGAAACTTCATAAATGAAGTCCACATGTCCAGGAGTATCAATTAAATTTAATTCATATTCTTCTCCATCTTTTTGCTTTATAGAACAAAAGTAACAGCTTGAGCTTTTATAGTTATTCCTTTTTCTCTTTCCAAGTCCATTGAATCAAGAATTTGGTCTTTCATATCTCTTTTCTGAGACTGTTCCAGTATATTCTAAAAAGTCTATCTGCAATAGTAGATTTTTCCATGATCTATATGGGCAATTATAGAGAAATTTCTCTTATTTTTGTAACATTATAGCCTCCAATTTTTTTAATAATCTTTTTAATTATATGGTATTTCAGTATTTGTGTCAATTAAAAAATATTTTTTTGATTAAATCTTCTAATAAAGGTTTAATCCCTAAAAACTCTTTTTAATTTATTATATTCGACTAACTTTTTCTTTCAAATTAGAAGATTTTTGATTTTATAGCTTTTATTAGTATATTTTTAGGAGTATGTTCCATATCAATAAATTCAATCATCTTTGTTTTATATCCACAAAGTTCTAAGCTAAGTGAACGAAAACTATCAGTTGTTAAAGTGGCAAATTTATCTAAAAACAACTCAATTGTCAGCCATAATCTTTAAAGTATTATAAAATTCTGAATTTTTATTTTTTTGTATTTTTTTCAAAGAATTCATGATGACAACAAGGAACAGCAAGTATAGCTTTTGCATCTAAACTCAATGCTTTTTCAAGTGAATAATCTGTTGCATTGTTACAAGCATGTAAAGAAAAAGACTAAATCCACCTCTTTAGACTTATCATAGTCTTTGATATTACCATTTAAAAAAACTCTAAATTTTCATAATTTAATTTTTTTAGCTAGTTTTATTACAAAACTCTATTACATCTTTTTTTAAAGTCCAAACCTACTATTGAAAAAAAGTTAAATCTTTTTCTATAATTTTTCAAATAGTAGTAAAGAGCAAAAGTTAAATATGATTTTTCCACAACCAAAAATCTAAAAACATTTATATGATCTGTTATAAGTTTTTTTGGCTTTTTAACTCTTCAATGACATCATCAATAAATTCTAAATACTTATTAATTTGCTTAAATTTATTATAACTAGATTTTAAAATTTTTTTCCTTCAATTGACATCAGACCTAATTCAATCAAGAAATCAATTTTATCTCCTTCATTTAGAATATATTGTTTTTTTCTTGTTATGTTCATTAGCAACTTTTTACTAAATTACTCTTTTTTTCTTTTTCTAGAAAAATTTTCTTTTTTTCTTATAAAAGAAATATCTGAACCTTCAATTTGCAGTAGTATTTGTTTGAAAATTATCTATATATTCTTTTTAAGTTATCTTCTAATTCTTTTTAAGTTGTTTAAATCAATATTTTTTTATGAAAAGCTTTATTGTCTTTAAAACTTTCAATTTGAATATTTTTAGCAGATTTTTAAAAATTATAGGTTTTATAATAACTTTTATTAAAAATCTCCACTCTTTCTGTCAGAAAAAAACTATTTTTATAAGTTTGTCTTCTTGAATATTTTTTTTCAACTCAAATAATATATTTTCTTTTTCCATAATGACCTCATTATATATTCTTTAGATTTTCTATATCTAAATTATTTCCAATAACTACAATCTTAGTTATTTCTGCTTTTTCTATAGCTTCCATTTCAAAAATTTTTTTATAAACTAGGTTAAATTTACCCCAATATCCATCAATTTTTATTATACCTTTAGCTCTGTATACTTTTTCCAAAGTCACCGTTAACTAATCTATTTAAAAAGTAAACCTAATTCATCCATAGTTTTTAGATTGATATTCTCTTTTGAAAAAAGTTCTTAAATTTATATGAGTTCCCATAGAAAAATTTTTTATCAATAACTTTTATTTTCTAGATTTCTATTCAATAGTTCAGCAAACCACTCTTTTTGGGAAGTTTCTATAATCATTTGTTTCAATTTCTAAATCAGCATTTAATTCTAAAAATTCTATTTTTAATATTTTCTACTTTCAAGTGGATTTATACTTTTCTAATTTTTGTTAAAATTACTTTTCCTGTATTTTTTTAAATTATCTAGAAAGAAATTATTGAAGCTTTCTAAATATTCATCAAATGAAGTTACATCTATTAGACTTATAGGTCTTAAAATTTCTATATCCTTATTATTAAGTTCTTTTATATTCTCTATGATAGAACTTAACATTCCAAGTCCAGTAGGTTCTATTAAAAAGATACTCAGGATTTATTTCAGAGTAAATTCTCTTTTATAGAAGATTTAAAATCTCCTTTCATAGAGCAACATATACAACCTTCTGACATCTCCCAAACATCTAAGTTTTTTTCATCTAAAAAGTCTTTATCCACACCTATATCTGCATATTCATTTTCAAGAACGACAAATTCTAAATTAATATTCTTTTGCCATTTCTTTTTATAAAAGTAGTTTTTTTCCAGCTCCTAGAAAACCACTTACTAATAAAAATCTTTCATAATATTGTCCTTTCAATTTTATATCTTATGACTCTTTTTATATTGCTTAAATTTTCCTATATTTTTTTAAGACCTTTGTATATTTTATAGTTCTGTCTAAAATTTGAGAAAAAAAGTTGATACTAAAAAGTATTCCCACACTTAGAGCCATTGTTAAAATAATAGTTTCTCTACCTTTTTCAAGAGCTTCTTGAAATTTATTTTCAACAAAAATGACATAGTATAGTAAATTCCTCCACCTGGAACAAGAGGAATAAGTGCTGGAATCAGTGTAGTTGTTACTGTTGTTCTTTTTAATCTTCCTATTATCTCAGAAAAAAACAGTGATTACTATAGCTGAAAAAAAGATAAGCAGCTGTCTTAGAATAACCCATCTCTTTGTATAAAAAGAAGATAAGTATACCAACCTAAACCACCAGCGAAGCTACTGTATATTAATTTTCTACCTGTAAGATTAAATATAATTCCAAAAAAATAAGGTTGAAAAATGCTGCTGCAAAAAACTTCTATATAATTCATATATTCTCCTTATTTAATTAAAAAAATATGACATTGTGAATAAAGCAAAACCTGTACCTATTGCTAAAGCCGAGCCAACTAAGGCAGCTTCTATACTTCTTGAAGTTCCTGCAAGTAGGTCACCATTTATCAAGTCTCTTATTGCATTGGTCAATGCAAGTCCAGGAACTAAAAAGCATCAAAGTTCCTATAGCTGAATATGATGGAGTAGAAACAATCCCAAGTTTAGTAGCAAAACTCGAAAAATATTGTAACTAAAAAAGCCACCCAAAGTGTTGATAAAAAAGTTATTCAGTTTTAATTTATTAGCAAAGTAGGCCATATAGAAAATTAAAACTCCACCAACTCCTGCAACTAAAAAAATCTCTAAATTTTTCCATCAAATAAAAAGGGAAAAGAAAGCAGCTGAAAAGCAATAAGAAATTAATAAAACTTTCTTTTTTTATAAACAGTTTGTATTTGAAGTTTTTATCTCTTTTTCTAAATCATCTATTTCATATTTATGAATATCAAGCAAAATTTTATGTATTCTATCAATTTTATTTAAGTTATTAGAAACTGAATAAATTCTATTAACTTCTGTAATAACTTCTCCATCTTTCTTTTTTTGCTGAAGTAAGAACACAGGTCATAGTAACAAATGATTCTGACTTTTAAATCGAATCTTCTACATACTAATGTAATAGCTTCTTCTACTCTGTATGTTTCAGCTCCACTTGTCAGTAAAATTTTTCCAATAGTATTGGCGGTTGAAAGTACTTTTTATAATAAAAAGCATCATTTTTGCATAGTTTCCCTCATTATTCAAACATTTTTAAAAACTTCATCAGTATATTCTCCATTATCTTTATTAATGACTAAAGGTGGAAGAATAGTTAAAGCCAACTTTTTCCATTTTTTTAATCGCTTCTATAAGCACTATTTTTAGCATTTTTTTATGCTTAGTTGTATAACAAAATTTTATTTTTGCTTCAAAAATTATATTTTTTTGTAATGTAACAAGTATTTCAGATAGTCTGTCTGCTCTATGGACTAAATAAAAAAATAACCTCTATCTTTAACAAGTTTAGATGATATTTCAATTAGCTCATCTAAATTTAATTCAATCTCATGTCTAGCAATAGATAGTTGTTCTAAGTCATTTAATAGTTCTTTATTTTCAGTCACTTTAAAAAAATGGTGGATTTGATAAAGACTATATCAAATGAGCCAACAGTGAAATATTTTAAATAATTTTTTTATATTATCATATATTATATATATTTGTTCATTTAAATTATTAATGCTAATATTTCTTAAAAAGCAAGTTGATACGATATTTCTTGTATTTCAACACCATAAATTTTAGCAGAAGTTCTTTTTAGAAAGAAAAAAAGTGGAATAACAGCATTTCCTGTTCCTATATCTAAAATTTTTTTGGTGTTTTTTTGTAAGATTGATAAATTCAGAAATAAGTAAAGAATCTATTGAAAAATTAAAATAATCACTTCTTTGAATTATTTTTTTAAGTTTTTATTTAATAATGGAATAAGACTCTCAAGATTTTTATTCATAATTTTAAAATCACTCCTTCAATTTTATTATTATACATATCTAATAAAAATTAGGATAGTTTTAAAAATAGTACAATAAAAAAATACATTATGCTTTATTAAATAAAAAAATAAAAAGAATAAAAATATAAAAAGTCTTGACATAAGTATTAAATAAAGATAAACTTATAATAAAGTTTTAATAAAATCCATAAGAGGAGGAAAATAATGGAATTTAATGTACCTAAAACACATGAACTTTTTAGACAAATGATAAGAGAATTTGTTGAAAAAGAAGTAAAACCTATCGCTGCTGAGGTAGATGAAAACGAAAGATTTCCAATGGAAACTGTTGAAAAGATGGCTAAGATTGGAATAATGGGTATCCCTATACCTAAACAATATGGAGGAGCAGGTGGAGACAACCTAATGTACGCTATGGCTGTTGAAGAATTATCAAAAGCTTGTGGAACTACAGGGGTTATAGTTTCTGCACACACATCTTTAGGAACTTGGCCAATCTTAAAATTTGGTAATGAAAAACAAAAACAAAAATATTTACCAAAAATGGCTAGTGGAGAATGGATAGGAGCTTTTGGACTTACTGAACCAAATGCTGGAACAGATGCTGCTGGACAACAAACTATGGCTGTTCAAGATCCTGAAACAGGAGAATGGATTTTAAATGGAGCAAAAATATTCATAACAAATGCAGGATATGCACATGTTTATGTAGTATTTGCTATGACAGATAAATCAAAAAGGATTAAAAAGGAATTTCTGCTTTTATAGTTGAAGCTGGAACACCAGGATTCTCTATTGGTAAAAAAGAAATGAAACTTGGAATTAGAGGTTCAGCTACTTGTGAATTAATATTCGAAAACTGTAGAATACCTAAAGAAAACCTATTAGGAGATAAAGGAAAAGGATTCAAGATTGCTATGATGACTCTTGATGGAGGAAGAATAGGAATTGCTTCTCAAGCATTAGGTATAGCTGCTGGAGCATTAGAAGAAGCTATAAACTATGCAAAAGAAAGAAAACAATTTGGAAGAAGCCTAGCTCAATTCCAAAAATACTCAATTCCAAATAGCTAACTTAGATGTTAAAGTTGAAGCTGCAAGACTTTTAGTTTATAAAGCAGCTTGGAGAGAATCTAACAACTTACCTTATTCTTTAGATGCGGCTAGAGCTAAACTATTTGCTGCTGAAACAGCTATGGAAGTTACAACTAAAGCTGTTCAAATATTTGGAGGATATGGTTATACAAGAGAATATCCAGTTGAAAGAATGATGAGAGATGCTAAGATCACTGAAATCTATGAAGGAACATCAGAAGTTCAAAAGAATGGTAATAGCAGCTAATATTATAAAAATAATAACATGGTGGAGGAATAAAAAAATATGAGAATAGTAGTTTGTATAAAAACAAGTTCCAGATACAACTGAAGTTAAAATAGATCCAGTAAAAGGAACAATTATCAGAGACGGTGTTCCTAGTATAATGAACCCTGATGATAAAGGGGGATTAGAAGAAGCTCTAAAATTAAAAGATTTATATGGAGCTGAAGTTATAGTTATAACAATGGGATCACCTCAAGCAGAAGCTATATTAAGAGAAGCTTATGCAATGGGTGCTGATAGAGCAATACTTATAACAGATAGAAAAATTCGGAGGAGCTGATACTTTAGCTACTTCTAATACTATAGCTGCTGCAATTAGAAAAATAGAAAATATTGATTTAATCGTTGCAGGAAGACAAGCAATCGATGGAGATACTGCACAAGTTGGACCTCAAATTGCTGAACACTTAGATTTACCTCAAGTGTCTTATGTAAAAGAAATGAAATACAATGAAGCTTCTAAATCATTTGAAATAAAAAGAGCTACAGAAGATGGATATTTCTTATTAGAACTTCCTACTCCTGGATTAGTAACAGTTCTTGCTGAAGCTAACCAACCTAGATATATGAATGTTGGAGCTATAGTTGATGTTTTTGAAAGACCAATTGAAACTTGGACATTTGATGATATCGAAATAGATCCTGCAAAAATAGGTTTAGCTGGGTCTCCAACTAAAGTTAATAAATCATTTACTAAAGGTGTTAAAGAACCTGGTGTATTACATGAAGTTGATCCAAAAGAAGCAGCTAATATTATATTAGAAAAAAATTAAAAGAAAAAAATTTATAATCTAATAATAAAGGAGAAAAATAATATGAATTTAAACGATTATAAAGGAATCTAGTGTACGCTGAACAAAGAGATGGAGTGTTACAAAATGTAGGATTAGAATTATTAGGAAAAAGCAACAGAATTAGCATATGAAATAAATAAACAAATAGCTTTTAAAAAGATGCTGGAGACGAATTAGCTGAATATGCTTCTAAACAAGCAGCAGCTATAAAATCTATAGATGCAGTTGCAGCAACTCTTGAAGAAGATGATGAAAAAGTAAAAGAAAAAGTTGCTGAAGTAAAAGCTAATAACCCAGATGCAGCTAAAGTAACTGCTCTATTAATAGGGCACAATGTTAAAGCACTTGCTGATGAATTAGTAAAAGCTGGAGCAGATAAAGTTTTAGTAGTAGATCAACCTAAATTAGAAGTATATGATACTGAAGCTTATACTCAAGTTTTAACTGCTGCTATAAATGCAGAAAAACCTGAAATAGTTCTATTTGGAGCTACTACTTTAGGAAGAGACTTAGCACCTAGAGTATCTTCTAGAATAGCTACAGGATTAACAGCTGACTGTACAAAACTTGAATTATTAAAAGATAAAGAAAGACAATTAGGTATGACAAGACCTGCATTTGGTGGAAACTTAATGGCAACTATAGTTTCTCCAGATCACAGACCTCAAATGGCTACTGTAAGACCAGGAGTTATGAAAAAATTACCTAAGTCTGATGATAGAAAAGGAGAAATAGTTGATTTCCCTGTAACTTTAGATGAGTCTAAAATGAAAGTTAAACTTCTAAATGTTGTTAAAGAAGGAGGAAACAAAGTAGACATTTCTGAAGCTAAGATATTAGTTTCTGGAGGAAGAGGAGTTGGAGCAAAACAAAACTTCGAATTACTAGAAGACTTAGCAGCTGAAATTGGTGGAATAGTTTCTTCTTCAAGAGCACAAGTTGATGCTGGAAACATGCCTCACGATAGACAAGTAGGGCAAACTGGTAAAACAGTTAGACCTGAAGTTTATTTCGCATGTGGAATTTCAGGAGCTATCCAACACGTTGCTGGTATGGAAGAATCTGAATTCATCATTGCTATCAACAAAGATAGATTTGCTCCTATATTCTCAGTTGCAGATTTAGGAATAGTTGGAGATTTACATAAAATCTTACCTATCCTAACTGAAGAAATCAAAAAAATATAAAGCAAATAAATAATAACTATAAAGGACTAGCATTTGGCTAGTCCTTTTATATTTTTAATTTTAAATTAAAAAGTTTAAAGTATATTTTATAAATTCCATATCTTCTCATATATAGCATGTCTTGTTTTTAAAGTATTTAATAATAAAAAGTGCATTCTCTTTTATAGACATACTAGCCTTATATACAGGAGGCATTCCATATTTTTGTGAAATTTCATTAATTTTATCTCTTAAAAAAATTTCATATGAAAATTATTAAGATGTATTATTAAATCAAAAATCTGAAGGAGTTAAAAGTAGTTTTAGGAAAAAGTTTTATAAAAATTTAAATGCTGCAAGCTTAGGATCTTCATCTCCATCATAGCAAACAATTATATCATTATTGATTTTTTTCAAAATAAATTCCATATTTTTTTGCAACTACTTGAAATTCTAAATATGATAAACAGTGTCCATCAGTGTATTTATTTATAAATTCATTATTGTTCATTAAAAAAAGCCTCCTAAATTATTTATTAACTAAAAATCCATTTCCTATTACTTCATGCACATCAGCAACAATCATAAATGCTGAAGGATCAACTTCTTTTTACAATAGTTTTAACTTTTATAAGTTGATACTGTCCCACAACACAATAAAGCATTCCTATTTCTTTTTGAGTATAACCTCCTCTTGCATCAATAAGAGTAATACCACGACCAGTATCTTCCATAATTCTTTTTTTCTGATTTCATCTTCTTTTAGTTGTTATGATAGTAACTCCTTTAGCACTATATATTCCTACTTGTATGATATCTATCATTTTGGATGAAATGACAAGAGAAATTAAAGTATACATAAAAGATAACTTTACCGAAAAATAACAGCAACCATAGACAGAACAATAAAAGTCTGTTGTCAGTAAGATTCTACTTATAGGAATACCTGTATATTTATTTACTATTTTTAGCAATAATGTCCATTCCACCAGTAGAACCACCAGCATAAAAAACTAATACCTATAGCAATACCATTTATAGCTCCTCCAAAAATGGCTGCTAATAAAAATATCTTCTAATGGCTCACTAAAACTGGCAAAAAAATTTTTAAAAATACTGATAAAATAAAAGTTGCAAATAAAGTCTTTAACAGAAAAATTTTTGCCTAAAAAGATATAAGCTAAAAATAATTAAAGGAATGTTTAAAAGCAAAAATAAAGATAACTGACATCTATATGTGATAGGTAGTGGATAATAAGAGATAAACCACTTACACCACCTTGTGCTAATTTATTCCCTACAAAAGAAATAATTTGTATTAAAAAGCCATTACCATACAAGCTAAAGCCACTATTATATATTCTTTAAAAAAATTGTAAAATATTTATTTGACATTCTGTTCATTCCTCCGACTACATTAAATTGTCTACTATTGGAAAAAGAGCAGCTCCTATAATAGAAGAACTACCTTTAAAAATTAGAAAAAAATTATAGTTTCTTTTCCTCTATAAAAAAATATGATTTTTTTCATAAACTATATTTAAAAATATCATCTAAAAGATAAGAACCAAATTGAGATAAATCTCCACAGATAATAAGTTTTTTTAGGATTGTATGTAAAAAGCAAATTTTTTTAAAAATTATACCCATATAAGTTAAATATTTATTGAGTATTTCCTTACCTTTTTTTACTCTCTCTATAAGTCTTATTAGAGAAAAAAATCTTCTAATGAATTTAGTTTAGGAAAGGCTCCTAAAATCTCATTTTTAAGACTTTAAAAGAGATACAATCCCCAACCTTTTTTTGATTTTCATAATCTACTATCATGTGATGTACTCTGCTGGCTTTAAAAAAATAATCTTCACTTTTATTTCCAAATTTATGAAATGTAGAGCAGGTAACTTTATTACTGATATTGATAACAGTAAAATCTTCTAATTCTTTATATTTATTTATTATAGCCTCTGCTAATATTGACATATTGGCTCATTTTCTACCCAAATTGGAAGATTGATATCTTGCTCAATTTCTTTTATAACAGCAGATTCATATCTATCTGTATTATTAAATTCAAGAAAAATGATCTTCTTTATTGTAAATTCCTGGAATAGAAATACCAACTCCAATAACTTTAGCTAAGTATTTTTCATCAATCTCTTTTATAAAAATCTTTTAAATTTTTTTGTAAGAAAAATCAATGAAAATTTTCGGTTTTCTGTATCTATTATTTTAGATTGAAAAAATTTTTCCAATTGTATTAATTAAAATAAATTTAATTTTTTTCCTCATTTATGCTCACACCAATTGAATAACAAAAATCAGGATTGTATTTATATTTTACTGCCCGTCTCCCGACTCCACCGGTACTTAAAGTCCATTCTACTATTATATCTTTTTCTAAAAATTCATTTACGACTCTTTTTACAGTTGGAAAAAGTCATATTAGTTATTTTTTTGTTAAATCTGGGATAGAAAAAGAATCTTCTGTAAAATAAATTGAATGAAATATGATATTTTTCATTGCTCTGTTTAATTTCTTTTTTGATACATTTATAAACCTCTTCTATAAAATTTTCCTTATGCGATACAAATATCATTATAGCATTAATTCTAAAAAAATTAAAAATATTTGTTTAAAAAGATAGATATAATCATAATAATATATTTTTTTATATAAAAATATTTATAAAATATATTATTAAAATTTTCAAAAAAACTTTATAATCTATACATAAGATATGTAATAAAAATTATAAAAAAATATTTTTCTATCTTAGTGCAAATTTATTTTTTTAATAAATTATTAAAAGTCATTTTAATAATTAAGTGTTTTTATAAATGGAGGTGTTCATATTGGAAATAGTTTTAGGAAGTAAAAGAATCACTTTAGAAGATTTAATCAATGTAACAAGAAGGGGGTATAAAGTAAAGATATCTGACGAAGCATATGAAAAAATTGACAAAGCAAGAGCTTTAGTTGATAAATATGTTGATGAAGCAAGAGTATCTTACGGAATTACAACTGGATTTGGAAAATTTGCAGAAGTAAGTATTTCAAAAAGAACAAACTGGAGAATTACAAAAAAATATAGTTATGAGCCATTCTTGTAGTGTTGGAAACCCAATGCCAATAGATATAGCAAGAGGTGTTGTTTTCTTAAGAGCAGTAAACTTAGCAAAAGGTCACTCTGGAGCAAGAAGAATAGTTGTTGAAAAATTAGTTGAATTACTTAACAAAGATGTTACTCCTTGGATCCCTGAAAAAGGATCAGTAGGATCTTCTGGTGATTTATCTCCACTAGCACATATGTCATTAGTTCTAATTGGATTAGGAAAAGCATATTATAAAGGAGAATTATTAGAAGGTAAAGATGCTTTAGAAAGAGCAGGAATCGAACCAATCCCAGCACTTTCATCAAAAGAAGGGCTAGCACTTACTAATGGTACTCAAGCATTAACTTCAACAGGAGCTCACGTTTTATACGATGCTATAAACTTATCTAAACACTTAGATATAGCTGCTTCATTAACTATGGAAGGTTTACATGGTATTGTAGATGCTTATGATCCTAGAATCAGTGAAGTAAGAGGACATTTAGGACAAATAAACACTGCTAAAAATATGAGAAATATATTAGCTGGAAGTAAAAATGTTACTAAACAAGGTGTTGAAAGAGTACAAGATTCTTATGTTTTAAGATGTATCCCTCAAATACATGGAGCAAGTAAAGATACTTTTAGAATATGTAAAACAAAAAAAGTTGAAATAGAATTAAATGCAGTAACAGATAATCCATTAATATTTGTTGAAACAGATGAAGTTATCTCAGGAGGAAACTTCCACGGACAACCTATGGCATTACCATTTGATTTCTTAGGAATAGCTTTAGCTGAAATGGCTAATGTATCTGAAAGAAGAATTGAAAAAAATGGTAAACCCTGCAATCAACCATGGATTACCTGCTTTCCTAGTAGAAAAAGGTGGATTAAATTCAGGATTCATGATAGTTCAATACAGTGCAGCAGCTCTTGTATCTGAAAAACAAAGTTTTAGCTCACCCAGCATCTGTTGACTCTATCCCAACATCTGCTAACCAAGAAGATCATGTATCTATGGGTTCTATTGCGGCTAAAAAATCAAAAGATATACTTGAAAATGTTAGAAAAGTAATAGGAATGGAATTAATAACTGCTTGTCAAGCTATTGATTTGAAAGGAGCTAAAGATAAATTATCTCCAGCAACTAAAGTAGCTTATGATGAAGTTAGAAAAGTAATTCCTTATGTTGCAGAAGATAGACCTATGTACATAGATATACATGCAGCAGAAGAAATAGTAAAAAAATAACAAATTAGTTGAAGATGTAGAAAAAGCAATAGGACAATTAGAGTTTTAATTAGTACCAACTAGGAGGATAAATTAATGTTAAATAATAAAACTATTTATGATGCAATGACAATAAAACTTACAGCTGAAGATATTCCAATGGAGATACCTAAATTAGATCCTTCAATAAGAAGAGCTCCAAAAAGAATAGTTAAACTTTCAGACCATGATATTGAACTTGCATTAAGAAATGCACTAAGATATATACCTGAAGAATTCCATGAAATGTTAGCACCTGAATTCTTACAAGAATTAGAAGAAAGAGGAAGAATCTACGGATATAGATTTAGACCTGAAGGAAATCTTTATGGAAAACCAATAGATGAATATAAAGGGAAATGTACAGAAGCTAAGGCTATGCAAGTTATGATAGATAACAACCTTGACTTTGATATAGCTCTATATCCTTATGAACTTGTTACTTATGGAGAAACAGGACAAGTTTGTCAAAACTGGATGCAATACAGACTTATTAAAAAATATCTTGAAAATATGACACAAGATCAAACTCTTGTTGTTGCATCAGGACATCCAACAGGATTATTCAGATCTAATCCATATGCTCCAAGAGCAATTATAACTAATGGACTTATGATTGGATTATTCGATAACTATGAAGATTGGGCTAGAGGAGCTGCAATAGGTGTTGCTAACTATGGGACAAATGACTGCAGGTGGATGGATGTACATAGGACCTCAAGGAATAGTTCATGGAACTTATTCTACTATCTTAAACGCAGGAAGATTATTCTGTGGAGTACCTGCTGATGGAGATTTAAGAGGAAAATTATTCATAACTTCAGGACTTGGAGGAATGAGTGGAGCTCAAGGTAAAGCTTGTGAAATAGCAAAAGGTGTTGCTATAGTTGCAGAAGTTGACTTATCAAGAATCAACACTAGATTAGAACAAGGATGGGTAAATGTTATAGCAAATACTCCTGAAGAAGCATTCAAAATAGCTGAAGAAAAAATGGCTTCTAAAACTCCTTATGCAATAGCATACCATGGAAATATAGTTGAAATATTAGAATATGCTATAGAACATAACAAACATATAGATTTATTATCTGACCAAACATCTTGCCATGCTGTATATGATGGAGGATATTGTCCAGTAGGAACTTCATTTGAAGAAAGAACTAAATTATTAGGAACTGATAGAGCTAAATTTAAAGAATTAGTAAATGAAGGATTAAAGAGACACTATAAAGCAATAAAAACTTTTACATGACAGAGGAGTTTACTTTTTTGACTATGGAAACAGTTTCTTAAAATCTATATATGATGTAGGAATAACTGAAATTTCTAAAAATGGTAAAGACGATAAAGGAAGGATTTATATTCCCTTCATATGTTGAAGACATACTAGGACCAGAATTATTCGACTATGGATATGGATCATTCAGATGGGTATGTCTATCAAGAAAGAAAGAAGACTTATTAAAGACAGACAAAGCTGCTCTAGAACTTGTTGATCCTAACAGAAGATACCAAGACAGAGACAACTATGTATGGATACAAGATGCTGATAAGAATGGACTTGTTGTTGGAACACAAGCAAGAATATTCTATCAAGATGCTATGAGTAGAACAAGAATAGCTCTTAAATTCAATGAAATGGTTAGAAATGGAGAAATCGGACCAGTTATGTTAGGTAGAGACCACCACGATGTATCTGGAACAGACTCACCTTTCAGAGAAACTTCTAACATCAAAGACGGAAGTAACATAATGGCAGATATGGCAACTCAATGTTTTGCTGGAAACGCTGCAAGAGGAATGACTATGATAGCTCTTCATAATGGTGGAGGAGTTGGAATAGGAAAATCTATCAATGGTGGATTTGGAATGGTTCTTGATGGAAGTAAGAGAGTAGACGAAATCTTATGGCAAGCTATGCCTTGGGACGTTATGGGAGGAGTTGCTAGAAGAGCTTGGGCTAGAAATCCTCACTCTATCGAAACTGTTGTTGAATATAATCATGATAATAGAGGAACAGACCACATCACATTACCTTACATAGTAAGTGATGAATTAGTTAAAAAAAGTTTTAAAGAAATAATCACTCAATTTAAATAAAAATAAAAAACTACTATAAATTTTATAGTAGTTTTTTTCTTATTCATAAAAAAATTAGATTTTAATACTATTTAATAATTCTTCTAATTTAGGAGTAATTTCTTCTAATACATTTGTAGTCATAGGGTTTTTTTAAATTACCTATATCTAATAGTTTGAAGAAAGATTCAGAACCTCCTGCTTTACATAAAAGTTATATATTCTTTTAAAGTTTCTTCTTTATTTTCTAAATATTTTAGAAGATATTGGAAAGGCACAAACTTGAGCAAGAGTATAATCTATGTAATAGAAAGGTGCCCAGAAAACATGTCCTTGAGCAAAACCAGAAAGCTCCACTGTTGTAGAAGTCATTATCATAGTCTAAATCAGGTTTATACATCAATTCAAGTTCATGATATTTTTTTCTTCTTTCTTCAGGTGTAGCATCAGGATTTTCATAGACATAATGTTGGAAATGGTCTATAGTAACTCCATAAGGAATAAATGTTAAAAGCTCCTTTTTAAAGCAGAATATCTATATTTATTTGCATTTTCACCAAAGAATAGTTCCATCCAAGGCCAAGTTAAAAAAACTCCATAGACATTGAATGTATTTCAGCTGCATCATAAGTTGGCCAAATATAGTCTGGCAATAATTGATATTGAGACATATAGCATTGGAAAAGCATGTCCAGCTTCATGAGTTATAACATCTATATCTCCATTTGTACCATTAAAGTTTGAAAAATAAAAAGGTTCTTTATATTTATCAAAGCTTGTACAGAAACCTCCAACACGTTTTTTTAGGTTTTTGCTACTAAATCCATCAATTCATTTTCAACCATAAAAATCAAAGAATTTCCCTGTTTCAGGACTTAATTCTCTATACATCTTTTTGAGCATTTTTTTAACTATGAAATCAACATCACCATTAGGATTAGAGTTTCCATCTTTAAAATCACAAGCTTCGTCATAATATTTAAAAATCTTTTATTCCTAATCTTTCAGCTTGAAGCTTTTTAATCTTCACTGCAAGAGGAGTTAAAGTTTTTAAAAACTTTTTCTCTATATCTAGCAACATCATTGTGATCATAGTCAGTTCTATTCAATAGCTTGTATTGTAATTCAACATAGTTTTCATAACCTAAAGCTTTTAGCCATTTCAGTTCTAACTTTTACCATTTCATCATAGATACTATCAAATTCTTCTTGATGTTCTTCAAAGAATTTTTGCTCTAGCTTGATATGCTTCCTTTCTAAATTCTCTATCTGGATTTTTGTAGAAGAGGAGGCATTTGAGAAACTGTATATTCTTTTTCCTCTAAATTTAATTTTTGAATTAGCAATTATTTTATCATATTTAGTTGATAGTGCATTTTCTTTTTGCATGAAAGGAATAGCCTTTTTCATTTAAAAACTAATTTACATTCTAAAAAGTTTAAAAATAGTGTTTTTCCAAATCTTTCTTCTAACTCAGTTCTAAATTTAGAATTAAATATAGCTCTTGAAACTTCAGTATTAAGTGTAGCTATAATAGGATCATTTTCATCAAAGAAATCCATTTCAGCTTCATAGAATTTATCAGAAGTGTCTATACTGTGACGGGCATTAGCCAACTCTCTAGTTGTGTTTAAATCTTTTTGAAATTAGCAAATTCTTCAATTAATTTTTATTTGTTCAGCACCAGAATTAGCAACTTCTAAATTTTTTTGTAAGATCCTTAAAATACTTTTTTTGACCTCTTCCATATTCGGTCTTTGATAAGGAATATCATTAAATTTCATATAAAACCTCCTAATAAATATTTTTTTATGTTAAAAATATTCTAGTATATTTTAAAAAGAAATTACAAGTTTTTACTAAGTTTTCTAAAAAAATAATGTTATAATTTATTTTTGAAAAAGAGAAATTTTTGAGCGAAAAATGCTTTTAAAAAAATCCCTCTTTTTTTGTTTCTATTTTCAGTGGATAGTGTAAAAAAATAAAAAAACAAAGTAAAAAAACAAATTTTATTTTTTTGTTCTGAAATCGAAAAAGTGAGGCATAATTATATAAAATATATATGATAACAATATAAAAATATATAGATTTAAAAAGACATAGACAATTGATAATGCCCAATTTCTATGCTAGAATAGGATAATTAAAAAAATTCTTAGGAATACTATAAGAATAAAGGGGTGGACTTGATGGAAGAAAAATAAACCAATTTTATGTGAGATGAAAAAAATCTCTGTACTGCTTTTTAGAATTAAGGATGACTATTTTAACGCTGTTGAAAAATGTAAATTTATCACTTTATCAAAAATGAAGTGTTAGCCATAGTTGGAGAATCTGGTTGTGGGAAAAAGTACATTAGCAACAACAATAATGGGATTACATAATTTTAATTTTACAAAAGTTTCAGGAGAAGTAGTTTTTGAAGGAAAAGAATATCCTTAATTCAACCGAAGATGAGTACAATAAAATCAGAGGTGGAAAAAAATAGAATGATATTTCAAGATCCCTTTCTGCATTAAATCCGTTACAAAAGAATAGGACAGCAAATAGAAGAAGGACTTATATATCACACTAATCTAAATGCTGAGCAAAGAAAAGAAAGAGCTTTTGAACTATTAAAAAGGGTTGGAATTGAAAAACCTGAAAGAATTTACAGACAATTTCCACATCAACTTTCAGGAGGAATGAGACAAAGAGTTGTTATAGCCATCGCTCTTAGTTGTAAGCCAAAAATATTGATAGCAGACGAACCAACAACTGCTCTTGATGTTACAATTCAAGCACAAATATTGGACTTGATTGCTGACTTACAAGAAGAAATAAAAGCTGGAATAATTTTAATAACTCATGATTTAGGAGTAGTAGCTCAAATAGCTGACAGAGTTGCTGTAATGTATGCAGGTGAAATAGTGGAACTTGCAACAAGTAAAGAAATTTTTACTAATCCTTTACATCCGTACACAAGAAGTTTGTTAAAGTCAATACCTCAACTTGATACAAACGAAAATGATGAACTTCATGTTATCAAAGGTATGGTGCCTTCATTAAAGAATTTACCAAGAAAAGGTTGTAGATTCTCAGCGAGAATACCTTATATTCCAAAAGAGGCACATGAAGAAAATCCAGGATTTCATGAAGCATTTCCAGGACATTTTGTTAGATGTACTTGTTGGAAAACTTTCAAATTTCAGGAGGAAGATAAAAAATGAGTTTATTAGAAATTAAAAATTTAAAGGTACACTATCCTATTAGAGGAGGTTTTTTTAACAAAGTTGTGGATCATGTATATGCTGTTGATGGTGTAAGCATGGTAATAGAACAAGGAAAAGACTTATGGTTTAATAGGAGAGTCTGGTTCTGGGAAAATCTACTATAGGAAAGACAATAATAGGGACTAGAAAAAGGCAACTGCTGGAGAAATTCTATATAATGGAAAAAAATATATTAGATCCAAAAAGTTAGAAAAAGAAATGAAATTTAATAGAGAAGTACAAATGATATTTCAAGACTCAATGTCAAGTCTTAACCCAAAAAAAGAGTACTAGATATTTTGGCAGAGCCAATCAGAAATTTTTGAAAAAAACTAAGCAAAGAAGCAGAAAAAAAGAAAAAATATATGAATTGCTTGAAATAGTAGGAATGCCAAAAGATTCAATTTATAAATATCCTCATGAATTTTCAGGAGGACAAAGACAAAGATTAGGAATTGCAAGAGCTATAGCTTGTAAACCTAAACTTATTATAGCTGATGAACCTGTATCAGCACTAGACTTATCAGTTCAAGCACAAGTTTTGAACTATTTAAAGAACATCCAAAGGGAATTAAATCTATCTTATATATTTATTTCACATGATTTAGGTGTTGTTAGACATATGTGTGACTATATTTATATTATGCACAGAGGAAAAATTTACTGAAACAGGAACTAGAGAGGACATTTATAAGGATGCTAGACATATCTACACAAAGAGATTAATAGCTTCTATCCCTCAAATCAATCCTGAAGCTAGAGAAGAACTAAAGAAAAAAAGAGAAGATGTAGAAAAAGAATATGAAAAACTATATTCAAAAATTCTATGATGAAAAATGGAAAAGTTTTTGATCTAGAAAAAAATTTCAGAAACACACTCTGTAGCAAGCTCTACAAAGATATAATTATAAAAAGGACGGTAATAAATTATGTGGAAAAACAATACTTAGAAGAGTTTTTATTGATGATACCTCAACTTTTTTTGTATTAAGTTTGTTAATCTTTATTTTTAGCAAAATTAATGCCAGGGGACGCTTTATCAGGAATGATAGATCCTACAGTTGATGCTGAAACAATAGAAAAAAATAAGATTACAATTAGGATATTATGATCCTTGGTATATACAATATTTTAGATGGGTAAAAAAATGCTTTTCATGGTGATTTAGGAATAAGTTATACTTATAAATTACCTGTATTGACTGTTATTGGAGCAAGAGCAATGAACAGTTTTAGCTTATCTATTTTAGCTTTAACTATTATGTACTGTATAGCACTTCCAGTTGGAATATTTGCAGGTAAGAATCAAGGTTCTAAATTTGATAAAGGGGTTATACTATTTAACTTCTTTACATATGCAATACCTTCATTTGTAATGTACTTATTTGCTATATTATTATTTGGTTATAAATTAAAATGGTTCCCAACTATAGGTTCTGTTGATGCAGGACTTGTAAAAGGAACATTTGCATATTATATGAGTCGTTTACATCATATGATTCTACCAGCTATGTGTATAGCTATTCTTAGTACAACAGGAACAATACAATATTTAAGAAATGAAGTAATAGATGCCAAAACAGCTGACTATGTAAAAAACAGCAAGAAGTAAAGGTGTTCCTATGAGAAAGGTTTATACAAAACATATATTTAGAAACTCTTTACTACCTATAGCTGCTTTCTTTGGATTCCAAATATCTGGACTTTTAGGAGGATCAGTAATAGCTGAAACTATTTTTTTAACTATCAAGGTATGGGAAAAATTCTTCATAGAATCTATACTTACAAGAGACTATAGTGTAGTTACAACACTAATATTACTTTTATGGATTACTTTTCTTATTAGGTTCATTATTATCAGATATTACAATGGCAATAGTTGACCCAAGAATAAGAATAGAGTAAGGAGGAGATTTTATGGAAAAAAATATTAAGGATCCAGTTAAAACAGAAAACCCAACAGGTTTTTCCGTTATAGTGAGAGAGTTTAAAAAGGATAAATTAGCACTTTTTTCTTTCTTTGCAGTAACAATATTTATAATAGCTGTGTTTGTTGCATCAGCATTTATTAATTTACAACAATTACAAACAGTTGACATCTTTTAGAAAGTATGAAGTTCCTTCTTTCAATAACTTCTGGAATTTCTTTGGAAGAGATTCAGGAGGACGTAGTGTAATGGGATATGTTATTGTTGGAGCAAGAAATTCAATAACAATAGGAGTTATTATAACTATAGTAACAACATTTATAGGACTTTTTGTAGGACTTTGTATGGGATATTATGGTGGAAAAAGTAGATGCTTTAGGAATGAGAATAGTTGACTTTATCAGTATCATGCCTTCAGTTATGATCATCATAGTTTTTTTGTTAGTATAGTACCTAAATATGGGATTTTTTTCAGTTTATTTTAATTTTTAGTATGTTCTATTGGACAAGAACAACAAGACTAGCTAGATCTAAAAACTTTATCTGAAACAAGAAGAGACTATGTTAATGCTTCTAAGACTATGGGAACTAGTGATTTAAAAAAATAATGTTTGGTGAAATATTACCAAATATTTCTTCAATAATTATAGTAAATGGAACTTTAGCACTAGCTTCAAATATAGGTATAGAAGTTGCTCTATCTTTCCTAGGATTTGGATTACCAGCAGCAACACCTTCTTTAGGGAACATTGATATCTTATGCTTCTAAGCCTGAAATAATTCAATATAAGGCTTATGTATGGTTACCAGCAGCATTAGTTTTACTATTTATGATGTTAGGAATAAACTATATAGGACAAGCTTTAAGAAGAGCAGCAGATGCAAAACAAAGATTAGGATAACAATAGATATAATAATATAGAGAAAGGGTGAAATATATGAAAATAAAATGGTTAAAAGTGTTTGGACTGTTTACTGGTTTACTGTTGTTAGCTTCTTGTGGAGATGTGAATGGAGGTTCAAAGGACGCAGGAAAATGAAAAAAAGAGGTTGTAGATGTTTCAGCCATTGAAAAGAAATATCCTTCTTATTTTAAAAAAATGATGCAGAAGCTGTTCAAGTAGATACTCTAAAAGTAGCTATAGTATCAGATTCTCCTTTTTAAAGGGATATTTAACGGTTTCCTTTATTCAGATGCAATAGATAATAAGTTTATGAAATACACTATGAATGGAGCTTTTTCCTATAGATAATGACTTAAAACTTATCTTAGATAGTGATGAAACTCCAATAAAAGTTACTATAAATCCAGAAGAAAAAAACTGTTACATATAAAATTAATCCAAAAATTTAAATGGTCAAATGGAGACCCTGTAACAACTAAAGATATAGTAAAAACTTATGAAATATTTGCAAATCAAGATTATATAGTAAGTTCTAAATCTTTTAAGATTCAGTAAAAAAATAGAAAAAGCTATTGTTGGTATAGAAGAATATAATGAAGGAAAAAGCTGATAAAAATATCAGGACTTGAAGTTATAGATGACTCTACAATGAAAAATACACCTAAAAAGAAGTAACTCCTTCTACATACTGGGGAGGAAACTTTTGCAGGAGAATTAATTAATGCAAAAGCAATTTGAGGGAATACCTATGGACAAAATTGCAGAATCAGATGCTTTAAGAAAAAAATCCTCTATCTTATAGATCTTATGTTATTAAACAAATAGTACAAGGAGAAAAAAAGTTATATTTGAAGCTAACCCTTATTATTATAAAAGGTGAACCTAAGATAAAAAAAGAATTGAAATGGAAGTTTTACCTTCATCTCAACAAGTTGCTGCTATGAAGGCTGGAAAATATGATATAATATTTGGTGCAAGTAATGATGTTTTTTCCTGAAGTAGAAAAAAATTAGATAATATCAATATCTTAACTAAAAAAAGCATCTTATATGAACTATATCGCATTTAAATTAGGTAAATGGGATGCAGAAAAAAATGAAGTTGTAACAGATCCTAATTCAAAAATGTATGATATAAATCTAAGAAAAAGCTATGGCTTATGCTATAGATAATGATGCAATTGGAGAACAATTTTATCATGGATTAGCTACTACAGCTAAATCACAACTTTCTCCATTGTTCCCATCATTACATGATCCAAGTATAAATGGATATAGAATTGATATTGAAAAAGCTAAAAAGTTACTAGATGACGCTGGATATAAAGATGTTGATGGCGATGGAATAAGAGAAGGAAAAGATGGAAAACCTATTAAATTTACTTTTGCTATGATGTCAGGTGGAGATATAGCTGAACCTCTTTCACAATATTATTTACAACAATGGAAGTCTATAGGACTTAATGTTGAATTAGTTGATGGAAGATTGTTGGATATAAATAACTTCTATGATAGAGTAGAAGCAGATGATCCTGCTATCGATTTCTGTTTAGCAGCTATAGGTTTTGGTTCAGATCCTCAACAAGTAAGCTTATTTGGAAAAACTGCAGGATTTAATATTTCACGTTATACTTCTGAAACGCTAGAAAAGGCACTAGCTAATACTGTGTCTCCAGAAGCTATAGATGATCAAAAGAGAGCAGAATTCTATAAAGAATATGAAAGAGTATTTATGGATGAAATCCCTGTAGTTCCTCAATTAAATAAATATGAATATTTAGTTGTAAATAAGAGAGTAAAAAATGTTTGACTGGACAGAAAGTATGAGAGCTTTTGGAGAAGAATTTGACTGGTCTAAACTAGAAGTAACAGCTAAAGATCCTTTAGTTTCAGAAACAAAATAATATAAAAATAAAATTGTAATAAAAATGTATTAGGAGGAGATAAAAAAATGAAATTTAAAAAAAGCCTTAGCTTTAATTAGTGGGATGCTATTACTAGCTTCTTGTGGTGGTATTAACGATGGGGAGCTAAAGATGCACAAAAAGAAGCCGTTGATGTATCAACTGTTGAAAGTCAATACCCAAGTTATGTAGAAAATGAAGGGAATCCAGTGGAAACTTCGGTTCTAAAAGTTGCAGTAGTATCAGATTCACCTTTTAGAGGAATCTTTAACGGATTTTTATACAGTGATAGTTTAGATGGAAGTTTTATGGCAAGTACTATGAATGGAGCTTTTTCCTATTGATGCAGATTTAAAAAATAATCTTAGACAGTGATGAAACTCCAATAAAAGTAAGTGTTAATCCAGAAGAAAAGACAGTTACATATAAAAATTAATCCAAACTTTAAATGGTCAAATGGAGAACCTGTAACAACTAAAGATATAGTTAAAACTTATGAAATAATGGCTAACCAAGAATATATAACTAGTTCAAAGTCATTAAGATATAATAAAAATAGAAAAGCTATTGTTGGTATAGAAGAATATAATGAAGGAAAGGCTGATAAAAATATCAGGACTTGAAGTTATAGATGACTCTACAATGAAAAATTCATTTAAAAGAAATGACTCCATCTGTATACTGGGGAGGAAATTTTGTACCTGAGTTTGTAAATGCAAAAACAATTTGAAGGTATACCTATGGATAAGATAACAGAATCAGATGCTTTTAAGAAAGAATCCTTTATCTTATGGTCTTATGTTATAAAAGAAATAGTTCAAGGAGAAAAAAAGTAATATTTGAAGCAAACCCTTATTACTATAAAGGTGAACCTAAAATAAAAAAAGATTAGAAATGGAAATTCTACCTCCATCTCAACAAGTTGCAGCTATAAAAAGCTGGAAAAATATGATATAGTTTTAAAAGTTAGTCCAGAAATATTCCCTGAATTAGAAAAAAATTAGATAATATCAATATACTAACTAAAAAAGCTGGTTCTATGAACTACATCGCATTTAAACTTGGTAAATGGGATGATGAAAAGAATGAAGTTGTAACAGATCCTAATTCAAAAATGTATGATCTTAACTTAAGAAAAGCCATAGCTTATGCAATTGATATGGATGCAGTAAGTAAACAATTCTACCATGGATTGTCTACTCCAGCAAAATCACAACTTTCTCCATTATTCCCATCATTACATAATCCAGAAATAAATGGATTTAAACAAGATGTGGAAAAAGCTAAACAATTACTTGATGAAGCTGGATTCAAAGATGTTGATGGTGATGGAATAAGAGAAGGTAAGGATGGAAAACCTGTTAAATATACTTTAGCTATGATGTCAGGTGGAGAAATTGCTGAACCTCTTGCACAATACTATATTCAACAATGGAAAGCTATAGGACTTGATGTTGAATTACTTGATGGAAGATTATTAGATTCAAAGAACTTCTATAATAGAGTAAATGGAGACGATCCTGCAATAGATTTCTGTATAGCTGGTATAGGTTTTGGAACAGATCCTCAACAATTAGCTATATTTGGAAAAAATGCTAAGTTTAATATTTCTCGTTACATATCAGATAACCTTGAAGCAGCTTTTAGATGCTACAGTTTCAAAAAGATGCTATGAATGAAGAATATAGAGTAAAAAGCTTATAAAGATTATGAAAAGGTATTTATGGAAGAAATTCCAGCTGTCCCTATATTAAATAAGCTAGATATCTTAGTTGTAAATAAGAGAATTAAAAAAATATGATTGGAGACCAAATGTAGATGGAAAACCTAATACATTCAAATGGTCTATGATAGAAGTTGTAGCACCTCAACCAATTGTAGATTCTAAAAACTAACAATCAACAAAAATTAAGGAGGTATAGATATGAATGGTAAACTAAAAAAACTGATTAGTTTATTTGCTGGAATGATGTTACTTGTATCTTGTGGAGATGTAAATGGTGGTAAAGCAGATGCAGCTAAGCAAGAAGTTAATCTAAATGAGATAGAACAAAAAAATATCCAGTAGCCTATAAAAAATGAAGGTGAAGTAGTACCTGTAGATACTTTAAAAGTAGCTGTAGTATCAAGTTCACCTTATAAAGGAATTTTTCAATGGATTTCTTTTATTCAAGTGGAATAGACAATGAATTTATGCAATATACTATGAATGGAGCTTTCCCAACAAATCCAGACTTTTACATTGGTATTAGACAGTGATGAAACTCCAATAAAAGTTACAGTTAATCCTGAGGAAAAAAACAGTAACATATAAGATTAATCCAAAATTTAAATGGTCAAATGGAGAGCCTGTAACAACTAAAGACATAGTAAAAACTTATGAAATTGTTGCTAACCAAAAATATATAGAAAGTTCTTCATCTTCAAGATTTAATAAAAAAATAGAAAGAAGATAGTAGGAATACAAGAGTATAATGAAGGAAAAGCAGATAAAATATCAGGACTTGAAGTTATAGATGATTCTACTATGAAAAATACACTTAACAGAAGTAACTCCATCAGTTTACTGGGGAGGAAACTTTGTTAGTGAATTTGTTAATGCAAAACAATTTGAAGGTGTACCTATGGATAAAATCATAGAATCTCCTGCATTAAGAAAGAACCCTCTATCTTATGAATCTTACTATATTAAAGATATAGTTCAAGGAGAAAAAAAGTAATATTTGAAGCTAACCCTTACTACTATAGAGGAGAACCAAAAATAAAAAAACTATAGAAATGGAAATCTTACCTCCATCTCAACAAGTTGCTGCAATTAAGAGTGGAAAAATATGACATAGTATTCAGCCCTGAATTAAATATTTTCCTGAAATAGAAAAATTTAGATAATATTAATATACTTGCAAGAAAAAGCAATGTATTTCAGTTACTTAGGATTCCATGTAGGTAAATGGGATGCTGAAAAGAATGAAGTTATAACAGATCCTAATTCAAAAAAATGTATGATATTAATTTAAAAAGAGCCATGGCTTATGCTATAGACAATGACAGTATTGCAAAAACAATTTTATCATGGTTTAGCAATGAGAGCACCATCACCTATAGCTCCAATATTTACTCAATTACGTAATCCTGAAGTAGATGGATTTAAAAATTGATATAGAAAAAGCTAAAAAAATACTAGATGATGCTGGATATAAAGATGTTGATGGAGATGGAATAAGAGAAGGAAAAGATGGAAAACCATTTAAAAATTAATCTAGCTATGATGTCAGGTTCAGAAATACAAGAACCATTGAGCCAATATTATATTCAACAATGGAAATCAATAGGACTTAATGTTGAATTAGTTGATGGAAGACTTCTAGACTTCAACAACTTCTATGATAGACTTAAAGCAGACGATCCAGCAATAGACTGTTTCTTTGCTGCATTTGGTTATGGTACAGACCCTCAACAAATGAGTTTATTTGGAAAGAATTCTCAATTCAATAAATCTCGTTATACATCTGAAACTCTTTAAAAAGCTTTAGAAGCTCAAATTTCTCCAGAAGCTTTTAGATGAAGCTAAGAGAATAGAAATCTACCATAATTATGATAAAATATTTATGGAAGAACTACCAGTGGCTCCTCAATTGAATAAGATGGAATACATAGTAGTTAACAAGAGAGTTAAAGAGTATGACTGGAAATATGATACTGATATGAAGGAATTTGACTGGTCTAAGATAGAAGTTACAGCTAAAGAACCTATATCAGATTCAAAAAAATTAAAAAGTGAAAATGGGGCTGTTTTTTTACAGCTCCATTTTTTTATCTAAAGGAGTTTTATTAATGAAAAAAAGGAACAATCATCAGAAAAGGACAAGTAAAATATATAAATGAAGATGATTATAAAAGAATTTTTGTAATTTCAGATTTACATGGTTATTATAATTTATTTTTTTAAAAATTTTTAGAAAAAGTAAATCTACAGAAAGATGATTTACTTATAAATCTTGGTGACTCTTGTGATAGAGGACACAATCTTACGAATTATATGTGAAGTATAATGAAATGATAAAAGAAGGCTATAATGTATTACACTTATTAGGAAACCATGAAGATATGTTATTAACAGCAGTAAATACATTAGATGAAAGTAGCATAGATCATTGGTATAGAAATAATGGAGAAACAACAATAGAATCTTTTTAAAAAATGTTACAGGACTTAACAAAAGAAGATTTCTATGATAAGGAAAAGAATAAATTTCTTGTAGATTTTCTTTATCAACTTTTCCAACTCTTATAGTTTCAGATAAAACTATATTTGCTCATGCAGCATATAATCCTGATTTGAGTCCAGAAGAACAAGAGGAATATTTCTTAATATGGAATAGACAAAAATTTCTGGGATAGAAATTTCACTGGAAAAGGCTATATATTTTGGACATACTCCTTCAAAAAGGAAGACCACACTATAGTTTACTATTCTAATAATTGTACTTGTATAGACTTAGGAACATATAAGTATCAAAAAAATGGTGGGAGTTGAAATAAAAAGCAAGAAAGAATATTACATAGACTAATTTTTCATTTAAAAAAATAAATAAAAAAAGAGCTTATTACAAATTATAATTAATAATTAAAAATTTTCTTTGAGTAAATAACTAGTAGTTTTTAATAAGATTACTGCGACGTCCTATAATGTTGAAAGAGCCTTTGTGGAGCTCTAGAAACATTATAGGCTAGCAAGTAATCGTTATATGTAACTAAAGTTTATTAAGATCTCTCAAAAGAAAATTTTTTATCTACTCAGTTAAGAATAAGCTCTTTTTTTATTAGTCTAAGTATCCAAGTTTTTTTAACAAGCTCAGCTGTTAGAACTGCACCACCAGCTGCTCCTCTTAAAGTATTGTGAGAAAGTCCAACAAATTTATAGTCAAATAAATTATCTTCTTAATCTTCCCACAGTTATTTGCATTCCTTTTTCATTATCTCTATCAAGTAAAGGTTGAGGTCTATCATTTTCTTCATAGTAATGGATAAATTCTTTAGGAGCTAAAGGTAAATCAGTTATGTCTGATTTAAAAGTTTTTTTAATTTTTTTCAATTAAAAACTTCTTTACCAGGATTATTTTCTAGATTAAATGAAACACAAGCTAAGTGACCATCTAAAAACAGGAACTCTGATACATTGAGCTGAGAATTTCATAGTATCATTTAACTTGATTTCTCCATCTTCTATATTTCCAAATATTTTTTTAAAGGTTCAATTTCACTTTTTTTCTTCTTCTCCACCTATGTATGGAATGATATTTCCTATCATTTCAGGCCATTCTTCAAATGTTCTTCCACTTCCTGAAATAGCTTGATAAGTACAGATACTAGCTTCTTTAATACCAAATTCTTTTTATAGCTGCAAATACAGGAACATAACTTTGAATAGAACAGTTAGGGTTTTTACGACTATGAAAACCTTTTTAGTTCCTAATCTTTTTCTTTGTATATCAACTATATCTAAGTGTTTTGCATTGATTTCAGGTATTATCATAGGCACATCAGCTTTCATACGGTTAGCTGAGTTATTAGATACTACAACAACTTCTTCTTTAGCATAAGCTTCTTCTAAAGCAACTAATTCTTTTTTATCTAAATTAACTGCACAGAAAATTAATTTAACACCATTTGCTACATTTTTAACATCCATAGCATCTTCAACTATGAAAATCCTTTTGTATATTCAGGGATTTTTCATATCCAATTTCCATTTATTAGCCATTAAATCCCCATATCTTTTTTCCTGCTGAATTTTTTTAGAAGCTGCTAATTTTACAACTTCAAAATAAGGGTGATTTTCTAAAAGGACAAGAAGTCTTTGTCCTACCATTCCTGTTGCACCAACTACTGCGATTTTTGTTCTTTCCATTCTAAACATTCCTTTCTTTCCAAGTTGTTCCTTCTTTATCTACTTTAGTAAAGAGAACTTTCCAATTATATTTTTAAATTTTTTTAATTGTTCTTTTATAAGCTCTAGCTTAGTTTCATCAACCAATATATTTATTAAGGTTGAACCACTACCTGAGATAAAAAAATCCATAGCTTTCAATATTTTTCACAAATACTTCTTACTTCATCATATTCATGAATTAAATTTTTTTACGATATGGCTCATGAATTTTTATCAGCTAGCACTTTCTTTAAAGTTTGTATATCATAAGTTTCAAAAGCTCTTAAAAACTATTCCTAAACGGCTTAGAGAGAATATAGCATCCTTCAAAGGTAAGTCTTTAGGTAAAGCTTTTCTTGCATCCGCTGTCTTAGTTTCAAAAATTAGGTATAAGAGCCATAAAATTAAATCTTTCATCTACATTATATTGAACAGATATAGCTTCATCATCTACAAGGCAAGAAGCACATAGATTACCAAATATAGCAGGAGCTACATTATCTGGATGTCCTTCAAGTTCTGTTGCAATTTTTAAAAATATCATTCTTATTTATTTCAGTTCCTGTCAATAAGTAAGCTCCAAATATACCAGCTACAACACAGGTAGCACTACTTCCTAAAGCCTCTTGCAATAGGAGCTTGTTCTATTAAAGAGATTTTAACTCCATCTATACTTTTTATTTAAGAAGTTTAAAGTCTTTTTAAAAAGCGATATAAACAAGGTTATCTTCATTACAAAATTCTTTTTCAAAACCTACAAAAATCTAATTTATCATTCAATTCAAAAATGAAATATAGAATGAGTTTGTAAGGCAAGCCCTAGAGTATCAAAAACCACAGGCTACATTGGCAGAGGTCATAGGTACTTTTACTTCAAACATTTTTCAGCCTCCAGGATGTATTTAGCCATATCTTCTCTTTTTTACTAAATCACTATGTCTTATTTCCTTAGAATTTAGGGTTTTTAGATTTTTCAGGAACAGGTACTTTTTGTAAATTCATATAGTTTTTTTCCATCAATTTAAACTCATCTTCATCTGTTATATTTAAAACTGCATTAGCAACACTAGTACAGAATTTATATGGAGAAGCAGTTGACAATACAACAGTTTTATCTTCTAAATTTTTGTTCAAGCATTACTTTGTATGCAACAGCTGTATGAGGATCTAGTAAATATTTTTTTCTTCTTCCCAAACTTTTTTTTATTACTTGAGAAGTTTCTTCATCACTAGCATAGCCACTTCCAAATTCTGCTTTTAATTTAGCTAATATATCAGCATTAACTTTATATTTACCACTTTGTTTTAATTCATCCATTAAAGATTTTATATATTTATCATCAGAACCACTTAAATCATAAAGTAGTCTTTCTAAGTTACTTGATATTAAAAATATCCATACTAGGAGAAATTGTTTTTAAGAATTCACGATTTCTATCATAGATACCTGTTGTTAGGAAATCATATAAAAACATTATTTTTTTGTTACTTGCACAAACTAATTTATTAACAGGTAGACCTAATTTTTGCATAGTACCCTGCTAAGATATCTCCAAAGTTTCCAGTAGGTACGACAAAATTTATTTTATCACCTAAGCTTTATTTTTTTATTTTTTTACTAAATCAATATAGGCAACGATATAGTAAACTATTTGTGGAGTTAAACGTCCTATATTTATTGAGTTAGCACTTGAGAATTTTTCTTTCCCAGTTTCTTTTTGTAATTCTTCATCTAAGAAAATATTTTTACAGCAGTTTGAGCATCATCAAAATTTCCTTCTATAGCACAAACCTTAGTATTTTTTCCTTCTTGAGTTCTCATTTGTAATTCTTGGATTTTACTTACCCCATTTTTTTAGGATAAAAAAACAATAATTTCAGTTTGGTCTACATCTTTAAAAAAACCTTCTAAGGCAGCTTTTCCTGTATCCCCACTTGTAGCTGTCAAAATTAAAATCTCTTGGTCACTTCCTCAAGAGCTAATTGAATTAGATAAGGTAATAATGTTAAGGCAACATCTTTAAAAAGCACTTGTAGAGCTATGAAATAGCTCTAAAACATGAGCATCTTTTAATTCCACAAGAGGAGTAACTTTTGAAGTGGAAAAACTTGCTATATGCTTTTTTTCTATTATAGACTTTAATTTACTTTCATCAAATGAAAAAAATAATTTTAAGACTTCAAAAAGCAATATCTGTATAAGATTTATCTAATAAATTTTTAAATTTATTTTTTTCGTTGAAGTTTTCTAAAAACAAAAAGTCCACCATCCTCACTTAAACCTTGTAAAAGGGCTATTTTTATCGTTTTTCTAATTGCATTATTTCTTGTACTTCTATAATTCATAATAATCTCCTTGATATGATTTTTCCTTATATGATACAATATTTCTCATAAAATTACAATACAAATATGATAAAAAAATTTGGGAAGGTGTTAAAAATGAAAATAGCAATTTTAGGTTTTGGAACAGTTGGAAGCGGAGTTTATGAGATAGCAAAGACTTTAAAAGAATATTGAAGTAAAAAAAGTTCTTGAAAAAAAGATTTAAGCAAGATAAATATAGCTACCGATAATTATGATGAAATTATCAACGATAAAGAAATAGAATTAGTTGTTGAGTGTATGGGAGGATTACATCCTGCTTATGAATTCATTATGCAAGCTTTAAAAAAAGTAAGAAGTCTGTTGTAAGTGCTAACAAGGCAGTTATAGCAAAAATATTTAGATGAATTTTTACAAGCTGCTAAAGAAAAATAATGTAGAATTTCGTTTTGAAGCAAGTGTTGGAGGAGGAATTCCTTGTCTTGCAGGTATTCAAAAAAAGTTCGTCGTGTAGAAAAATATAGATAAATTTTATGGAATTTTTCAATGGTACAAGTAACTTTTATCTTAGATAATATGTATAGATTTGAAAATGAATTTTTTTACAACTTTAAAAACAGCTCAAGAATTAGGTTATGCTGAAGCAGATCCTAGTGCTGATATAGATGGATATGATGTAACTAACAAGGTTATTATAAGTTTTGCTTTTAGCTTATGATGGTTTTCATTAAAAATGAATTTCCTTGTTTCACTATGAGAAATATAACTAAAGAAGATATCCTATATTTCAAGAAAAAAATGGTTACATAGCTAAATACATAGGAGAAGCAACAACTGTTGGAAATGAATATGAAGCTTCAGTAATGTTAAATTTATTCCCAACAAATGCTTTAGAAGGAAATGTTTTAAGTAACTACAATATTGTTACTGTTCAATCTCATACTATGGGAGAAGTAAAATTCTATGGTCAAGGTGCAGGAAAAATTACCAACTGCTAATGCAATAATTCAAGATATCTTAGATATACAAGCAAATATTTCTTTTCAACCCTATTTCAATAGAAAAGAAATATTCTTATTCAGCTAATTTATTCAAACATAGATATGTACTTCGTTCAAATGAAGAATTAAAAGGAGAATTTGATAAAATAGAAAAAGATGGAAATAACTTCTATCACTATACAAAAGAAATTACTCAAGCAGATTTATTAAAAAGTGATTGAAGGAAAAAGATTGTCTTGTTACTAAGTTAAGTGAGGTGTTAGCATAATGTTAAAAGTTGCAAAAATTTGGAGGAAGTTCTGTTGCAAGTGCAGAACAGTTTAAAAAAAGTTAAAGAAATAGTTAAGATGGACTCAAGCCGTAAATTTGTTGTTGTAAGTGCTATTGGAAAAAGCAGATAAAGAAGATAACAAAATAACAGATTTATTGTATCTTTGTTATGCACATATAAAATATAATATGAATTGTGATGCAGTTTTTAGCATAATTGAAAAGAAATTCTGTGATATAGCTAAAGAACTAAATTTACAATTTAATATAAAGGGAGAACTTGCACAATTAAAAAGAAAAAAATTAGACCAAAAAAAGTGTATCAGAAGAATATTTAGTTAGCCGTGGAGAATATTTTACAGCATTATTAATGGCAGAATATCTAGGTTATAGATTTATAGATGCTAAAGATGTAATTTTTCTATAATTATGATAACACTTTTGATTACATTAAGAGTGAAAAAGCATTCCAAGAAATAACTAAAACAGGTGAAAACTTTATTATACCAGGATTCTATGGTTCTTTCCCTAATAGAGATGTTAAACTTATGACACGTGGAGGAGGGGACGTTACAGGAGCGATAGTTGCCAGCCTTGCTAATGCAGATGTCTATGAAAAACTGGACAGATGTTTCAGGAGTTTTTAATGGCAGATCCAAGAATAATTCCTAATCCACTTCCTATTGAAGTTATAAACTACAATGAACTTAGAGAATTATCATATATGGGAGCAAGTGTTTTACACGAAGAAGCAGTATTCCCTGTTGCACTAAAGAAAATTCCTATACAAATTCGTAACACAAATAGACCTGAAGATGTAGGAACTATAATAAATAATAGTGATGAAGGAGCATTTAAACATGTAATAACAGGTATAGCAGGTAAAAAAGATTTCTCTATTATCACAATTAGAAAAGTTCATATGTCTAATGAAGTAGGTTTAATAAGAAAGGCTTTAAGTGTTTTTGAGGACTATAATGTAAGTATAGAACATATTCCAAGTGGAGTTGATTCATTCTCTGTTGTAGTTGAAACTAAAGCAGTAAAACCTTTTGTTCATGAACTTATGGGAAAACTAAAAAAAGCTACTTCAGCAGGAGAAGTTACTTTGACAACTGAAATCTCTTTAATAGCTACAGTAGGGTTAGGAATGAAGAATTATAAAGGGTTATCAGGAAGATTATTCTCTGCAATAGGTAAAGCAGGAATAAACATAGTTGTAATTTCTCAAACAAGTGATGAAATCAATATTATAGTTGGAGTACATAATTCAGATTATGAAAGAACTATAAGAACTATTTATTATGAATTTAATCCTCAATAATTAGGAGGTACTATGAAAAGAATTTTTATTGTCTATACTTTTAATTATTTTTTTATTTTTAGTTCTTTTCAGTATTTTTTTGCAGAAAGGAAGTAAATTATGAAGATTTAAAATACAATGAAAAAACAGAACTTATATATGCTAATGATGAAAAAGAACCTTTTACTGGAATAGCAAAAAGATTATTATGAAGACAAAAGTTTAAAAAGCTGAACTTACTTATACTAATGGAATACTAGAAGGTGAGGCAAAAACAATATTACCAAAGTGGGAAATTAAAATCTACAGCTATTTTTTTCTAATGGACTATTAAATGGACAATGTATAGGCTATTATGAAAAGTGGGAACATAGAGTATGAGGAAAATTATCTAGATGATGAATTAAATGGTTCAGTTAAAGATTATTATGAAAATGGACAATTAAAAAGCAGAACTTAACTATAAGAATGGTAAATTAGATGGACTTGAAAAAGAATATCATCAGAAATGGACAATTATATATTGAAGAAAAATTATAAAGATGGAAAAATTAGAGGGTGAGTCAACTAATTATGATGAAAAAGGAAATATAACATCAAAAAGAATCTATAAAAGATGATGGATTTGAAGTACTAGTTGGAGATGGTTCAGATACAGCAGATAATGCACTAACAGATGAAAAATATTGAAAATAAGGTTAAAAATTATACAACTATTTTTGCCTTTTGGAACTGTTATAATAGGTCTTATAATTTTTACTATTTTTAAAGATGTTTAAATCTTTTTCCAAAAAAACTAGTCATTTAACTGATGAACAAAGAAGTAGAATCTTTAAAAATTTTAATGAAGCATGATGAAAGTAAAAAGAACTATTTTCTGCTTATAGATTGAATGGAGTAGGAACAGGTTATTATAGAGTTCGCTCTATGATAGTAGATAATGAAAAAGTTTATATCTATGCTAAAAATGTTTTCATTTCTTTATATACCAACTCCAATAACTTTTAGGATATCTTCTTTTGCTATAATAAAGATCAAATTTTAGCTAGTTATTCTAATGCAACTTTTAAAGAAGTTAAGAAAGAAATAGAAGATACTGTTTTACATATGTAAAAAAAGAAACATGTATTCAACATTCAAGGAGGACTTATGAAGAAAAAGTTTTATTATCTACACTTTTTATTATTTTTTTATTTTTAGTTCTTTCAGTATTTTTGCAGAAAGGAAAGTAGATTTTGAAAAACTTGAATACAATGAAGAGACTGAGCTTGTTTATGTTGAAGGTGAAAAAGAACCTTTTACTGGAATAGCAAAAATATTATTCTAAAGATGAAAGTTCAATATTTGAATTTCCATATAAAAACGGAAAAAGAAGGTAGAGGAAAAAGAGTATTATCTTAATGGTAAATTTAAATCTGATGCATTTTTTTATTGATGGTTTATTACAAGGAAATCAATAGGTTATTATGAAAATGGAAATTTAGAGTATGAAGAAAAACTACAAAGATGGAAAAATTAGATGGTTTAATTAAAGATTATTATGAAAATGGGCAATTAAAAATCAGAACTTAACTATAAGAATGGGCAATTAGATGGACTTGCAAGAGCATATCATGAGAATGGACAACTACATATTGAAGAAAATTATAAAGATGGGAAATTAGAAGGTGAGTCAACTAATTATGATGAAAATGGGAATTTAACATCAAAAAGCAATTTATAAAGACGATGAAATGGTTGAAAATTTATTTGGAGACACTGAAGAAGATACTTCAAGTAAAAAATAATAAAACTTAAAAGGCTACACAGGATCTATTATACTTTGTGGACTTATAGGTCTATATGTATTTTTAACTGCTTATAAGATGCTTAAATCTTTTCCAAAAAACTAGTCATTTAACAGATGAACAAAGAAGTAGAATTTTTAAAATTTTAATGAAACATGATGAAGGAAATAAAGAGCTTTTTCTCATCTTATACTTTGAATGGAGTAGGTTCAAGTTATTATAGAGTAGCTTCTATGATGGTAGATAATGAAAAAAATGTATATATATGCAAAAAAATGCTTTCATTTGTATATCTACCAACTCCAATAACTTTTGGTTATCTATTTGGTTATAGTAAGGATCATATTTTAGCTAGTTATTCTAATGAAACTTTTTAAAAGAAGTTAAGAAAGAAATAGAGGATACAGTTTTACATATGTAAAAAAAGAAACATGTATTCAATATTCAAGGAGGACTTATGAAGAAAAGTTTTATTATCTACACTTTTATTATTTTTTTATTTTTTTAGTTCTTTCAGTATTTTTTTGCTGAGAGAGAAGCTAAATTAGAAGAACTTAAATATAATGAAGAAACTGAACTTATGTATGTTAATGATGAAAAAGAACCTTTTACTGGAATAGCAAAAGATTTTTATGAAGATAATAGTTTAAAAGTAGAATATCCATATAAAAATGTAAAAATTAAAAGGCTTTAGCAAAGGAGTATTATCCTAATGGCAAGTTAAAAATCTGAAGAGAATTTTTGTAGATGGTCTACTAAATGGAAAAGCCATAACTTATTATGAAAATGGAAATATAGAGTATGAAGAAAAACTATAAAGATGGAAAAACTAGAAGGTGAAATAGTTTTTTTATGATGAAAAATGGAAACATGGAATTAAAAGCAATTTACAAAAGACGATAAGGTAGATAAAGTAATAGATGTGAAGACAGGAGAAGAAATTTCAGATGAAAAGAATAAGTTTGAAGCTTATCTAGAATATAGCATTTTTGGTGTAATAATAGCTTTGTATATTTTTTTATCATTTTTAAGTTTAAATCTTTTCCAAAAAAACTAGTAATTTGTCAGATGAGCAAAGAGAAAAAAATATTAAAAAAATTTTAATACAAAATGATGAAAAATAAAAAAAGAGATTTTTCAGCTTCTAAATTTTTATGGAATAGGGACAGGCTATTCAAAAAGTTGCTTCTCTAGTAGTAGATAGTCAAGAAGTATATATTAAAGGCAAAGATTTTTTTCATTTTTATTCATACCAGTTCCAATAGTTTTAGGTTATCTTCTTTGTTATGATGAAGATCAGATTTTAGCTAGTTATTCTAAGACAACTTTTAAAAGAAGTGAAAAAAAGATTCAAGAAACTATTTTTACATTTGTAGGGGGAGATATGAAAAAAATCATATTTGGCTTATTTTTAGTTATTTTTTTATTTTTAGGAAAAAAACTTTTTGGGAACAACTGAAAAAGAGATGAATATTTTAGAGCTTGACCAAGATGAAAAAAACGGGACTTGTTTACATTAAAGATAGTAAAAAAATTATTTACTGGAGTTGGGAAAACTTATTATGAAAGTGGTAAATTAGAGTCAATTTTTTTCGTTTTTAAAGATGGAGTTCTTGAAGGAATGGAATAGGCTATTATGAATCAGGAAAAAAATAAGCTTTACATTTAACTTTACTAAGGGAAATATAAATGGGATAACTAAGAGCTATTATGAAAGTGGAAAAAAATACGAACTGAAAAAAATTTATAGACGGTAAACTAGATGGAAGTTCAAAGGGCTACTATGAAAATGGTAAAAATAGCTTATGAAGAGAACTATCTTAATGGTAAGTTAAATGGAAACAGTAAATTTTATTATGAAAATGGAAATTTAAAAAGCTGATTTATTTTATAAAAAAATGATATGTTAGACGGTACTGTAATAGAATATCTTGAAGATGGTAAAAAAACTTCTGTTTCAAACTATAAAAATGGAAAACTTGAAGGGGAAAAAATTAAGTTATTATAAAAATGGAAGCTTATATATTGAAGCTAATTATAGCAATGATGAGTTAGATGGAGATATAAAAAGTCTATAAGAAAAATGGAGATTTAGATTATATTGCTCCTTATAAAAATGGAAAAACCTTTAACTGCTAAAAGATTAAAAAGCAAGTGATGATATGATTGATGAGATTAGTCAAGATTTAAAAGAGATATTAGGTGATGATATCAAAAATCACAGTAAAAGAAGAAAAATAGCTTAGAGAATAAAAAAATAATTATATAAAAATAAAACTGCACTCAAAAATCTTACATAAAGATTTTAGGTGCAGTTTTTTTAAACTTTATTATTTATTTTCATTGAATTGGATATCATAAAGATTTTTTTATAGATTCCATTCATAGCTATAAGCTCAGAATGTGTTCCCTATCTCTTTGATTTCTCCATTATCCATAACAACAATCTTATCAGCTCTAACTATAGTAGATAATCTATGTGCTATAACAAAAGTGGTTCTTCCTTCCATTAAGCTATCTAAAGCATCTTGTACAAGCTTTTTCAGATTCACTATCAAGAGCAGAAGTAGCTTCGTCAAGTATCATAATCTCAGGGTTCTTAATTAAGGCTCTAGCTATTGCTATTCTTTGTTTTTGACCACCAGATAATAATGCTCCTCTTTCTCCAACCTCTGTTTCAAACTTGTTAGGTAAATCCTCTTGTATAAAGTTATAAGCATTTGCCATTTTAGCAGCTGTAATAATTTCTTCATCAGTAACTTCTTTACCAAAAGCTTATATTTTTCTTTTAATAGTTCCACCAAATAAGAAAGTTTCTTGAGGCACTATTGCAAACTTATTTCTGTAAATTTTTAAAGGAATATTTTTTTGATATTTACTCCATTTACTGTTACACTTCCCTCATCAGTATTAAAAAAATCTTGCTAATAGATTTACTAGTGTAGTTTTTCCACTTCCACTCTTTCCAACAAAAAGCAACTATTTCTCCAGCTTTTTACATCTAAATTTACATTTTTTTAAGACATACTCATTAGAATCATCATATTTATAGTTTACATTTTCAAATTTTATATTTTGAATTTTTTTCATCAAATTTGACTGCTTCTCCAAAGACATCAGTTTCAATCTTTTCATCAAAAATTTCAACAACTCTATCTGCCGAAGGTAAAGAATCTTGTAAATCATTATTTTTACTAATCAGTCTTTTTTTAAAGGTTGGTGCATAAGTCCTAAAGCTGTTACAAAGGAAATTAAATCTCCTGATGTAATTTTTTTAGTAACCAATATTTGATATCCACCATATAAAAACAACTAAAAAGTACCATAAATGTTGTTATAACTTCATTTATAGGAGATACTTTTTGCTTTAATTTTTGTAGTCTTATAGGCTTGTTCAAACTCTTCCTTAGTTAAATCTTTATATTTATCAATAACAAAAATCTGTGTTATTAAAAAGCCTTTATAACAAATATTCCTGAAAAGAGTTTCTTGAGTAAAGGCAGTAACCTTCCTGTTGTATCCTGTCTTTCTCTACCATATTTTCTAATTTTTTTAGTATATTTTCTAACAACTCTAATAATTAAAGGTAGAAGTATAAGAGAAACTAAAAGCTAAAATATAGTCCACCTGAAACATTCTTCCAGTAAGAATTAAAACTGTTAAAAAGCTCTTTAAACATATCAAAAAATTATAAAAACCTATTCTTCCTAATGAAGTAGTATCATTAGTTAATTTTTGAGAGAGTATCTCCCAATTTATTTTTTTAAAAATAATTTATCGGTAATTTCTCTAAATGAGAAAAATATATCTATTTTTATTTCTCTTTTTATAGTTTCGGTTACAAAGTTAGAAGTTATTTCAGAATAATATGACGATATAACTTTAATTACAGTAGCTGCAAAAATCCCCCTATTATCCATAAAAAAACATTTCTTTATTTTTGTTTTATTAATACATCATCAACAAATTTTTTTGCTTAACCAAGCAGGTACAGCACTCATTGCTGAGGCAATAGTTGATAAGATAATAACAGCTATCATATGCCATTTATATCTGTAACTGTAACCTAAGAAAACATTAAGAGATTTGTTTTTAAAATTTTAATATTTTCATTTTCCTTCCTTAATAAGAAAAATCTGCATAACTTTCTACAACAGCTTTTTCCTTCAATTTTTCTCATATTCTCAATTTTTTTCTTCAATTTCTGGTAAATTTTTCCAGTATTTTTCATATGCTTTTCAATATTCTTTTGCTTCACAATCCTTTTTGAATAAGCTCTGGGAAAAAATTTCATCATTTAAAACTAAATTTGGTAAAGATATATAACCAATTTTTAAAATATATTTTTCCTATTAAATAATTAATAAGGCTAGTTTTATACACAACTATACTAGGTAGACCTAAAAAGAGCTAATTCAAGTGTAATTGTACCAGAAGTTGCAACTGAAAGCTTTACAATCTCCAACTATATCTTTTAATTTTTTTATCAATAATAATCTCTAAATTAGCATATTTCTTTAAGTTTTCTGTGTACACTAAATCTTGTTCTGAATTTAATTTTTAAAATGAACTTATCATCTTTTAAATCATTTATGATTTCTTCAAAAACAGGAAGCATAGCTTTTTATTTCTTGCCTTCTACTGCCTGGAAGTAACAAGATTTTATCTCCTGTTCTTTCAACTTTTTTTATAGAAATCTGTAAAAGGATTTCCAAAAATAGACAGCATCTATATTGTGTTTTTTTATAGAAATCTACTTCCCAAGGAAAATAACCATTATATAGTCTGCTAATCTTAATTTCTCAACTCTTTTTTTCTCCCCATATCCAAACTTTTTAGGTGGAATATAGTAGAAAATTTTTACATCCATAATTTCGTTTTTAAAAAGCTCTAAAAAACTTTTACATTAAAACCTCCATAATCAACTAAAATTACATTCTCTATTTGATTATCTTTTATATATTGTAAATATTCATAAGCTTTTTGCTTTTAAAAATTTATATTTTTTTATAGCTTCTGTAAACCCCATAATTGCAAGTTCACTTATATCTTGAAGTATTTCTACTCCTTCTTTTTGATTTTTCTCCTGCTACTCCAACAAAATCCACATCTTTTATATCTTGATTTTACACTTTTTACTAAATATGAAAGATGTAAATCTCCAGAGGCTTCTCCTGTAGAAACAAAAAAATTTCATAAAGTTCTCCTATATTTTTTTAGCAATTATAAAGATATTATTCTTATTTGCTAGTTCTATACATTCTTTCTGATTTAAAAAAATATCATTTTTTTAGCCTGAGCAACTATACCCTTTAAAACCATTTTTGTATAGCTGTTTCCACTGTGTGAAGCCCTATAACAGGGACATCAACTCTCATATCTTGTTGAGGTCTTGACATTTTTATTAAGATATTATCTTTATCAGAATATTGCCCAGCTCTTTTTAGAGTTTCATCAGTTCCTTCTATACCTTCAACAGCTATGACTGCCTTATCTCTACAAACAACTGTTTGCCCTACATCAACTCTACTTAAAAGTCTTGCAGCTTCAATTCCCATAGAAATAGTTTTTTTCATCATCAGCATCAGGTTTTCTTTCTGTATAGCATTTAGCTTCAAAAATAAATCTTTTTCATTAAATAATTTTGAGGTAAAAACTTTTATTCCATTTAATCTTATAAATCCGATAATTGCAAAAAGGAGAGTTTCATCTTTTTTTGTCTGGAACAATTTCATTATCTTCTCTCCATATTTGTCAAGTATTAAATTTTTCAAAAATTAGCTTTTTCAATCTTTCCAAGCATTACAATTTTAGTAATATCATTTAGAAGTAAATATTTTATAATTTCTCCTATATGTCCAACATTGAATTCTGCATAATTATCTAATTTTTATTTCTTCATCAACAGAGGAAAAAAAGACCTATTGGATATACCGAAATATTACTATTTTTTTAGCTTCCTCTATGAAATACAGAGGAAATTTACCATTTCTACAATAAGTCCTATTTTTTTCCATTATCTAGCTATCCCCCTATCGCTGCTCTTTATAAAAATCTACTAGATATTTTTACATTTTTATCTTCACTAAAAATCTTTTTCAAGTTCTTCTAAAGCATCTTTTAATTGTAGACCTTGTCTAAATAGTATTCTATATGCTTTTTCAAGTTAGAAATTTCATCATCAGTGAAAACCTCTTCTTCTTAAACCTATACTATTTAAACCTCTTATAACTGCTTTATTCCTTCAGCTAAAAACGAAAGGACAAATATCTTGGTTTTACTCCACTTGCTCCACCTATCATAGAATAAGAACCTATTCTTGTAAATTGATGAATAGGAGTAAGCCCTCCAATAATTGCGTGACTATCAACAACAACGTGTCCAGCAAAGAGTAACATTATTTGCAAGTATACAATCATCACCAATGATAACATCATGAGCTACATGCACATATGCCATAAGAAGATTTCCACTTCCTATTCTAGTTTCCCATCTATCATCAGTACCTCTATGAATAGTTACAAATTCTCTTATAGAATTGTTATTTACCTATAATAGTTTTTGTAGGTTCGCCTTTATATTTTAAGTCTTGATTTGCTTTTTCCTATTGAAACAAAAAGAGTAAATGGTATTATTTTCTCCTATCTCTGTTATTCCTTCAACAACAACATGAGATTGTAAAACGGTACCTTTTTTTATTATAACGTCTTTTTCCAACTATACAGTAAGGTATATTGTAACTCCATCTTCTATAATAGCCCCTTCTTCTATGATAGCTGTTTTATGTATATCTACCATTTTTCCTCCCTTAAATTTAGAGATCTGCAATTACAAATGTAAAGTTTGCTTCTGCAACTACTGCATCATCTACATAAGTTTTTTTCCAGTTGCTTTGACAAAATTTCTTTTAACTTTATCAACTTTTACATCATAAATCAATGTATCTCCAGGTTTAACAGGGTTTTTAAATTTAGCACTTTCTATTGCAGCAAAGTAAGGAACTTTTCCTGGGAAATTTTCCATAACCATAACACCTAAACATTGAGCCATACCTTCTACTATTAATACACCTGGCATAATTGGATGTCCTGGAAAAGTGTCCATTAAAAAAATTCTTCATTGATTGTTACATTCTTTTTACCTTTTATTGTTTGATTTTTCTTTGTCCATTTCTAAAAATTCTATCAACTAATAAAAAATGGGTATCTGTGTGGTATCCTTTTCATTATTTCTAAAACATCTAACATTCCTTTTTCCTCCTAAAACTATTTTTTATATTATCAAGAATTTTTGCAAATTCAATATCAATAAGGTGTCCTGCTTTAACAGCAATAATATGTGCTCTTATTGGTCTATTTAAAATCTTTAAGTCACCAATAATATCAAGCATTTTATGTCTTACAAATTCATCTTCAAATCTTAATCCTTCAGGATTTAAAACTCCATCTTTTTAATAACTATAGCATTTTCTAAAGTTCCACCTAAGGCAAGATTATTTTTGTTTTTAAAGTATTCAACTTCATAATCAAAAACCAAAGGTTCTTGCTGGAGCAATCTCCTTTTTATAAACTTCTTCAGTTATTTCAAACTCTGCAAGTTGTGATTTTAAAAATGTATGTTCAAATCTTATTGCATAAGTTAGTTTGTAACCATTTTTCATAAGGTAGAGCAATTATATGTTTATCTCCCTTTAGATAAAAAATATAGGTTCCTTTTACAACAATTTCTTCTACATCTTCATCTAATTCAACTATACCACTTTCATGGAATAAGTCTAAAAATTTAATAGCACTACCATCACAGATAGGAAGCTCATTCTCACTTAATTCAATTATTAAATCTGTGATACCTGCAACATAAAGAGCTGATAGAAAATGTTCTATAGTAAAGACCATAGCTCCCATGTTCATTTTTTTAAAGTTTGTACCTCTTGTTAAATCGAAAGTATTTCTATAATCTAGAAGTATTTCATTTTTCCCTTCAGGCATATTCATCATTCTAAAAACTATTCCAGTAGACTTACTAGGAATAAGTTTCATTTTTATTACTTCACCTTTGTGTAGACCTCATACCATCATATTCTACTACATTTTTTTAAAGTTTTTCTCTTTCATATTTTCCTTTCTAGTTCAATTTAGTTAAAAAGTTTATCAGCTAGTATGATAGCCATTTCTCTTGTTTCATCAACATATTGAACATATATCTTTTTAGCATCCATCTTTTTGATGACACCTAAAACCAAATTTTTTTATGTTTTTACTTTATCACCTATTTTAAAAACCTAGTGTATCTAGTACTTTCTTTTACATCATCAGGAATTACAATAGTATTTTTTTGTATTTATTTCAGTTTTTCTTCTTTTCAAATCTCTTAAACTTTTCAGAATGTCTTGTATCTGAAAAATTCATCATCTTCAAAGTATAATCTTTCTTTTTAACTTCTACATCTAAAAGTTTTTCAGGTATTTCTTTTAAAAAATACAGAAGGAGTTGCTAGTCTATCTTGTCCATAGACAAATCTTATTGCTGTATGAGATAAATATAGTTTCTTTTCTGCTCTCGTTAAGGCAACATAGCAAAAGTCTTCTTTCTTCTTCCATTTCTTTCTCGTCAAAACGACGCTCTTGCACCTGGGAAGATTTCATTTTCAAAACCAACTAAGAAAACTATAGGAAATTCTAAACCTTTTGAGTTGTGTATAGTCATCAATTTTATATAGTCTTTTTCATCCTCTAAGTCATCTGTTGCACTGACAAGTGAAACATTTTTCAAATACTCACTAAGTCTTAATACACCAACAACATTTTCTAATTCTAAAATAGAGTTTTTAAACTCTTCAATATTCTCAATTCTTGCATCTGCATCATCATAAGTTTCTTTGACATAGTCTATATATTTTATCTTATCTAGTAAAGTTTCAACTATGTATGAGGCAGTTTCACTGTAAGATAAATCTTTCAGTTCCTTTTATTATATCATACATTTCAGAAAGTTTTTTTCTTTTCCTGTTGCTGTTAGTCCCTGAAATGTCCTTTATATGAGAAAGTGCATCAAGTAAATTAAGATTATTTTCTCTTGCAAAAGGCAATTATTTTTTTCAATTCCTTTTTTTCCCCAACTTTTCTTTTTAGGAACATTAACTATTCTTTGTAAATTTAATTCGTCTTGTGGATTAACAATAATAGATAGATATGCAATTATATCTTTAATTTCTGCTCTAGAGTAGAAGCTAATTCCACCAAAAGACTTTATGAGGTATATTATATCTTAAAAGTCCTTCTTCAAATACTCTTGATTGCATATTAGTTCTATATAAAATTGTCATATCTTTATATGGAATACCATTTTGATGATTTTCTTTGATTATATCAATTATCTTACTTACTTCATCTCTTGCATTATCACAAACTAAGACTTTGATTAAGTCTCCTTTTCCATTTTGTGTCCATAATTTCTTATCTTTAGAAGATTTATTATTTTTAATAAGTTCATTAGCAGCATCTAGTATAGTGCTAGTTGATCTATAGTTTTCTTCTAGTTTTATTATTTTTAGCATTATTATAGTTATTTTTCAAAATTAAGGATATTTAATATATTAGCTCCTCTAAATCCATATATACTTTGGTTTTTCATCTCCAACAACACATAAATTAGATGATTTTCTTGCTATTAAATCTATAATTTTATATTGTAGGTTGTTTGTATCTTGATACTCATCTATCATTATATACTTATATTTTTGTATTTTTTTCAAGTATAGAAGAGTTTTGTAATAATTTATATGTATTTAAAAGTATATCTGAAAAAAATCCATAGCATTGCTTTCTATTAAACTTCTATTGTATTTTTTTCATAAACTTCTATAATTTGCTTGTTCATAACTGAATATTCTTCAACAGTTTTTATTTCTTCTTTTATTTTTTTGAGATTATAGAAATAAGCTCTCTTTCAGTCAATTTATTTCCATTCACAGTTATGTTTTGACCTTTTAATATAGCTTTTATTATTCTTTTTTTGATCATCTGTGTCATATATAGTAAAGTTTGGGACTATAACCTACTTCAGCTGCATACATTCTTAAAAGTCTCATTCCAAACGAGTGGAAGGTAGAAATTGTACAAGATTTTGCAACCTCTCCTACGATGTTTTCAACTCTTTCTCTCATTTCTTTAGCTGCTTTATTTGTAAAAGTTACTGCCAAAAATACTATAAGGACTAATTCCAATATTTTCTATCATGTGTGCTATTCTATATGTAATTGTTCTTGTTTTTACCAGAACCAGCACCCTGCTAAAATTAAAATTGAACCATCAATTTGTGAGGCTGCTTCCTTTGTTTCTCATTTAATTTTTCTAATAAGTTCAAGTTCATTTGCATTCCTCCTTATCTTTTAAATTATAGCATAATTCTTAGTTATAACAAAATATAAGTTTTTTTAGTTAATAATGAAATAAAAATAAATAAAAATAAAAAAATTTTATATACTTTCAAGTTAAAAATTATTGCTATTTTAAATTAGCAAAAAGTTATAAAAATTCGACAAATTTTTACATGTACTTTTTAGTAATTTTATAATATAATCTATGAAACAAAAAGTTCTATAATCATATAAAAAGATTAATCTTAGACTTTTTGCAAAAATTTATATTTTAAGGAGGAATAATTATGTTTTATGAACCATCAAAAATAATCATGGACTTTCTAGGAACCCTTTCAAATCTTGTACTGTGCCAAGAGTTATAGGTTGGATTTCAACAAAAATGAAGACGGGACTGATAATATAGCCCCTTATAGCCAATTTACAAATCTTACATTTGATCCACCTCTAGTTTTATTTTCATCTAATCAAAATGTAATAGGTGATAGAAAAACAACAGTAAAGAATATTGAAAGAACAGGGCAATTTGTATATAACATGGTTTCTTATGATTTGAGAGAAGCTATGAACCGTTCTTCTATTTTTAAGGTTCCAAATGGTTTTTAAAGATAAGTTTGAATACTCTGGTTTAACAAAAGCTAAATCAAATCTAATTGATGTTGCTCGTAGTTGCAGAATCACCAATTCAATATGAATGTAAATATATTCAAACTATAAGAATACCAGCAAATGATACATTAGCAACAGTTGATGTTATAATAGGACAAGTTATAGGAATTCATATAGCTGATGAATATATTCTTCCTGATGGGAAAAATTGATATTTGCAGAATACAACCAGTTGCACGTTTAGGGTATTTTGATTTTACAGTTGTAAATAATTCTTTTTGAAATGGCTCCACCAAAAGTTGATGATCCAGAAAAATCAAAGATTGGTTGATAAAGGTTTAGAAGGAAAAAGTATAGGAATTGGAGATTTCTATAATTTATACTATTAATTTTAGGAGATAAAATGTTAATAATTTTTACAGGAATATCTGCTAATACAATAAATTTAATTAATGACAATAGTCAGTTTGAATACATCTTATTTGGACCAAAAGGAAGATACTATTTTTGAAAAATGAAGAAAAATTTTATTGTTATTTATGAAGAAGATTACTTAGAAATTAATACTTTACTTAAATTAAAGAAATCTAAAAAAACAAGTATACTTTTATTGGAATATTTAAAGAAGGAAATATAGATTTAATAAAAAAATTAGTTAATTTAGATGTTTTAGATTATATATTTGATATATCTAAAGATTCTTTATCAAATTTAACAAATAAAATAAAAATCAAAAAATAATAAAAATAGAGAATAACGAGCTTTTTTAAATAATCCTATCTATAATTCAATGGTTACTTCATTTTATATTTTTGATTTAATATATGGAGATTTAACAAAAATTAGAGGTTTTTAAATAAATTGACAAATTTTTAGTATAAAAGATTTGCCAAATTCAGTTATTATATTGATGATAGATGATTTTTGGGAAATTTGAGAAAAATGGATAATAGACAAAGATATTCTGTTAAAATGGAATATTTGAATCTAGTTAAAAATGCAATATCTCGTTATGCTATAAAAAGCCCTATCTTGTTCATTAGTTGGAACTGATAAGATTATTATTTTAGTAAAAATCTCCATATGATTCTTCATTGAGTAGTATTGCTTTTAAAAATAAAAAAATTATATAAATGAGAATACAAAGTATTCAGTTACTTTAGGACTTAGACAATCAGTATAATGATTTTAAATATATTTGGAAAGCATATGAAGAATCTTTTCAAGCTTTTAGATTATTCATTTTTGTAGGAAAAATGAAATAATAGAATATAGGAATATTAAGAATCTGTGTTTAAAAACTAATTTAAATCATGAATATATAGAATTAAAATATTATTTCTTTAAAAAAATCTTATTTTTAGGTAACAAGAATGAAATTCAAGAAAATTTTATGAGCATTCTAAATTTTTATGTAAATGATTTTTTAGATAAAGAAACTATAAAATTTTTTTGATTACAAATTTTTATTTTTTTGAAATAGTTGATTATACAAATAAATTAAAGTTAAAAAGAGAAGACATTTACACAAAAAGGCTATTGATGTAAACTCAAAGATTTTTAAGAGCCTACTCAATAGCTTCTATAAAAGATATTAGTTATGAGTTTTTAATAAATCTTTTAAAAAGATATTGAAAAGTATAAAACAAAAAAATGACTTTATATTGGATAATAGTATAAATTTTCTAGAAAAATATTACTATAAAGATTTAAGTCTAACAGAACTTGCAAATGTATGTAATATGAGTGATAGTTATTTTAGCAGAAAAATTTAAAGAAAGATTCAACATAAATTTTTTTCTACTTATTTATTAAATATAAGACTAGAGAAAGCAAAGGACTTATTGAAAGAAAAATTTAAATATAGAAAATATTTCTGAAATGGTGAGGTTTTAAAGATACTTCTTATTTCAGTAAAAGTTTTTAAGCAAAAATATGGAATAGCTCCTCATTATTATAGAGATACGTTAAAATAAATTTCAAAGGAGTGAATATGATGTCTAGAAATACTTATTTTATTTTAACATTTTTAGGTTTTTATGGGAATTTTTGGAGGATATATCATAGCTGATAATCCTTATTTATTCTTAGGATGGATTCCTCTGTCTGTTGTTTCAATAATCTTAACAGGTTTTTATGCAAGTATTATAAATTATTTTTACTTTAAAAATTACCAAAATGAAGAGAGTTGATGGATATGGTAACAATAGTATGTACTGTCTTATTTTCACTTTTATTAATTGGTGTTGGAATATATGCACATAAACAAACTGATGATACTGGTGATGAATTCTTTTTAGGGTGGAAGATCTATAGGGATTTTTGCCACAATTATGACTTTAGTTTTTCTCAATATGGAGTACACTTGCATTTTATGGAGTTGTTGGAGAAGCATATACAAATGGTGTTGGTTCTTTAGGAATAGCTCAAGGATATTTTGGGGTGCAGGTTTACAAGTTTTTATAGGTTATAAATTATGGGGATTAGGAAAAAATATAATTTATCAACTCCAGGAGACTTTTTTTGGAGAAAGATATTATTCTAATTTCTTTAGATTTATTACTTCTTTTTGGGCTTATATTTTTACAATGCCTTTATATAGGAATGCAATTAGGTGGATTGGGAGCTGGACTTGAAGGAGCAGCACAAGTTCCTTCAGCAGTTGGAACAATTTTTTTAGCAGTGGTTCTTTTAATCTTCGTTTCTATAGGAGGAATGAAATCAGTAGCTTGGACTGATGCAATACAAGGTGTGTTTTCACAGTAATTGTTCTTCTTGCACTTTTCGTTCTTATAAAATCTATGCCAGAAGAATTATCTGTTGTAATGAAAAAAGCTACAGAAATTAGACCAGGATTAAATAGTATTCCTGGACCTAACAAGTTATATACACCTATTATGAATTTACACCTCGCTATTACAATAGGCTCTTTTGCTGTATGGCCTCATATCTTTGTAAGATTCTTTATTGCTAAAAGAGAGAAACTTATAAAGTTTTAGTAGTAGCTTTTCCAATATATGAAGTAATTTGTATGGTTCCTTTACTTCTAATTGGAATTATGATAATATCCATATTTATTTGGTGGAAACTTAAATCCTTTTAGATGCTCAAAAGAGTATACACTGGGCTATGAATGGAATACCTTTTGGAAGTTTATTAGGAACAGGAATATTCCTAGCTGCTTTCTCAGCTGCTATGTCAACCGCAAGTTCTCAATTATTAGCTTGTAGTTCAATGTTTTGTTGGAGATATTTTCTTAAAATTATATAAAAAGAAATGTCTCAAAAAATATTGTGTTATTAGGAAGAATTATGACAGTTTTATTTGTTATTATTTCTACTTTCTTTGGAATATATTTCCTAATATATTTAAAAACAGCAACACATTTTGCAACTCCAGGTTATGCTCAATTATTCCCCAGCTTTAGTTGCTGGACTATTTTTGGAAAAAGAGCAAATAGAGAAGGAGCAATATTTGGAACATTAGGTGGTTTCGTAACACTACTATTAACTTCACTAGTTTGGAAAAATCCATTAGGAGTAACTCCACTATTATGGAGTTTAATTGTAAACTGTATACTACTTGTAGGAATTTCTTTAGTTACAGCTAAACCTCCAAAAAGAAGTTACAGATAAATTTTTGAAAGCAGTGTAGTAATTAATATAAAAAATAATCTAGATTTATTTTATATTTATCTTTTATTAGTGATAAATATAGGATAAATCTATTTTATTAAAAATGCTAATAAGATATATAAATTATTAAATTTATATTTTTGAACTATATATTAGAGAAATAGAAACCTTTTAGGGTTGAAAAAAAGTTTAAAATAATGATAAAATAGAAAGTAGAATAGAATATTATTTTATAGTTTAGGGAGGTATATTATGGAAACTAATAAAAAGTTGAAAAAGAAAAAGTTAAAGCTTGCTGAACAAAATGTTAAACAAAGTTGAAGTAGTTGGGAATAAGATGCCAGATCCTACATCAATTTTTAATATTGTGTATTTTAATTTTTATTATTTTCATTTATACTGAGTAAGTTTGGTGTCTCAGTAGAACATCCTGGAACAAAAGAAATTATAAAAAGCAGAAAAATCTATTAAGTTCAGATAACTTAAAAAGCTATTTTTAGTTTCTACTGTAAAAGTTTTTCAAACATTCCCACCATTAGGAGCTGTTTTAGTAACAATGATAGGGATAGGATTGGCTGATAAAAGTGGATATTTAGAAGTTTTATTGACATTAACAATAAAAAGTGCCTAAAAATTAATTTACTTTACAGTTGTATTTGCAGGTTTAGTTTTTACAGCTATTGGTGATGGTGGTTTTATAGTTTTACCTCCATTGGCAGCAATAATATTTATAAATATTAAAAAGAATCCTCTAATTGGTATATTTTTATCGTTTTGCTGGTGCTGCAATAGGTTTTTGTTCAGGATTTTTTTGTTGGAATGAATGATATACTTTTGAGTTCATTTTACTAATCCAGCAGCTCAAATATTAGAGCCAACTTTCCAAAAAGTCCTACTATGACTATTTATTTTAATATGGCAAATGCTATATTACAAATTTTTATAATAACATGGGTAACTATAAAAATTTATAGAACCAAGATTTCCTGTAAATGAAGAACATTTTAAAGATAATGCTAGTACAGAAATTGGAGATTTACAAAAGAAAGGAGTAAAGTATGCAAGTATTTCTTTTCTTATTAGTTATTGCTTTTATAGTATTTTTAGCAATAGATCCAAATGCATTTTTAAAAAGATGAAAATGGCTCTTTGATTTCTGTAAATTCTCCTTTAATGGGTGGATTAATTTTTCTTTATGTCGGTAGTTTTTAATACCAGGTTTTGTTTATGGTAAAGTTACTAAAAATAAAAAACTGATAAAGATGCAGTAAAATTAATTTCAACTTCTCTTAGTGAAATGGGAGGATATATATTAATAGTTTTTGTATCAGCACAATTTTTAAAACCTATTTACAAAAAGTAATTTAGGTATAATAATGGCAATAAAAAGGAGCAAATTTAATAAAAGCAGCAGGATTTAAAGGATTACCACTTATAATAACTTATGTTATTTTTAGTTGCTTTTATCAATTTATTTATAGGAAGTGCTTCTGCAAAATGAGCAATTTTATCTCCTATATTTATTCCAATGTTTATAGTTATTGGGTTATGACTCAGCTTTAACTCAAATGGCTTATAGAATAGGAGATTCATCTACAAATATGATTTCACCATTATTTCATATGTTCCATTATTATTAGCAGTAGCAAATAAATATGATAAAAACTTTGGTTTGGGGAACTTTGATGGCTAATATGATTCCTTATTCTTTGATAACATTGGCTGGAAGTCTTTTATTATTTACAGTTTTCTTTATTTTTCAATATTCCATTTGGAATATAACATTAGGAGGTTAATATGGAAGAAAAAAATTAAAAAAATTATCTGAAAAAAATATTTAGAAAGAGTTATGGAACTTAGAAGAGAACTTCATAAATATCCAGAACTTGGTTTTGATTTATTTAAAACAGCTGAAATAGTAAAAAGAATTAGATAAAATAGGCATTCCATACCAATCTGAAATTGCTAAAACAGGAATTGTTGCCACTATCAAGGGTGGAAAGCCTGGTAAAACAGTACTTTTAAGAGCTGATATGGATGCTTTACCAATAACAGAAGAAAGTAGATGTGGTTTTAAGTCAACTCATGAAGGAAAAATGCATGCTTGTGGTCATGATGGACATACTGCAGGACTTCTTGGAGTTGGAATGATTTTGAATGAATTGAAAGATGAACTTTCTGGAAATATAAAATTACTTTTCCAACCTGCTGAAGAAGGACCTGGTGGAGCAAAACCAATGATAGATGAAGGAGTTTTAGAAAATCCAAAAGTTGATGCAGCTTTTGGTTGTCATATTTGGCCTAGTATAAAAGCAGGGCATATAGCTATAAAAGATGGAGATATGATGACGCATACTACTTCATTTGATGTTATATTCCAAGGTAAAGGAGGACATGCTTCACAACCTGAAAAAACAGTTGATACAGTTATGGTGGCTTGTCAAACTGTAGTCAATTTTCAAAATATAATCAGTAGAAATATTTCAACATTAAGACCAGCTGTCTTATCTTGTTGTAGTATTCATGCTGAGAGGCACATAATATAATACCTGATAAGCTAGTTTTAAAAGGAACTATTAGAACTTTTGATGAAGGTATTACAGATCAAATAGTTAATAGAATGGATGAAATTTTTAAAAAGGTATTACTAGTGCTTATGGAGCTTCTTATGAATTTTTAGTAGATAGAATGTATCCAGCATTAAAAAAATGATCATGAATTATTTCAATTTTCTAAAAATGCTTTAGAAAAATATTTTAGGAAAAGACAATGTTGAAGTTATGGAAGACCCTGTAATGGGTTCTGAAGATTTTGCATATTTTGGAAAAACATATTCCATCATTTTTCTTCTTTGTTGGGGTTAATGACGAGCAATTAGAAAATGAAAATATGCTTCACCATCCGAAGTTATTTTGGGATGAAAAAGTATTTAATAACAAATATGAAAAACTTTTATCTCAATTGGCAGTAGAATTTTTAAATAACAGAGTTAAGAATAATTAAAAATTAGAAAGATTTATTAAAAATAGATAATGAAAAATGACCTCAAACTTTATATTTAAGATTTGAGGTCATTTAAATTAGGAAAAATTTTCGAAATAATTTATTAAAAATATTATTTAATAAATACTAAAGAAAAACCAAAGGAATATATGTTATTAACGCAAGTGCAAAAATAGATGCAAGAAAAATGGAATAATTAATTTAAACATTTTATCTAATTTTTATTCTTGCAACTGCTGCTCCTACAAATAGGTTACAGCCATATGGGGAGTGCATGGTCCTATAACCCAAATTAACAGCCATAACAACTCCAAAATGAATTGGATTTATTCCTAAAAGATTTTATAGTTGGTAATAGCATAGGAGCCATTACAATAATAGCAGAACAGTATCTAAAAATAGTCCAATGAAGAGTAAAATTAAATTTATAAAAAGTACAATAAATGGATTATCAGAAATATTAGTTAAAAATGTAGAAATCATTTGAGGAACTTTTTCAAAAGTCATAAAGTTGAAAATACAGTAGAATAACCTAATAAAAATGAAGTTATTCCATTTAATACTGCTGCATCTAATAGAGTATTATAGAGTGCTTTTAAATTTAAATCTTTATAAATACTTACAAAGCTGAATAAACTACTGATATACAAGCAGCTTCAGTAGGGTAAAAAATTCCTGAATAAATTCCACCAAGTATAATTGTTGGAGATAGTAATGCCCATATTCCATCTTTAGTTGCAATCCATATTCTTTTTATTCTTTTTGTAAAAAGCTCTTTAAAGGTTACATTTTTATCTCTTCAAATTCTCTTACTTCTGTTTTTTTGTTTTTGCAGATAAATATATTCATTAGTAAAATATAATTCCTAATAAAAAATTCCAGGGAGAACTCCAGCTAAAAATAATTCTGGAACAGAAGTATTTGTTGTAGCTCCATAAAGAACAAAAAGATAAGCTAGAGTGGGATTATAGATTCAACAATTCCACAAAACAAACTAAGGTAGCTGCATATTCTGAAGAATATCCTTTCTTTTTCATTTCAGAATCATCATACCACCAATAGCTGATGTTGTTGCCATTCCTGAACCAGATAAAAGCACCAAAAACATACATGCAAGAATTGTAACACATCCTAAGGCACCTGTTACAAAATCAATTAATGCTGAGGCAAAATTAACTATTCTTTTTAGCTATTCCACCAGTAGACATTATTAAACCTGCTAGCATAAAAGAAAGGATTGCCATAACTGTAAAGGAATTGATTCCAGAAAAAGCAATATTGTGCATTAACAACCATGTTTAAATTAGAACAAAAAGTACATAGAGAACATTGTTGCACCACCAATAGCAAAGCCAACAGGAACCCCTATTGCTAACATAATAAAATAATACTATGAATAGTACTAAAAAGTCATTCCTCTTTCCTCCTTTCTTAAAGGTAGTGAAAGTATTATTTATGATTATCAAATTTCTAATCATCATTAAAAATACATCCTAAAACCACAGATAAGTATCCCCAAGACATACTAATTTTAATTCCAGCAAAACTTGTGACTGTGAAACAACTAACTCAATTCCATAATAGGCTGTTATTAAACAAATACCAAATACAATAAGTTCAGATAGAATATCACAAAAATTTTTAATTTAGGGGAAAAATTTATCTACAAACATTGTTATTTTTATGTGTTCTTTTCTTTTAGCTCCAATGCTGATTCCAAAGCCAAGAAATCCAAACAAATAAAAATTTTCCTAATTCCTCTGACCATGATAGTGAATTATTAAAAATATAACGCATTATAACTTGTGCAAAAATAATAAAAACCATTAGAGTAAACATTCCAACTAAAATAGTTTCTTCTAATCTATCTAAAATTTGAATAAATTTACTTTTTCATAGATTTTACTCCTTTTTATTTTTAGGGACTGTTTCAAAGCCATTTATCAACAACGTCATCTCCAACTTTCTTTCTCCATTTATCATATACTGGTTTTACACTTTCTTGAAAAAGCTTTTGACTTCATCTGAAGTTAATTCTTGAACTGTAGCTCCTTCTGATTTAAATCTTTCTATATTTTTAATTCATTTGCTCTTTCTTCTTCTCTTTGCTTTTTAGCAACTTCATGAATACTTTCTTCTAGTATTTGTCTTAAATCTTCTGGAGTGAATTAATCCAATCTAATGAGCAAACAATAGGAAATGGAGAACTTGCATGATTTGTCAAAGTTATATATGGTGCAATTTTATGTAAAGAAAAAATCATTAAAGACACCTAAAGAGTGATCTAAAGCATCAATAGTTCCTTGAGAAAGAGATGTAATAACTTCACCCCAAGACATAGGAGTAGGATTTGCTCCCATTGCTTGCCACATATCAACATTTAATTCATTTTGTGCAATTCTTATTTTTGTCCTTTTAAATCATTAGAATTATGATAATTTCTTTTTACACTAGCTACTTGTCTCATTCCATTATAGTACATGTCAATACAGTAGTACCCTTGTTTTTAAATATTCATTAAATAACTCTAATCCGCCATTTTCAAAAGTTCCTTTTAACCCAATCTTCATAAGTAGGATATAAATAAGGTAAATCAATACATGCAGATTCAGGATAAGCAGCAGCAGTAATAGCAGCTGATAAATCAAAACATCATTGTAACGTTCCTAATTTAACTCCTGCAACTAAATCAGGAGTGTCACCTAATTGTCCATCAGGATATACCTCAACTTGAAATTTTCCTGGAGCTTTTTCTTCTAATATTTTACCTAATTCAACACTCCAAATATTTGTAGAACGTGAACTTGAATCTGATTACCTATTTTTTTATAATAATAGGTTCATTTGTTTCCACCTTTTTATTTTCTGATGGTCTGCATGAAATAAAAAGTAAATAAAAGATAAAATAATAACTAATAATAAAAGAATAAACATGTTATCCTCCTAATAATTTAGACAATATTCATAAAAAAATGTAATCATAAAAAGTATTTACAATATTTATAAAAAGTGATCCTACTAAAGGGACTATAAAAAGATTCTGGAGCAGGATAATATTTTTCAGTTAATGTATCCATATTTGCAATACCAGTAGGGACAGCTCCCTAATCCATATCCACAGAAACCTGAACATGTAACTGCTGCCTCATAATCCTTACCCATTACAGGAAAAGCTATAAATATGATAAAAATGACAATTAGAATAACTTGGGCAAAAAGCAAAATTAACATTAGATATGCTAAATCTATAATTTGCCATAATTTTAATTTCATCATACTCATAGATAAAAATATAGCAAGTGAAACTTCACCAAAAATATGTATTTCAGAGTGTTTGATTGGATATAATTTATCAAAAATTTTTTTATGTTTACAATTAAAAGCTGATGCAAGCATCCCACCTACAGAAGCTGGGAAAAGTAAGACCAGTTTTCCTAATAACATAGAAATTATTGTACCTAAAGCCATAGCTAATAATAAAAAGAAAAATAGCTTGTTCAAATCCTTTAGCTGACAATTTATTTTTCCATTTCTTATTAATATTAATGCTAGTTTTTGGTTAGAATTAATTTTATTATTCTTAATACTTTTTTTCTACTAAATATCTTCTAATGGGTCTCCTGTTAGAGAACCAGCTACTAAACCAAATGTAGCAGCAGCTAATGTAATTGTATTTGCAGCAGTTAGTCCTAAATTTTTCTAAGGAACTGAAAAATACTGCCGATGTTCCATGTCCTCCAGTCATAGGGATAGAACCTGTTGCTATTCCTATCAAAGGATTAATACCTAAAAATTTACAAATTATGATTCCTATTCCATTTTGTAGCACAACAGAATACTAGAAACTATGAGTAACTTTTATTGTTTTTACTCCACCTTTTTAGAAGAGATATACTTGCTGTAAAAACCAATACTTGTATAAAATGCTAACATAAAAAATCACTCAATGTAAAAATCAAAACTTATGGAAAAATATTTGTAGTGTATCCTATAAGCGTAAAAGATTGTAAAAATCATTCCTCCAACTACTGGAATAGGAATACAAAAATTTTCTTAATATTTCTACTTTAGCTTTTATGTAACTTCCTAGAAACAATATTAAAACAGCAATTGCAGTAGTATTAAACATCGTTAACTCAAGTTTCATAAAAATCCCTCCTATTTTTTTATAAACTTCGAATAGAATTCTCCTACTAGTTCACCATCTTTCATTATTGTTACGTCATCAACTATAATAGTTGGTTTTGTCATTATTAAATCATAATGACAAGCAGCTTTTAAAACACCTCCTAAATTTAAGCTTGTTCCTATCCCTATATGACAAGAACCATAAACTCCTTCGTCTTCTAACATCAAACCAATAAAAACGACAATTAGGATTCAAACCTATTCCTAATTCAGCAACATTATATACATTAGGATCATTTTTATTAGCTAAATCTTTACTAAGGATTTTCTGCTTGATTTCCTCCTTCAATAGAAGTTATAAAACCTTTTTCAACTTTACAAATTATAGGTTCTTTTAATAGTCCTATTCCGATGTAAGGAACACTAGCATCATCACAATAATTCCTTCTGAGTACCTTCGATAGGAGATACATTTGCTTCTACAGTTGGAGCTGTAGAAAATTTTTCCTTTTTTCAACTAAAGCAGTATAGTGCATTTCCTCTTCTGTTTTTCAGCACAAAATGTTAAATCAGTTCCAAATGGTGTAGTTAAATGAACTTTGAATTTGCTAATTTCGATGCAACTTTTAAAACAAATGGGCTTTATTTTTCAAAATCAGCTTCATTCCACCATGTATCATCATATCTTCAGAAAATTGTGTTAAAACTAATCCTCTAGATCCATTTTCAATTGCATTTTTAATAGCATTTGTATGTAATAGATTTTCCAACTACTGAAACAAATGCATCTGCAGCTTTTAAAGAGGCTGCTATAATTTCAGGTGGTTCTTGAGAATCAGCTTCTCTAGGTATAATTAAACTGATAATAGGTTCAATATTTTTTTCTGTAAGCAGCAGTTGCAATAGCATTTGCAATTGATAATTTTTCAGATTCAGTTACAATTAAAAGTTTTTCTCCCGCAACCATTTTCAAATTAACATCAATAATCTTGTCAGCAATTTTTACACATTGAAGTTCTTTCATACTAATCCTCCTCTATTCAATACTTTTAATTTAATACTATATTCTATAGAATATAGTTTATATAATATATTATATAATATTTTTAAAAATTTTGTAAAAGCTTTTTTTATTGAAATAAAAATAGTAATTTGGTATAATAAGAAGAAAAAGTTAGAAGTGAACATATTTTTGGAAAAATTTAGAATTGAAAGAAAAACTTTAAACTTACAAGTATATGAAATTTTGAAAGAAATGATACTAAAGCGATGAATTTAAAAATGAAATAAAGTTAAATGAGGTACAAATTGCAACTAAACTTGAGTTAGTCCAACTCCAGTTAGAGAAGCATTTAGAATGTTAGCGGCTGATGGAATTGTAGAAATTATCCCATGGAAAGGAGTTTTTATTAAAAAGTATAGCATAGAAGAAATAGAGGAAGCTTATCAGTGTAGAAGTATTAGAAATACTAGCTGTAAAATTGTGTATTAATATTATTCCTAAAGATGAAATAGAAAAAGCTTTTAAAAAGTTTTAAAAGGAAATCATGACACTATTGAAGAAAGAATTAAAGTTAGTAATGAAATTCATAATATGATTATTGAATATTCTAATAATAAAAGATTAAAAATTTGATAACACAACTTAATGATATTTTAATTTATGATCGAAGACTCTCTGCTTATGATGGTATAAGAGGAAAACAAATTGATCAAGAACATAAATTAATATTAAAAAGCTTTTAAAAAGAAAGAAATGAAAAATGCTGCAATTTTTACATGAAAGAACATATTCGAAATGGATTTAAATATGTTAAAGAAAAATCATAAATAATATAAAAATTTTATAGAAAATAGATAGAATTTTTTTATTTTTAGAAAAGTATAAAGGTCTTATTATTTTTGAGATTTTTAAAATGAATTTTTCTGCATTATTATAATAATAAATTTTAATATCTGAATAGAAAATATATCCTACTTATATAAATGAATATGTCTCAAATGATTTTATAAATATAGACATTTATTCTTTTAATTGAATAGACTCAAAAAAGTGTACATATATTAATAATAGAATTTTTAAATAATTAATTTTTTTATAGGTAGCCTAAAAAGATTTTTAGGTTACTTGTTAAGAGATTAAAGTTATACGAATATTACTGTTGGAGAAAAACAAATTTAATAGGTTCAGTAATAGGAGGAGAAATACAGTTAATCCAAAACATCAATAGAGATGAAAGTAAAAGCACAAGAAGTAACAAAAGATATAAATGTAGATAAAATTTCTCTACAATATTCTGATAATACAAAGAAATGGTCAATGGATTCAGTAGAAGAAACATTGGGAGAGCAATTTAAGAATTTGACAGTAGCACCATTATATGGATTAATTAACAAATTAAAAATTGGATGAAAAATTTAAAAGTATTTGAATCTGTAAATACCCTTATCTTATGAAGATAACAAAAAAATTCAGAAGATGATGTGCCTATGCCAGAAGAAGAGAAGGAAATAGATTTTCAGTAAACCATTAGATAAATCAATAAATGTCTATGTAACTGGAATGGCTACTAATTATGAAGATGCTAAAACAGAACTTCTTAAACATAATATAAAAAGAGATTATTATGATAATAATTTAAAAAATATGAAAAGTAGGAGAAACAAGAAAATATCTACTATTTCATAATGACACAAGAGGCTTTTATAGGAGATGTTATAGAATGTGGATTTGATAAATTCGGTGTAAAAGGAAATAACCATATATATAGTAAGGCAGCTCAACAATTAGGAGAAATGTTATTTAGAAATAAAGGTAATTTTCCCAACAACAACATTATTTAGCCAAGAAATATTCAATACTATGCAGCTTTTAAATTATTTAGAAGATAAATATGGAGAAGGAGTATTAGAAGATATAATAGGAACTAAAGAATATAATTCATATGGGTCTCCACTAAAAAGAGGATTTTATAAATTTCTTACAGTCTAAAAAAATTAAAGCAACAGTAAACAGTAAAAACGATAAAATGGATGGAGTTGCAAATGTTGTAGGTGGTAATGCTGGAAAATGTAATAAGAGATAAGCATTTAGAAGAACTTTTTAATATAGATAAAATAAAAAGCTCAAGAAGAAGGAAGAATATTCTATATTAATAAACAAAAATTAAATCCATTTACAGCACATAGTTTTATATTTGCAGAACAAGAAACAACAACACCAAGTTATAGGAAATGGCAAAAGATAAGAAATGGATATGATGATATCTTAAGATTATTTAACAGTGATACATATAAAGATTTCTTTAATAATAAAAAAGAAGAAAAATGGAAGTGATAAAAATGAAAAAATAGAATAAAATATTTAGCTTTATTTACAATAATGTTTATATTCTCAGCTTGTTCGGGACTATTTAAATTTAAACCATATTTTACAACATTTGTGTATGATCACCGTATATATGGAATAATAGAAAATGGAAAAATTAATAGAATGGGAATCTCAAGAGAAAGTGAATAAAATGAATCATATTATATCAAACAAATATGGAATAAAATTTAGCTCAAAGAATAGAATATATGCTAATGAAGATTCACGAACATACTATAATATAAAAGTTTTATAATGATTTAAAATTTATATTAAATGGAAAAAGAATATATTATACCAAAAGAAAAAAATAGTAAGAGAAGAAATAGATCAGGGGATATTTGGATAGAATACAGCTATCCAGCACCAGTAGATATAACAAAAACAAATGACGATAGCTATATACTAGAAATAGAGAAATAGAAATATTAGATAAAAAATGGAAAAAGTAATAAAAAGCAAAAGAAAAATACCTCCTCTTGTATTTAAAAAAACTTATTATAGAGTTTTAATAAAGAGTTATGGAGGAAGTGAAGATATTTATTATGATGGTTGGGCTGAAGATTATCCAAAAAGATCCAAGTACATTAAAGAAAATATATTAATAATTTAATTTTTATAGGTAGCCTAAGAATTTTTCTTAGGTTACTTGTTAAGAGATTAAAGTTATATGAATATTACTGTTGAAGGAAAAAAACAAATTTAATAGGTTCAGTAATAGGAGGAGGAAAATACCACATTAAGAACAGGTGAATTAGAATATTCTGATATTCATGATAAAGATAAAGGATATAACTTTGGTATTAGTGGAAGTGCTTCATTTAGTAAAAGAAAATGGGATGAAAATACTCAAACTACAACTGAAAGGATAGCAATATCAAAAATGGAGGATTAAATTATGGAGCAACAGATGAGAACAAATAAATAGAGCAACAATAGGAACAGGAACAATAATAGTTGATGGTAAAACAATTAATTCTAATATTAATAGAGATGAAAATAAAGGCTCAAATAGTAACTAAAGATATAAATGTAGATAAAATTTCTCTACAATATACAGACAATAGAAGAGATTGGAGTTTAGGGTAGTGTACAAGATATTTTTAGGAGAATATTTAAAAAAATATTGTAATAGAACCAATAGAAGAACTAAATCAAAAAATTAAAAGCTATACGAAAAATATGATTTCTTTAAATCAAATACACCCAAGATATAAATACGTTGTTGAAAAAGACTTAGATGGAAACATAATAAGGCATGATCCAGAAAGATTAGCTGATAATGCAATTTTTTTGATAAAGAAGTGTAGTACATATAAATGGAATGAATACAGATTTAAGTTATGCACTTGATGAAGTAGAGAGACAACACTTAATGGAAAAATTTAGAAGATTATGAATTAAGTAAATTAGAAAGGGGGAAAAAGAAAAGAATTTATAGTATTTCAAAATGAAACACATGGGAATTGGAGTGATTTAGTTGAAAGTGCTTTATGATAAGTTTGGAATAAAAGGAAAAAAGAAAGATATATAGTAATGCAGCAAAAGAAGTTGGTGAAACAATGTATTTAAATAGAGATAGAATAGATGATTTTACAATGTTTAGTCAAGGAAATATACAATGGAGAGCAGGATTAGAATACATAGAAGAAAAATATGGAGAAGGAATATTAGAAGAAATAACAATAAAGAAATACCATTCATTAGGTTCTCCATATAATGCAAAAGATTTAATAATGTTTTTGAGAAATAAAGAAATGATAAAAAATCCTGATTATACAAATATAGAGATAAAAATGATAATTTAGACTTAGTAACTAATGTGGCTGGATTTAATGGAACTTCAATAGTTAGTAGAGATGAAAAACTACAAGATAAAAATAAATAATAATATAAAATATGATATATGGGAGCCACATAGTAGTTATACAGCTGGAACAAGACCAACATCAAAAAAATTAAATATAGAGCATGGCAATTACCATTAATAGGAATAGATAAAAATATTAAGATTATTTAATCCAAAAAGAATATTTTGATAAAGAAAAATATAATCCAACAATAAATAAAGGAGCTGATGAAAATGATAAAAAAATAGTTTTAAATTTATAGTTTTAATTATTTTAGTTATAATTGCTAATACTTGTTCTAGTAATAGCAATAGTTTTTGGGGATTTAAAACCACATTTTTCAACTGGAACTTATATTCACTCTTATGCAATAATAGAGATGATAAGGTAAATAGAATGGGAATACCTAAAAAAAGATATTTATAAAATGGATAGTATAATAAATGATAAATACGAATTCAATTTCATAGATGATGAACGAATTGTTCTAAAGATCATAATGAAAAATTATAGAATAAAATTTTTATAATGACTTTAAAATGACAGTAAATGGAAAAGAATACATAATACCTAAAGAAAAAATAAGATATTCAGCATATGATTATGATTTAGAATTACCAGTAAAAATAGCACATACAAACTATAATGAATATATATTAGATATAGGAGAAATAGAAATTATTGATACAGATGGAAAAATAATAAGACCAAGAACTAAAAATACACCAATATTATTTAAAAACCATAAATAGAACTTATGTAAATGATATAACTGGAAGTGATTATGATGTATATTATAATGGTTGGGCAGAAGATTATCCAAAAAGATCCAAGTACCTTAAAAATGTATAATAATCTTGATTTGGTAAATTAAAAATATAAAAATAAATAGTTTAATTTTCTTACAGGTAACCTAAGGAATTTTTCTTAGGTTACTTATTAAGAGATTAAAGTTAAAGAACAATATTTTTCTATAAAAGGTGGAAATATTATAGGTAATGATGTAAATATAAATGTAGCAAATTTACATCTTGAAAGTTTACAAGATAAAGAGAAATCAAGACATAATGGTTTCAATGTTTCAGCTGGAAGTTCATCTGTAGGAGCAGGTGTAGAATATGGAAAATCATGATAAATCATGGGTAAAATGAACAAAGTTCAATAATTGGAAAGAATAGTGCGAATATTACTGTTGAAGGAAAAACAAATTTAATAGGTTCAGTAATAGGAGGAGAAAATACCACATTAAGAACAGGTGAATTAGAATATTCAGATATTCATGATAAAGATAAAGGATATAACTTTGGTATTAATGGAAGTGCTTCATTTAGTAAAAAATGATAAAGATGAATGGAATATATCAAAGTCTATTGGAGCAAAACTATGGAGTAACAGATAGAGAACAAATAAATAGAGCAACAATAGGAGCAGGAACAGTAATAGTTGATGGTAAAACAGTCAATCCAAATATCAATAGAGATGAAAGTAAGACTCAAATAGTAACTAGAGATATCAATGTTGGAACAGTTGGAATTGAGTATAAAGAAAAATAGAAGAAAATGGAGTGATGTATCAGATATAATGGGAGAATATGGAAAGAGTCTAGGTAGTGACTTAGATAAGATGACTGATGGAAAGTATGATTTGGAGAATAAACTAGGTCAAGGCTTTTATAATACTTATAGAGAGTTTGAAAAATTGTTGATTATAGTTGGGAAAATATGATTATAGGAGTAATTCCAACTGAAGATAGAAATGGAGGAATAATAGGAGAAATACAGAATCCTGGATTATTAGTTGGTTATGGAGCTGAATCAATAAGAATTAAATATAAAAGGTGAATATGATGAGAAAACTAATAAAATAGTTTTTAAGAGCAGTGGTGAGAAATTAATAGATGAAGGCTATGAAGAAGTCAAAAGAAATAATCCAAATGCACAAGTATATATGAATGGAGTAGGAAATAGTAAAAGAGATTTTGTAGAAGGATTAGCAGCAGGTACACTAACAGATGATGAAATGAGAAGAATAGGAAGAGGAGAACAGTAGAAAGAGTTGGAATATTTAATCCAACTAACGGCATAGTAATAGATGGGTTAGAAGCAGGGATTGGATTATTTGGGAATAAATTAGGACTTAATTGGGCTGGAAAATGATGTAAAAGAAAATATTCATAGAGAAACCAGAAATAATGAAAAAATTTTAAAGCTCATAGTCAAGGAACAATAAGATATAATGCAATAAATTCGTTATATAAGAGTGATAAAGGGAAAGAATTATTAGCATATAATTTAGAAAATTCAAGTTTAGTTGAGTGCAATAACACTAAATATGGTTAATGATTTAAATTCAAAATTTCACTTTTATAAATTTAATGAAAAAGACTAAATGAAGAAAAATAAAGAAAAAGAAAAAGGATGGGAACCACTTCCATTAATAAATTTTTAGTACACAAGTAAAATGAAGATGACCCAGTTCCAAAAATATTTAGGAATAGACCTAATTCAAATGGAAAAATCATCCAGTTGCTAACTATAATCTTAAAGATTATGAATATGATGGAGAAACTAGAACATATAAGAGAAAAACCGATAAAAAGTGGAAAAATTATTCGTAATACTACATTTATCATAGAAGAAATAATAGATAAAGACAAGAAATTTAATTATAACCCAAGGAGGTAAAAATGAAAAAAATAATATTTTTGTTTATAATGATATTAACTTTAACAGGATGTAAAACAGTTGAAATAAGTACATCTTATGGATATAAAGTAACTAATCAAAAAAAGAAAAAGTAATTTATGATAAAGTACAAAATAGATGGGACATAATAGATAGTTCAAAGGGAGAAAAAGAGCCTTTAGAAAGTATAAGTATTATAAGTAAAGATAAGAATAATAGTATAAAAGAAAACTCCAAAGAAAATAAAAATAGTTTCTAATAATAGAGAATACCTAGTAAGTGTAGATTTTTAAATATAATACAATCTATCCTGTATATGATAAAGGAATAATTGACTCTGACAGTTTTATTTTAGAGATAGGAAATATAAAATTTAAAGATGGAACAACCTTATATATTCCACCTTTATTATTTAAAAGACATATATATGTATGTAAAATAAATAATTTTTAGATGCCTTAAATCAAAAATACAAGAGAAGATTTATTTAGTGGAACAATAGATGAATATAGAGAATGGAAAAAGAAAAATAAGTAATAATTAATTTTTATAGGTAGCCCTAAGGAATCTTCTTGAGGCTACTTGTTAAGAGATTAAAGTTATACGAATATTACTGTTGAAAGAAAAAAACAAATTTAATAGGTTCAGTAATAGGAGGAGGAAATACTACATTAAGAACAGGGTGAATTAGAATATTCAGATATTTATGATAAGGATAAAGGATATAACTTTGGTATTAATGGAAGTGCTTCATTTAATAAAAAGAAAATGGGATGAAAATACTCAAACTACAACTGAAAGGATAGCAATATCAAAAAAATGGAGGATTAAATTATGGAGCAACAGATAGAGAACAAACTAAATAGAGCAACAATAGGAGCAGGAACAATAATAGTTGGTGGTAAAGACAGTCAATCCAACATCAATAGAGATGAAAATAAAGCACAAGAAGTAACAGAAGATATAAAATGTAGATAAAATTTCCTACAATATTCAGATAATACAAAGAAATGGTCAATGGATTCTGTAGAAGAAACATTGGGAGAACAATTTAAGAATTTGACAGTAGCACCAATGTATGGATTAATTAACAAATTAAAAATTGGATGAAAAATTTAAAGTATTTGAATCTGTAAACACCCTTATCTTATGAAGATAACAAAAATTCAGAAGATAATGTGCCTATGCCAGAAGAAGAGAAGGAAATAGATTTTCAGTAAACCATTAGATAAATCAATAAATGTCTATGTAACTGGAATGGCTACTAATTATGATGATGCTAAAAACAGAACTTCTTAAACATAATATAAAAAGATGGTTCTAAAGATATTAATTTAAAAAAATATGAAAGTAGGAGAAACAAGAAAATATCTACTATTTCATAATGACACAGAGAGGTTTTATAGAGATGTTATAGAATGTGGATTTGATAAATTTGGTGTAAAAGGAAATAACCATATATAGTAAAAGCAGCTCAACAATTAGGAGAAATGTATTTAGAAATAAAGGTAATTTTCAACAACAACAATGTTTAGTCAAGGAAATATACAGTATTATGCAGCTTTAAATTATTTAGAAGATAAATATGGAGAAGGAATACTAGAAAATATAATAGGGAACGAATCATTACAATTTCTATGCGTCTCCATTAAAAAAGAAATGATTTTATAAATTTCTTACAATCTAAGAGAATAAAAAGCAACAGTAGATAGTAAAAATGATAAAATGGATGGAGTTGCAAATGTTGTAGGAGGAAATGCTGAAATGTAATAAGAGATAGACAGTTAGAAGAAATTTTTAATATAGACAAAATTAGAGCTCAAGAAGAAGAAAAATATTCTATATTAATAAACAAAAATTAAATCCATTTACAGCACATAGTTTTATATATGCAGGGCAAGAAACAACAACACCAAGTTATAGGAAATGGCAAAAGATAAGAAATGGATATGATGATATATTAAAATTATTTAATCTTGACATACAAAGACTTTTTTTAATAATAAAAAAGAAAAAGGAAAGTGATAAAAAAATGAAAAATAGAATATTTTATTTTATTTTATTTTCAATCTTTTTGATATCATGTACAGATTTAAAAATTTATAGGAAAACCTGCTTTACATATTACCTGAATATGATACTGTTATATACGATCAATAGAAAATGGAAAAAGTAAATAGAATGGGAGTTTCAAAAGATAATATTGATAAAGTAAATAATATCATATCAAATAAATATGGAATAAAATTTTCAATACAGGAAATAGAATATATGCAATGGGTAATTCCACTAAATATTATTATATAAAATTTTATAATGATTTTAAGTTTACATTGAAAGGAAAAGAATATATTATACAAAAAAAGAAAAAAATTAAAATAAAAAGAAGATAAATCTGTAATTAAATATGAATATCCAATACCAGTAGATATAACAAAAACTGATGAAAATGAATATATTTTAGACATAGGAGAAATAGAAATATTAGATAGAAATGGAAAAATAATAAAGAATAAGGAAAAATACCACCTTTTTATTTAAAAACATTATATGTATCTATAATAGCTAAAAATATTTATTATAATGGATGGGCAGAAGATTATCCAGGAAATTTAAATGAATTAAAAAAATTAAAAAAAGTAATTTAATTTTTATAGGTAACCTAAAAAATTTTCTTAGGTTACTTGTTAAGAGATTAAAGTTATACGAATATTACTGTTGAAGGAAAAACAAATTTAATAGGTTCAGTAATAGGAGGAGGTAAAAATGAAAAATTAATATTTTTATTTATTATAATGTTTTCTTTAACAAATTGTGCTCATTTGAAATATTGAGCGGTTATTCTATAATATTACCTAAAAATAAAGAAGAAAAATTTAGATAAATTAATAGAATTTTATGGAGATATTGAAAAATACTTGATGAAAATTCATATTTAAAAAGAAATTAAATTATTAGAAAAATTACAAAATCCAGTAAAAGGAATTAAGCTTTTAGAAACAGAAATTGTAATAGAAACAAATAAAAATATATATTAAAAAATATAGATAAAAGTAATTATATAAAAGTTTATAATCAAGGAGTTAAAAATAAATAACGATACATTTACTATTTATATAGGAAAAATTCAATTAGAAAATGGAAAAATAATTAATATACCTCCACTTAAATTTAAAAAGATATGTACAAGTATATAGTATAGATAAAATTTTAGATACCTTAAATCAAGATACAAAAAATTATTATTTAATGGAACAATAGATGAATATAGAGAGTGGAAAAAGAAAAAAATAAGTAATAATTAATTTTTTTATAGGTAGCTCTAAGAATTTTCTTAGGTTACTTGTTAAAGAATTAAATACGATGAATTGGCATAGCTAAGGTTCAATATATGGAACAGCAGCAATGATACATTTTTAGACACAGATGAAGAAGAGATAGTAGTACCAAATTATAATTATAAGATAGGTGAAATGGATGGAAAAGATATGAGAAGTATATTTGAAAGATGGAAGATAAAAATGTACAAGAAAAAAGGTATGGAGGTAAATAATGAAAAATATTTATAAGTTTAGTATCTTTATTAGTTTTTACTTCATGTGTATTACATAGTTATAATTTTGTTTCTAATTATAATAATAATAGAATTTCTATAACAACAAATTTAGTAGATGAACAAAAAGAAAAATTCACCTTTAAATTATATATGGATATATGATAAAAGAAGTGAAACAGATAATCATCATGGTGTTAAAATATTATCATTAACAATAAAAATAGTTGATAGTAAAAATAAAGAATATCTAATAAAAAAATAATCCTGATGATGATGGAAATATATTCTTATATAAGCAAGGAGTAGTAATAACAGATGATTTTAAAGCCTATATAGGGAAAGTTCAGTTAGATGATGGAACAATAATAGATATACCCTTTAGTTTCATTCAAAAAATGTATATGTAGAAAGATATAGTGTATTTCAGATACAATAAATGCTGGAGGAAGAGGAAAAAATATTTAGTGGAACAGTGGAAGATTATAAGAAACAAAAGAAATAATTAATTTTTATAGGTAGACTAAGGAATTTTCTTAGGCTACTTGTTAAGAAATTAAATACGATGAATTGGCATAGCCAAGGTTCAATATATGGAGTAGCAATAATAGGACAAGTAGGACTAATATTTGGTAGAAATTGGAATGTGAAACAATTAGATCAAATAGAAAAAGAATATAAAGGAATATTTAATAATGGAATGATAGCACATAGTCAAGGTACTGATTATATATGTTTCAAAACTAAGAGATGATTTAGAAACAGAAGAAGGAAGATTGAAAAATATCAAAAATGAAAGAAAATTATTTTTAGGAATAGCAGTAGTTCCTTGGATACTAGATGATACAATAGATAAGATGAACGCTTTAGGAACAAAAAGCTGAAAAAGAGAAGAAACAACTATGATTTTGTATCAATTATTACATTAAATTTAAAGCCCTAATACAAATGGGAAAGGTCATGGAGTTATAGGATATGATCCTTACTATTTTTAGATGGGATTCAGATAAAAGAAAAATTTGATATAGATGAAAGATTAACATAATTATTACCAAAAATAAAAAGGAAAATGAAGTAATAAATAAGGTAGGTGTATATCAGTGAGCAAAAATAATAGTAATAATTTTTAGTGTATTAATTTTTAATGCTTGTTCGATGCTAGATAAGCAGTATTCTTTTTCAGCAATTGAGCATATAAAAGGAATATCTATTGTTGGAAGTCCAAAGGATATATATAGTGAAAATTCTTCCTTATCATCAATATGGATATCAGATTCAAGAAATTGGGATGGAAAAAGAAAGAAAACTAAAAATTATTGGATAATAAGATAAAAAAATAATTAAAGATGGAAGAGAATACATAATTCCATATTCAGATATAGAAAAATAAAAATGATATAAACATATATATAAAAATTGTAAATATAGTAAATGAAGATTTTTATTGTATATTGGGAGAGTACAACTAGATAATGGAGAAATTGTAAATATACCCCCATTACACTTTTAAAAAGTATATATATATTAAAAAGTGGAGTACTGGCAGGATTTGACCCAGTGGGAAGATTTAAAAAGCTATTCAGGAACACTTGAAGAATATAAGAAAAATGGTTGGAAAAGAAGAGTGAGTAAATTTTATATATTAGACTGTTTATTAGAGAACTAAAATAAAAGTAAAGAACTATAAAAAAATAAAAATAAGGAAGGTGCGTTTCAATGAAAAATACTATTAATAATTTTAGGAATATTTCTTTTCAATGCTTGTATGACAAATGGCTATTATTATATTAGTCCAACAGGGAGAAAAGTAAAATTGGAAACCTAATCCTCCAATAAAAATTGAAAAAAATGAAGTAATAAATAAGGTAAGTATATATCAATAAAACATGAATGTTTCGTCAGGTAGTAGAGATATAAGAATTAAAAGAAATAATTAATTTTTATAGGTAGCCTAAGAATTTTTCTTAGGTTACTTGTTAAGAGATTAAAGTTATACGAATATTACTGTTGAAGGAAAAAACAAATTTAATAGGTTCAGTAATAGGAGGAGGAAAAATAAATGAAAAGTTTTTAGCATTAATAATTTTAATATTTTTTTAACAGCATGTACAAATATAGAATACACATATTCACCCGAAAATTATAAAAACAGTGATATATCTATATCAGCAAGTCTAGTAAAAATTTGATAATGAGAGTTCTCCTCTTAGTTATATATGGATATATGATTTAAGAAATCATTATAGAAATCGTGAAAAAAAGAACCATATTATAATGTAAAAATTTTATCTTCAACAATAAAAAAATAAATAGTAATGGTAAAGAATATACAATTCGAACAGAACCTAATTCTGATCATATATATGTATATGACCAAGGAATAATAATAACAGGAGATTTTACAGCTTATATAGGGAAAGTGCAACTAGATAATGGAAAGATAATAGATATACCTCCATTAAAATTTAAAAAAATGTTCTTATAGAGAAAATATAGTGGATTAGATGATGCTTTTTAGTAAAGGTATTCCAAGAAAAGAAATATTTAATGGAACAGTGGAAGATTATAAGAAGCAAAAAGAAATAAGAAATAATTAATTTTTTTATAGGTAGCCTAAGAATTTTCTTAGGTTACTTGTTAAAGAATTAAATACGATGAATTAGCATAGCTAAGGTTCAATATATGGAACAGCAGTAATGATACATTTTTTTAGACACAGATGAAGAAGAAGAGATAGTAGTACCAAATTATAATTATAAGATAAGTGAAATGGATGGAAAAAGATATGAGAAGTATATTTGAAAGATGGAAAGATAAAAAGAACGCAAGAAAAAGGTATGGAGGTAAATAATGAAAAAATATTTATAAGTTTAGTATCTTTTATTACTTTTTACTTCATGTATTACATGTGTATAGATTTACTTCGGCAAATTATAATAATAGTAAAATTTCTATATCAACAGGTTTAGTAGATGCTCAAAAAGAAAACTCACCTTTAGATTACATATGGATATATGATAAAAGAGATTCTTCTGAAAAACCTCATGATGTTAAAATATTATCTTCAACAATAAAAAATAGTAAGTGATGGTAAAGAGTATATTATAGCTACCACTCTAATTCAGAAAATATACATATATATAAACAAGGAGTAGTAATAACAAATGATTTTAAAAGCTTATATAGGAAAAGTACAGTTAGATGATGGAACAATAATAGATATACCACCACTTTCATTTAAGAAAACAGTATATGTAGAAAGATATAGTGTAATTTTCAGATACAATAAATGCTGGAGGAAGAGGAAAAAGAAATATTTAGTGGAACAGTAGAAGATTATAAGAAACAAAAAGAAATAATTAATGACAAATTTCATTAAAGGTGTATAATGTATGAAATTTATTTTTTTAAGGAGATTTATTATGAGTGACAAACAAACTAAAAATTTTAGGATGGCTAGGGACAACATTATCAATTTTGATGTATGTTTCATATATTCCCCAAATAATGGGAAATTTGAATGGTAATAAAACATCATTCATACAACCTTTAGTTGCTGCAATTAACTGTACAATATGGGTTTGCTATGGATTTTTTTAAAAAGAATAGAGATTTACCATTAGCTTTAGCTAATTTACCTGGAATTATTTTTTTGGATTGATTGCTGCATTTATAGCACTTTAATAGAAATGGAGTTATCATAAATTTGAATATTTACAATAACTCCATTTTTATTACATATTAAATTTTATAGTGAAACAAGTTCCTTGTTCTAATTCACTTTCAAGATCTATAGTAGCTGAATGAAGATCTACTATTTTTACCATTGAAAGTCCTAATCCACTTCCTTTATTCTCTTCTTTATTTCTTGAATCATTAACTTGGAAGAATCTTTTCCCAGATAAATTTTTTTATTTTTCTTCAGATATTCCTATACCATTATCTCTAATTTTTAACACTGCAGTTTTATCTTCTCTTGTCAATGAAACTTCAATATTTGTTTTAGTAAATTTTTACAGCATTCATTAAAATATTTAAAAATACTCTTTCTAACATAATTTTATTACCTTGTATTCTTATATCTTTTCTCAACATTGTATATTAGATTTAAATTTTTACTTTCTAATAAAGGTTTATAGTCTTCTAAAAAGTTGTAAAACTATATTTGAAAGATTTATTTTTTTCTTTTTCTATTTCTTTTTGCCTTTCAAGTTTAGAAAGTTCCATAATTTGATTTATTAAATTAGTCATTCTTTTAACATGTCTATTAATAACTTCTAATGATTCTTTTAGTTTCTTCTAAAGTATCTGAATACTGTAAAGCATAATCACTTTGAGCTAGGATAACTGTTATAGGAGTTCTTAATTCATGAGAAACATCAGAGCTAAATTGTTTTTCATGTATGAAAACTCTTCAACTGTATCTAACATTTCATTAAATGTTGAAGCCATCTTATGTATTTCATCATCATTAGAATCTCCTAATTCTATTCTGTTTGAGAAATCTTTACTTCTCTTTTATTTCTAAAGCAGTGTTAGAAATTTGTTTAACGGGTTTGAAAAGCATTTTTATTATTCTATATCCAACAATAACAACAAAAATTATAAATAAGACACTTAGAGCGATAGCAATATTCCAAAAAGTCTCTATTTCTTTTTGAACTTTTACCTAAAGGATATATACCTCTAATCCAATCATCTTCATCTTGTAACCTAGTGTCATAGTAGAGAAATTTTTTTATTTTCTACCTGATATATATTAATATCTTCTATTGAAAAATGCTAAGGCTATATCAAAATCTTTTAGGGAATTTACCTGCAATTATTTCATTTTTGTTCATTATATTTTATATAGTATATTCCATCATTAAAATTTTCAAATTTTTCAGGGTCTTCATATATTTCTTCGACTGCTTCTACAAGTTCTTTTTGGCTTAAATCATTTACAACTTTATCTTCTATCAAAAATTAAAGAGGATAAAATTATTAAAAATAATATAACAATTACTGATGAAAACCAAACAGTAACTCTTATACTTACTGGAATCCTTGATAAAAATCTATTCATCTTCTTTAAGAACATAACCTAATCCTCTTTTTGTATGAATAAGTTGTTTTTGAATTTCCAATATCTATTTTTTTACGAATATTTTTTTATTAAAACATCTATGATATTAGATTCACCTTCATAACCATAATCCCATACACTATCTCTAATTTTTATCTCTACTTAATACATGCCCTTTGTTTTGAATTAAATATTCTAAAACTTCATATTCTTTCCTGTCAATTCTATATTCTTTCCACCTCTGACAACAGTCTTTTTCGCTATGTCTATACATAGGGTCATCTATTTCATTGTATTTGATGTATTACCATATTTTCTTCTTACTAAGGCTCTAATTCTTGCTAGAAGTTCACCAAAATCAAAAAGGTTTAATTAAGTAATCATCAGCACCTAAATCTAAGCCTTTAATTTTTATCTTCTATACTATCTCTTGCTGTTAGCATTAAAACAGCTGTTTTCATTCTTATTTTCTCTTAATTTTTTTAATAACTTCATAACCATTTACTTTAGGTAACATGATATCTAGTATGATTAAATCATAAGTTCCATAGTCTAGATATTCAAGTGCTTCTTCACCATTAAAAACACTGTCCACACTAAAGTTATTTTTTTCTTTAGGTGTTTTGTAATAATATTGTTTAAATCTTTTTCATCTTCAACTACTAAAATTCTCATTATCTCACCTTTTATATTTATTATTTAATTAATTTTTTTATTATATCAGAACACTGGTATTTTAACCCCATAACATTTTCCTTTATTTTTAATACATAAAAGATGAATGTAAGATAAATTTTAAATATTTTTCATTTTTCAGCTTTCCTTTTCTATAGTAGTAAAAATAATTGAATTAAAATAGTGCTACTGCGACGTCCTATAATGTTGAAAAGAGCCTTTGTGGAGCTCTAGAAACATTATAGGCTGACAATATGAATACAAATATTTTTTTACTCTAACACTCCTCTTTTTAAATAAATCTGTCTATCTGTAACTTGTGATAAATCTCTAGCATGAGTTACCACAACTATACTTTGATTACGTTCTTTTATTTATTTTTCTGAAAAGTGAGAATATCATTTCTCCTGTATCTTCATCTAAGTTTCCAGTAGGCTCATCAGCTAAAAATAAGTTTAGGTTTATTAATCATAGCCCTACTATTGCTTACTCTTTTGTTTTTTTCTCCACCTGATAGTTGATTAGGCTTATGTTTCATTCTTTCTGCTAAACCAACAATTTCTAATAATTCTTTAGCCTCTTTTTCTATTTCAGCCTTATTTTTTGAAATTATTTAAAAGTGCAGGTATCATAACATTTTCAAGGGCAGTAAATTCACTCATTAAATAGTGAAATTGAAATACAAAACCCTAAAAATGATTTTTTTATATTATTTCTTTCTGTTTCATTAAGAGAAGAAACTTCCTTGTCATCTATCCAAATTTTTCCACCATCTATCTTATCAAGTAGCCCCATTATATTTAAAAAGAGTAGATTTTTCCTGAACCAGACTTACCTAAAATAGATACAAATTCTCCTCTTTTTACTTCTAAATTTAATTTTTCAAAAATATGTAGTTTATTTCCTGTTTCCATATAGAATTTATCTACATCTTCTAATTTTTATAATCATATTATTCATATCTAAGTGCTCCACATTTTCAAGTTTAGCAGCTCTATAAGCAGGAAATATACTAGAAATTAAAATTACAATAAAGTTTGCTCCTACAATAATAGCTATTTCTTTTTAAAGAGATTTCTATAGGTATATCTTTTAAATAGTAGATATTAGAAACTAAGTCAACTGCATAATTCTTTATATAATAAAGTAAAATTAAAGATACAATTATTCCTAATATTATTCTATTATTCCCAATATTATCCCTTGAATTAAGAATATCAACATAATATTCTTTTTAGAGAAGCCCATAGCTCTCATAATTCCTATATCTTTTGTTTTTCTCTAACAAGAGTATTTAAAGTTATCCAAATTAAGAAACCTGCAACTATAGCTATAAGTGAAAATACTACTAACATTATAGTTTTTTCTAAAGTTAAAGCTGAAAGTAAGGCTCTATTTTGCTCACCCCAAGTTCCTATGTATAGGGTCAGTAGGTAATATTTCTGCAACATCAAAAAATCAACTCTTGTGCATCATAAGGATTATCTAGTCTAACAGATAATCTTCCTACTGTTTCATCACTATAAGTTACATATTGTGCTGTTTGAAGTGGAATTAAAACCATATTTACATCATATTCATAAAAACCACTTTGGAATATCCCACCAATAGTCATTTCTAAGTCTGTTTCTTCAGAGTTATCAATTTGACTTTTATCTCCAACCATAGCTCCCATAGAAGCAGCTAACTCTTTTCCAATTAAAATAGATTTCTTATCTTCTACATCTATTTTTCCATCAATGATATAGTCGTCTAATTTCATCACTTTAATTGCTTTGTCTAAATCATAACCAACAACTTTAACTCCAGCAACATAAGGTTCACCATGTCCTTCATATTTGATTATCCCTGAGTTTCTATAGTAGGAACTGCTCCCTTAACTCCCTTAACTTCTTCAATATTTTTAACTAATTCTTCATAGTTTGGAATATTTTTCAGGCGAATAAACATTTATATGGCTAGTTAAAGATAAGATACTATTTATCATATTTTTATCTAGACCGTTTGAAACTCCCTAGTGATACAATTAAAACTGTAATCCCTATAAAAACTCCAACTATTGATAAAATACTTTGTTTTTCTTTCTAACATCTGTTTTTGCAATAAAAATTCAATCATCTTCTACCTCTTATTTATTTTTAAATTTTACTTCTTCTCTAGCACCATCTTCTGTAACTATAGTAAGTTTGTGTTTACCCATATCCAATTCAAAAATCTTTCACTTTCATTTGAAAAAGCCCATATATTCTTCATCAATATACCAATAAACATATTCTTTATTAGGATTATATAATTTTATGGCAATTTTATTATAGCCTTCAAAAATCTTTTGGAACAAATATATTTAAGTTTTCAACAGGATATGCTATTTTTAACCTTCTTGTTTTCTCTAACTCCATTTAAAAAGAAATAATTTGAAACTTCAACAGGATATTCTATGACAATCTTTTTCTTTTCTCTTGTCAAAATTTTCACTTCTTGAATCAATTTCAATGTCATTTTTCATCTACAAAGATTTTTGTAATAAAGGTGATGTTCTAAGTAATTTTGCATTTTTTTGGATATAAAACTTTTTTTACTTTCAACATCATATATCTTTCTATAACCTGTCTTTTTCATCAATTTCTATTTCTTTTAAATCATCCATTGGTTTTGAGAAAGGTTTAGAATTGATATCCACTATATTAAATACTTTAAACAGTAAATTTCCTGCTGTTTCAACTCCAGATAATGAAAAAAATGGATTTTTGATTGAAGTTTCCTAGCCATACAAGAACTGTATAATCAGGACTTACTCCAACAGACCAAGCATCTTTTTAAACCATAGCTTGTACCTGTTTTCCAAGATATAGGTCTTTGTTCACTATATAATTTTTCATTTCCAGGTCTCTACAACCTTAGACAATGTTTCTAGTGTTAAATAACTTGCTCCCTTTAGAAAAATTGTTCATATTCTTTAGGGACATCTTCAGTCAGTGTATATTTTAAATTTGAAACTTTCCCATAATTTTGCAAGTCCCATATATAGTTTGACTATGTCAACAGGTCTCATTTCTCTTGTTCCTAAAATTAAGGATAGCCATATTTATCAAATCTATCTTCAGGATAATTATCATTATTTTCTAGAAATAATAAAATTTATCAATTCCATAATCTGATAAAAGTTTAACAAAAGGAATATTTAAAGATTTGATAAGTGCATCTTCCATTTTAACCATCCCTGAAAAATGTACCATTTGAGTTTTTAGGATAGAAATTTCCAAAAATATATAGGTACATCAGGATAGATACTATCAGGAACAATAAGCCCTTCATCTATTGATAAAGCATATAGAAAAGGTTTTTAAAAGAGAAGCTGGAGATCTTTTTGCTTGTAGACCGTCAATTTCTCCATTGTTCTTTTTATCATAGAAATCTTGCAGACAACATAGGCAAGTACTTCTTTAGTTTTATTATTTACAACAAAGCACAGCAGCATTATTTATACCTGTGTCCTTCATTGTATTTGAATAGTCATGAACTATCTTTTTCTAATTTTTGTAGTTTATAGTCCAATGTTGACCTTATAATTTTTTTCCTTATATTTATTTTTTTAAAAATATAGAGAAATTGTGGTGCTTTTTCTCATAGTAATAAATTTTATTAGGAAATTTTTCAAGTAAGCTAAATTTATACTGCCTTTCATCTATTAGTCCTCTATCTAATAAAGTTTTTAATAGTCTATTTCTTTTTAACTTCAAGTTTATCATTATTCTTTTTAAATTCAATATCCCAGGAGAATTTGGTAGAACTGCTAAAAGTGAAGCCTCAGCATAACTAAGGTCTTTAACATCCTTATTAAAGTACATTTTGATTGCGGCAGAATAACCAACTATATTAGAACCATAGGGAACATTATTCAAATATATTTTTAATATATCTTCCTTGGAAAATTGACTTTCTAATTTGTAAGCCTTCACTATTTCAATTAACTTATTAAAATAGGTTCTTTTTAGGTTCAAGTAATTTAACAACCTGCATACTTATTGTACTTGCTCCCATTTTTTTCCACCTGTCATATTATTAAAGAAAGATTTTTAATATTCTAGGATAGTCAACTCCAGAATGTGAGTAAAACTTCTTATCTTCGTAGTTTAAAAACAGCAAGCTTTAAAGTTTCTGGAATATCACCTTCATATTTCAAATGAAATTCTTCATCTTTATTTAAAAAGACAGATAAAATCTCACCATTTCTATCTAAAACAATTTTACTATAGTTGATATTCTCAACTAATTTTTTTAGGCTCATAGCTTACATATATTTTTATCAAATAGATAAAAAGAAATATAAAAAGAGTTATGATAAAAATAGCCACCTTTTTAAGATTAATATTTTTAAACATAACTCCTTCTCCTTTTTCCACTTGAATATTTTATTGTGATACTTTTTACTTCAAAACCTTTTAGATATGCTCTAAAAATCTTTATTATACATAGATTCCACTTTTTGTTCCAGGAAGTCTGTAAGAACCAGGAGTTACTGCAATTAAATTAATCTCAATTTCTTTATCTTCTCCAGCATATAGAGGAAGAAGTAAGCCACTCTGTCATCTCTCATATCTGTATAAGAGCTATTGTCAGCTATATTCATTTCTCCACCATATTCAGCATTGTCAATGTCAGCTGTATTCATTGGCACTACTTGAGGATCACTATTTTGTGGTGCTCCAGCCTGACTATTATCAAATTCCCAACCACTAGGTAAAATTTGTAATAAAGAAATGTCATCTAAATTATTGTTATCAACTTTAGAAGAGATTATCATTCTAAATCTAGTTCCTGCTTTTAGATTTTTAACATCTATTTCTTTTCCAGACATATCAACAAATCTTCTTGTGATAGTAATATTTTTTTACTTTCATCTTTTTCTTCATATTTAACTAGTTTTCCTTTAACAAAAGAGTTTACATATAATTTGCTAGTTGAAGTATTTTTTTATAACTATCTTCTTAGCATTTTCTTTTATACCTAAATTCTTAAATGTATATTCTCCATCTTTAAGCTCTAAGTTTTGTTCTTTTTCCATCAACTATAAGTTTGAAAGATAAATTTTTTTCTTTTTCAGGACTAACTTTTTCACCTTCTGCTAAAAGCTTGTACTATATGTGCTTTTTCAAAAGTAGTTAGCCATTCATCACTCTTAGCTGTTCCAAGAACTGAACTATAAAGACTAGCTTCAGGACTACCATAAATTTCAGTATAGTATCTTAAGATTTTTAGCATTTTTGGTCTGCATAGTAAATTCCATCTTTTACTTCAGCTTTTTAGGAAGTTTTTTTCTGCTTCTTTTCTTGCAAAATCTTTTTCACCTATTTTAGCATAAGCTCCTAATAATGTCCATTTATCTACAAGACTAGCATCTTTATAGTATCTATCAAAGAATATATTCATTTCAGATACATTTGGATCATTTAATGAAGCTAGTAAGTATAGAACATCTGCTTTAGGGATATCCACTCTCATAGCTATTGAGTTTAGATAAGACTGAGCATTTTTCAAACATAGCTTCAGGTATGTAGTATCCTTTTTCTTTAGCTTCTATCAAGAATTCAATTGCATAGATAGTTGACATGCTTTCTTCTTGTGAACCTGGCCAATAAGCAAAGGCTCCATTTCTTAATTGATAATTGTTATTCAATTTAGCAATTATAGCATTAATTTCATTCTTAGCATCATTCTTTTCAACTAAATCAGTAGTTAATTTTATCGATATATAGCATTGATAAACCTTTTGAAGATATTTGTTCCAAACAAATATATGGATAATCCATCAATGATTTTAATCAGTTTTTTTCAATTCCTAATTTTGGATAGCTAGAAAGACTTATATTAGATTTAATACTTCCATTGATAAATTCCTTATATTCATCCATTGATAAAGTGAATTCTTGATTAGGTTCTAAAACAAGAGATTTTTCAACATATTGATAAGGATAATTTGTATCAACATTTAAATCTATACTATCTTTAAAACTATATTTACTTGACTTAAAGTCTATATCTATCTTAGTTGTTCCAACTGTGTCTGGAGCATCTAATTCAAATAATAGTTTTTCGTTTTGTCCATCTTTTACATTAACTTTTTACTATATGTTTTTCCATTATAAGTTAAAGTTACTTCTGAATCTCAATAGCTTTTTTTCTATTGGGAATAAAAGTTACAGGTACAGTAAATTTATCTCCTACTTTTTAAAACTCTTGGTGCAGAGCTGTCAACTATAACAGGAGCTTTTACTGAAATTGATTTTTCAGCACTTCCATAACTTTCATCAGAAACAGCCACAACAAATACTCTCATTTGTCCAAAGAAATTAGGAACTTTTATATTTAGCTCAGCATTACCATTTTCATCACTTTCAGCAACACCTCTGAATATAGTTAGATTCTTAAGTCTTTGAGCTTCCCTTGTAATTGAAGTTCATCTTTTTGATCGCTAGCAACTTTTGCTCTATCTGTTGCTTCGGCTGCTAATTCTTCATAATCTCCTCCACCTGTCTTTAATCTATTCATAACTTTATCAGAATATTTTTTTCTATGATATTAGAGAAATTATCGTAGTTTTGTACTAGTTTAGCTCTCTTTTCATAGAAGAACTTATATGGATCAGGCTTCTTATAGTCAGTTTTTCTTAAAACACCCTCATCAACAAGGAAAAACTTCATAGTACATTTTTTTCTTTTCTTTATTAGAAAGTTTAATATTTAAATCACTAGCTGGTAGAACTTCAGTCTTAGTGTCAATATCAATAGTAAGCATTTTAGATTTATCTTCAACCATCAATGGAAGAGAAGCATAAAGTCTAAGAGGTCTATCATTTTGTTTGTCAACATACTTTTTGGAAAACTGATATACTAACATAAGCATTAGGGAAGAAATCTTTTTCAATAACTATTGTTTCTTCATTTTCAGTTGAAGTTAAAGTTTTCCAATATTCTTTTATAATTTTTTTCCATCTTTTTCTATAGTTACTAGAGCTTTTGAACCTATAGAACCAGTATATTTTATCTTAGCAATATCACCTATGTTATATTTTTCTTTATCAGTTGAAGCCTTTAAGTTTTCAATAGTACCACTTTTCTTATCTCCATAGTGATAGTTATATAAAAAAACTCCTGAACTATGACCTGTTTCTTCGTCTTCAATTTCAATAAAGTTTACTCCATCAGCCAAATTAGAAACTTTTAATATTTCAGCATCTGAAGCAGAAGTTATTTCTCCTTCTTCTAATAGAGTTGTTTCCATATTTTTCTTTAAATGATTTTTCATCATCTTCATAGTAGTCATACCACCAGTTATTTTTGCTTGTTATATACTCTGTATTTTAATTTTTTTACCAGCAACTGGGCTATCTGTTTTTCATTTAATAAAATATATTTTACACTAGCTTCATTTCCATTTTGATCTAGCTTTTTGTACACCAACAGAATTTTCTCTATTGATAATTGTGAATACTTTATTTTCAGTACTATATCTTCCACTTGCATCTTGAACATTTACAGTTGTACTTAAATATAGATTTTTTTATTTTGCAATGCTTGTGGCATTTCTAATCTTAACTCAAGTTCTCCACTACCATCAGTTTTTGTCTCTGCAAAATTTCTAAATTGATATTTATAATTTGAAGGATTAACAAAAAAACAAAGTTTTTTTATATTTTTTTAGATCTTGGTTCTCTTTCTATAACGTTATAGTCAAAGTTTACATTTGAATCTTTATCTAGTTTAGCTCCACTTAGGTATTTAAAGTCAAATTTAAATTTCATTAATCCATCTTTTTATATCAGCTTTAGAGTAGATTTTATCTTCATCAGCTTCAATAGCTATAGAATTTTGCGATCTTAGACTCTATAAATACTTTTTGTGTTACTTCTTTTTCCACCAAACTTAATAGTTAAAGTCCAAGCACCATTTAAATCATTTACATCAGTCTTAATCTTAAATGTGTAGAAACCATTTTTGATTCTTTAACTACTTCATTATTTATTTTATTTGAACCATCTGGAGCAGTAAATGAATATTCAAATGGATGTTCATCATTCATTTTTCTTTACTTCTAGCGATTAAAGAAACATTGATTTCATCTCCAGGTCTATAGTAACCTTTATCTGTATAAGTATAAAGTTTTAAATCAGAACCTTCTAATGAACCACCAATATCAAAAGTCAGCATAGTTTATTTTGCTATCACTTAAGTAAAAGCACGTTAAACTCATTTCCTGATTTTTACTAAAAATATAATAAACATTTTCTAAATTAACTTTTGATCTATATTCTCCATTAGAATTAGTTGTACCTTCTTCAAGAGTTTGATTCTTAGAGTTTATAAATTCAAGTTTTGCACTTCCTATCAGATTTAAAGTATTAAGATTCAATAATTTTATATCTAATTTAGAGTCGTTAGAGTTAGCAACTATACCTATATCAGAGAGGATAATTGTCTTTGTTGCTTTTGCATAAATTGGTTGATCTTCATAACCAAAGCTAAGAGGTTCTCCATATTTTGCAATATCATAGTCTATGCTTTCTTCACTCAACAGATGTTAACTTCACATAATAAATACCCTTTAGTATCTATTACTCCATTTAGATCTATACTATTTTTTTACAACCTCATCTTCTTGACTTTCAATTTCATATTCTTTTTGAAAAACTACATCACCTATATCTTCTTTTACACTCCAATCTAAAGAATATTCATTTGAACTTAATTTTAAATATTGAGTTATATTATTAGTGTATATTTTCACAATTTCTAATTTTACTTTTTTTAATATTAACTGAATTAAAATTGATTTTCTTATTATTTACAGAAGGTAAAACATTTCCATAATCTGCAAATGCTAAAAGCAGGTTGCTTTTTACCAACATAAAGATTATATCTTGTATAGTCTTCATTTAGTTCATTTCCTGAAACAGATTTTATTCCTTAGAAACTTTTTACAGAATAAGGAACTTCTTTCTGAAATCTCCCTTTATGATAATTTTTTTCTACCAAAAGGCATAATAGTTATATCCCCATCTAGCCCTTCTACTTCAATCAGTTTATTAAATTCTTGATTTTTATCAATTTCATCAGAAAACATTATAACTAAGTCTCCAGATATATTGAAACCAGCATTGTTAACATAAAGCATCTCTTGGTAGTCATAGTTTTGCTCTTGTTCAGTTTGTCCTTGCTCAGTCTGTGCTTTCTCTTTATCTTTTTGACAAGCTACTAGAGCTATCATCAATAAAGATAGGGCAAAAAAATAGTTTTAGAAATTTTTCATTTTTTTCTCCTCCATATTATAAGCATTAATTCTTTCTAAAAACCTCTCTCCATAGTTTGTAAATTTTTGATTACCTATCCCTTAATTTTTAACATCTCCCACCTATTTGTTGGTTTTTTCGGCCATCTCTATAAGAGTCATATCAGAAAAAAATTATATAGGGAGCAATGTTTTTCTTTTTAGAGATCTCCTTTCTAAGTGAATTTAATTCTTTGAAATAAAAGCATTTTTCATAATAGTCAAAGTCAATTTTTCATTTTTCTTTTCTTATTATTTTTTTATATTATCATTTAAAAATTTCTTTATATTTTTACCTAATTTTAAAACAGGAAAGCTTCCAGCACTCTGTATTAGGTATTTTTCAGAAATCATATAATTTATAAAGGATTCTATCCACTCCTGTTTATCTTCTCTCATTATGCCAAAGGTAGAAATTTTATCAAGTCCTTTATTTAGCATCTTAGTATCTGCTTTTCCTATTAACATATTAGATAAGGTAGATATTCCTAAGCTTTCTTTTGTTCTTCCAACCGCTGAAATAATCTTCTTTGCCTCAAGTGAGAAATCTTTTGATATTTTTTTCTTTTTTTGCAGTTTTCACAAAAACCACAATAGTTTCTAATCATTTTTCACCAAAGTATTTTAAAATAAATTCTCTGTAACAACTCTTTAATTCAGCATACTCTATCATTTTATTAAAAGCTTTTTTTATGCAAGGTAGTCTTTATCTTTTTCACCTTCAGATTCTTTTTCCATTAAAAATCTTTTGTATGTCTCTATCCTTTTCATTATATATGAGAATAGCTTCAGATTTACCACCATCTCTTCCAGCTCTTCCAGCTTCTTGATAGTAACTTTCTAAATCAGCAGGAATGTTAGCGTGTATTACATATCTTATGTTAGATTTATTTATACCCATACCAAAGGCATTGGTTGCTACCATTATTTCAACATCATCATCTAAGAATAATTTTTGATTTTTTTCTCTTTCTTCCTAGACATTCCACCATGATACTTAGTAACACTTCTATCAAAACTCACAAGATAACTATAGATATCATCTACATTTTTCTGGTAGAACAGTATATTATTCAGATTTACCTTTATGTTTTCTTAAATAATCTATGATAAAAGGTTTAGAATCTATATTTAAATCTTTATCAAGTCCTGTGTTATCAATCACTTTAAAATATATATTATCTCTATTAAAGTTATCAACAAAAAACAAAGGGATTTTCAATTTTTAATTTTTCTATGATATCCACCTTTATTTTTGAGGGGTAGCTGTGGCAGTAAAAGGCCAAAGTCTGAATCTTAACTCCATCAGTGATATATCTAATGAAATCTGCAATTCTTAGATAGCTTTTTCTAAAATTTTCACCCCACTGGGAGACACAATGTGCTTCATCTACGACTACCATTGCAATTTTTTTATAGTTTTTATAAAGTTCAAAAAAAGCTTTATTTTTCTAATCTTTCAGGTGAAATATACAATAATTTCGTCTGTCCTTTTTATCTTAAAAAGAATTTTATTATATTCATCACTTGTTAAAGTTGAATTTAAATAGCTTGCATCTATTCCAATTAATTTTTAGGCTATCAACTTGGTCTTTCATCAAAGATATAAGAGGTGAAATAACTATTGTAAGCCCATTAAACACTAAAGCAGGGACTTGATAGCATATAGATTTTTCCAGCCCCTGTTGTCATTATTCCTAAAACATTTCTCTTTTTGTAGAATAGCATCTATTATTTTTTTCTTGTCCTTCTCTAAAATTATCATAACCATAATATTCTTTTAAAAATTCTGAGTGCTTCTGATTTCAATTTTTAATCCCACCAAAAATACCATTGTATATTTTTTTATAAACCATCAACTAATGCTTCAAATGTTCCACAACATTGTAAAACTAAATCATAACAAAAAGCATAGTGCTCAACTGCTAATTTTTAGCTTCTTCCAATGTTTGAGGAGGTCTTTCAACATAGAATTCTATTTCATCATAAGTGATAGCTGCTGGTACTGCTCCATACTTTTCATACCAATATTTAGCAACAGCTACTTGTTCTGCTGGGAAAGGACATTCATTATAGCCACCCATTCCAAAAATAAGCTAAAACTTCATAAGGCTTTGTTGTAGGAACTTTTACTAAAATAACATTATCCTTAAAATTCCCATCATAATCAAAAAAACAGTTGAAAGTTCTAAATTACTTTTTATCATCGTCATCAAATTCATAATCAATTTCTGAAAAGTATTCATCTATATTTTTCTTTTAAATCATCTGTATTTTGCCCTTGAAAATTTTTCCAAAAATTCAATAGGATTAATACTTTTAGCTTTTTCAAGATTTGATTTGACTAACTCCATCATATTATCAGTATCTTCATCTTCCATATTTATTTCAAATGTTTCAAGTAAGTTGTCATCAAGAACTAAAAATACAGGGAGTATATCCTTTTTCTTTTGCCATCTTTATATGCAGCTAAATATTTCTTTTCAATTTCTTCAAAACTTTCAGCTTTTATTTCTTCAAATTCAAAATTATATAATTCTTTAAAATTTTCTATATTTGACATTTTTCACCTCTTTAAAAATTTTATTTTTTATCCCACCAAAAATACCATTGTATATTTTTTTATAAAGCATCTGCTAATTTTTCAAATGTTCCATAACATTGATCAACTATATCATAACAAAAAGCATAGTGTTCCATTGCTAGTTTTTTTGTTTCTTCCAAAAGTTTGAACAGGTCTTTCTACATAAAAATACTATTGTATCATAAGTTATAACTGCTGGTACTGCTCCATATTTTTCATACCAATATTTAGCAACTGCTACTTGTTCTGCTGGAAAAGGACATTCATTGTAGCCACCCATTCCAAAATAACCTAAAAACTTCATAAGGTTTCTCTGAAGGAACTTTCACTAAAATAACATTATCTTTTTAAATTTCCTTCATTATTAAAAATAGTTAAAAATTTTAAATTATTTTTTTGTTGCTATCATTAATTTCTGATAATTATTTTTGTAACATCTTCATTTACATTACTTTTTATAGAATCAGCATTTTGTTCTATAAATTTATTGAAAAAGCTCAATAGGATTAATATTTTTAGCTTTTTCAAGATTTTTATTAAAAATATCTATCATGTTATCAGTGTTTTTCATCTTTCATACTTATTTCAAAAAGTTTTTTTAATAAATATTCATCAACAGTTAGAAACACTGGTGTATATCCTTTTTCTTTGCCATCTTTATATGTAGCTAAATATTTTTTTCTGAAGCTTCTTCAAAACTATCAACTTTTATTTCTTCAAATTCAAAAATTATATAACTTTTTAAATTCATCTATATTTGACATTTTTCACCTTTTTAAAGAAATTATTATTTAATCATATTGTAGCATTTTTTTCTTTTATTTAAAAAGATTTATTTGTTCTAAATTGTTTTTATTTTTCTCAAAATCAAAAACTATTTTTTTAATAATAATTAAGTCTTTTCCATACTTTTTCTATTAAGTCTTTATTTATATCAGCTATAAAAATCTTCTTTTTGCTCTTTTAGCATATTTAAAAGTGTTTACAGTCCCACCTTTTATTCCACTTTCTGCTATTATTATTCCAGAAGTTAAGGCAGATTGTAACCTGTCTCTTTTAATAAGCGAAAACATAGAAAGTTCTTGTTTAGGTATCAGTTCAGATAATAAGAAACCATTGTTTTTCTAAAAATCATTTTAGCTAAGTTAATATTTTCTCTAGGATAGATCTCTAAATCTAAACCTTGTCCTAAAATTGCTCCTGTTCTATGTAAACAAGTTTCATGTCCCACAGTATCTATTCCTAAAAGCTAGACCACTTATATTATAGATATCATTTTTGCTAGATAAGTTCCAATATCCTTAGCAAAGTTTATTCCTTCTTGACTGGCTTTTTCTTGTTCCGACTATTGCAAAAAGCCTTTTCTAATTCTTTATCTATTGGCAAAGTTCCTTTTACAAAGATTACATAGGGACTTTCTTTTTATACTCATTAGGCTTTTTGGATAATTTTCATATGAATGATAAAAGATATTAATACTTTTTCTCTTCACAGATTTTTTTCTTATTTTTTTCTATTTCAAACTTATAAAAATCATCTTTTTCAAAAGATAACTAAAATTTTTTTCTATATTTTCTTCACTTAAAAAGTTACTTAAAAATTCAATCTTATCTTCTCTATTTAAATTGAAAAAAATTAAGATTTTTCTTTATTTGAAAATTTAAAAATCTTTGTTAATTAAATTTTTGTGTACTTATGTCATATTTTTGAATTTATAATTGAAAATATTAAAAGTTCCTCTTTGCTATACATATTTTTTTCCTTTTTATTAAATGTGTTAGAACACTCGTGGCTCTAGCACTCGTAGGGTGTTAGTCGTGAGTAGTTCACTCTAATTATAACATGAAAATAAATTATTATTTCAGAAATTTATCTCTTAAAAATAAAAAGCTAATCTTGATTCTTATAAAGTTTCAAAAATTAGCTTTAATTTTCACTACTGAATATTCAGATATTTTTTATAGCAGTCTGTAATAAATTAGAAAATTTTATAGAATGCTTTTCAGCTTCATCATTTAACCATTTAGGTATAGTCAATGTTTTCTTCACTGTTTGATTTTTAACCTTATCTATAATGGGTGTTAACCAAATATCAATATAAACTAAAAAAATTCATTGTTTTCTAAATTTGGTTTTTGTTAATGTTGGTTCAGGCACTTCTAAATTATTTTTTTAATAAGCTAAAAAAATAGTTCCTTCTAGTACATCCTTAGCATTAATTATGACTTCTTCTATGCTTTCTCCGTCTGTAAAACAGGCATCAAAATCTTTAAAATTTTGCATAATATATGCCATCTTCCTCATAAATTACACAAGGGTAAATATTTTTTTCTTTCATTATTATCTCCTCCTTTAAAAAGTCTAACAAGGCTAAAATTTTAGCCCTGTTATTCTCTTGATACTAGCTAGTGTCCCATTAGGTATATCTTTTTTTAGTACATTTTACAGGACAGGTCTTACCATCCTTCATATAAATTTCTGTGAGAACCTGTTGTATGATCCAGTTTCCCAACCATTTTCGAGTAAGATTTTAACCAATACCTTGTAAGGTATTATATTTGACATCCGAACCTCCTTAATTTCTTAGAATAAGTACTATATCTTTCTGTCAACCTCCTTACAAGGAGTATTATACGTATTTTTAATACGTATGTCAATAATTTTTTTATTTTATAATATAAAAAGCTAATCTTGATTCTTAAAAGTTTCAAAATTAGCTTTTTTTCAATTTTTAGTAATTTAGCATTGTATCAATAAATTCTTTCTAATATATACAATCTTTCCATATCATGAGTTACTTTTTGATATTCATAAACTTTTTACTTCATAGACTTTAGATAAACTCTTAGGCTCTTCTTTTCCTAAAAAATATGATTTCTCTTTCATCAGGCATATTTTTATTTAAAGTTTTTTATTTGTTTTCCTAATTTCCAAACATCTTCAATATCATAAGCTTCTGCATATATAGGATCAGAACTTTTTAAAAATTTCCTCATCTATAGGCATTCTAAATTTTAATAGGTTATTCTGCATAAACTTACTTTCAAGTATCCAAGAAGAACTGAAATTTACAACAACATAGTTAAACCTGAAAAAAATTATGACTCTTTTTTTGCATAACTTATTTCTGTATAACCAACTGCAAATAGAAATAAGAATAAAAGATGTAAAGGCGGCATAAAGAAAAATAATCCAAAAAGAAATTTCTTTCTTTATATAACCAAAAATAAGTTAAGAAAATTAAACTTACAAAAAAATTACAAAAAGTAAAAAATAGTTGTTGTATTATAAGTAGAGTTTTTCTCTTTTTAGTTCAGCATAAGTTTTTCTAAAATAATATATACATAATTGACCAATAGTTATAGATGATGTTAAATACATAGGTAGACCATATCTTTTCTTTTTCATCTGTATGATAGATATAAAAATTAAAGATAATATAGTCCAAAAGCCAAAAAAACTTTTTTTCTTCTTTTTCTCAGGTACTTTAAAAAAATAACAAAGATAGAGAAGAATAACCAAGAACCCATATAGACAAAAATAGTCTGTATAGAAGATAAAAGCTACGGTGATGTTTTTGTAGCCCAAGCACTAACTTCATCTTTAACAATAGTTAAGAAATAATCTCCATGATTAAAAATACATAGAAAAAAAGCCCAAACCAATGAAAGAGCTATACTGATAATTAAGGTTAAAAATACAAAAAAGTTCTCTTTTTAAATATTTCTCTTGGAAAGATAATATAATGAGCAAGTAAAAAGGAATAAATACAGAATAGAAACCTATAGATTCCTTTACTTAGAAAAAGAAAGAAAAAAACAAGAATAGCCATTCTATATAAATTTTTTCTTTTGACCGTCCCTTGCATAGAGGTAAAAAGCCAGAGAAGCACAGAAAGCAAAGGTATAAGTATAGATATCCCAAGTATTTTCTGCTCCTAACTTTATAAACATAAAGGTAGTCAATAAGACAAAAAGAACATAAAAAAGGCAAATAATCTATCTTTTTATTCTAATCATACTTCTATAAAAAAATAAAATTGTAAAAATACAACAAAGCATATTTGGTATTCTTAAAATAGCCTCTGAATGAGAACGAGTTATCATCATTACAATGGCTGTTAGCCATGTTGGTAATGGAGGGTTTTCAAAGTAAAAATGTCCATTTACTGTTGGAGACCACCAACTAGAATTTTCTAGCATCTCACGTGCTGCGATAAAATTTCTTGCTTCTGCACTATCTATTTCTCTTATTGCAATAATTGATAAATAAGCAAAAAGTGAAAAGAACTACTAAGACAAATATATCTTTTCTTCTTGTTGAAAACATTTCAAAAATCTCCTTTTAAATATTTCAACTATATTATACAATTTTTCTATTATATAAAAGTTAATTTTTTCTATTATATAAAATATTTGCTATAAATAAGAAATCCTATCGGAAGGAAAAAAATATAAAAATATATACACATTTTTGAATATTTTTTTCTACTGAAACTAAAAATTCATATTTTTTTATTAATTTATCTCTTACTATAAGAGATAAAAATATCATTCCTATATAAAGAGGTAGTAAATAAATCTGAAGTTTTCCACTTATAATAGATAATAGTATAAAAGGTGGAATAGACCAGAAAAAGCCCATTTCTCAAATAAAGTCCATGTCTTTTTTTCTCTAAATTTATTAAGTATTTAAAAAAATCCATAAACATAAAAAATCCATAAGGAAAAAAGTTAAAAGGAAGATATATAAAATAATAATAAAAGGGTCTAGCATGAGAATAGGACTTATATGCCCTTCCTATTGTTTGTTTACCTAAAAGTAGTTTTTATGTACTCAGTCCCATTAGGCTGAAAATATAGAATAACAAAGCCATATAGAAAAAAGAATACTAAAAATAATATTCCTTTTTTTCCAATGTAAATTATTAAAAATTTTAAATCACTCTCTAAGTATAAAAATATATAAATAATCAAAATTGGTAGAATTCCACCCTAATGCTCCTTTTGTAAAAAATTCCTAGAAAAAAATACTTAAATATAGAAAAATAATTTTATATTATTTATTTTATTTTCGATTAAAATAAAAATAAATAAATAATGAAAAGACTAAGAGTTACCAAAAATGTCATAAGCATATCCATTCTTAAAAATAGAAATTCCATTAAATATGGAATAGTAAAAGAATATGATAAAATTTATCTTTCCATTCTTTTTAGATAATTTAGTTGCTAACAAGCTAAAGCTCAAAAATGCTCAAAAAGGTAGATAACTCAAAAAAATAAGGGATAGGGAAATAATAAATTCTTACCAAAAATTTTATAAATTACTGTTAAGAGCCAAAAATATAATGGGGGTTTATCTGGATAGAGTTCCCTTGATAATACAATACCCAATAACTTTTTATCAACAATTTCTTGAACAATATTCAAATATTTCATCTCATTTCTTAAATCTGGAACACGAAGAAAAGGGAAGAATTAAAAAAATAAAACTAAGATAGCTATCAAAATTCTATTCTTTTTAAGCACTTGTAACATATTTTTCACCAGTTGGGTAATATTTAAAAACATTCTCTAATTTTTTTCATTTTTTTATATTTATATTTCTTAAATCAAAATAATAGTTATCTTTCATTCTTTTTCTTAATCTTTTTAAATCCATACCTCTAAATTGGTTCCATTCTGTCATTAAAACTATTGCATCAGCACCATTGGCTATTGAATATTCATCTGCACAATAGATAATATTATCTTCATAGTCTTGTAAACGCCAAATAGCTTCTTTAATGCCCTCAGGACAATATGCTTGAATTTTAGCTCCTTCTTTAATTAAACCTTCTATTATATCTATACTCGGAGCATCTCTCATATCGTCAGTATCAGGTTTAAAAGACAAACCTAAAAACACCTATTACTTTTTCCTGATAAATTACCTATTGTATTTTTAATTTTTTTCTACCATTTTTCTTTTGTTTTTCATTGGCAGCAATAGCAGCAGATATAACATACATATCTTCTCCATATTCTTTTCCTATTTCAACAATAGCTTTTGTGTCTTTTTGGAAAACAAGAACCACCATAGCCAGCTCCACAATGTAAAAATTTAGGAGATATTCTTCCATCCATTCCCATACCTCTTGCAATTTCTTGTGTATTAGCTCCCAACTTTTTCAGCAAGTAATGCTATTTCATTAATAAAAGAAATTTTAACTGCTAAAAAGCATTTGAAGCATATTTTTATCATTTCAGCAGTTTCTAAGTTTGTAAATAAAAATGGAGTAGCATTTATATAAAAACATTATAAACTTTTGACATAATTTCTTTTTGCTTTTTTTCTGATTCAGTACCAATTACAATACAGTTGGGTCTTAAAACAGTCATTAACTGCTTTTCCTTCTCTTAAAAAAATTCTGGATTAGAAACAACATCAAAATCTATATTTTCATTTCTACTTTTTATTTTCTCTTTGATAATATTTATAACTTTTTCTTCCAGTTCCAACAGGAACAGTTGATTTATCTACAATAACTTTGTATGAATTTATATATTCTCCCAATTTCTTCTGCAACATTTAAAACAGCTGATAAATCAGCACTACCATCTTCCAAAGCAGGGAGTTCCAACTGCAATAAAAATTACTTCTGATTTTTTTAATAGCTTTTTCAATGTCAGTTGTAAAAGAAATCCTTTTAGCTTTTTGATTTTTTTATGTAAAAAGTTCAGCTAGCCCTGGTTCATATATAGGCAATTCTCCTTTATTTAAAAATTTCAATTTTTTTCTTGAGATTTATCAACACAGATAACTTCTGGAACCAAATTCTGACATTATTATTCCTTGAACTAGACCAACATAACCTGTACCTATAACTGTTATTTTCATTTTTTTAAACTCCTCTTTGTCTATACCAATTAACAAAAATTTTTCTATTCCATCTTCAAATTTTGTACTAACTTTATAATTTAAAAATTTTTCTTTGCCTTATCTATACAAGCAAAAAGTTTTATCAACATCTCCTGCCTGTTTATCAATAAATTTTTAATTTTTGCTTTTTATTTAATTTATTTTTCAATTATTTTTATCATATCTATTAATTTAATTTTTCTTGAACTTCCTAAATTTATAATTTCATAGATATTTTTGATGATTATTTAAATATTCAAAAGATTTTAAAATTCCATCTACGATGTCTTTTATATAAGTATAATCCCTTGAAGTATTTCCATCACCATAAATAGTAACTTCTTCATTATTCTCTATTTTCTCAATAAATTTATGTATTGCTAAATCAGGTCTTTGTCTTTCACCATAGACAGTAAAAAAATCTCAATTGTATCATATCTATATTGTAAAGATGAGAATATACATTCCCAAATTCCTCACCAGCTTTTTAGTAGCTGCATAAGGAGAAATTGGAAAAATCTACCCTTTATATCTTCTGTAAATATATCAGCCTTTGAGTTTCCATATACAGAAGATGATGAAGCTTGAATCAATTTATTTATTTTCAATTCCTTACAAATTTCCAAAAATATTTAAAAAAACCTTTTACATTAACTCTTTCATAATCAAAAAGGTCTTAATATAGAAGGGTCTAACTCCTGCTAGAGCTGCTAAATTTATTACAAAAATTTATATTTTCTTTTATAAAAAAATTTCTTTTAAATTTTCTAAATTACAAATATCTTCAACATATAATTTATAATTATCACTTTCAGTACATTTAACTAAAAAAATTTAATTTTTATCATCTTTCAAATCTAAAATTTTCTCTTTTAATTCTTTTTATTTATTGACTCTAAAACATTTAAAACTTTTTATATCCATTGAGTAAAAAGAATCAAAATTATCTACTACTATAACTTTTGTGTTTTTCTTTTTAAAAACTTCTCAACTAGATGTGAACCTATAAAACCTGCACCACCTGTTATTAATACATTCATTGTTACTTCCTTTTCTAAATAATACAAATTAGTAAATTTATGATTTATTTTTGATACTTATAAATCTTTATAATTCTATAATCATTCATCAATATCTGAGGTTCTTTATCCCCCAAATAAAATATATTTTTTTCAATAGGAATATTAACTAATTCTTTTATATTTTTTTCCAAGTCTCCATACTTCCTCAATATCAAAGCTATTTGAATATATTGGATAATTACTTACAACAACTTCTTGACTGATAGGAACTCTAAATTTTCAACATTTTATCTTTCATAAAATTATTTTCAAGTATCCAAGAAGAAGAAAAATTTAAAACTAACATAGTCAAACCAGAAAAAGAATAATCCTTTTTAGCATAATTATTTTTGTGTATTTAATATTAATTAAAATTAAAAAAATACTATATGAATAAAAAAATATAAAAGAAAAAAAGTATAAAAGATATTTCCTTTTTAATATATCCAAAATATGTTAAAAATCCTAAACTTAAAAATAACAAACATAATAAAGTATTGTTGAAATCTTAATAAAAATTTTTCAATTTTACTAAGATATTCATAAGGGGTTCTAAAGTAATAAACACATAATTGAGCTATATTTAAAGATGATATTAAATAAATCGGAAGACCATATCTTTTTTTCTTCATTTGAATTATTGATATAAAAGATTAAAGAAATTATATTCCAAATATAAAAGATTTTTATCTTCTTTTATTTTTAGGAACTTTTAAAAAAGGCAAAAACTGAAAAAAATATCCAAGTTCCCATATATACAAAAGTAATCTAAATAAAAGAAAATACTATGACTATGTTTTTGTTGACCAAGTTGAACTTTCTTTTTCATAACTTTTTAAAAAATAATCATTGTGATTAAGATACATTGATATAGCCCATATTGAAGAAATAGCAAAAAGCAACAATTACAGCTAAGAAAAATAAATTTTATTTTTCTTTTCCATTTTCTTTGGGATTGTTAAATATATAGCTATTATAAAAGGTATAAATATTTGCATAAAATCCAACAGATTCTTTACTTAAAAAAAGATAAAAATAAGAAAAAAATTATTATTAAAAATAAATCTTTTTAGGTTTTCTTGCATATATATGTATAAAGATAGAGAAGCACAGAAAGCAAAAAGCATAAGTATATATATCCCAAGTATTTTCTGCACCTATCTTTATAAACATAAATGTAGTTAATAAAACAAATGAGGATAAAAAGCAAAAAGTCTATCTTTTTATTCTAAACATAGTTTTATAAAAAAATAATATTGTAAAAACTGAAACTAACATATTAGGTATTCTTAAAATAAATTCTAATTTACTATTAGTTATCATCATAGTAAATGCAGTTAACCAAGTTGGAAAAAGGTGGTTTTTCAAAACGAAATTGACCATTTAAAGTTGTTGTCCACCAATCAGAATTTTGTAACATTTCACGAGCTGTTATAAAAATTTCTTGCTTCCATAATATCTACTTCATTTATCCATATAATAGATAAAAAAGCAAATATAGAAAGAATTAGTAAAAATGAATATATCTTTTTATTGCTAGAAAGCATTATAATTCTCCTTTTTTTGATGTTTTTATCAACCATATGTTTCTAAAAATAAATTAATAGATTAGGAGCTTGTCCCAAAAATAAATACAGGATCTTTTCTATAAATCGCATATATAAGTAAAAGGAAACTTCCTAAAACACTGAATACCCAAAAAGGCTAGGGGGACTACACTCTTTTTATGCTTTTCAGAAGCTACCCATTGAACTATAAAACGCATTGAGAAAAAGAATTGTCCTATAAAGCCTAAAACCATAAAAAATTTAAGTTATTTAAAAATTCAAAATTATTACCTACTTTCTTTTAACACATAATTAATTTTTCTTTTACTCATCCATCTAACTGCAAAAAGCATCTTTTAATCCTTTCCATAGTCTATTCCAAACACCATATTTAGATTTTTCCATCATCCTATCGAAATGATGTACTGGAACTTCAACAACAGAAAAACCATTTATTTTTGCAAGTGTTGGAAGAAATCTATGCATACCTTCATATAGATAAAAAGATTTCACGACTTCTTTTTAAAACAATTTAAGAGGACAACCAGTGTCCTTTATATTATCCTTAGTTATAAAATTTCTAACTCCATTTCCAATCAAAGATGATATTTTTTTCTTTTAAAAACCGTCTTCTCTTGTTGTTCTTTTTGCCATTTACCATATCATATTTATCTAAATAGGGTAACATTAAATATATATCTTCTGGATCAGTCTGTAAATCTGAGTCCATAGTTACAACTATGTCTCCTGTACAATATTTAAAACCTGCTGATAGAGCAGCTGTCTGTCCATTATTTTTTTGTAAAGTGATAATCTTTAATATGTGGGTCAGTAGAAGCAATTTTTCAATTAGCTCACTACTACCATCTGTACTTCCATCATCAACTAAAAATAATTTCATAAGAAGTAAATCTATCTTTTAAAAGTAGTTTTAATTTTTCAACCAAAAAGCTGGATATTTTTCTTTTTCATTATAAATTGGTGCAATAACTGATATTCTTTTCATAATTTTTCATCTTCCTTATTTTCTATATATAAATTAAATTTTTAATATTTTTTTAGGGGGTGGAAAAAGCCAGTCAAGGGGATTAACTAACTTTTCCTTTATATAAATTAAATTTTTATATCATTTTTTTATGGGAGAAAATGGAAAAATTAATTAAAAGGGGATTAAATTAACTTTTCCTTTTTCACAGGCTCATTATAGAAAACAAAAATTAAGATTTAATAAAAATTAAATTAAGATTTGGTAAAATTATAGAATTTTTTAATTATGTTATTATCTTTATTAAGGTGATAAAAATGATAAAAATTTTATTAGTAGAAGATGATAAAAAAACATTCAAAGACTTTTTAACATTGGAATTAAGACATAAGGAATATCTTGTGGATTCTGCTTATGATGGTGAACAAGGTATGGAATTATTTGAAAGAAAACTATTATGATGTTGTTTTACTTGATTTAATGTTACCAAAAATCTGGTAAGGAATTATGTCAAGAATTTAGAAAAATTAAATAATACTCCCATCATAGTAATAACAGCAAAAGATTCAATTTTAGATAAAGTTGAACTTTTTAGATTTAGGTGCAAATGATTATATTTGTAAACCTTTTGCAATGGAAGAATTATTAGCAAGAATAAGGGTTGCAACAAGAAATAAAGAAAAATTTTATTGACAAACAATTCTATTTAGAAAAAGATATTAAATTAGATTTATCTGCTAAAAAGAGTTTATTTAGGAGAAGAAGAAATTAATCTTACAAAGACAGAATTTTTAATCTTAGAATATTTTATGAAAAATAAGGGTTTATCTTGCTCAAGAGAAAAAAATTATAATAGATGTTTGGGGATACGATTTTTGATGGGGAAGAAAAAAATTGTAGATGTGTATATTAATTCATTAAGAAAAAATTGACTTAGATAATAGATATATTCATACTATTCGTGGTTTTGGATATATGTTTCAATATAAAGAGGATTAAATATGAAAAATATCTAATGAACTATTAAAAACTTATTATTGGATTATGCTTTTTATTTACTGCATTTTCCATCTCAGCTCTTTGTTAGTTTTTTTCTATTTTTCTTTGGAGAAAAATGAAAAAGATATACAAACAGTCGAAAAAAATTTATAGATTATGAATTAAGTGAATTTGAATATAAAGAAGAATTAAAAATTTATCAGATGAAGAACTATTTAAAACTGCTTTGGAAGAAGCACCTAAAATACAAGATGTATATATAGAGTTTTTTATCGTGGAAAGAAATACACAAGACCTCCCTATTTACCAGATAGAGAACATAATTTTTAGACTATTATTCAATTACAAAAACATACCAACCTAAAGGCTATGAATCAATAGAAGTAAAAATAACTAAAAGATTTGCTAAAAATAGACTTTTTAATACTTTTATACTTTTGGAAGTTTTATATTTTTTTCTATTAGTCTGCTTTATTTATAATTTCAAGAATTCAAAAAAAGATTTTCTAAGAAATTTGAAAATTCTCTTGATAAGTTGAAAATGTTTACACAAGATTACAATTTAGATTCTGAAATAAGAATACATAATGAAGAAAAACTTTATAGAATTCAGTATTTTTGCAAAAAGCTTTTTAAAAAATATGTTAATAAGACTTAAAGAGCAATCTCAAATGCAAATTGATTTTGTGAATAATGCTTCCCATGAATTGAAAAACACCAATTTTTTTGTTTTAAAAGGTTATGTGGATATGCTTAATGATTGGGGAAAAAAATGATAAGGAAGTTCTTGATGAAAGTTTGGTTATTTTAAAAAGAAATACAAAATATGCAAGACTTAACAGAGAAACTTTTATTTTTAGCTAAAAGTAAAAATTTAGTTGCAGAAAAAAATAATATAAAGCTTAGATAATGCTTTTAAAAGAGTTATTGATAATTTAAGTTTTGCTTATCCTAAACAAAAATAAATTATATTTCATCCGAAAATTTTTATAGACTCTGATATAGCACTTTTAAAATTATTATTTAAAAACTTGATAGAGAATGCAATAAAATATGGAAAAGATAATCCAATAAATATTGAATTAAAAAAAGAAAAAGAAAAGTCAAAGTAATAATAGAAGATTTTTGGAGTAGGGATATCTGAAAAAGCTTTTGCCTCATATTTTTGAAAGATTTTATAGAGAAGATGAGGCAAGAAATAGAGAAATTAAAAGTTATGGTTTAGGTTTGTCTATTGTAAAAGAAATTATAGCATTACTTAATATTGATATTCAAATTGAAAGTCAAATTAATAAAGGAACAAAAATAACACTACAACTATAAAAATGAATGTAAAAATAAGTGAGTTACATTCCAAATTTTATCCGTTAAGAAATTTGGTTAGTAACGAACTATTTTTATTTTATTTCTCCATAATTTTTTTGTTACCATTTCTTTTTAATTCAGGTACAACTTCTTTTTCAAACCAAGGGTTTTTCTTTAACCATCTAATATTTAAAGGTGAAGGGTGAACTATAGGAAAAAATTTTAGGGAGATATTCTTTATAAGAATGAACAGTCTCTGTTAAATTTTCTTTTAGTTCGCCCTTTTAAAATAAAAATTCTTGTGCATATTTCCCAATTAATATAAATAATTCAACATCAGGAAGTAATTCTAAAAATCTTATTATGCCACTTTTCTCCAAAAATCTTTTCTTGGTGGAAGATCTCCACTCTTTCCTTTTCCAGGGTAATAAAAATCCATAGGAATAATAGCAAGCAAATTAGAACTATAGAAAGTTTTTCATCTATGCCAGTCCAAAGTCTTAATTTATCTCCACTTTTATCTTTCCAATACATTTTATTTTCTTGAGCTTTTTAAACCAGGAGCTTGTCCTACAATTACTATCCTTGCTTCCTTAGGAGCAGAAAAAAAGAGGATCAATACCTTGTTCAGTATATTTTTATTTTTCCTCATCGTTTTTTTATATCTTCAATTAATTTTTCTAATTTTTTTCATCCCTAGTCATATTATCACCTATTTATATAAGATATCTATTTATGATTTGTTTTTATTATATCACTTTTTAAAGGTGAAAAGTAAAAAAGACATTATAATTTTTATTTTTGAATTATAAATGTAAAAATCGTTCTTTTTTAAAACAAATGAAATTAAAAATTATAAAAATCTTCATAAAATTTGTTGACATATATATAAGTGTGTGTTAATATGAGTTGATATGTGGAAATCAAATATTTTGAATAATTGATTTCAGAAAAAACTAAATATTAGAGGAAAAACAGGAGGAAGTCATGAAAAAGATCTTATCTTTAATTTTTTTATCACTTTTTCACTTTACTTTTAGTTGCTTGTGGTGGAAAAAGAAGAAGCTACTAAAGAAGGAGGAGAAGCTAAAAAAAGAAGCAAGAGTTATTAAAGTTACTACAAAATTCGTTGATGATGAACAAACTGCTAAATCATTAGTTAAAAGTTGTTGAAGCTATCAATGCAAGAAGTAATGGAAGCTTAGAATTACAATTATTCACAAGTGGAACTTTACCTATAGGTAAAGATGGTATGGAACAAGTTGCAAATGGTTCAGATTGGATATTAGTTGATGGAGTTAACTTTAGAGACTATATTCCAGATTATAATGCTGTAATCTGTATCCTATGTTATATCAAAGTTTTGATGAATATTTAAGAATGGTAAAAACTCCATTAGTTCAAGACTTAAATGCTCAAGCACTTGAAAAAGGAATTAAAGTTCTATCTTTAGATTGGGTATTTGGATTCAGAAATATTGAAGCTAAAAACCTATAAAAACTCCAGAAGATATGAAAGGATTAAAATTAAGAGTTCCTACTAGCCAATTATATACTTATACTATAGAAGCTATGGAGGAAACCCAGTAGCAATGCCTTATCCAGATACTTATGCTGCTTTTACAACAAGGTGTTATAGATGGACTTGAAGGATCTATCTTAAGTTACTACGGAACAAAACAATATGAAAACGTTAAAGAATACTCTTTAACTCGTCACTTATTAGAGTATCTGCAGTATGTATTTCAAAAGAAATGTTGGGATAGTTTAACTGATGAAGAAAGAACTATAATCCAAGAAGAATTTGATAAAAGGTGCTCAAGATAACCTAACTGAAACTCAAAGATTAGAAGAAGAACAAGCTCAAGCATTAAAAAGACAATGGAGTTACTTTTCCATGAAGTTGATGCTGAAGCATTCAATAAAGCTGTTGCACCAGTTTACGATAAATTCCCTAAATGGACTCCTGGAATTTACAATAAGATTATGGAAAAATCTTACTCAAATCAGAGAAGACATTAAGAATGGAAAATAGTTATTTATTAAATTTTTTTATTTATAGGAATGTAATAGAGGCTGCTGCATTTAATTTTGCAACAGCCTGTTTTACACCTAAAAGAGAGGCTTAGAATGAAAGATTTTTTTAAAAAATTTGAATTATATGTAGGAAGTGTATTCATTTCTGTAACAACTGTTGTTGTTATCATGAACGTTTTTCACTAGATACTTTTTAAAAGTTTACTTACTTCTGGACAGAAGAAATTGCAGTTAGTTGCTTTGTTTGGACTATATTTTTAGGAACTGCTGCTGCATATAGAGAAAAAAGGACTAATAGGAGTTGAAGCTATTGTTGTTCTTTTACCTGAAAAAAATTAGAAATGTTGTAGAATTTTTAACTTATATTTTACTTACTGTTTTAAGTGGACTTATGTGTTTATTTAGTTTAACTTACGTAATGTCTTCATCAAAAATAACTGCAGCTTTTAGAACTTTCTTATGGTTATATTAATATTTCTATTGTAATAAGTTTCGCATTGATGACTTTATATTCAATAATTTTTACAATAGAAAGTTTTAAAAAGCATTTTTAAGTAAAAGGTAACTAGTAAGGGAGGAAAAAATGGAAGCTTTATATCCAGTTATTGTATTATTCGTATTATTCTTTTTGAATATCCCAATAGCTTTTGCTCTGATGGGATCGGCATTATTTTATTTTATATTCTTAAACACAACTATGTCTATGGACATGGTTATACAACAATTTGTTACATCTGTTGAATCATTTCCATATTTGGCAGTACCATTCTTCATAATGGTTGGATCTGTAATGAACTATTCAGGTATAAGTGAAGAACTTATGAACATGGCTGAAGTTTTAGCTGGACATATGAAAGGTGGACTTGCTCAAGTAAACTGTCTATTAAGTGCTATGATGGGAGGAATCTCTGGTTCTGCAAATGCAGATGCTGCTATGGAATCTAAAATTCTAGTTCCTGAAATGATTAAGAAAGGTTTCTCAAAAGAATTCTCAGCAGCTGTTACAGCAGCTTCATCTGCTGTTAGCCCTGTTATTCCACCAGGAACTAACTTAATTCTTTATGCATTAATTGCCAATGTTCCTGTTGGTGACATGTTCTTAGCAGGATATACTCCAGGAATCTTAATGACTCTATCTATGATGATAACAGTGTATATAATCTCTAAAAAGAGGATATAATCCATCAAGAGAAAAGAATGGCAAGACCTAGTGAAATTTTTAAGACAAGCTATAAAAATCAATTTGGGCTTTGGCTATACCTTTTCGGGATTATTATGGGAATGAGAATAGGTATCTTCACTCCAACAGAAGCTGGAGGAGTTGCAGTATTTTTCTGCTTCTTAGTTGGTTTCTTTGTATATAAGAAATTAAAAACTTCATCATATTCCTGTAATACTTATGGAAACAGTAAAAAGTACAGGAGCAGTTATGATAATAATTGCCTCTGCTAAAGTTTTTGGATACTATATGACTTTAGAAAGAATTCTACAATTTATAACAAATTCTTTAATGGACTTTACTGATAATAAATTTGTGTTATTAATGGTAATAAACTTACTTCTTCTATTTGTTGGAATGTTTATAGAAGGAGGAGCTGCACTAGTTATACTTGCTCCACTTTTTAGTTCCTGCAGTTAAAAGCTTTAGGTGTAAATCCATTACACTTTGGAGTAATATTTATAGTTAACATAATGATAGGAGGATTAACTCCACCATTTGGTTCTATGATGTTTACTGTATGTTCTATTGTAGGAGTACGGCTAGAGGGATTTATAAAAGAAGTATGGCCATTTATAGTTGCACTTTTAGTTGTTCTATTTGTAGTAACATACTCAGAATCTATAGCATTATTTATACCAAATCTATTTTTAAAAATAAAAATAAGAAGGGAGCTATTGCAAACTAAAAACTTAGTCTAAAAAGTTAAAAATAAGTGAGTTACGAATGTAGATTTTTAGATGAAAAATCAAATAGAATGAGCCGAGTAAATCTCGACGTGTTTGAAGCTGACTTGTCAGCAAGTTGGTCGAATTTACAGCGAATTCTTGATTTTTCATCGTTAAGAAATCTACTCAGTAACGAACTATTTTTACTTTTTGTTAATTGCAATAGTCTTTTTATATAATGGAGGATATATGAAAGATTTAAAAAGATATAAAATGTTATTTGCTAGATATGGATGGAACTATTTATTTAGGAAAATGAATTAATAGATGGAGTAAAAGAATTTTTAGAAAAATTAAAAGAAAAAAATATAAGATATATTTTTTTAACAAATAATTCATCAAAAAATAAAGATAAGTATGTTGAAAAATTAAATAATTTAGGAATAGAAGCTCATAGAGAAGATGTTTTTAGCTCAGGTGAAGCAACTACTATATATTTATCTAAAAAGAAAAAAAGGAGCAAAAGTATTTTCTATTGGGAACTAAAGACTTAGAAGATGAGTTTGAAAAAGGCTGGTTTTTGAATTAGTAAAAGAAAGAAATAAAGATGTAGACTTTTGTTGTTTTAGGTTTTGATACTACTCTAACTTATGAAAAATTATGGATAGCTTGTGAATATATAGCAAATGGAGTTGAATATATAGCAACTCACCCTGATTTTAATTGTCCCTTTAGAAAACGGAAAATTTATGCCTGATGCTGGAGCAATGATGGCGTTTATTAAAAGCATCAACTGGTAAAAGAACCAATAGTTATAGGAAAACCTAATAGACATATAATAGATGCAATTATAGAAAAAAATATGATTTAAAAGAAATCTGAACTTGCAATGGTTGGAGATAGATTATATACAGATATTAGGACAGGAATAGATAATGGATTGACTTCTATCTTAGTTATGAGTGGTGAAACAGATAAAAAAATGTTAGAAGAAACAATTTTCGTACCTGATTTTGTTTTTGAATCTGTTAAAGAAATAAAAGAAAACTATAGAATAAATTTGAAAAATATACTATAATGTATAGACATATCAAATTTTTAAAATAGTTAGGAGGAAAAATTATGGAATTATTAAAACTTATGAGTGATAGATACACTTGTAGAAGATATTCAGAAGAAAATATTAAAGAGGAAGATTTAAATAAAAATTTTTAGAGGCTGGAAGAGTTGCTCCAACTTCTCATAATAATCAACCACAAAAGAATATATGTTGTAAAAAGTGAAGAAGCAAAAAGAAAAATTAATGAAAGATTTTGCATATAATTATAAAGCTCCTTGCTATTTAGTTTGTGGTTATAATGTAGACGAAGTATGGAGAAATGACTTAGATGGAGATAGAGAAAGTGGAGATATAGATGTCTCAATTGTTATTACACATATGATGTTAATGGCAGAAGAACTTGGTTTAGGTGCTTGTTGGATAGGGCGTATAACACCTGAACTTGTAAAAAGAATTTAGATATTCCTGAAAATGTTAAAGTTGTTGCAGTTCTTAGTTTTAGGGATATCATAGAGAAGATGATAGACCATCTAAATTACATACTATTCGTAGAAGTAATGAAGAATTAGTTAAATTTTTATAATTAAAAAGAAATTAGGTAGAGATGATAAAATTATTTTTATTGTCTCTATTTTTATATAAAAATAGTGTTGATAGAGTTTATTCCAATCAACACTAATTAGTATATAAATAATGTGTGGTGCACTCAACAGGGAGAATATAATATATACTCTTAACTACAGATTATACTTTAAATATAAATATAATTTCTGTTGTTTGTCTGTTGTTATAAATTATTTGAGTTTATCCAGAACTTCTAACTTTCTTTTTCTTTTCATGACATGAGTGTAAATATCCATTGTAGTAGATATATCTCCATGTCCCATTAACACCTGAACAGTTTTTAATAGGAACATCTAGCTCAAAATAGTCTAGTTGCATAACTGTGCCTAATGCTGTGGAAACTTCTATGGGGAATATTTAATTTTTACAAAGATAAGTGATTCGTCTTTGTGGTCTTTTTTTATTTCTATAGGTTTTCCAACATCAGAAAAATATTAAATCATTATGACGAGGTAGATCCTTTAACATTTTTAAAAACTTTATCTGGTAATGGAATTTCTCTTTCGCTATTTTTAGTTTTTAAATCTTTGAAAATATATTTTAATTTTTACTCCACTATCTTTTATCCTCATTTGGAACTCTTCTATACTGTCTTTTAACTGTCAACATATTCTCATTAATATCATTCCATTGTAGACCTAATACTTCTCAAGTCTCAAAACCCGTAAAAATGTAAAATATATAATGCAGTCTACTATATTTTCTTTTTATCTAAAGTTTTTAAAAATTAAATCTTGTTCTTCTTTAGAAAAAACATTAATCTTTTTCTATTTTTGTAATGTTACAGCTAAACAATCTTTCATCATTATCCCTTCAATAATTGCAAAATTTTATGCATGAGTGGATATGTACATAAGTTCTTCTTATAGTAGTAGGGGAGAACTTTTCTTGTAGCTCATTGAAATATTGTTGTAAGTCCTTTAATGTTATTTGATTAGCCCTTTTTTTGTGCAATAGAATAATCTTTTAATCTTAAATTATATGTAGTTTCATAAACTGTAAAATGTATTAGAAGATACTTCTATTTTTGAAATTGTTGATCCAGTGTTCAAATAACTTTCCAAACTTTATGTCAGAATTAGATAAAGAATTAGTTTTAGCTTGGTATTTAGCTGTATTCATTTTATCTAATACAACTGATTTTTATAGCTACCAAAACTTTTTCTAATCTGTTTACCCTCACTATCCCATCCAACAGTAACATTAGCTTTATAGTAAGTTTACCATTTCTAGTAACAACAGAAATAGTTCCTTCTCCATTTGCTTTTCTACCTGCCATACAAAATCACACTCCTTTCAATTTGACGTACTTAAATAGAGTGTGTTATAATCTAATTACGAATCAAAAGAGGACACCTCTTTTAACCCCTTTAGAGTTACGAACTCGAGAGGGGTATTTTTTTATTAATTTATTTTAAAAAGATTAATCATGGAATCTATTCTGTCCTCAATATCCAAAGGAAATTCACAATCTTAAATAAGTATCTCCATATTTAATCTGCTTTATATTGGTAATAGCAATTTTTAATTCTTGTAAAAATAAATTTCTTAAAAATTTGTTATCTAATAACACTATGATAGAAAATATCATTGCAAATAAATCTGTTCGACCAATCCCATTTTTATGTCTTTAAAGCTCAAAAATAAGCTGGAAGAATTCCTTGTATTTCATAGTGGACAATTTCATCTTTTTGGGTCTACTCTATAATTAAAAAACTTTTTGCATTATGAGCAATTTTATTTCGATTTACTCAACTATAGTTAACATTTTTTTGAAATTTTTAGATTTCAAATCTGGTACTTACATTAAGATTAGCAAATAAGCTATAATCATCTAAAATTTCTTTTTCCATAGATGGTGGCAAAAAATGTAACAAATCAATAACATTATTGAAATATACATTTTAAATAAAATCCACGGCGGAATATGATTATGGTTATCTATATAATGTCTTGTTGGTTGGTCTTTTGTATTAAAAGACTCTTTAATTTTATCAACAGTACTTTTAAATTTAACACGTCTCTTTTTTAGGGATAGCATAATATTTAGCTTTTAAATATTCTAAATGGTCTTCTGTATTATTTTTACTAACTGAATATGCTAACTTCACTTTTGAAAAATTCTTCAACATGAGTACTATATTTAAATAGAACTGTAAGAAAATATTTTTTTCATGAATAGACAGTTCAATTATATCTAAAAATGTAGTTCCATTTTTAAAAACATTATTTTCTCATAAATATTTCTTTGTATCCATTAATAATATTATAATAAGAAAAAGTTTTCAAGTATCTCTATTTCAAAATCCTTATCAATAGATATTATTTTTATAATCTGAAAACCAGTTTCTGATGTTGTTCATCATATGTTTTAAAAGGTTTATCATAAGGCATAAAAGTCCTCCTAAAAAGAAAAATCCAGCACATCTCAAATGTACTGGACGATAGCCTGAACACTATATTTAGTGTCTACCCTTGGTAGCGGCAAAGTAATCTTAGTACATTTATGGTATCATATTTTTAAATACGCAATACTTTATTTTTAAAAATTTTTAACAAGATCTCCTAACTTAATTGGACTGGTATCCTTATAAAAAGTATTTGAAATTTCTTCTTTGTTCATATTTAACTTTTGAACTTCTTCAATTTCTCTAGTGAGATAATTGCTAAGATTAAAACTTTTTACTATTTTTCTACTTATTTTTGGCAGACTGAAAAATTTTGGAAATACTGATACAATTTCTATATCAGCTTTTATTGAATCTAAAGTTCCATAGTTTGTCCCTTGAAAAAAACAACTTCTTCACCAGGAGTAAAAATTCTTAAAATCTTCTCCTTCATAAGCTCCATCATTTTTACCATAATCAACAATTAAAGAATTATCTGAAAGTAGTTTTATAACTTTATATAATTTACTCATTTTATCACTCTTTTTAAAAATATATGTAGTTTATTTTTATCCTGTAATTTTATTAATAGCTCCATTTAAAGCTTGAATTTCTGCTTCAACAATATTGTGATTTTTTTACAAAATAATTCTTTTTCTCATAAGGCATAGTTATATAGTTTGAACTACCTTTTTATAAATAATAAGTTCTCCTTCATCTATTAATTCCTTTAAGGCATTTTGTATACAATCAAGATCAACAAATCTTATTAATGAAAAATTCTTTTTACATTGATATCCTTCTCACTTTTGCCAACATTCCATAGAATAATATCTTTTACATTGTTATGTTGACTAGGTTTTCTATTAATAGGAAATCTAAAATTATTAGTAATAATCTTATTAAATATTTCATTATTATTTAGAAAAATCTTTTAATGTATTTTTTTCTAAATATAGGAAATCATTTCTAGCAATACAAGCTGGGAAATAATCATACCTTTTTATCCGATAAGGCATTATGTGAAGCTTTAAAACGAATATATGATGGGCTTAGCTATAAAATGTACAAAAGAAAAACTATTGCAAAAATATCTACTATAGTTTCATTATCATATTCTGATGGAACATAACTATTATGATATTCCCAATCAAATTAATGGTGTACTATATCTTTATGAACCATTACTATTTCAGGTGAAATCCCTAATGGTTTGGGTAATAAATATGGTTCAAAAACATCTCCACTTTGAAAATGTATATGCCAAAATAAGAAATGTGCTAACTCGTGAGCAAGTGCAAAATACCATTCAGCAGTATCTTTTTCTAATTTATTTTTATCGTAAAAAAATTTTAAAATCTCCAGAGTCATTAACAATCATAGCTCTTTCATTTTTATCATTAAAAATAATCCTGTTTTTACTCTCAAACTTCTCAATATTTTTCTCATTTTTCAGAATTAATAGGCTTAATTTTTATATTAAAATTTTTAATGCAATCTTCTATGTCTTGTTCAAATAAATCAGCAAGTCCTTTAGCTAATAATACAACATATCTAATCATTCCTTATGCGTCCCCTTTAATGCCGCAATTTCAGTAACATTTTTTTATTGAGATTGTCTATAGAATAGCTTCTTTTTGTTCGAATAAGTTTCTGAGTTTCTTTTTCATTATAATTTTTATAACAATACTAGAAATTAAATTTTTCCAATGCTTTATACCCTTGATTATCAAGTTCTACTTTTTCTAATGCTAACTGAATAAGTGAAATAACTGTACCTAATTTTATATTTTTCGTCACTATTTAAGTCTAATTCTTTAAAAGTAGATTTATCTTTTGGATCTCCCATTATTATAGATATTTTTTATTTTTATATTTAACATCTCCAGCAAGATTTTCATTTATATAAAAAAATCATGTGTTATTTTTGATAATTTTATTTCAGTTCTCTCTTCTTTTATTTTGTTTAATTTTTAAAATTTGTCTTAATGTTTTCATCAGGAGCTTTCTCATTTAAAGATAAATATGCACTTTCTATGCTACTTTCACCAGTTAAAAGCTTGCTTAAACCCTCTAACTCATAAGAGGAAAGAGGACTAATATCATCTAAAAAGAAGTTTTTCAGTCTCCCAATCATAGATTAGTCCAGCTTGATACCTGTTTCTTATTTCACTTCTTCCCATAAGGTAATCCATATCAACATTAAAAATAATCGCAAAGTTCTTGTAACAATTTTGGTCTTGGTATTCTTTCACCTTTTTCCCACATACTTATAGTGCTAATTCCAACTTTAAAGATTTTTAGCTATTTGTTCTTGAGTTAACGAATTTTCAGTTCGCAAAGTAAAAATTCTATCTTTTATATCAGCCATACAAATCACCTCTCAAAAATATTATACACTATTCGTGGAAAATATCAAGAAATTTTTTTCACAAAAAGTGTTGACAAATTTTAAAAAGCTATGTTAGTATTAATTTGTTCACATAAAGTGAAATTAAAAAGGGGGTGATTTTATATGACTATTGAGAGAAATTGAAAAAATTAAGAGGGAATAAAAACTCAAACAGAATTAGCAAAAGAGTTAGGAATATTACCTAGTGCATATTCTAATTATGAAAGCAATTATAGAGTTCCTAATGATGAGGTTAAAAATAGCAAGATACTATAAAAAAACAGTAGATGAGATATTTTTAAATGCAATATTCACTTTTAGTGAAATAGAAAAGGAGAAGATATGAAAGAAGATAATTTTGATGAAATTAAATTTGAGAAAAAAAGAAAAAGGAGGATTTATTATGAACAAAGATTACGAAAACGAAGATTTAGAAAATGAAGAAGAGCTAGAAAAACAGGATGGAAAATGATGACAGAACTGATGACGAGTACGCAAATGGATATCGTAGAGAAGGATATACTTGTGCAGACTGCATCTATTCTGATTGTGATGGAAACCAACTGTGTGATATGTTTGAACCTTGGTAAAGGAGAGTAATTATGGAAAATATTTATAGAGGATTTAAGGTAGAAGGAACAACAGAAAAAATAAAAAGTTAAATCAGCTCATAGAAGATAAGAAACTAACAAGAGAAGATTTAACTTTAATATTAAAAAGTTATGGAAAAAATAAGGGTGAAAAAGTTCAGATTTTTAAAAGCTGGGATATATGAAGAATACGATATTGAAATTAAAGGTAAATATTCTTCAAAAAAATGAAAAAATTGATATCCCAGATAAATGTTTAGTTATCCTTGTTGATATAAGCTAAATAGGATTTATAAATAGTTTTAAATTCTGATATAGGTGTTAAAAGCTCCATACTTTAACTTGCTATTCATATAAGATACTAATCTGTCTTCTTCAGATGTATCAGGGAAAGTCTTATCTCTTAATATATCTCTAGCAATATCGCCTTTAACACTATCAGAATTTAGGTACTGAGATGTTTTTAACCATTCAATAAAAAGATTTCAAAAGTAATCACCTCCTTTGAGATGATTATAGCACAAAAGAGAGGAAGGAAAAATGGAAGATTTATATTTTTAAAAATCAGGAAGCAAAAATTATATTTGCTCTAGTAGAGCTAGATGGGAAAGTTCAATTAAATCTATTAGGAATCGATTACAGCCATTATGCAGTAATTGAAGCTGGGGCAAAAATGGTATTACGAAACAAAAGAAATTTTAGAAAAAAATCTAATCATCCAAAAAACTAATGAAGCTATGAAACAATTAGAAAAAGATTTTTTTAAGGGTATGGGACATCCAAAAACATTAAAAAAATTAAGGGAGGATATGAAAATGGGAGTACATAGAAATGAATTTTTAAGATTAATAAAAATAATACTATTTCCTGCTACTGCAAAATTAAAAAGATGTAGTAGCAGTAATGGAAGTATATCAAAAAAATGGAGGCTAATAATGAAAAAAATAAAAAGTTCAAAAAAAGCTAATATTATTAAAGTTATAAAGTATAAGACCTTATGGTTTTTAGGTATATTGGAAGACTTGATAGAAGAAATTAAAGAATTATTTTGGAGAGGTGCAGAATGAAAATTGTAAAAGGAAAGCTGTCTGTAAAAGAAATCATCTTCAAAAAAATCACAAAAATAGTTATAACTTTTAACAATATAACCAATGAGTATCTAGGGTATGTAGTTATGAATAAAGGAGATGATATCTGTCGAGTTTTGATAACTCCAGAAATAAAACATTTCATAGATGCTGACGGCAATGAGATTATAAGTTTTAAATCTGATAATGTTAGATGCAACAATTTTACATACTATGAAAAAATGCTCTAATGAATATCGTTGCTCAATTGACAGCAAAAATTAATTAGAAAGGAGAGATTAAGATGTCAGAAAAGATGATGTTAACAATGCCAGAAACAGCAAAAATCACAGGAATTGGTTTAGCAAAAATTGAAACAAATTGCAAGAGAATACTCAGATTTTCCTTATAAAAAAATAGGAGTGAAGCATCTTGTGATAAAAGAAAAAAACTTCCTGAATGGTTTGATAAACATAAAAGAGAAGAGTTATGAAGAAATTAGCAATAGTATTAGTAGCAATACTAGCAATAAACAAAAGAAAAAACATCTGCTACTCCCGACCAAAGTTGTACAGATGTTAACAAAAAATAGGGTAGATATACTCTATCTACCCTTGATTCTACTACAACAATAAAAAAATATCAAGGAGGAATTTATGTTTAGTTTACCAAAAGAAAAAGAAATAAGAGTAAGTGGAAGACTTACTGAGGTAGTAAGAGTTAGATATTCAACTCTTGAGTATATTGATGAAATGGTTGAAGAAAAGTGGTTTATCAAGACAAGAAATAATAGATAGAGCAATTAGATATGCTTATAACGATTTAGAATGGGAGGAAGAATAATGAAATTATATGAAATAACAAGTGAAATGAGAGCTTTAGATGAATTGTTTTTAAGCTGCATAGATGAAGAAACTGGAGAAGTTAAAAGATGATGGTGTGATTGATATTTTAGAGCAAGAACTTCAAAATACAATTACAAACAAAAGGTGCAGGTATAATTAAATCTTTTAAAAAACTCTGAAGCAATGTTAAATGGAGTTGATGAAGAAATAAAAAGACTTCAAGCTTTTAAAAAATCTATTTCTAATCAAATAAATAGTAGAAAAAGAATACATAGTTAGAAATATGGAAATGATGGGAATTACTAAAATAGAAACAGAACTTGGAAACCTAAGTTTAAGAAAAATCAAAATCAGTGAATATCTATGATGAAAGCTTTAATAGATAAAAAGTTTATTGAGATAGAAACAAAAGAAAAAAATCTCAAAAACTGAAATTAAAAAAGCTATTGAAGCTGGAGAAAATATTCAAGGTGCAAATATAGTAGAAAAAGAATAGTTTAAACATAAAAGTAAGGTGGATAAATGAATAAGATAATTTTTATAGATACAGAAACAGGTGGAGTTAATCCAGAAAAAGCTGCACTAATACAACTTTCAGGAATAATAAGAATCGATAAAAAAGATGTAGAAAAAAATTTAATTTTTACATAAAACCTTTTTGAAAAATTCAGAAGTAACTGAAAAAGCTTTTGGAAGTTCAAGGAAGAACATTAGAGGAGCTAAAAAACAGATAAATATGTTGAAGAAAAAGAAGTTTACAAACAATTTATAAATAGTATATAGATAAATATGATAGAACAGACAAATTTATTGTTGCTGGATATAACGTAAGGTTTGATGTTGACATATTGAAAAGCATTTTTTTCAAAGACATGGAAATAATTTCTTATTTAGCTATTTAGATTCTTCTATGTTAGATCCTTTGTACTCAATTAGATTATTACAGATAGCTGAAGTATTACCAGTTTTAGAAAAATAATAAACTTGAAACTTGGTGTAAGCACTTTTGGGATTGAATTAAAAGCTCATGATAGTTTAGAAGATATAGAAGCAACAAAAAAACTTATTGGAAAAGTTAATCTCATTAATTAGGAAGTGATAAATATGGCAAATATGATAATGGTTCTTGGAGAAAGTGGAACAGGAAAAATCTACAAGTATTGAAAAACTTAAATGAAAAAGAAACTTTTATTATTCAAGCTGTCGATAAACCTTTACCTTTCAAAGGATTTAAAAAGATATTCTTTAAGAAGCAAAAGAAAATCCAAAAGGAAATAGATTTATAAGTGATAGACCTGAAATAATTATGAAAAATTCTAAGCACTTTGGATAAGGAAAAAGAAATAAAAATATTATTATAGATGATTCTCAATACATAATGGCTAATGAATTTATGAGAAGAGCAAAAGAAAAAAAGGTTATGAGAAGTTTACTGAGATAGGGCAAAAATTTCTATAACTTAGTTGATAAAGCTAATTCTATGAGAGAAGACATAAATGTAATCTTTTTACAACATATAGAAGTTACAGATGATGGAAGAAAAAAGCAAAGACTATAGGTAAATTGATAGATGATAAGGTAGGTTTAGAAGGTAGATTCACTATAGTTTTAGCAACAGAAATTGAAGATGGAGTTTATTATTTTAGAACTCAAAATAATGGTAATGATACTTGTAAAAAGCCCTAAAGGAATGTTTGATGAATTAAGAATTCCGAATGACTTAAATTATGTAATACAAAAATCAAATGAATATTTTAATTAATGATAGGAGGAAATGAATATGATAAATTTATGGACAGAAAATGAGGAAGATTTAAGAGAAGAAACTAAAGAAAAGAGTGGAGTAGTTGATAAAAGTGGAGTGTATAACTGTACTATTGAGGAAGCATTAATAATAAGTGGTAAAAACGGTTCTCAATCTAAAGGACTTAAATTAGTTTTGAAAAACTGATGAAGAACAATACTTTTATCCAGTAGAGTTTTTTTATAAAAAGTCGATGGAACTGAAAATGAATATGCTAGAAAAAATTAAATAAATTAACTTATTTATGTAAATTAAAAAAATCAGGATCTGGTTCCAGTAGAAAGTCCAAACAAAGTTTTTTTATTCCTGCACTTGTAGATAAAAAAATTGGTGTGATAGTAGAAGTTAGTTTAAATGGAGAGTATTTAAGATATAACATAATAGGATATTATGATATTAAAAGTAAGAAAACTGCTGATGAAATTCAAAAATAAAAAGAATCCTGAGATTTATGAAAGATTTAGAAAGAAATTTGAAAAGTGCAGCTCCTATTGAGAAACCAAGCAATAATCATACTGAAGAAAAAAACAGAAGAAAAGAATGAGGAATTACCTGAAGAATTTCCCGTTTTAATGGAGGGGAATCAAAATGAAAAATAAAAGCATTATGGAGATGAGGCAAGACTGGATTACTGTCCAGTCTGCCAAAAAAGTTAAAAAAGATAATCCTTGTTTTTTTCTGTAAATGTAAATAATGGAAAATATATGTCATTCAACTGGAAAAAAAGTGGACATATAAGTGAATTTCAGAGATACAAAAAGAGTTAAATATTAATGGAATAGAAGAAAAAAACAGAAGAAAAAGAGAATTTATGATTTTTCTTCTTTAATATATAACTCAAAAAAATTAAATAAAAAAATGGCTTGAATATCTAAAAAAGTAGAGGCATAGAAAAACGAAGATAATATTAACAAACTATATAGAATGGGTTCTCATGAAAGTATGATGATTCCTGTCACTAACGGTGAAACTGTTGTTGGAGTTAAATATAGAAGTTTAGATAAAAAGCTATGGAGTGAGAAAGGTAGTTGCTTAGACTATCTTTTAAATTGGCAAAATATAACAGATTTTGATTATTTAGTCATTGTTGAAGGTGAAATAGATTTACTTAGTGCTTTAGAAGCTGGAGTAGAAAAACACTGTTTCATTGCCTTCTGGAGCTACAAATATTAAATGTATCAAAAATGCAAAAAAATTGGCTTAGTAAATTTCAAAAAAATCATAATTGCAACAGATGATGATGAAGCTGGAGTAGAAGCAAGAAAAAGAATTGTTCATGAATTAAGAGATTTATTAATTCCACTTTTATAAGACTTATTTCTATAAGAAAAAGATGTAAATGAAGTTTCTAGTAAAAAAATGGAAAAAGATAAGGTATATAAATATCTCTTAGAATCATGTAGTCAAATAAAAAACAGGATTTAGAAATTTTCAAAATTGATGATGGTGGATACAACTATTATGGTGGAGAAGAAACTGTTAGAGTTAGTAATTTCTTAGTTGATGTAGAAGCCTTTTTCTGAAAAATTTTTTTAATAGGAAAAGCTATAAATAATGGAAGAGAAAGAAAATTCAAAGCTAGAATATCTGATCTTTTTATCTATAAAAGGGAATAGCTGAAGCTATGGGAGTGTATTTAGCTAGTCCTTCAACAATTCCAAAAGTTTATTGATTGGCTGAAAAGAAGAGAACCAGGAAAAAGTACATCGAGGAAATAGAATATTATGGAATAAGAAATAATAAATACTATGATGAAGATTCAGATGTTGTATGTGATAAAAGAGATTTAAAAATTACAAAAAAATTTCTGAAATAGGAGCTCTAACAACAGAAGATAAAGAATGGCTTGAAAAAGAATTTGATTTATATGAGAAGTGATATAAATCAATCTTTGTTAGGAATCTGCTGGGCATTAGGTAGATTTCATACTCAAGGAACTTATCCTATCCTAGAAGTTTCTGGGACAACGAGTATAGGGAAAAACTGAATATGTTGAGTTTATTTCAAGAATTTTATTTGGTGGAAGGAAAAATATAAAAAGTTTATCCACTCTATCTAATCATCAAATAAGAAGCTTTAGTAGCTGCTCAAATATTACTCCTGGGCTATAGACGAAGTTAAGATAACAGGTAAATTTCAACTAGAAAAATGAACGATTTGTACTCAACAATTAGATCTGTTTATGATAACAAAATTATAAATCAAGGAAATACAACAAATAAGTTAGCAGAGTTTCATTTGTGTACTCCACTTATTATATCAGGAGAAACGAAAATTAAGTGATGTAAGTATTCAAAATAGAATGATAAGTACAAGTCTTACGAAGAAGAACAAAGGGGATTTTTGAAATTTATAAGAAACTTAAAAAAATACTGATATTTTAGAAAAACTTGGAAAAAGCTGCTTTGATAGATAGACTTGAAAATGGTGTTATAGTTACTGACAGTACCATTTTAAATAAAGTAAAAAGATGAAAAGGCAACTATATAATCTAAATTGTTTGCTAAAAAGGTTTAAAAGCCTCTCAAGAGTTTTAAAGATAGATATGAATATCATAACTAATTTTGTAAGTTTCTTAAATACAGATTTCTCAAAAAGAGTATACAACAACAGATAACTTTTATTGAACTTTTAAAAATTAGTGGAAGATGCGGGAATAGATAACTTAGAAAGTTTTTATGTATCAACTCATAATGAACATTGGGCTAGATTTCAACTTCTTTATACAGCTATTGATGAGCAAAAAAAGAAAAACTAATTCAACTCTTGAATTGTTAGATATGAATACTTTAAGAAAGCAGCTAATAGAAGAAGAATTCATTATTTCAACCAACGAGCAAAAAGAAAATAAAAAAATAGATCCTTTTAGCCAAGAAACTAAAAATTGTAAAATTGTTAGGTTTAAAATAGTTAAGTAAAGTGTGAAAAAAATGGGAATAGTAACCTTAGTAACCACGAGTAACCTTGCAGGTAACTCACTTCAAATATAGAAGAAATGGGAATAGTAACCCTGGTAACCAAAAATGAAAAATAGAGACATATATTTATATATATATAGTTAAAATTAATATATACCCTCTTACGCGAGGAAAAAGTAAAAAGTAGGGCTACCGGGTTACTTTGTAGGTAAAATCTAGCTTTATTAAAGGGCTACCTTAAAAGTTACTTTTTAAAAACAAGTTACTCTTTTGATAAAATGGATATTTAAAACGGTTACCTGTTTATACTAAAAAAATAAACAATTATATTAAATAAAAATACAAGTATTGGTATTAAAAAGAAAAAAATAAATTATACTAAATAGGTATATTAAAATAAAAAAAGGAGTGAAAATGCAAATAATAGAGTTCTGGTATATGTGTTTATCTGCAAATTCTTCTCAAGAATTACTAAATTTAGTAAAAAAACATAAATGGCATTTTGAACACTTAAAAACCACAAGCACAGGAGTATTTAAGGAATTTATATAAGATTTATAGAAAAAAATGAAGAAGCATTATATAAATAAAAACGGAGTAAAAAATATGGGGAAAGAAGATAGATGTTAATGAGATAGTAAATAAGAGATTTAAAAATAAAAATTGATGAAGAATTTTATGTTATTAAGTATCTGTTTAAAGAAAAAAACTAATTACTGCTATGATATTGAGTTTATTGAAACTAAGAATATTCAAATGGCTACTCTCAACCAAATCAGAAAAGGAACCTGCATAGATATAGTTCAAAGAAAGAAAATGAAGAGAATTCAAACTGAACTAAAAATTAAAAAGAAAGAAATAGGTTAGTGAAGCAACCTAAAAATCAAGTTTCTATCCTTCTAATATCAAAAAAATATAAATGTTTTTGAGTATCGATTTAGCTACTAGATCAGTTGGTATTGCTTATTCTTGTAAAGGGAAAAATAGTGAGATGGAAAACTATAAAAAGCTGATTTAGAAGATTTTAGAGAAAGAGGATATCTGATTATTAATGAAATAGTAAAAGTATTGGAAACTTCAAAAATAAAAAAGGTGCAGCAATAGATTTAGTTATTGTTGAGGACACATATTTAGGTTTGAATTCTAGTATATTATCTATTTTATCTGAGATAAGAGGAATGCTTACATATAATTTAAAAATTAAAAAATAGATTTATTGTTAGTACCAGCTGTATTTTTGGAAAAAAATAAATTTGATAATTTACCAATTGAGAGAAAAAGAACAAAAAGAATTTATGATGAATAAATTTAGTGAGTTTACAGGAAAAAAATAGCAGATAGTGATGATGTTGCAGACGCTTATATGATGTTAAAAAGCTTGTCTAGGAGGAATTGATGCTGAATATAAAAATTAATAAAGATGGTGTATTTTTGAACAAAAATGGAGAAGTGGTAAGAATTGAAGATAAAACTGTTGATGAATTAACAAAGAAATTTAGTCAGTTATATCTGTGCGAGAGATAATGTGAGTTTTAAAATTTATGGAAATATATTAGCTGCTAAGGAGGATAAATGAAAATAAAAAGAATATGCAATTGAAAGAATAAAAGACATTCAAGAATTTTTAAAAGGAGATGGAATTGAAGAAAGTATAAAAAGAAACAACTATTCTGTTATAGAAATTCTTGAATATATAGAGGATATGTGTATGGCAGAAGTTAAAGAAACACTAGAAAGATTTGAAAAAAACTTTGAAAATTTATTACGAAAAGAAACGGCTTTGATGAAATTTCTGATGAGTATATGCAACAAATAGGAACTTTAAAGTCAGTAGTAATTATGTGTAAGGAATAACGACTATTTCAATTATGAAAATATGGAGGATAAAAAAATGAGTTTAGGAAAAAGAGTAAAAAGAATATAGAGTAAATAATAATATAGATCAAAAAGGAATTTGCTGAAAAAAATTGATGTGACACAACCTTATTTATCACATTTAGAATGTGGAAAAGTTGAAGCTAGTGAAAGACTTAAAAAAATAGAATATTAAAAAAATAATTGAAAGTGAATCTAAAGAAAATGTTGAAACTGTTGAAACAGATAATGTTAAATCTCCAAAAGCATTATATGCTTGGTGATTTAGGGATTGAAGTAAAAAAATGTCATTTTTGAAGTTGTAAAAGACATGAAAGGTTCTGAAGCTGTTTGTGTTGGAAAACATTTTAAAATATGTAATGAGAGCTAGAAAGAAAAATGGAATTGAAGATTATCAAAAAAGCTTATGAATATCTAGGATATTTGTTGGAGGAGCTATGCAAAAAAATAAGAGTTACTCACAAAGATGGAGATATGCAAGGTATTACATTGATGTACTTAATTAATAAATACTTGAAAATTAACAGAGAACTTTGGGATAAAGAGGGTATGATTCTAAATAGATATTATAAAGCTATTTTGACAAGAACTATAAAAGCTTCTGATAAGATTGTAGATAGATTTAAAAAGTCAGATTAATTATCATGTTGAAAAAGATGTTATCAAAATTTTAGATGAAGTTTTTGCTGCTTGTGAGCATAAAGAAACTAGTGATAATTTGAACTCTTAGGACTATGTTTCTTGTAATTATGATGTTTGGAACTGTTAATTCACATAAAAAGAAAACATGATAGGAGTAGTTCTGAAAATCTATGATAACCGAAGTGGTTAAGACATTTTGAAGATTTTAAAACTATGTGGTTAAGAGAAATAGATGACAGTGTAATAAGACTGGAGGATGCTGGTGCATGCTGATGATAAAGAGTTATTTACAGCTTTAGTTTTAGCTATTATTTCAAGGAGGCATCCAATGAGAAAATTTAAAAGGGTATATTTTTACATCAATAATTCTAGAGTTGAGAAAAACTCAGGATTATGGAAATGATTTAGATAATGAAAGATATGATTTAGGGAATTATTTTTATTCTCTGATGAAGCTACAAAAGTACTTAAATCTAAAAGAATATCAAAACTTGGGAAAAAGTAAGAACAGGAGAGATTGGAGGAGAAGATGTGGAAGTGTAAAAATGTGGGTGTACAAATTTTAAATTAGGAATTGGTGGATATGTAGAGGTAGATTTTTAACAGAATTGGAATGGAAAAAAATTTATGAAACAACATTAGAAATAATAAATAAAGAATGTGTTGAGTGTTGCAGATGTGAAAAATAATGGAAATTATATACAAGATATAGCTGATTGGGAGGAAGACGATGAAATTTTAAAAGACCTGAAACTTTTGAGGATATATTAAATCTTCAAAAGCATTTAGATGAAAGTATACATAATTCTAGAGAAAGAACACTTGAAGATATTAAATTATCTTTAATAGCTGAATTAATTGAACTTAATGAAGAAACAAAAATACAGTCATAAAACTTGGAAAAATAAGGAATACAAAAAGAAATAAAGAACTAGAAGAACTGACTGATGTTTATTTCTTTTTGCACAACTAATAAATTATAAAAAGCAGAGATGGCAGGTTTCAAATAGAGTATTATTATAAAGAATTTGAAATTTTTCCATGTTATTATGCTGGAGCATATTTTTACTGGATTAATGTACGATTTACTAGATAACAAATTTAGATGGTTTCTCTGCAGCTTGATAACTCTGTCTGCGAAAATTAGGGTATACAAAAAATGACATACTTAATTGCTACTGGGAAAAAGTGGCAAAAAGAATATGGAGAGAATTGGGAAGGATGGAACTGATGATTGAATATTTACAAGAATTAAGAGTGAGAGATGGAAACCAAGTAAAAATTATAAATAGTCACATATTTAAAGAAAAAAATATGACTGATGATGAAATAGAAGAAAAGAAAATTCAATTTTCTAAAAATAAGAGGTATTTACTCTTCTGATGGGAAAAAATTTAGAGATTATAGATAATATAATAACTGAGGTGAGATGATGGCAACACAGGAGCAAAAGACAATTTTTAGAAAGATGGAAGAAATATTAAAAACTATCCAAAGTATCAGAAAAGAATAGAAATAGAAATAGAAAATTTAAAAATCCACAAATAAAAATCATGTACCAGGAGGACAAGGTGGAGGAAAACTATGAATTTAAAAGTGAAGTAGAACAGATAGAAGAGTTAAAAACAAAGAATAGCCAATAATATAAGTCGTTATAAAGAAATAATATTCAGAATAGATGAATGTCTAAATATGGTTCAAGACCATAAAAGATTACGAATTTATCCGAATGAAATATTTTGACAAAATGACTTATGAAGAAATAGCTTCACAATTAGATATTTCTTTGAAAAAGTACTTATGGAATGAGAAATAGAATTTTAGAAGCTTTGGAGATACATTTTAAGACTCAAAGATTAATAGAATTTTAGTAAAGGTAAAAACAGGGTAAAAAAATAGGGTTATTGTAAGGTAAAAATTTATGTGATAGTATGATAGCATATGAAGATTATAAGTTAATCTTTAATAAAATTTTTCTTTTCCCCAGAGTAGAAAACAAGTTAGACTTCTTGTAAAAAGTCTTTTTATTTTTAATAGAGATGTTATAATAATTGAGTAAAAAGTTATAATGTTATAATGGGGAGGACTATTTTGGGAGAAAAATGTCAAAAGAAGCTTTTAGAAAAAGAATGGAACGAGAACAAAATGCAGAGCTTAACAAAGCTAAGAAAGAACCAATAAAATCAACAAAGTATATTATAATTGTATTTTCTTTTTATAGGAATTTTTAATGCATATAATGAAGGAACCTTTTTCAAAAATCTATTTCTTACGCATTACTTGGTTTATATGATAATTTTATTTATAGCCGTTATACTATTGGAGATAAAAATTTAATTAGGTTTATTAATTTTTCAAAAAGTATTTTATAGACTTACTTTTTTTAATTTCAACACTTGGTTATTTTGGATTGATAAAAATCCAAAAAATAATTTTATTCTTATAGCATTTGAAGGACAAAAGTATGTATTAATGAGATCTTATTTTTTTGTTTTTGGGTTGTTATATATTATTTATTAATGGGAGCAGAATTATACTTACCCTTGGAAAGAGGTGAAATAAAAATGAAAACAATGTTATTGGTTGTAGTTTTTTTATTTTTAAGTTCATATATTGGATTATTTATCCGTGCTAAAATAGAAGGTGTTAAAATATATAAGAATTTTTTTGATATTTTATCTCTGCCCTTATATATTATAATTTTTACCAATATACTTAATTATTTTGCCTTTTTGGGTTTGGGGATATTAAAAATGATAAAGACTTTCATTTAAAAACTTAAAAATTATATTTGTATTAGTTTTTACTTATGTTATATATAAATTATCTTTTTCAATGATATTTTTAAATTGAAAGTTTGATAAAAATATTTTTTTATATCTTTAAAATATAAAGAAAAAAACATATCAAAAAGTTAAATCAAAAGTTGGTGAAAAATTTGCAAATTACATTGGAAGCGAATTAACACAAAATAAATTAATGAAAAAAATATGCTGCAATATAAAATTAAAAAGTTTAAGATATTTAATAATCAAAGCTCTTGTAGAAATACAGGGGCTTTTTAATTTTAAAAAGTGAGGTGAAAAAAAGATTGACTAAACAAGATTTATTTGTAAAAGAATATTTAAAAAGACTTGAATGGCACGCAAGCATATATCAGATCAGGATATAAAGTTAAAGATGAAAACAGTGCAGCCGTTATGGCTAACAGATTGTTAAGAAATGTTAAGATACAAGAGAAAAATACAAGTTGCAATGAAAGAAAGAGAAAAAGAACTGAAAATAACACAAGATAGAGTATTAAATGAGATTGCTAATCTAGCTTTTTACAGACAGAACTGGAATAGTTAATCTTAAAAAAATAATAGCCTCATAATTAAAAAAACTTTGATGAGTTAAGTCCTGAACAAAAAGCATGTATATCGGGTGTTAAAGAAACTAAGTTTGGAATAGAAGTAACATTTTACAATAAAGAAAAAAAGCCTTAGAGATGTTAGGTAGGCACTTTAGGGATGTTTACTGAAAAACTAGAAGTTAAAGGAGAATTAAAAACAGAGGATCCATTTAAAGGATTATCAACAGATGAACTAAAAAAAGGTGATATTTGTGGAGATAAATAAAGAAGCAATAAAAAGAGCAAAAATTAGAACTTGCAAGACGTGAGTTCTTTTTTTATTGTTATTTAAAAAGCTCCTAACTTCTATAAATATGAGAGAAAATTTTTAGTTGATTTATGTAATGATTTACAAAAACTTTCTTACAAGTGATGATGAAGTACTTATTTTAAATCTTCCACCTAGACATGGAAAGTCAAGAACGGTAGGAAATTTAGTAGAGTGGTTACTTGGTAGAGATATAAATGCAAAAATAATGACAGGAAGTTATAATGAAACTTTATCAACTACATTTTCAAAGAATGTTAGAAATACTATACAAGAAGTAAAAGGTGATAAAGATAAGATAGTTTTTCAGATATATTTCCTGGAGTAAGTATAAAACAAGGTGATGGTGCTATGAACCTTGGAGTTTAGAAGGTGGATACAATAACTATCTAGCAACTGCACCTGGTGGAACTGCTACAGGTTTTGGTTGTAGTCTTATGATAATAGATGACTTAATCAAAAATAAAGAAGAAGCTTTACAATGCTAATGTTTTAGATAAACATTGGGAATGGTATGCACAAACAATGCTTTCAAGACTTGAAGAAGGTGGAAAAATAATAATTATAATGACTCGTTGGGTTAGTGGTGACCTAGCTGGTAGAGCAATAGAACATTATAAAGCAGAAGGTAAAAAGATAAAAACATATAAAAATGAAAGCTGTTCAAGATGATAAAGGTACTATGCTTTTGTGATGAAATATTAAGTTATAAATCTTTTTATCAAAAAGCAAAAAGCTATGGACCAGAAATAGCTTCAGCCAACTACCAGCAAGAGCCAATAGATATAAAGGGTAGATTATACAATGAATTTAAAACTTATGTTGATTTACCTAAAGAAAAAGATTGTTAAGATTGCTGCTCTACTGTGATACAGCTGACACAGGAGAAGATTTTTTTATGTAATATCATTTATGCAGATTGCAAAGATAGTGCCTATATACTAGATATTATCTATACAAAAGAAGCTATGGAAATAACAGAACCTCTTGTTGCTGAAGCATATAAAAAGTTTAATGTAAATGTTGCAGATATAGAAAGCAACAATGGTGGTAGAGCATTCGCAAAGAAATATTGAAAGAATTACAAGAGACAAAGGAAATTATAAGACTGTTGTTAAATGGTTTCATCAATCAGGAAATAAGATAGCAAGAATATTATCAAATAGTGCCTGGGTTAATGAGAATATCTATATGCCTATAGATTGGAAAAAAATAAATGGAGTGAATTTGCAAAAGGATATTATTTCTTATCAAAAGAAGGTAAGAACAAACATGATGATGCACCAGATGCTTTAACTGGTGTTGCTGAGAAAATGGCAAATGAAGGATACAATTGGAATTTGTAAGGAGTAAATATATGTTTGAGTTTTTTTAAAAACTTGTTTAGGAGAAAAAGGATATGAATGGAGTACCTATAAAAGAACTAGAATTAATAATTAAAAAAACTTCTAGCTAGTGAGAAATTAAATGAAATGCAATTAGAGATAATTATTATAAAGGTAAACATGATATTTTAAATAGAGTTAGAAAAAGTAATAGGACAAGATGGGAATTTTAGTTCCTGCAGCTAATTTAGCTAATAATAAAAAATTGTAGATAATATGTTTGCCAATGCTGTGAATCAGAAAAACAGATTATCTATTATCAAAAACACCTAGTCTTTCATCAAAAGATGAAAAATGCAATAAAAGATATAAACAAAATATTTAATAGTAGATTTTTCAAGCTATTACACTCAATAGGCAAAGGATCTTATTTGAATGGAATAGCTTTTTTTATATCTACTACAATGAGAAAAAGTGAGTTTTCATTTAAAAAAATTTAAAGGCAGCGAAGTTATTCCTATATGGAAAGATAATGATCATAGTGAACTTGACTACATTATAAGAATATATAAAAACTAAAAATTTACTGGATATGATTATAAAGAAATTACTAATGTTGAAGTTTATACATTAGATGGAATTGATTATTATACTTGGAATAATGGATTAAGTTCTTTAATTACTCATGAAAAATTATATGAAATTAGGAGAAAAAGAATTTAACTGGGGAGTATCTACCAGTTATTCCATTTAAAAATAGATGAAACAGAAGCACCTTTGATTATGAGAGTAAAAAGCATTCAAGATGCTATAAATGAAATAATTAGTGATTTCAAAAATGATATGGAAGATAATTCAAGAACTACTATACTTGTTGTTAAAAAAACTATAATGGACAAGGTGGAACTTTAAGACATAACATGAATCTTTATGGTTATATCCCTGTTGGTTCTGATGGTGGAGTTGATACTTTAACTATTGAAGTTAATGCTGGAAACTATGAAACAATTTTGAAGATCTTAAAAAATCTTTTATAGAAAATGTAAAAGCTTTTGATGCTAAGAGTGATAAGCTTCAGGAAATGTAAATCAAATGAATATTCAATCTATGTATTCTGATATAGATTTAGATGCAACAGCACTTGAAAGAGAATTTAAGGCTTCTTTAAAAATTAGTACTGTGGTTTTGTAAAACAACATTTGAATGCAAAAATTCAACGAAGATGATATAGATATCATATTTAATAAAGATATTTTAATTAATGAAAGCCAAGCTATAGAAGATTGTCAAAAATCTGTTGGAATACTAAGTACAGAAACAATAGTAGCTCAACATCCTTGGGTAAATGATTCTAAAAGCTGAATTAGAAAAAAATAAAAAGAAAAAGATAGTTCTGTTGAAGAAATAGAAGAAGTTTATGAAGGACATAATCATGAGTAATAACTATTGGATAGATAGATTTACAGCTGAAGAAAAATAGAATCAATGAATTATCTAAGGAACAAGTAAAAGCAGCTAAAAAGGCAATATGATATAGCTTTTAAAAGAATACAAATCAAAAAAATATATGAGTTTTATGCCAAGTATGCAAAAAGATAATAATATATCTATGTATGAAGCAAAACAAAGATTTAACAAAAAGAATTGAAAGAATTTAAAATGTCTTTGAGTGAATATGTTAGGAAAGGTCAATCACTTAATATAACTCCTGATGATGCTATTATAAAAGAATTAAAAAAATGTTAGTTCAAGAGTTCATATTGAAAGACTAGAAGCTTTTAAAAATGGAAATTAAAAGCAGAAATAGATTTATTATCTAAGACTATGGAAAATAATTTAGATAAACATTTAAGAGAAGTTTACAGAGATACTTATTATAGAAGTGCTTACAGTATTCAAAAAGGTTTAGATAAGTTTTCTAATATAGAAAAAAATTAACTCCTGAACTAATTGAAAGGTTAGTTTATAAGCCTTGGACAAAAGACAATACTAATTGGAGTAAAAGAATTTGGGGTAATGATGGTAGTTAGTTAATACTTTACATACTAATTTAACTCAAAAATATTATAACAGGAAAACCCTTAAAAGACATTATAGATATTGTTGAAGAAAGATTTAATGTTGAAAGAAACATAGCTACAAGATTAATAATGACAGAGAGTGCAGCATATCATTCAAGAGCTAAAGAAAGATGTATGAAAGATTTAGGGTTGTGAAAAATATGAAGTTATAGCAACTCTTGATGATAGAACATCACCTATTTGTAGGACAATGGATAGTAAAGTATTTGATATGAAAGATTATCAAGTTGGAGTTACTGCTCCTCCTTTTTCATTCTAATTGTAGAACAGTTACTGCTCCTTACTATGATAAAATAGAAGGAGATACTAACCTAAGAGCTTCCAGAACAGAAGATGATGACTATGAGTTAGTAGATGTTAAAGATTATCAAGATTGGTATGATAATTATGTTGAGAAAAAATTAATAAAACAAATACCTTCAGATAATAAAATTAATGTTGAAAGCAAAAGATAAATCTGATATAATTAAACTAAGAAATGCTGAGATAGATAAAAGAAATAAAAGAGAATGTTTTAAAAAGATGTTAAACATAAAAGGTGGGGCTTTCTCCAAACGGATTCTGAGAAATTTAAGTTTAAATGAAAAATATTAGATTTGTTAATTTAGATGATACAAGAGGTGAAACAGATTTTTATGAAATTCCAACTTCTAAAAAAAGGAATAACTATCAATAAGTTTAATGAAGTACGCTTGAATTTAAATGATAAAAGAAAGATATCTTACAGAGAAAAAAACGCTTTTTCATGAAAGCTATCATGCTATGTTAAATGAAAAAGAATGGATTTTAGAGGGTACGTAAAAAGCGATTGGTTACAAATTGAAGAAACATTTGCAGAAACGTCAGCACATTATTTTATCTGAATTAGTTGGGATAAAGAAAAATGTCTTTATCATATTCTGGAGATATTATTGAAGTTTTACCTAGATTGAAAAAAATTTAGAAAATTTAAAAACTGTGAAACTATCTCTGATTTCGGAAGAATAGTATACTATGAAAGATATAATGGTAAAGGTGGGATTTGGGAACCTATTAGAGATGTAGTTTTTAAAAAGAACTTGATATTTTAGAATATGGTAAAACAATATCTCGAGTATATTGAAAAAAATCAAAAACAAAATTTTTTTACAATGTATTATCGTAACGTTTTCGATTTAAACCCAAACTTAAAAAGAAAATATTAAAAAGTTATTAAATAAAGGATTAAAAGCAATGAAGGAAAAACAACATTAACGATTTTGATGATTCAGAAAGATATTCTTTTAATATTATTTTTGTCTATTGCAATGAAATTAAAGGGGGTTAAATAATGATACTTTTATTATCTGAGGATTTAATTAATAAAGAAAAATTATTATGAAATTTATGAACTTATTGATTCTACCTGTATGGGGAATTAATATTTATTATACAGATGAAAATGGAAAATAAAAACAAGTATAAAAAGAAAAACAGAAAAAAAGCTTTTTAAAAAAGATTAGAAGAATTAGGAGAGACAAAAGTTCTTGAAAACTTTAAAAAATGGTTATTATTGTCAACACTAAATAACAATCTTAAAAAGAGGGTGATATCGCTTTGTTTTATCCCTTGACAAACTTTTAATAATTATAGTACAAATAGTATTATAACTATTAGGAGGGGAAGAAAATGAAAAAGATATTAGTTATTTTATTGTCTCACATTTTTATTATTTGCTTGTGAGAGTAAAGAAGAGAGAGAGTTAAGAAAAGAAAGTGAAAGAAACTTTAATGTAATTGTAGAAAAATTTGAAGAGCAAAAATATCAAAAAAAGTTCTTGATGAAATAAAAGAATTTGAAGAAAAATACCCTAATTTTATAAAAAAAGATGAGTTACAAAAATAAAAGAACAATCAGCAATTAAAATTCAAGAAGAAAAATGAGAAATTAGAAAAAATTAAAAAGAAGAAGAAGCTAAAAGACTAGAAAAAGAAAAATAAAAAGAAGAAAAAAAGATGGAAGTAAAAAGAAATCTTTAGTATTCTAAATAATCTTTCTCAAAAATATGATGAATTTCAAGATGTAACTTGGGTAACTAATAAAAAAACTGAAGATAATATTTCTATTTATGGTGGCTTTGATGGAAAAACTTATATAAAACCAATGTTTTATAGATTGATTGTTAGTTATTCAGGTAAAGATTGGATATTTTTTTGAAAAAGATGATTGTTATAACAGATTCAGGAAGATATGTGATAAATTTTAAAAAGGTTGGAAGAAAAACAGATGTAGGATATGGTTATGTTTATGAAACTTATGATGTTTTCTTAGATAATGTAAATAAAGGAATTGTTAGAGCAATGGTAAATTCAGATAATGTTAAAATAAGATTAGAGGGTAGAGAAAAATGTTTATGATTTTACTTTGACGAAAGCTGACAAAGCTGGGTTAAAAACAATGATTGACTTAATGGATAAAGAACAAGAAATATCAGAAATAAAAATAATTAAATTTTTAAAAGCACTTAGTTAATTCTAGGTGCTTTTTATTGCAAAGGAGAGTGATTATCTTCAAATAATTTTTAATAGTTATAAAAGATAATTCGTGTTTTTGGTATTACACACGTAAAAGAATAAGAGCTAAATTGTTGACATACAACGTTAAAAAAATGAAAGGAGCAAATAAATGAATAAAGATGAATTAATTAAGTTAGGACTAACAGAAGAACAGGCAACAAAGTTAATAGAAAAAAATATGGAAATATGATTCCACAAAGTAGATTTAATGAAGTTGTTGAAGAAAAAGAATAAGTTAAAAATCAGATTTAACTGAAAGAGATAAACAATTATCTGAGTTACAAAAAGAATAATTCAAGTAATGAAGAACTTAAGAAACAAATTACTGAATTACAAGAAAAGAATAAGGCTAGTGAGAAAGAATATCAAGAAACATTAGCTAAAAATCAAACTTGATAATGCTTTTTAGAACTTGCTTTTAACAACTGCAGGAGCTAGAAATAATTTAGCTGTAAAAAGCACTGTTAAAAAAATGGAAAATATAAAAATGGATAATGACAAAGTTATAGGTTTAACTGAGCAAATAGAAGAACTTAAAAAGACAAGTGATTATCTATTTAAGATTGAAGAAAAAGCACCAGAAGTTCCAGCAGGAAAAACTCCAGCTAATCCAAATAATGATGGAATCCTGTTGAACCTAAAAATAACATTAGGTAGTGCTTTTAGGTAAAATATATAATAATAAATAAAATTTTTAGGAGGTAAAAATATGCCAGCAATAACATTAGCAGAAGTAAAAACAAGGACAATTAACAGATTTAGAAAAAGGTGTAATTGATGAAATTACAAGAGGAGATTATTTATTTCAAACAATACCATTTAATCCAATAGCAAATCCAATAGCAGGGGGAGCAGGATGGTCAACATCTTATGTTTATTTAAGTGAAGAATCTCAAACAGGTTTTAGAGGTATCAATGGAAAGTATGATGATACATTTGCTAAAAAGAAAATGAAAACAGCTGAAGTAAAAGTTTATGGTGGTTCATTCTCTATTGATAGAGCATTAAGAGATCAAGGTGGAGTAGAAAATGAGGTTGCTTTTACAAATGGCACAATTAATAAAAATCAGCAAGAAAAGGATTTTTCATATTACTTAATAAATGGATCAGTTGCAACATCAGCAGAACAATTTGATGGAATTGATACTTTATTAAAAGGGAACAGCTACAGATATGTTAGCTCATGCAACAGGATTTGATTTATCTACATTTGCAAAAAGTAAAAGAAAAATGCACTTGAATTTGCAACAAAATTAGATGAATGGTTATCATTATTAGATGAAAAACCTCATGCTTTAATAGGAAACTCTAAAATGATCACAAAAATAAAAGCAGCAGCAAAAGTAGCAGGGTTATATACTTTAACTCCAACAGCTTATGGAACACAAATTGATTCTTATGATGGTATTCCATTAATCACAGTTGAAAAAGTATCTTCCTAAAGGGAGAAACTGTAGCAAAAAGAAACAATAGCTATTGATAATGCTACTGGAAACACTTCTTTATATGCAGTAAGATTTGGAGAAGATGCTTTATCAGTTGCATCTCCATCTTCAGGAAAAATAATTGATGTAATTGCTCCCTGACTTCAATGTAGCTTCTGAACAAGCAAGAGGACTTGTTGAATTAAGAGGAGTACCTATTTTAAAAATCTTCAAGATCTTGTGGAGTATTAAGAAACATAAAAAGTACAATAATAGGAGGTAAAATATGTTTATAATAAAAACTAAAAATGAAAGCTATACTGAGAAATATCTGGTGTAGCTTTTTTTAAATGGGATAGCAAAAAGTTAAAGACCTATCAACAGCTGATATTGAATGGTTTAAATCTTATGGACATACAGTAGAAGAAACAACAGAAGAAGTTACTACTGAAGAAACAAATGTTGAAGAAGCAAAAACAGAAGAAGTTAGTAAAAATAAAAAGGAAAAATAATTATGATAGATATTGTTGAAGATAAAGAAAAGATTATACAAGACTTAAAAAAATATGTTGCTTGGATATAATTATACTTTTACAAGATGATGATAAACTATTTGATATTATTTTACCTAAAAACTTACAAAATCTTAAAAAAATATTAAACAGAGAAGAAGTACCAAGTGAATTATATTATGTATTTCTATGTAGATGTGTAGGAGATTTTCTTAATACCAAATATTCTACAAATACTTTAAATATAGATACTCTAATTTCGAGCCAATGTTAGCTTCACTTACAGAAGGTAGAGTTTCTATGAGTTTTTAAAGGTAATACTAATCAAGAAACTTTTTCTAATCTAATACAAGGGCTAATAAATTATGGGAAGCAAGAAATATATAGATATAGATTTGTGGGGTGGTAATCATGTTTGATTATGCTAGGAAAGAACTAGAAAAACATACACTGGAAAATGTAATATCTATGGTACTGAACTATTTACAGATGAAAAATGGAATAACTGATGAAAGAGAAGGGTGTTAGTTAAATCTGATATCCCTTGTCTTTTTATCTTATGAAAGTAATCCAGTAGTTATTCAAGGTAATTATGAGGGTTGCTACATCTACAATAGTTTTATTTTTAAGTCCAGATATAGAAATTCCTTTAAATTCTGAAATTGAAGTAACTCAAAATGGGATTACAAAAGAAGTATAAACATAGTGGAGAGATAGCAACGTATAGAACACATCAGGAAAATAACTTTTAGAGAGTGAAAGGAAAGCCTAATGAAATTAAATATTGATGTTTCTGAATTTAAAAGATTTACTGAAAAATGTAAGAAAAAAATAAAAGAAAAACTATGATAAAGCTATTGATGATTCTTTTGAGTGAGTTAGGTGGAAGGTTATTAAATAAAGTTATCAGAAAAAAACTCCTGTTGGGAAAAAGTATAAAAAGGGTTTAAATACTTTGGAGATAAAAACAGGAGAACTTGCAAGATATACAAAAAGGTAAAAATAAAGGCAAGTATAAAACTAAAACTGTTATTAATCACATAGGTGGAAATTTAAGAAGAAGTTGGTATGTATCTAAACTTATAAAAAGTAATGATAAAAGGTTTATTACTCTTTATAATGTTGCAAGATATGCTATTTATGTTGAATATGGGCATAGACAAACACCAGGAGATTTGTACCAGCTATTGGTAAAAATTAAAAACTAGTTGGGTTAAAGGTAGATTTATGATGACTAATTCAGTAACTGAAATAAATAAAATTAGGCAAGCAGTATTTAATAGAATTTAGCTAAATATATGGAGGATAAAAGAGTAATGAAGGTTTTAAATAATATAGCAAAAGCTATCACCAAAAAATTATCCTGGTAAAAATAAATATCAATGATATACACAAGGTTTTACAACTCCTAGTTTTACATTACAATTAGTAAATCATAGGGATACAACAATAGCTGGAGTAAAATTCAATAAAGTTTATACGGTTGATGTTATCTATCATGGAGAAAAAAAGATTTGGATATATTTCAAGTAGCCGATGAATTAATAGATAAAAATCACTCTTGATATTCAAGATTTTAAAGTTTTGAATTATGAAATTGAAATAATTGAAAAAGAAGCTCATACAATTATTGAATTAATGGAATGTAATATTAAAAAAAGTTAATTTAGACGATGATAATTCATTCTATTCTAAATTGAAAAAACTATTGAAAAATATTACTGAAAAAGAAATGTGATTTTATTAATACAGACCTTACAGGAGTAGATTTAAAAAAAGGAATATTTATAATTCAACCTCAGAATTTAAAATGCAGAAACAATAAGTATTAATCATAAAAAGAATATGATAGAACTGTAAATTTAATCTATCTTGAGGATAATTATTCTAACATAATGCCATCTATTACTTGGTTTGAGAAACAAATGAAGTTACTATGTGAAGATTTGGAATTAAGAAAAAAGTTATATAAATATGGATTATTCAGTAAGTTTTAATTATGGTAACGATGATGAAATTTATAGTGCAATAGTTAATATTAATGCTGAATTAATTGTGAAAGAGGTAAAAATGGATATACAATTTTTAGTTGGAAAAACAAACTGCAGAAGGTACTGCTAAATTAACTGGATTAAATCAATTAGATTGTACAAATTATGGAGTAGTTCCTAAAAGTAAATAAGACAACAAGTAAAGCAATAGGTGCTGGAAGATGGGAAAGAGATGGTTTTGTATCAAAAGTTGAAGTTAATGGAGATTTAACTATAGAAGCAACAACAGGGCAATTAGAAATATTATTAGAAGGTGCAGGATTTAAAGGAACAAAAAGTGGAAAAAACCAAGATTTTTTTACCTCAATCATTTGATAATTTCTTAACACTTATTTCAAATAATATTGAAGATGACATAGCCGAATATGCTCAAGATTGTTTAGTATCTAGCTTTAAAGATAAGCACTCAAATGGAAAGCATTTGTAAATGTAACTGCTAATATTATAGGTAAAGAACATAAAGTGTTAAACAATAAAAATAAATGCTACTCCAGTTGCATTAAAAGGTGAATCTCTAATTTGTTTAGGTGCTGTTATAAAAAGAAACTTCAACAGATATGACTGCAAAAAATAGAATCAATAGACATAAATATTGATAATAAACTTGAAGGAAAAAGGCGCTTTAAATACAGTCTATACAACTAAAAATTAGACAAGCTGATAGAGGAACAGTTGGACTTAATTTAACTTTTTAATAGTTTTGATAAGGATAGCTATAAAAGTGCTTATGAAATGTTAAGAAAAAAATACATCTTACGTTGTAGAAGTTACTTTAGCTGAAACAACAGATCCAACAAAAATAGTTAAATTGGAATTTCCAAATGTAAAAAGTTTCAAATGTGGAAGCAACTAATTTGGATGGTGCTGGTGGAATGACAAAAGAATTAACTGCTTATTATGATAAAGTAGCACAAACACCAGTTAAAAATAACATTTGAAAAATTACCATGATGCGTAGAGAGTATGAAATGAAAAAGAAAAAAACAGAGGATATAAAAAGAACCTATTGAAGAAAAGAAAGTTAGTTATATGAGTTAACTATGGAAAAAGATGGAGATATTATAGCAGTTGAAACAGTAGGAACATTTAGAAATATGATGAATTTCTATAATAAACCTCGTGAAACTGTTAGAGTTTTATCTGATGCAAAAAGCTTTTGAAACAGTTAAAATTCATTATACTTTTGAAGAAATGCCAGAATTTGAATTATTATTGGCACAAACTTTAAAAGATTACTTTAGAAAAATAAAGAAGTGGATAAAACAGCGGAAAATTTTAATGAAATTTTTGATAAAGAACCTCATACTTTTCAAAAAAATATTAGATGAAATAATGAAAAACTCTGAAAAATAGGGGTTTCAAGATATAGAACAAGTCTACTATAAGGCTTGTTCTTTTTATATGAGAGGACATAAAGCAGTCAATAAGGATAAATATCAGAAAATAATTAATGATATTCATAGGTATAATATGTACTTTGAAACTAAAGGTATGGATAGTTCTTATTATTATATTCATAGATTACCATTAGATAAAGGTTGATGATGATCATCCTTATTGGCTTATTGAAAAAATCAATTTTATCTTAAGAGTAACAAATAAAAATTTATTCAGAAATTAGAAAAAAAGGGGAAGTTGATATGAGTGATAAGAAGTTAAAGACAGTTATAGAAGTTGTTGATAAATATTCAAAAGAATTAAAAGACTTCTCTATAAATGAAACAAATGATGAGTTAAAGAAACTACAAGATAATTTTGGAAAAAGGTAGTGATGGAGCTAAAAAGTTATCTGATTCATTAGGAATGATAAAGAAAGTTGGAGTAGCTGCAGCAGTCCCTATATGTTGGGGAATAAAATAAAAAGAATTAGGAACATTTGCAATAGAAAGTGCATCTAAAATGGATGAACTAGCGAATGTTACTCAACAAGTTTTTGAATCTTCTACAAAAGAAATTGAACAATGGGCAAAAACTATAGATAAAGAAGTTGGTAGAAGTATTTACCAAATGCAAAAATTTTGCTAGTGTTTATGGCTCAATGTTTAAAGGTGCTGGATTTGATACTCGTTTTTAAACAAATATCTCAAAGATTTTGGCAACATTCACTGCCGACTTTCTTCTTTCTTTAATGTTACAGATGATGAAGCTTTCACAGCAATAAAAGGAGCATTAACAGGAGAAACAGAAGCATTAAAAAGATATGGACTTATCTTAAATGATACTACAATGGCAGAATATGCTTTATCTAAAAGGAATAAAAGAAAAATGGCAAGAGTTAGATACAGCAACAAAAATGCAATTAAGATATAACAAGTTAATGGAGATGACAACATACATTCAAGGTGATGCAAGTAGAACTATTGATGGATATGCTAACTCATTAAAGAAAGCAGAGGGATTAATAGATAATATTGCAACAGCTATTGGACATAGCTTTATTACCATTTGCTACCAAGGTTGTTCATATGTTTAATGGAATTGCAGAAGCTGTTGATGATATGTTAAGTAAAAATCAAGTACAGACTATCTATTTGATTTTGTAAAAGAAAACAAAAATTTAGATGATTTAAAAAGATAGATATGTAGAGTTATCAAAAATGTATCTTGAAGGTTTAGGAACTCCTGAAAGTGAAAGAGAAAGAAATGAAATATATGAAAGATTGCTAGCTATGTATCCTGATTTGATTGGAAAAAATTGGAAAAGAGGCAGAAGCTTATTATAAAGTTGCAGAAGCTATTGAAGTCGTTATAAGGCAATTAAAAGAAAAGCATTGGCAGAATATGCTAGTGATAAATTTAAAGAAATTATTGCTGATACAGATAAAGATTTAAAAACTGTTCAAAAAAAGCAAGAAGAAAGAGAAGAACAGATTAAGATTATTAGCAGAAACTGGTGTTGATTATAGCAAAATAAGTCCAAGAAAGCTCAAAAATAAGTGAACTTCATGAAAGAGCAGCTAATGGAGATGAGAAAGCACAAGAAGAGTTAGGAAAAAATTAATCTAGAAGATATGGTGGGGAACAAAAAAAGGATTTATTAAAACTGGAAGTGCAGGAATAATTGAGTATGCTAATGATGAAAAACTAGAAAAGAATATCAGTGATGAAGCTCAAAAAAGGCAGAGGAAAAATTTAAAGAGAAGAACTGCTGAATTTGAAAGGGATATATCTCATTAGCAAATACTTTTAGATATTGTATCAAATTCAAATTTAAGTAAAAACTTCTACAACAAGAGAATATGAAAAATATTAAAGAATTAAAAGGAAAAGCACAATCGACTAAAGACAAGTATAAAGAAATAAATGAGTTAGATAAAAATAGCAACTGAAAATGCAGAACAATTATTATCTAATTGGAAAAAGCGGTAAATACAATAATGCAAATTTAAAAACATTAAAAAGATATTCATAAAAAAATAGTGGCTTCTGGAATAGATCCTGTTGCTGCTTCTGGAAATTCATTCTAAAAATAACTCAACTAGAATCTCTTGAAGGAAAGACTGGGAAAGAAGCTAAAAGCAACTAAGGCTATAAAAATCCCACAGTAAATCAATAGCTAAAAGATGTTAAAGATATCTATGGTCATTTCAAAAAGATATGAAAAATCAGATGAACTATGATGACATTATAGGAACTTGATATAGATAAAATCAAAAATCAAATAAGTATTTTAAAAAGATATATAAAAGAAGCAGTTGATAATGGAAATATTGATTTAGCTAAAAAGCTTGCAGGTTCAATTACAAGAAAAAGAATTTAAGATTAAAAAAATTTGATATTGATGAAGCTTTAGAAGATGTTGAAGAAAAATTAGAAGATTTAGAAACAAATTTAAAAAAAGGGAAAAATATCAGAAGAAAACTATCATGAGGAAAAAGCTAAAGTTCTGGAGACTTAATAAAAACATATGAAAAAGCATAATATTAACTTAGAAAAATTTATCTGAAGAAGATGCTAAGTATTTAAGAGAAAAATATTGAAATGGCAAAACAAAAGAAAAAAAGCATCAGAAGATGAAGTAGAACATTTACAAGAAATAGCAATTAAATTAAAAAGTAAATGATTTAATCGATAGTATAAATATATTAGCTTCTAATTTCTCTCAATTAGGACAAGTTACAGGAAGTAAAACAATAAGTAATGTTGGAAGTATATTAGGAAATTTTGCTAATATAGCAACATCTTATAAAAATTTTGACATGAAATCAATAACGAAAAATGTTTTCAGGTGGAATAGATAGTTTTACTCAGGAATAACATCTATAAGTTCTATTGTTGGAATAGCAACTGGTGGATTAAGTATTGTTAAAACTTTAGGATCAGCATTAGGTTTTGGAAAAAGGTAAAAAGAAAGCTGCTGAAATAGATAAAAAGAAATCAAGAAAAATACAAATAGATATAATGAGCAGATAAAAAGCTATGCAAAACTTTGACAGAAGTATTAAAAAGAAATAATGAAATAGTAAAGAGTTTTTCAGATAAAGTACTTACTGATATTTCTAAAAAATCCAACACTTTCTTATATTTCAAGGGCAATAGAAACATTGACTTATTTAAAGATGCTATGTTAGTGGAAAACATTTTCACTGATATTTCTGCATTAGAAAAAGGGTCATCTAAGTACAGAAAAGGTTTTAGGAAGAAGAGAAAAGATACATATACTTCTGTAAATATTGGAGAAGCTACAGTTATTAAAAATATTTAGGTTTTGATAAAACTGAGTTAGATTCATTTTCTGATAGTGAAATGAGACAATTAAATAGCATTTTAAAAATGTATCTCACAATGATTTAGTGAGAGCAACTGGAAGAAATTTAACTGAATCCATCTAGAAGAATGGAAAAACAAATATCTGAGTTTGTATCACAATTAGATTTACTGGAAAGAGAAAAGAAAGATTTATTTAGAGGTTCAACTCTTGAAAGCTTTACTGAATAGATTATTTATCTGAAAAGAAATTAATTGAAGAATACACTGAGCAATTTAAACAAATGGGACTTGTTGAGAGCAATATAACTCTACTATTAAAGAAATGGCTAAAAAATAATCAAGTTTTAGTTACTGCTATGCAAGATGTAAGAACTCAAACGATTGAAGGTTTAGCTAGTGGTAACGGTGGATTTGTAACATCAATGAAAAAGTTATTTTGAAAAAAATATTTAAAAATGCAAGTTCAATTGCTTATGATGTAGCTTTTTTTCTGATTTAGATAGTTATTTTAATGAAGAATTTCAAAAATTTCTGAAAAAAATGGTTAATATCAAGAAAAAGTGGAAGGCTAGATTTTAATGATTTGCTTACTGGAGTAGATTTTAATAAGTTAAAAATTAGCTGAGGGATAGAAACTCAAGCTAAAAAATCTATTGATACAATTAAACAATTTTTATTAAATAGAGGTATTGATATTTCTATTATTAATAAAATACTTCCAAATTCAGAATTTAATGACAAACTAAATGATATGAAAAATGCTTTAAGTACTGCAATGAATGATGCTCAAAAAGAAAAGAAATTTGATACTTTTTCAAAATCTTTAGGTGAGTCTTTATATGAAAGTACTAAAAGCTAGTTTAATAAAAGCTTTTTCTGAAAGTTCAGTATATCAAGGTTTAATATCTAAGTTTGTTAATACTCAAGATATGAAAGCAGAGATAGAAAGTTGGAACATTTGAAGGAGCATTTAACATCATCAAAAATAAAACTAAAAAGATTTTGGTTATAGATTAGAGAGTAATGGACTAGGTGGATTTGATGCTATAAATACAAAGATAGCATTGAAAAATCAACTAGGAATGCTTATTATCAGGATAAACTTCTAATGTAGAAATTAAAGTTACTAATAATTTCTATGAAAAGGTTTATGGAGTGGATGATTTAGAAGGAAGAATTTTAAAAAGTGTGAATATAGGTATAGAAGCTTGGAATAAAAAGCCAAAGGTAACACCATAGGAGGAATAAAATGCAAAAGTTGAGTATGGAAATAGATAGCCATCTATATGTGGCTAAGATAACTAATATATCTAAAGACAATGATATAACAGAGTACATTGATAGTTGTAACATTACTTTACCTAAAGCTAATGAAATTTCTTCTATGGAGGCTAATTTTATTCTTGATGAAAAATTAGTTGATAATGGAAATGAAGTAAAAATAGAAATTATCGATGAAGTAGGTAATATCTTATATACATTGCAAGGAATGGCAACTCTTGAAAAAGAAATAAAAAAGTTACACAGGAAATGAAACACAATCTATTCTATAAAAAGATAGTTATGAAAAGTTATTTGATAAGGTAGTACCTGAAACAATGGTTTTCTTTGACTTATTCTTTTGTAATGTAAATGATAAAAGTAATTTTTACTCATATTGTAGCAAAATAAATTAGGGTTTTTAGAGATACCAGGTTGATTTTTAAAGACATAATATTTAATGATGGGAGCTTAATAAGAGTTCCCTTTATTTTATTTGAGCAAGATGAAAGATGGATAGATATTTTACAAAAGATTTTATAAAAAGCCACTGATAGTATTTTATATATCAAGGATAAAAAAAGCTCTTTTCAAGACAAAAAAAGTTTCAATATCAATGAGAATTTGAGACTCAATAAAACTAATATTATAACTGAAATTGAAGAAACTTTTAATTTAATTTATATAATGGAATTCGTGTAACTTATGATAGATTTTTGAAGTTAGATAATCGTGAGTATTTGATTTATCTCAAAAATAATAGTTGATAAAAATAAAACCTGTAGGCAGTCAAGATATTCAAAGTATGAAAAATAAGTTATTCAACTTCCAGTGTTGCTAATCCAACTCTAACTAAAAGCAACAGCTTATTATTTTACTAGAGAAGACGATGTAAATAGTAAAGTTGATATTTTACTTGTGAAAGGAACTCATTATACAGTTGAGGAATGGAAAGAAACACAGGCAATAGCTAAATTTTTTAATCCTTATCCTTATAAACTATATATAGAAAACTTTGAAATAAAAAGGGCTTCCACTTGTGAAATATGAAAATAATGAATCAGTTATTAAAAATCTAAATATTATAGAGAAAAAGCAAGAAAAACTTTGTATCTATTCAAAAAATAGAGAAGTTCAAACTGAAAAACTTGCTAAACATATAGCATTATGTGAATATAAAAATCAAATACTAAATAATAAGACTTTTAATTTTACTACTAATTTTTGAAAGATATTAAATTAGGTGAAGTCTATAGTTTAGAACTTGAAGATATTAATACTATTGTAAGAGTGACAAATATTAGCATATCTTTAAAACCTGCTGAATTTGAAATGAAAATAGAAGCTGATTGTATTGAAAAATGATGATGATTTTACATACTCTAGTACTTTATCGGGAAAAAGTAATAGCAGTTTTATAGATTTAAAATCTCTTGAAAGAAAAAGATAGATGAAAATAGTAAAAATCTAAAAAGTTTTTAGATAAAGATATAAGAAGCAGATTATTTAAAACAAAAAGAGTCAACCCAATACTGCTGATGTAAAAAGAAAATGATATTTGGCTTAATCCTGATACAAACGTATGGAAGAAATTTTATAACGGAGTATGGAACTCTATATCTGAAACAGAAATTTTACCATCTATGAAAAATGTATAACTCTATTGATGGAAATATTATAAAACTACAAGGAACAGCTGATAAGGTTGGAGCATATCTCTTAAATAAAGGTGAGAAATTTGGAAGCCTTAATGGAGAACTTGTACATGTAACTTTTTGATAAATTAGGACAATTTGAAGCAGAAAAATCCTAATAATAGAGTTGCTTTTAAATATTAAAGATCCAGCTAATCCTAGTGTAGTAACTCTCAAATATTACTGGAGTTACTGATATTACAGATGAAAAATACAAAGATGTATCTTTTCAAGTAGGCGATGAAGCTACAGGGCATTATATTCAATTCAAAAATAATCAAGCAAGAGTTGTAGAGAATGGAAAAACTATAACAGATGTTAATAATTCATTAGAAAATGGAGATTTTACTATAACTGGTAGAACCAATTTTGATGGTTCTGCTAGGTTTATTAGTCGTGGAACAAAATGAAGTTATAACTATTGCTAATGGTGCTATTGATTTTTACAGAGATGGACAAAGACTAACAAGAATTAAAAATATTAGATATGAACTATAGCAACTGATAGTTCTGAAGTGGAGTTGTGAATTTTGAAGGTTTTAAGCAACCTATGATAGTCCTTCCAACTATAAAATCTGCAAATTTTGGTAAGAATATGGCAAGTATATTTTGTTATGCTGAGCATTTAGGTGGAGTTTCATATCGTTTCTTTTATAGGTGGAAACAAATGAAAACTATAGAGATGCTAATGCTATTAAAGCTATGGGAACTAGTTGGAGTACAAATAATGCATCTACACAACACTTTTAGGTATAACAGGTTATTTAGATGGGAAATACTATAAAGGTAGCTATAAAGAACTTGGTGTAAAATATTAAAAACAGCAAAAGAACGGGGAAAGAAAAGCAGTCTTAAACGTTTTAAAAGTACCAACATTTAATGTAAAAGTTAAAAGAAATGGGAAGTTATCTTTTGATAAGAATTATTCTATTAATATAAATCATAAAGAACTACCTTTATCAAATAGAGTATAGTATAAACCATTACTATTGATGCAAATTTTAATATTTTAAAAATTTATAAATAGAACAAATATTACTTACACTTTAGAAATTACACTTTTAGAAAGTAATTTAGAAGGGTGGAGAATTTTATACTCACATGGACATGATGTTGGAAAAAGATGCATCAGGGATAAAGTATGAATATTATCAATATAGTGGTGTTATATATAGCATAAATAATTTTCTTTTAAAAAACTTATCAATAACAGCAAGTGCTGAAAACTTCAACTATATCATCTGCAACTGGAAATGGAGAAGTACAATACATAGCAATGGAGGTTGATTAATATGTATTTTTATTTAAATAAAGAAAAATTTGTTAAATGGAGAAGTAGTAATTGTTTTTCAAACAGAAAAATCAAATACCAAATTATAAAGAAATTACAAATTTTAAGTGAATTAGTAGAGTTCAAAGGAGAAAGTATTCCAGCTAATTGGGAGTATTCTAAAACTGAAGATACAATGTATAGTATTGATGATAAACCTAGTCCTTTCCATATTTTAAAAAAATAAAAATGGATAGTTGAGGATAAGGAAGGTTTCAGAGAATATTGTGATAAAAAGGGTAGATAGAATAAAAGCAGAAATATTAAAAGTATGGTTTTGACTATGAGATAGATGGTGAAAAACATAGGCAGAAATGTAGGTTTGAAGATATTAGTTTAATGGGAACAACTATGACATTTTTGCTAGCAAGTAAAATAGCATTAGGAAAAAGATGATACCGTTGTTTGGTATTTTGAAGATAATTTTCAACATATTATGAATTTACAAGAGCTTATAATTTTTGCAAAGTTATGGAAAAGAATTTATAGACGGAGTTTATTCTGCTGAAAAATTATTTTTAAAAACTTTAGAAGAACCTAAATTAATAAATAAAGATGATTATTTAGCTAAAAATTAAAGAATTTATGGCAGGTGGTAACTAATGGAGCATATAACTAATGTTTTAGTTTATTCAAATCGTTGTGAAGTCTTAGATAGTCATGTGTTTACAGTAGGAGATAGAGGTTTTTCCACATATAAGACTTAAATTTATTTATATGTTTGAGCAGAAACACCCAGGAAAAGCAATTAGAACTTAAATACATACTCCAGATAAAAGTTATCAAGTTGAAACAATATCTGTAACTGGTGAAAAATGAAGTATTATTTCCTATCCATTATAGTGTTTTCGTTAATGGTGGGTGGACTACTCTAAAAATAACTATTGTGGAGGGTGGCAATAGAATAACTTTAGATGATATAGTTATAAAAACCAAAAGACTTGAAGCTAGTCAAGAATTTCAACATAAAGAAGTGAAGGCTATTGTACAAACTGAAATAACTAAAAATATCTAGAAAAAATAAAAAGATTTTGAAGAAGAAACAAAAGATTGAGCTTAATGCTTTAAAAACTAATCTATCTCAAAAATCTAGAAACAGAAAAAAATTCTAGTATTGAAGCATTAAAAAGAAGCATACAATAATGAAATAAAAAGTTAGATGTTGATGTGAAAAAGTTATAACAAAAATATTTAAAAGAAAATACAGATACATTTTAATGGAGAAATAGCAAAATTAACTGATGCATTAAATGAAAAAGAAAATTCTTTTTGACAAAAATACAGCATTTAATAAAAACTTTGAAACAACAGCAGATACAGTTTTAGAAGGAAATAAGTTAGATGAAATAAATGAAAAATTCAAAACTGTTAATAATGAAATAGATGCTAAGTTTAAAGGTGTTGAGGGTAAAGTCAAATTTTTATTCAAGATCCAGGAGAAAAATTGAAGGTGAATATTATTTAGATAAAACTTCAGGAAATTACATAGATGTATTAAAAGAACATCTAGCACTGTTAATTTGCAGAGCATTTTTAAAGATTATTCGTTAGAAGCAATTATAAGTGATCTTGAAAGTTTAACAGAGACTGGTAGTAATGAAAAAGGGAAGTTGGTTCAAAGATAAAAAGAACTGGATTAATTATACAATGGGATTTATAAATTTAACTGTTACAAAGCAAGATTATGAAGAACACCTTGTAGTTTTTATCCAATCCTTTCCCTAATAATTCATATAATACATCTGTTGCAAGAAATTATAACTACCATAATATAAGTGATGGTAAATGGAGTTGCATTCCTGGAAATAATAATGAAATAAAAATTTTAACATCTGGATTTACAAATAGTTTTGGGAAAAGTTGATAGATATTTTTGGATAGCGATAGAAAATAAAATAGAGGTAGTTTAGTATAGCTACCTCTTTTAAAAATGCGTTATATGACTTATTACAAGGTCGTAAGGAGGTATATGTTTGTATTACAAGCAAGCTTGGACAAATTAAAAAGGTGTACATCCAAACTTGATTAATTTTTAAAAGAATTAATTTTAATAAGCCCTTGGGACTTTAAAATTATAAGAGGTGGGCACACCAGCAGAACAAAACAAATTGTATCAACAAGGTAGAAATATAAAAGGATTAAAAAGTAACAAATTGTGATGGATTTAGAAAAAGTCTAATCATCAAATCAAATATGATGGTCTAGGGTTATGCAGTTGATATTGAGTTATAGTTGATAGAGTTTATAAAGGAACTTGGAAAGACTTCCATTATTACTCAAGATATTTACAATATAGCTAAAGATAAAGGGCTATTGCAAAAATATAATATTGAATGGGGTGGAAAACTGTTGAGAAGTTTTAAAGACGCTCATTGGCAAATTAAGGGAGCCGATAAAAATAAGTTTTTAGATAATAATTGTTCGACAGACAAATTTATAAAAATTTTAAATTATTAGGAGGTAGTAATTATGGAAAAAGAATTATTATGGAATGTTAGGTTATGTGGTATCATTGGTGGTTTATTTAGTTTTAAAGTGGAGATATGAGGGTAGAGGCTGTAAACAGAGAGGCTATCGAACAAGAAATATCTATACAAGGAAAAAGGATTAGGAGATTTAAAGAAAAAGCAGTACAAGAGTTTATATCTAATTACAAAAACATTTAAGAATATTTATCAATGAAAAATACAATAGACGCTGTTGTTGCAGAATTACAACCACTATTCAAAAAGTTAAAAGATGGAAAAAGAGTAAATTAAACCCAAGGCTTTTTATCTGATGGTAAAGCAATATTATTAGATGATTATATCTATGACATCAATGGCTATCAGATAAAAGTTTTAAAAGGTTTTATAACTGATGGAGCATCTATTCCAAAATGTCTACAATCTATTTATAATCCTTTTTGGAAAAATGGATAAAAAGTGCTGTAATTCATGATTATTTATATTCCAAATATAATAACACAGGCATAAATAGAAAAATTAGCAGATAAGATTTTTGATTATATTATGAAAGAAACTGAAGTAAATAGCAATACTAGAAAAAATTTTTATAAAGCTGTAAGATATTTTGGTGCAATGAGTTGGCAAGATAAAAATAGAAAATGAAGGATACAAAGACCAGGCAATAGTAGATCATACTAAGGAAGCAAGAGAATATTATAACTACTGGAATACTATTTTAAAAAAATATAAAAAGGAGGCGAGTATGTTTTGCAATTACACAAGAACATTTAAGCTTCGTTGGTGGAATCATAGCAATAGCTGCTTTTATAAAAAGGAATAACAAACAGTATAGATAACAAAATTGAAAAATAATCAGTATTTAGAAAATCTTATTGATAAAAATTAGATATAATTGTCTATGAAGCTAACAAAAAAGTTTTGAACAATGGAGCAATGAAAAAGATAGAATTATAGAAGAAAAGATTTCTAAGATTGAAACTTCTTTTAAAAAGTGATTTGCATGAGATAAAGGAATCTTAAAAGAAATAAATCAGCATATGTTAAATTGTAAAAGTAATGGGTAGGAAAAAAATCCTACCTCTTTTTATTTTGTCTGTTGTTTGTCTGTTGTAATTTTTATATTTTTATAGAATTTTATAAAGTTTATTAATCTTTCAACAGTTTCAACTTATGATTTTTAAGATAATTTAAAACTTTATGAAATTTTAATAAAACATATGGTACACTCAACAGGAATTGAACCCGTAACCCCTGATCCGAAGTCAGATGCTCTATCCAATTGAGCTATGAGTGCTTTTAAACTAAGATTAACATATTTTAATCTATATGTCAATTTTACTTAATAAAATTAACTTTAGTTAATTTTAAAAATCTTACAAAAATAGACTTAAATAATATAGTTTAAATAATATATTGACAATTTAAAATAAAAAAAGTATTATATCTCTTATAGGCATAAAAAACGATAGAAGTTAATTTTTTGTACCACAAGGAGGAGAATTATGAAATTTTATGTGGATTTGAATTCAGACATTGGTGAAGGTTATGGAGCTTACAAACTAGGAATGGATGAAGAAATTATGAAATGTGTTACTAGTGTAAACTGTGCTTGTGCTTGGCATGCAGGTGATCCATTAATAATGGATAAGACTATAAAAATTGCCAAAGAAAATAATGTAGCAGTTGGAGCTCACCCAGGATTCCCAGATCTTTTAGGTTTTGGTAGAAGGAAAATGGTTATAAGTCCCTGAAGAAGCTAGAGCATATATGCTATATCAATTAGGTGCTTTAGATGCTTTTGCAAAAGCAAATGGTGTAAAACTTCAACATATGAAGTTGCATGGAGCTTTCTACAATATGGCAGCTGTTGAAAAGAATTTAGCAGATGCTGTTTTAGATGGTATAGAAGAATTTAACAAAGATATAATAGTTATGACTTTAAGTGGAAGCTATATGGCAAAAAGAAGCTAAAAGAAGAGGTTTAAAAGTTGCAGAAGAAGTTTTTGCAGACAGAGGATATAATGCAGATGGAACTTTAGTTAATAGAACTCTTCCAGGAGCTTTTGTAAAGGATCCCTGATGAAGCTTTATTGCCAGAGTTATAAAAATGGTAAAAACTAAAAAGTTACAGCTGTAAATGGAGAAGAAATCGATATAGCTGCTGACTCTATCTGTGTACATGGAGATAATCCAAAAGCTATTGAATTTGTTGAAAGAATAAGAAAAGCTTTTAATTGAAAATGGTATAGAAGTAAAATCATTACATGAGTTTATATAATAAGATGAGGTGTTAAGATGGAGAAAAATAATTTATCGGTTCTTTTAGGAGCAGCATTTTTTTAATGGCAACATCAGCAATAGATTCTGGATTTTATGACACAAACAGCAGTATTTACAAAGGACATGGGAGCAACATTTGCCTTTTGTAATATTAGTTTCAGTCATAATGTCTTTTTGTAGCACAATTAAATGTGTGAGAGTTCTTGCAGTTTCTAAAATGAGAGGACAAGATATTGCAAATAGTGTTTTACCTGGACTTGGATATTTTTATAACATTTTTTTAGTTTGTCTTGGTGGTTTGGCTTTCAACATAGGAAATGTTGGAGGAGCTGCTTTAGGTTTTTCAAGTTTTATTTGATTTAGATTTAAAAATAGCTGCACTTGTAAGTGGGAGCTTTGGGAGTAATTATATTTTCTTTTAAATCTGCCTCAAAATTAATGGATAAATTAACTCAGCATTAGGTGCAATGATGATTTTACTTATAGGTTATGTTGCATTTTCAACTAACCCACCTGTTGGAACAGCTGTAAAAGAAACTTTTGTTCCTAGTTCTATAAATTTAATGGCTATAATCACTTTAATTGGTGGAACTGTTGGAGGATATATTATGTTCTCTGGTGGGCATAGACTTATAGATGCGTGAATAGTTGGTGAAGAAAACTTATCACAAGTTAATAAGTCAGCAATATTAGGAATGAGTGTTGCTACAATAGTAAGAGTTTTCCTATTCCTTGCTGTGCTAGGAGTTGTTTCTCTGAAATCAACTTGATGCTGGAAACCCAGCAGCAGATGCTTTTAAGATTGCAGCAGGAACTGTTGGATACAAAATATTTGGATTAGTATTCTTAGCAGCAGCTTTAACTTCAATAGTTGGTGCGGCATACACAAGTGTTTTCTTTTTCTTAAAAAACATTATTTAAAGTTGTTAAAGACAATGAAAAATTTCTTTATAATTGGTTTCATTGTTGTATCTACATTAATACTTATATTCTTAGGTAAACCAGTAAAATTACTTGTTCTTGCAGGTTCATTAAATGGACTTATCCCTACCTATTACTCTAGCAATTACTTTTAATAGCTAGTAAAAAAAGAAGGAATTGTTGGAAAAATATAAACATTCAAATATTTTTATTCTATTTAGGTTGGATAGTTGTTCTTGTAACAGCATATATAGAGTAAAATCTCTAGCAAAAATTAGCAGAACTATTTGCTTAATGGAGGTATAAAATGGAAAAATTCAGTAAGATTTTTATTTTTCTGGAGATTCAGCTTTAGTTATAGAGTTTGGAAATGAAATCTCTGTTGATATTAATAAAAATTAGAAAAATGATGGATGATATCAAAAAGAAAAATATAGATGGAATAGTTGAACTTGTTCCAACATATTGTTCTTTACTTATTAATTATGATGTTTTGAAAAATTGATTACAATACTTTAGTTGAAAAGTTAAAAACTTTCTTAAAACAACGATCTTGAAACAGCTGAAGGAGAAGAAGTTACTCTAGTAGAAATTCTACTTTATACAATGATGAAGCTGAATCTGATTTATCTTATGTAGCAGAACATAATAAACTTTCTAAAGAAGAAGTTATTAAAATTCATACAGGTACAGACTATCTAGTTTACATGCTTGGATTTATGCCAGGATTCACTTACTTAGAGGTATGTCAGAAAAAAATTGCAACTCCTAGATTAGAAAGTCCAAGACTACAAATTTATCCAGGTTCTGTTGGGATAGCAGGAAAACAAACAGGTATGTATCCTTCAATGTCTCCTGGTGGTTGGAGAATTATTGGAAGAACTCCTTTAAAATTATATAATCCAGACAGTGATACCCTGTATATATCAGTTCAGGTGACTATGTAAGATATGTTTCTATTTTCAGAAGAAGAATACAATGATATTTTTGAAAAAAGTAGAAAAATAATGAATATAAATTAAATATTCGTAAAAATTAAGAGAGGTGAGCTAAATGCCTAGTATAAAAAGTTCACAAAACCTGGATTATGTACAACTGTTCAAGATATTGGAAGAATAGGATATCAACAATTTGGTATTCCTGTATCTGGAGTTATGGATGAATTTGCTTTTTACAGTAGCTAACTATCTTGTTGAAAGTGATAAAAATAATGCAGTCTTAGAAATTCCTTTTTAGGACTCTACATTGGAGTTTGATTTTGATGTGACAATAGCCATAACAGGTGGAGAAATTCAAGCTAAAAATAAATAATCAAGATGTTAAAATGTGGGAATCTATAAAATGTAAAAAGGAGATAATCTTTCTTTTGGAAATTTAAAATCAGGAATGAGAGCTTATTTAGCTTTCTCAGCAGAAATAGATGTTCCTGTTGTTATGGGAAGTAAATCTACTTTTTAAAAATCTAAATTAGAGGTTTTGAAGGTAGACAACTAAAAGATGGGAGATATTATTAACTTTAAAATGTTAAAGTTTTTATCTAAGAAAAAAATACTTTAGATAAAAAAATATTCCAACATATAGTCATAATCAAAAATATCAGAATAGTTTTAGGATCTCAAGATGATTATTTTGAAGAAAGTTCTATAAAAACTATGCTTGAAAATAAATATCAGTTACAAAAGATGCTGATAGAATGGGTATGAGATTAGCAGGAGAAGTTATAAAACATAAAGATAAGGCAGATATTATATCTGATGCTGCTGTTTTTGGTTCTATACAGTTCCTGGGAATGGACAACCAATAATCTTATTAGCAGATAGACAAACAACAGGAGGTTATACTAAGATTGCCACTGTTATAAAAGCAGATTTGCTAAACTTGCTCAAATGCTTCCTAATGACACTATTGAATTTAGTCTTATAAATATTGAAGAAGCACAAAAAGAGTATAGAGAATTCTATAGAATTTTAGATGAAATAAAAGAAAGTTTTGTAGTGAAACCAAGAGTTTACACTGAAAAACAATTATATGTTTCAAAAATTATTTGGAAATAGAAGAAAAATGATAATATATATAAGGTGAATTTTATCTTAAAACTTAATATAAGTTTGAAGGTGGGATTCACCTTTATGAATTATGCCAGAACAGTCGCGACTCTAGCACTCGTAGGGGTGTCAGTCAGAGATGAATGGGCATATTTTTGTTTACAAAAATTTGAAATAATTAAATATATATAGTATAATAAAAATGATAATAAAAATATCAAATATTAATTTGGAAGAGGATATGTATTCAATTCAATATCATATAGTGTGGTGTGTAAAAATATAGAAGATATATCCAAACTCAAAAAGAGGAGGAATTATGGCAAATTATGTATTGACATTAGCTTTAGAAACTGAACTATGGCAAGAACATATTTTAGAAAAGAGACTAAACATAGTAGAATGATATATAATGCTTGCCTTTATGAAACTTTAAAAAGACATAAAAAAATGATAAATTCTTCTGAGTATAAAGAAATTAGTAATTTAGAGAAAAAAAGAGCAATCTAAAAGATATAAAGAATTAGATAAAAATATTCAATATCTAAATTTGAATTAAATAAATACGTAAAACCTATGACACAAAAATTTAAAAAGAATATAGGTTCTCAAATGGGACAAGAATTAGCTGAAAGAGCTTTTTGTGACTTATGAAAAATTTAAGTATGGTAAAGCTAAAAAAAGTATATTTTAAAAAGTTATGGAAATTTCTATTCTGTTAGAGAAAAAAAGGTAATATTATGGGACTTAGATTTTTAAAGAAGATTGTTGCATATCTTGGTTAGGCTTAAAGATTCCTGTAATAATAAAAATAATGATAAATATGCACAAAGTTGTTTTTAGATAAATTATTGTATTGTAGGTTACTTAAAAAGAGTTGTAAATGGAAAAATAAATACTATGTTCAAATAACTTTTGAGGGGACACCTCCTAAAAACATAAAGTTGGTGGAGAAAATGAAGTTGGAATTGATATAGGAACTTCAACAATAGCAATCGTTAGTGATAATAAAGTAGAATTAAAGATTTTAGTTGAAAAATATAGAAATAAATGATAAGACTACAAAGAAAACTAGATAGACAGAGAAGAGCAAACAATCCTAATAAATATAACAAAGATGGCACAATTAATATAGAAAATAAAGAAAAATGGAAAAAGAGCAAATCATATGTAAAAACAAAGTTAAAACTTTCAAATTTACAGAGAAAAATCGCAGATAAAAAGAAAAACAACTCATAATATTTTAGCGAATAGTATACTAGAAATTGGAACAATAGTAAAAGTTGAAAATATGAATTTTAAAGCTTTACAAAGAAGAAGCAAGAAAAACTCAAATATCTGAAAAACTGGAAAATTTAAAAAGAAAAGAGATTTGGAAAATCATTATCAAATAGAGCACCAGCATTATTAATTGAAATAATAAATAGAAAAATTAGAATATATTGGAAAAATATAATAAAAATTGATACTTTTAAAAGTAAAAAGCTAGTCAACTAAATCATAGTACAAATGAATATGAAAAGAAAAGTCTATCAAAAAGATGGGTAGAAATATTAGGAAATAAAATGCAAAGAGATTTGTATTCTGCATTTTTAATAAAAATGTAAAGAGAAATTTAGAAGAAGTAAATATAGAAAAAAGCACAAAAAAAGAATTTAAAAAAATTTTGTTAAATTGCATAATGAAGAAATTGAAAGAATAAAAAGAAATGTAAAAACATTAAAATGTATGGGATTTTAAAATAAAACTGGTTTTGAACCGAGCCAACAGGACGCAAATATTCTCAACGGAGAGTTTGTCCATTAAAGTCTTAAGGAAATTAGCTAGTATTTGAATACTAGATATTCAAAAGAAACTAAATAGTACTTTAAGAACCTCGCGACCTAACACTCGTAGGGTGTCAGTCGTAGAGGTTCAGTTAGCTAAAAAAATATTCAAGTTTATCAATATAGAAAAATGAGGCTATGTTATAATAAAAAGATAGTAAATTGTTTTAAATAAGGAGCGAAAATGAAATACAAATTAATAGTTTGTGATATGGATGGAACCTTACTAACATCTAGTCATAAAATTTCTGAACATACAGCAAATATTATAAAAAAAGATTGAAGATAGCGGTGTAAAATTTATGATTGCAACAGGAAGACCGTATCTTGATGCAAGACACTATAGAGATAGCTTAGAATTAAGATCTTATTTAATAACTTCAAATGGTGCAAGAGCTCATGATGAAGATAATAATCCCTATTGTTGTAGAAAAATATTCCAAAAGAATTGGTTAAAAGATTATTGAATTATAAGGTAGGAAAAAGATATACATAGAAACATCTATCTTGATGACGATTGGATAATAGAGTATGAAATAGATGGGTTAGTGGAATTTCATAAAGAGTCTGGTTATGGATTTAATATAGATGATTTAAGTAAATATCAAAAATGAAGAAGTAGCAAAAGGTATTTTTTTCTAGGAGAGAATAAAGAAATAGAAGACTTAGAAAAGAAAATGAAAAAAGATTTTTAAAAGATGAATTAAGTATAACTGTCTCTTCACCTTTTTGTCTAGAGTTTATGAAAAAGGGTGTTAATAAAGGCTGAAACTTTGAAAAAGTCTTGAAAAATTTTAGATATAAAGCCAGAAGAAGTTATAGCATTTGGAGATAGTATGAATGACTATGAAATGCTTAGTTTAGTCGGAAAAACCTTTTATAATGGGTAATGCTAATAAAAAGACTTATAGAAGCCTTTACCTAATGTAGAGGTTATTGGAAATAATAATGAAGATGGAATAGGAGAAAAATTACAAGAAATTTTTAAAGTAAAACTATAAAAAAATAGATTCTCTAACTCCTTGCTAGATAGTATGTAAAAACAGTTCATTGCTAGCTAAATTCTTAACGATAAAAAAATCAAGAATTCGCTGTAATTTTGAAAAACTGCCAACAAGTTGGCTTCAAACACCTCGATAATTACTCGGCTCATTCTATTTGATTTTTTTACCTAAAACTTAGAATGCAGATTCACTTGTTTTTACTAGTATATTAATAGCGTAATTTACTTATTTTTACATAAAAATTTAATAAAAGAAGATAGAAGGAGCGATACAAAGAATGTACTGATTTATATGATTTTCCTTTATACAGACCGCCTAGTGAGGCTTACAGTTTAATTATTCAAATTACACTTGGATGTTCTCACAATAGATGTACTTTTTGCAGTATGTATAAGGACAAAAAAATTTGTTATAAAACCAATAGAGGATATAAAATCTGATATAGATGCTTTTAGAGCACTATATAAAAATAGACCTGTTGAAAAAGATATTTTTTTAGCAGATGGAGATGCACTTGTTGTACCTACTGATATACTAGTGCAAGTTTTAGACTATATAAAAGAAGTTTTTCCTGAATGTAAAAGAGTTTCTATATATGGAACAGCTATAGCTATACATCAAAAAAATCTGTGGAAGATTTAAAGAAACTTTATGAAAAAGGTTTAACTCTAGTTTATTTAGGTGTAGAAAGTGGAGATGACGAAGCTTTAAAATTTATAAAGAAAGGAATTAAGGCTGAAAAAGGTAGTTGAACTTTCTAAAAAAATTATGAGTGCAGGTATAGATTTATCTATAACTTTAATTGCAGGACTTTTAGGAAAATATCAAGATAATAAGATGCATGCTATCAATACTGCAAAAATTATAACTGATATATCTCCAAAATATGCAAGCATTTTAAATTTAAGACTTTATGAAGGAACAGAACTTTATGACCTTATGCAACAAGGAAAATATGACTATATGGAAGGTATTGAAGTTTTAAAAGAAATGAAATTAATACTTTCAGTATGGATGTGTCTAAAATAACTAGACCTATAATATTTAGAGCAAAACCATGCTTCTAACTATTTAAACTTAAAAGGAAATCTACCTGAAGATATCCCTAAGAATGATAAAAAGAAATTGATTATGCTATTGAAAATGAAGCTATCAATGTAAATAATTATAGATTTTTATAAGAGGGTAAAAATATGAATATACTATGGCATTATCTCAACTTGAAATTACAGGAGCTGAAGTTTATGCAACAACCATTGCTGATGAGCTTATAGAAAGAGGAAATAAAGTTTATATAGTTTCTGACACTCTAACAACTCCTACAAAGGCTGAATATATAAAAGCTAGAATTTCAATAAGAGAAGTTTAATAAAAAGAATAGAACATATAAAATTTTTATATAAACTTATAAAAGAAAAAGATATTCAGATAGTTCATGCTCATTCAAGAGCTTCTTCATGGAGTTGTCAAGTTGCTTGTAAATTAGCAGGAATACCGCTTGTTACAACAACTCATGGAAGACAACCCATACATTTTAGTCGTAAAACTTATCAAGGCTTTTGGTGACTATTCCATAGCTGTCTGTGAAAATATCAAAAAAACATATGGTAAATGATATAGGATTTTCTGAAAACAAAACTTGTTATCTTAAATCCTGTAAACTATAAAAGAATTAAATTTAGAAAAATTAAATGATAAAAAGATTATTTCAATTATAGGTAGACTTTCAGGACCAAAAAGGAGATGTTGCCTATGATATACTTAGTATTTTATCAGATGATGAATTATTAAAAAAATATAAGGTTCGTCTTATAGGTGGAAAGGAACTGCCAGAAAGATTTGTAAAATTTAAAGAAAAAGATATAGAATTTATTGGCTATGTTCCTAATATACAAGAGAAGATTTTTGAGTCTGATATAGTAATTGGAGCAGGTAGAGAAGCTTTTTGAAGCTTTTACTAAATAAAATCTTCTTTAATTGCTGTTGGTGAAACAGAATATATGGGCTTTTATTAACAAAGAAAAGTTTAGATAAGTCTTTAGCTTCAAATTTTGGGGGATATTGGTTCTATGAAATATCCTAAAGATTGAAAAAGATATTCTTTTTAAATGATATTAAAAAAGCCTTTAGAACTTTCTGAAATTGAAAAAGGAAGAATTAAAAAAATATTATATTTAATGAAACAAATTTACATAATATAGTTGATAGAATAGAAAAAGAAATATTTTGAACTATATGTTGATAAAAAAAGTATGAAGTTCCTGTAATTATGTATCATAGAGTGATAAATAACTCAGAAGATGAAGGAGTACATGGGACATATATCTATGAAAATATCTTTTAGAGAACATATGCAATATCTAAAAGATAAAAATTATACAATTATCACTTTTTAAAGATTTAGATAAAATATCTTGGAGAAATAGATTTGAAAAAGATAAAAATATATAATTTTTGACTTTTGATGATGGTTATAAAGGATAATTATGATTTAGCTTTTCCCTATATTAAAAAGAATTTGGCTTTTAAAGCTACTATATTTTTTTAATGGGAAGTTCAACATATAATGAATGGGATGTTAAAAGCTAGTGGTGAAAAAGAATTTCCTCTTATGTCAGTTGATATGATAAAAGAGATGCAGGATTATGGAATAGAGTTTGGAGCTCATACTTTTAATCACCCTAAGATTAATACATTATCAAATGATGAAATTGAGCATCAAATTATAGATGTTAAAAACCTTTGGAAGAAAAAAATAGGTAGAGAGATTATAACTTTTGCATATCCTTATGGAATTTTAAATGATTATGCTAAGGAAATGGCAAAAGAAAGCAGGTATATACTTTTGCTTTAGCAACAGACTCAGGTTCTGTTTGTTTATCTGATGATCTATATCAAATAAGAAGAATTGCAATTTTTCCTAATACTAATCTTTTTAGCTTTTAAAAGAAAAGGTTGCAGGAAATTATAACTTTTATTAAAATTAAAAGAGAAGAAAAGAATAGGAGTAAAAAAATGAAAAATATTTATTAACAATGTTGGCTTTTATTTAGTGTGGTTGCTGTGGCAAATGATGATTTTAAAAGCTCAGTTACAGCTGCTTATGGAACAAGAACATCTATCTACAAAGGAAGAGAAGAAAATGCAATCCCAATATTCTCTAATTTAAGTTATCAAAACTTATATCTTAAAAGGGACTGAGTAGGTTTTAAATTTCGATTATAGTAGATTTAATTCAACTCTTTATGTAGATTTATTAGATGGACATTCAATAAAGGGTTCAAGAATGGATACTGGATATGAGAGTATAAATAGAAGAAGATATCAACAAGCTATAGGTTTAAAAAGCAGATGTGAAACTTAATGAAATTTCTGAAAATCTTACTTTATCACCTTCTTTAGCATAGGGAATAGAGGAAGTAAAACAGGTTTAAGCCTATCTTATTTATATATGCCTAAAGAAAATATTATAATCAGTCCTTCAGTAAATGTAAAATATCTTTCTAAAAAAATATACAGATTACTATTTTGGAGTAGATAGAGATGAACTTGGTGGAAGTATAACAAACGAATATAATCAAGATGGAGCTTTTTGAATTTTGGAGCAGGACTTTATGGAGAATATTATTTTACAAAAATATATCAGCTCTTGGCTATGTTAATATGAAACAATATTCTTCAGAAGTTACAAAATCTCCAATAACAGAAGATAGAATAATAACTAATGTTGGAGCAGGTCTAAAATATACATTCTAAAAAGGACTGTGATCTATGGATAAAAAAGGAATTAGTAAACAAAATAAGTTATCTTGTATCAAAGAAAAATCATGACCAAGCTTTATGCTATTATTAGAGAATTTGAAAAGAAAAATAATTTTGAAAATGATTTGTGCATCTGCACAAGGTTTTTATTAATGCTTACCATTATAGAAGTGCTTTTAAAAATTTTGAAAGTATAAAAAGAGTATTCTAAAAATTCTGAGTTTTGTGCTCGTTATGCGATAGCTTTTATTTAATTCTGAAAAAGAAGATATATCTCTTCAATGGTTTGAAAAAGCTAAAGAAAAAGGCTTAGAAGAACTTAGTGAAATATCTAATGATTTTTTCAAAAAGTATTGATGATTGGATAAAAAGGCAAAAATTTTTAGAAAATCAATAAGAGTGAAGAAAATAATTATAAAGGAAGAATAATTAGAAACTTCTATTGTGAAAAATGTAGTATAAAATAATTTGTAATATACATTTTAAAAAAGGAGTATGCCTTATGGGAAAAAGATGAACTTATAGGGAAACTACAGTAATTTTATAAGAAAAGAAAAATTTCAAGAAATTAATGAAATTATTAAGAAGTTTAAAAATGAAAAAATTATGATATGGTCTGTTTTTTTCTTCACAAGCTTTTTATAAATATGTCTGAATATAAAGAAGCTTTAGAAATTTTAGATAGTATTAAAAATGAGTATTCTGAAAATGGAGAATTCTGTATTCGTTATGCAATGGCTTTATATAATTCTAATAGAGAAGATGAAGCTCTTGAATGGTTCAAAAAGGCTAAAGAAAAAGGAATAAAAAGAGATTGATGAAACATCAGGGAGATATTATCCTAAAAGTGTTGATGAGTGGATAAAAAGAGCTGAAATTTGGGCACCTAGAAGAATAGAAAAATAAATTTTGAAAAAGAGCTTTAGAGAAAAAGAAATAAAAACCTATATTAAATGTAAGTTTTGATGAAGATGTTTTAAAAATTTATGGTATAATGATGAATTTTTCTGTAAAAAGAATATTTAGGAAAACCTGTAACAGATGAAGATTTTGAAAAAGTTGAAAAAGGAATTAGGCTATCGTTTACCAGAATCATATAAGGCATTAATGAGAATACAAAATGGAGGAGAGCTAGAAAAAAATAATTTTGAAGGATCTTTTAAAAGAAATTGGACTAGTGGAAGTTTTGATGTTGAATATATATCTGTGTAGATTCTTCTAAAAAGATATTCACTTTGTGAGAGTTTGTCCTAAATTTTGGATAAAGGAATGGAAATATCCTAATATAGGAATTGCTATTTGTGGAACTTCAAGTGGAGGACATGATATGATTTTTTTCTTGATTACTCAGATTGTGCAATCAGAAGGAGAACCTTGTGTAGTTCATATAGATCAAGAAGGTGGTTATGAGATAAACTATATTTAGCAGATAATTTTAAAAGATTTTGTGGATGGACTTTTTTTCCTAGCTTAGAAGATGATGATGAGGATGATTAAAAGTGATGATTAGTAATAAAACTAAGGGTGTATTTTGGATGCTGTATCCGTATTAGGTTTTACTTTCATGGGTATAGCAGTAAAGTATTTTACCAAGAATTCCTACTTATGAGAAGGTATTTTTAGAAATTCAGTGAGTCTTATGCTTTCTGCCTTTATTTTTGCTTAAAGAAAAAGAATCTATAAAAGTTGAAAAAGCAAATATTCCTTTGTTTTTGGAAGATCATTCTTTTGGCTTTGTTGGTATGGTAGCAAACTTTTATGCACTGGAGCATTTAACTATGGCTGAAGCTAATATGCTAAATAAAGCTTTCACCTGTATTTGTAACAATTTGTGCTTGTATATTTTTAAAAAGAAAGAGTAGATAAAAAAACAAGTAATAGGAATAATTTTAATGCTTTTGGCAGTTGTGTTTGTAATAAAACCAAGTTTTTTTCACCAGAGGTTATTCCAAGTTTAGCAGGACTTTTTCAGCTGTACTTGCAGGATTCTCTTATACAATAATTAGATATTTGAATGGAAAAGGTAAAGTCAGAAATTAATGTATTCTACTTTTCACTTTTTATCAGTTATCTGCACTTTTCCCACTTATGATGATGAATTTTTGTAAAGCCAACTTTTAAGTGAATTTTTAATTCTTTTAGGAGGAATAGGAATTTCTGCTGCAATGGGACAATTTGGGCTTACTTTATGCCTATACTTTTGCACCAGCTTCAGAAGTTTCAATTTACAATTACGTTATTATTATAACAAGTATGTTTATGGACTATGTTATTCAGTACAATTCCAGATTTATTCAGTTTTATAGGTGGATTTATGATTATTAGTACAGCAAATTTATTTATATATACATAATAAGAAAAAGATATCTAAAAATTAGGGTTAGTAAAATGAACCCCTAATTTTTACTTGTAAAATAAAACCACTTGCTATGCGAGTGGTTCAAAAAAAGCCAGAAGGCTATGATGCGATATTAGTTCTCCTTTGATATAATAAAGAAGGTCTGCCAAAACCAACTAAAAATATCAAAGGAGGTCCCTATGGACAAAAAAATAGTTTAGCACATACAAAGGTGGAATTGTAAATATCATATAGTATTTACACCAAAAATATAGAAGACAAGCGATATATGGAAAGATAAAAAAAGATATAGGAGCAATATTAAGAAAACTTTGTGAATTTAAAGGAGTAGAAATAATAGAAGCAAGTGCATGTGTAGACCATATACATATGTTAGTGAGCATACCACCAAAGATAGCAGTATCAACATTTATGGGATATTTAAAAGGGAAAAAGTTCATTAATGATATTTGATAGGTATGCGAACTTAAAAATATAAATATGGGAATAGAACTTTTTGGTGCAGAGGTTATTATGTAGATACAGTGGGAAGAAATAAGGAAAAGGATAGCTCAATACATAAAGAATCAAATAGAAGAAGATAAAATAATGGATCAAATGACATTAAAAGAATATTTTTGATCCTTTCAATGTTGAAAAGAAATAAAAAAACAAGAGCTATTTTAATAGCTGAATGGGGCTATACGCGAAAAGGCAGACCAAATTGTAAGGCTTTAGCCTCAAGCTTTGTAATAGTGCCTTTTAGGGCATAGAGCAAACCACCACTTGAAGTGGTGGTTTGTGATTTATTCTTTTAAGATTTACTAACATCCAAATTAAAAATATTTGGAATAAAAACTTGACTTATAGGTAAACTGCCTATAAACTCCAAGTAAAAACCCATAAAAAAGTAAAATATTAAAGTAAAAAGCAGAAATACACTCATTATTTTTATTGTATTTGAAAAATAAAGGAATTAAAATAAAGAATAAAAATAGGTACAAGAAAGCTAATATTCCATTTTGAACAAAGAAATCTATATACATATTATGAATATTGCAAATCTATCTCATTTAAAAATTCTTGTCTTAAATGTTCATCTTGTACATTTTCGTCAACATATTTTTTACATGAGGATAGATATTTTTATAAGTTCCTATCCCAAATATAGGATTCTCTTTAAATATATGTTTTCCAGCTTTCACATAACTATTCTATCTTCATTACTTATATTTTTGAGCTAGTTTGAAAAGAGGTTTTTAGTTTTTATTACATATTCTTTAGGAAGAAATAAATTCCTGTAAAATATAATAGTTACACTATAAACAACTTAATATCTCTTTAAATATTTTAAATAAAGATATAAAAAGATTTCGTAATGAATAGTGATATAGCTCCATTCTACTTCCACTTTTTCCAAGCACTATAAAAGGGTAATATAGAAGCTAAAAGTAAAAATATATTTTTAAAGTTCTCAGAAATTTTCTCAAAAAGAATATATTAGTGTGTACATCCAAGCCATCAATAAAAATTACTCTAATTCTTCCTAAATCATCAAGTAAAGTATAGAGATAGATCTCATTGTATAAAAATATTGTACTAAGTAAATTGAGTAATCAAAAATATTAATATATTGAAATCTATCCTTTCTTAATATTCACTAAAAATGGAAAACATCATATTCCATAAAAAGAACTTTAGTATTTATATTAATGAATTTACTCATTCCAATCATACCAGCTGAAATATAATTCCAAAAGCAACCTAAAATTAAAATTAATAAAAACATTCCGTATATTTTTATTTACTAATTTTATTATCTCTATTAATACATATATAAGAATGACACTATAAGAAGAAGATATCCAACTTTTCATATTTAGTTTTGAACTAAAAAGCTGAAAAAAATATAAGCATACTAATCATTCACCTAAAAACTAATTGTTTTCTTTTTATCTTTTATAAAAGCATAATTTTCCTTTCAAATTAAACTTTTCCAATTTAATTCTTTTTACAACTCTTTTTCAATTTGATTTTTAAAATTCTTCACATTCTTTTTGTTCTAGGTTCTTCTAAATAAATTCTACTCAATTTCCTATTAACCTAAATTAGTTGTTAAAAACTATTTATCTTATAATCATCAAAGTCGGTCAATCTAAGTGATTCTTTATTATCTATTAACATACCACCAGTATTATAATCTGTTGGATAAATTTATTTTTATTAATATTATAAAAATCATAAAATTTTGTTATTAAGTCTTTATCAAAAGTCATTGACAAAAGTTTTCAAAGGTTTGTCCACAATCCTGTAGACAATTATTGAGACTCTATCAAAAAGATATTCTCTTAATTTTTTTATATTCTAAATTCTACATAAGGATATTTGACTTTTTACTAGATATTTTACAAACTTTTTCATAATGTAGAGCTCTGTCTTGATAAAGTCCAAAGGCAATTCTTTTTTTCTCCTTTTCCATAGGGAATATATTTTTATATAAAAATTCTTTACCTTCAAATTTCTCTTTATAAACAAGAGTTTTATTTTATGATTGCTTATACATTCACCAAAAGTCTCCATGTTCTTCTAAGTATTTATCAAAAATTGATAGTTCATTTTAGCTCCTTAAATTTTTCCAACCCTTATCTCTTAATTTTTCTTAAAAGTATTTTATTTTTCAATAAAAGTCAATCTTTTGAATCTTTTCATTGAATAAGCCAAATAGTAAAATAAATTTTTCTTGTAAGGATATATATCATTCTCACAAGAGTCATATTTCATTGTTATCATATCATAATGAGCTCTATAATTTCCAAAAACATCCTTGAGTATCCAAAATATGAATTTGTTTATTTTTCCACTAAAAAGTTTCCAGGATTAAAAGTCACCATGATAATAACCTTTAGAATGAATTTCTGCATTTTTCCACGATCATATCTAAGTTTTCTCTATTATCTTCTACCTTCAACATACTCCATTATGAAAAAGAAGAAAACGATAAATCCATACTTTCTTTTTATTTACTGCAACTAAAGGTTTAACAAAACTCTTTAAAACCCATATTTATTAAATTTATTTATATTTACCAAAGTTGTAAGAGATTCACCTTTTTAAAAAAGAGAAGAACTTGTCTTTGAGGAATTCTAAACTCATTTCTAGGTTCTTTATATACATATTTTTATTGTTTATTCTATTATAGACACATAATTTCTTTTGTATTTTTTAAAAATTTGATATGTAGAATAATCACTATCTATTACTTTTTAAAGCTAAGTCTAAAAATTCTTTTTCATAATAATAAATATTCAATTCCTTTGTATTTTTTTCTAAATTTAGTTTTTAGCATTTTTATTCCTTCCTAAAAATTAAATAAATTTTAAAAATAATTTATTAACTTAGCTATGTGTTTTGGATGTTTCTTCCACCAAGGTAGGTGCTTATATTTTAAAAAGTAAACTTTTGGATCCAACTTTTTACCCCCACCAATGTATAGCATAGGTATTTTTCTTTATACAATGTTCAGTAAATTCTTCATCGTGATTAAATGGATAAAAATATTCTCTAGGATATATTTATATTATTTTGTTTATATTTTCCTTGATATTCTTCAAGAATATCTGTTAATATATTAGTTATTATATGTAAATGAAGATTTATAGATTTCATCCTGATAAAATTCATACATCTTTTTCAAATACTTTATGTTTTGGAATGACCCTAACTATACCAAAACTCATAGTGTTCTCATTTTCATAACCGAGAAACATATCAGTATCGAGAAGAGGACTTATATCTTTTATAATCTCCATATCAGTATCTAAGTATATTCCACCATAGTTATATAAAATTTTTACTCTCACATAATCAGCAAACAAATGCCCCATACACTTTTCTTTTATAGCATTCTCTAAAAACTTATTCTTTTTAATTCTTCTCAACATCAAAAATTTGTTTCATTCCACTCTATTATTTTCATAGTCAGGAAGATTTTCCAACTTCTATGCACTTTTTAAAACTTTTTCTGGTTTAGTATTACCAAACCATACGTAATGTATCTCATCATGACTAACCTCTATTGTTTTATTTTTATTCCAAAAATTTTCTTATTTTATTTTCTAAAAGCTTTCATTTCATTTCTTTTTCTCTTATGAAAAGGATATTTTCCACTTATTTCTCAATTTAAACTTTTTCTATATCATCATCTGAATAAATACCAACTCTAACTATTTCAAATAAATCATCTGAGAAGCAAGCTGGTCCATCTTCAGTTGAAACAGCAAACTTATAACCTACCTTTTTACAATATCTCTAGATCTTTTGTACTTCTTCCCCATGGGTATGCAAAAGGAAAATAGGTTTATATCCTGTTATCTCTTCTATTATTTTATTTGAAATATTTAAATCTTCTTCTATAGTTTTTAAATCTACATTGGGCATATCCAAATGTTTTGGTTGTGTGACCACCAATTTCAACTAAATCAGAAGCTATTAATTCTTTTGACTCTTCTTTTGTCATTAAGTTAAATCTTTTCTCTGTTTTCAACATCTGTATCCCACTTGTTATAAGTTTCAGAAGTTATTAGAAATAAAACCATTTTCATATTATATTTTTTTAATATAGGTAAAGCATTTTTAAGTTGTCTTTATAACCATCATCAAAAAGTTATGATTACATATTTTTTTATCTTTTGTCAAATCTTCTCTTGTACTCACCATTTTGTATATCTTTAAAAGTGATACTAGTGTAGCTATTTTCACTTTAGATATTTCATTTGCATCTCAAAAATTTTCTTTTTGTGACATAAGTATCATAAAAGCCGATCTCATTTTTATCATCTATGACTCTATGATACATCAATACTGGTAAATCTTTTCTATCTTTATATGCCAGTTTATTTTGTAAAAAGAACTTCTATATCTTCAGTATTCTTAGAGTTTTTCGTATAGACAACTGGTATATTTAAAAAGATGAATAAATATTCAATAAAAATTATTTTTTTCCAATATATAAAAATTATTTGAATATCCTTCTCATTTTTTTAAATTTTTAATTTTTTATAAGAATATTCTTTTCTGTTTAAAAATAAAAGGTTATTATTATTTGAATCTTTTATAATATTTTTTTATTTTCATTATCTTTATATAAAAATAAGTATATTCATAAAAATTCTCTTCTATTTGATTTCTATCACTTTGTATTTATCTTCACCAAAAGTTTTATCATAACCATATTCACATCTATAATTTTTCTTTGATATTTCATTTTTTTCTTTGTCTGTAATAATCTTCATTTGGACTTTCACCTAAAATTGCAGCTTTATGATACATATGTATAGGATACATTTTTCATTTTTAAAGACATAAGTTTCTCCTCCATATTTAAAAAATCTGTTTCCAAAATCATCATCTTCATAACCATAACCTATATATTTTTTTCTATCTAAGTATTTATATTAATAAAATCTTCTTTAAAAAGAGAAAAATTAAACCTACTATTTTTCGCTCCTCTAGTTCTTAGTTTTAATTTGTATAAAATACCGTATAGTTTTTCTTTATTAACAATTTTATTTTGTTCTATTTTTTGTATTATCAATTAATTTATAAATTTTTCATAATCAAATTTTTTGATTAATAAGTTCTTATTTTTATTTCTTTCTTCTAATGAACTTGAAAGAGCCTCTGAAAAATATCATTCTTTTCTTTCTTCTTGAATTGTATATACTTTCTATAAAAATCATTATTAAATATAACATCTTGATCTAGAAAAATTAAATAATCTCCACTGCTTCTCTAGCACCATTATTTCTTGATCTAGCAAGTCTAAATCCTATATCGTCTTGATATACATGTTTTATTTTAAATTTACAGTCAACTAATAAGTCACTTATGAAGTCCATTAGTTTTTCACTTGAACCATCATCAACAAATATAAGTTCATCTATTTGCTTTTGTCTGTTGTTGTAAAGCTAAAATCATATTTCTTGCATATTCTAATCTGTTATACAGAGTTACTATTACAGTTATTTTATCAGTCATAAATACCTCACTTAGTATATTTTAAATTATAATTTCTTTTACTCTTCTCTTAAATTTTGACATTGTTATATCTGAAAAATTCCTATTCTTCTTACTTGATATAAATCATCTTCTATATAAAAATTTCCTGAGTCTGTTGCTATTCCATAATTAAAACCTAACTCTTTTACTATTTTTAGAAGTTTCATTAAATATTCCATAAGGATAAGCAAAAGAATATAATTTTTCTCCCAGTGTTTTTCTAAATAAATTTTATTTTATTTTCTTTCTATTTCATATTTTTGCTCTTCCTCAGTTAAAGTATCTAATTTTGGATGATGTAGAGTATGTCCTCCAAACTCAACTAAACCTGATTTATACATTTCTAACATTTCATTTTTAGACATCAAATCAAATCTCTTTTCTCCACTGGCTTCAACATCCCATTTATTATATTTCTCATCTGAGACCATATATATAACAGCCTTCATATTATACTTTTTAAAAGGGAAATAATAAATCGTAGTTATCTTTATATCCGTCATCAAAAGTTAAAATTATATATTTCTTATTTTTCTTTCTTCTTTTGAAATTTTACATAAATCTTTAAATGTAATAGTTATGTAGCTATTATTTTTAAATATTTTAATTGTTTTTCAAATTCTTCAATATTTAGGTAAATAGTATTCTTACCTATACCATTTTCATTATTTATCAATCTATGATACATCAAAAATTGGTATTTCTTTTTTAAAAAATACTCAAATATTCCTATCATCAATCCTCCAAAATTTTTAAAAATTTCTAAATATTTTATTTCTTTCAAATTCTTCAAGACTAAATTCTAGCTCTTCTATATTTTTCTAGAAATTATATATTTAGCTAGTGTTGAATAATCTCCAACCTTAAATAATAATCCCCTATTGTTAGCTAAGATTTCATTAGGATCCAGTTTTACAATCACTAGCAATAACATTTTTCCTAAACAAAGCCCTTCTAAAAGAACTATTGCAAAAGCCTTTCGTATCTTGAAGATAAAATTAATTTTATCAGCTTTTTATCCAATTATATGGATTTTCTTTTTCTTCCTAACAATAAGATATCTTCTTTATACAAATTAGCTTCCTTTAATTTTTCAACTTTATCCTTATCAGTACCATCTCCTATAATATATAGTTTACCATCATAGCCATCCTTTTTAGCTATTTCATAGGCTTTAAATAAGGTTTCAAAGTCTTTAGGAACACAGTCTAATCTAGCTATTGACAACAAAAATTTATCTTTTAAAAAGCTTCTTATCTTCTTCAGAAAAATCTTCATTTGATAATTTTTATTCTATCAAAATCAATAGGGTTATATAGAAGTCAACTTTATTTTTAATTCATTTTTAAATTAATTAAATCTTCTTTCATTTCTTTACAGATACAAATGATTTTTACTATATTTAGAAATTCTATCTACAAATCTATCTATTTTTACTTTTTCTTTTTCCAATTTTTAATAGAGCTGTGTATCCATACTAAATTTTTAGAGGAATTTAACTTATCAATTATTTTTGTTAAACTTGAATCAAAATCAATCACAATATCAGGTTTATATTCTTTTATAAATCTGCAGAAATTTATTATCAGCATATTTTTTCTTTTTTGTTATAGCAAGATTATATTTTATTCTTGACCATAAACTTTTTCTATTTTTCTCTTAAATTTTATTTCTAAGATATAGTTATAATTCTTTAGGTAAGTAACATTAGAATTTATATATTTTTCTAAGGCATTATCTTTTCCATTATCATTTTTCAATTACAATTTTTATTTGATATTTTTCTTGTTTCACTAAAAATTGATATATTCAATTTGAACTTTTTCAAGTCCTCCCATCATAGTGCTTCCACTTTTAAATAATATTTTCATCATTACAATCCTCTATTAATTATTTATCATTTTTAAGATTTCTGCTTCCATTTCTTCAAGTTCAAAAAGTATTAATATCTATTTCATCATAAGTGCCACTCTTATCTTTGCAAAAATAACTCTAGTATAATCTGAATTAGGAGCCCAAACTAAATGGTCTACTCCATATTTTTCCACCATTTGGAGGATATACAGCTATTATATTTTTATTAAAAGTACTTGCTATATGAACTATAGAAGTATCAGGACTTATAACAAAATCACTTTCTTTTTATCAAAAAGAGCAGTATCTAAAATATTAGTTATGCTTTTTAGGAATGTAGACATTAGTATATCTAAAGTTTCTAATTCTTTTGAATTTATCTCTGAAATAGACTAGAATAATAGCTATATCTTTATCCTTTAAAAAAGTTATGATATTTTCTAAAGTGTCTATACTAAAACTTTTTGTGTTTACTTGCACTATAAGGATTTAAAACTAATCTTTACTTTCCTTTATCTTGTTAAGAAATTCAGTATACTTTGAATTATCTTTTATATAAATATCATAAGAAAGATTAATTTCTTCACTTTTTAAACCTAATTTTAAAAAGATAAGCTAAGTATCTTTTTAGTGATATGTTCACTCCATTTAAAATCCTTGTTACTTTCAACAGAAAGATCAAATAAACTCCAATTATTTCTATCTAGACCTAAGTTAAATCGAGCTCCACATAGATTTATCAACATCATTTGATTAACTCTTAACATCTCAGAGAAATCAATTAATAAATCATAATTTTCTTCTCTAATTTTTAAAAGGCTAATTCCTTAATCTTTTTCTATCTTTATGATATTCATAGATTTCATCAACATTAGGATTATCTTTAATAATATCTATTGCTCCTCTTGCAATAAGCCCACTTTTTATGTCTGGGTAAACTTTTTTAATTTCACGAAACATCAAAGAATTTACTATCATATCTCGAATTTTTCCATCATATCTTAAAAAGTATAGATTTGATATTATTATCCTCTATGAAGTTATTTCCTTTAATTATATTAGTTTTTCCTTTTTATCCCAAATAGCTTTACCTATTTTTAATCTCTCTCATGTAATCTTGAAAAATTTCTATTTATTTTTAAAAAGTTTTTCATACTTTATATTTTCCTCCATAATCAAAATTACTTCTTTAATATTATACCAAATAATCAGCTTATTTTGCATTTTTAAATTTTTAGAGCCAAAAATAAAAGAGACTGTTGCAAAATTAAAATTTCAATCTTAAAAGTAAAAAATAAGTGAGTTACGAATGGAAATTTTAGATAAAAATCAAACTAGAATGAGCCGAGTAATTGTCGAGGTGTTTGAAGCCAACTTGTTGGCAAGTTTTCAATTACAGCGAATTTTGATTTTTATCGTTAAGAAATTACTCAGTAACGAACTATTTTTACTTTTTATTATTTTACGACAGGCTCTTTAAGTTTTTAAATTAATTATTTAAAATACTAAAAATTAAGAACTAAATTGTGTATTGTATGATTTGCATAAATACCATTAACTTTCATAAGTTCATCATGGTTACCTTGTTCAACTATATCTCCATCTTTCATAACTAAGATTAAATCTGCATTACGAATAGTTGAAAAGTCTATGAGCAATAACAAAAGCTTGTTCTTCCTTCCATAAGTTGACTGATAACAGCTTGAATATCTTTTTCAGTTTTAGTATCTATACTTGAAGTAGCTTCGTCTAGTATCATAACTTTTTGGATTAGGTAAAATAGTACGGGCTATAGTTAATAACTGTTGTTCACCTTGAGAAACCATACCATTTTCACTTGTAATTATAGTGTCATAACCTTGTGGTACTTTTCAATAAAGCTATCACATTTTGCTAACTTAGCAGCTTCTATTATTTCTTCACGAGTGGCATCAGGTTTTCCGTAAGCAATATTTTCAGCAATAGTTCCTTTAAATAACCAAGTGTCTTGTAGAACCATACCAAAAGTTTGCTCTTAACTCTTTTCTTGTAACCTTTGAAATATCTACACCATCAAATAAAAATTCTACCTCCATTTTACATCATAGAATCTCATAAGTAAATTTATTAGGGTTGTTTTACCAGCACCAGTAGGATCAACTATGGCAACCATTTGTTCAGCCTTCGCAGTAAAAATTAACATTTTTCATTAAAAAGCTTATCTTTACTATATCCAAAAGAAAACATTTTCAAATACAATTTGTCCTTAGTATTATCTAGTAAATGAGTATCCTCAGTTAATTCTTTTTCTTCAGGTAATTCTAAAATGTCATAGACTCTTTCAACAGAAACTAAAGCATTCTGTAAAGAATTTATAATATAGGCAGAAGTTGTAACAGGCTCAGATATTTGAGTAATATATTGTAAAAATGCCTGAGCAAGTCCTAAAGTAAGATGACCATTTTATTACAAGTATAGCAGACATAACTGCTGATGTAACAAAAGGCTATTTTGAGTTATAAATCTAATAGAAGGGTATATTGAAAAATTGTAAACTCAAGTGTTTTTGCAGCAACATATTGTTTTTCAATAGATTCATCTATACTAGTTATGATATCTTCTTGCTTATTAAAAGCTTGTACAACTAGATTCCTGTTAAAGCCTCTTCTGTCAGTGAACTCAGTTCAGAAAGAGATTTTACATCTTGAGAGAATATTTTTTTGTGTTAACTTTGAAACATAGTATGTAACTACAATACTTTATTAAAAGAATAGCTAAAACTAGTAAAGTTAATTTTACATTTATAGTAAATAGCATAATTATAACAAGAATCATTATTAAAAACGAGTAAACAAATCTTGTAAAACTAGAACCTATAACTTCTGCAACCTTTTCAATATCTGTTGTAAGTTTACTTAGAATATCTCCAACTTGGTTTGTGTCAAAGAAATTCATAGGTAGCTTTGTAAATTTTCTACTTAATTTTACTCTAAGAGATTGAGCAACTTCCTCTCCTAATATTGCTGATATATATTCTTGTAAATAACTTAAAGCAAAGATTGATATAGCTATTATTCCTAATAAAGAAACTGGTTTTATAAGAAAAACCAAAAGACAGCAGACCATTTATCAATAATAGTATTATCGTTGATATTTTTACAATGTCATCTATGGCAACTAGCTGATGTCCAAGGGATTGCAACCACTAAAACTGTAGATATTATATTAGCAACAACAGAGATTAAAAATGGAACTTTTTCTTTCACCTAAAAAGTGATAATAAATTAGAAACAGCTTTTTAAAATTCTTTATACTATCTTCATTTTGATTTTTCTTTTTAGACATTTTCAACCTCCTTATTCTAAGATACCTTGCGATTTAGCAAGCTCAATATATTCTTGATTGCTTTCTAGTAACTCTTGATGAGTTCCCATTCCTGTAATTTCACTATCCTTTAAAAACGATTATCTTATCAGCATCAGCTATAGTATTTAGTCTTTGATGCTATGATAATAGTTATCTTATCCTTTAAGAAAGTTTTTAATTCCTTACGAAGTTTAGCATCTGTTGCATAGTCAAGAGCAGAGAAACTATCATCAAATAAGTAAATATTAGCATCTTTTGATAAAGGCTCTTGCAATAGATAATCTTTGTTTTTGCCCACCAGAGAAATTTGTTCCTCCTGAGCTACAAAAAGAATCAAACTTTATCAGGTAAAAGAATCGATAAAAATCATAAGATTGAGCAATCTTTGCGATTTTAATCATTTCTTCATCTGTCATATCCTTATTGGTAAATCTAAAGTTATCTTTATTTTTCCACTAAAAATATATGCTTTTTGTGGAGTATATAAATTTGATTTCTTAGACAATTTAGAGGTAAATCTAAGGCATCGACTCCATTTATTAAGATTCTTCCACTTTTCTATATCATTTAATCTAAGTAAAACCTTTGCTATTGTAGATTTTCCAGAACCTGTTGCTCCAACTATAGCAAATCTTTCTCCAGCTTTTATAAGAATGAAATATTCTTTAAAATTTGTTTTTCTGCCCCTTATATCTAAAACATACATTGTCAAAAGTTAAAGATATAGGGATTTTGTTTTAAAAATATCTTCATAGTAAAATTATCTTTTAATTCTTCTTTATCCTTTATTTCACTTGTAACATTTAAAAACTTCTTCAATTCTTTTCTATTGAAACAACAGCCTTTGGCATTTGAACTAAAACCATAGAAGACATAATAAGAGCAGCTATAGTAGTCAATGAATATTCAACAATGGCTGTTATAGAACCAATTTCTAAGGTGTTATTTAAGACTTTCATAGCACCAAAGAAGATTATTAAAGTTATAACAACAGACATAAGTGCAAAAAGCCATAGGTGAAAAGTAGAGCAAACTTTTTATTGATAATAATATAGTTATCTGTATCTCTTGAGCTACATCATTGAATTTATCTCTTTCTTTTTAGAATTATCAAAGGCTCTTATGATTTTAGCTCCAATAAATCTTTCTCTTAAAACCAAAAGTCATCCTATCTAATGAACTTTTAAAAATATATGGTAAAGATTTAAATAGAGTTAAAACTATTGCAAAGAGCAAAAACTAAGATTGTAAATAAAGGTATCAAGGCTAAAAGTTGGTGATAATTTTATTGTCATAAATATAGATATTACTGCCATTATTGGACTAGGTAATATCATTTGAAAAAAATGCTACTATAAGTCTTTGAGCATTATTGTTATCATTTCCCCATACGAGTTACTAAAGACAACTCCAAAAATCATTTGACTTGGTCGACTGTTAAAGATTCAAGATTTCTTATCAGTAATTTTTCTATTCTTCTTTGTAAAGTTAGTGGCAAAGAGAGCTACAAAGTGATTAGCTATAATTCCAGTTGCAGTTCCAATAATTAATATATTACCATTTTATACTATGTAGAATAGACCATATCTATATCTTTTTCATTATACCTAAATTTATTATATTAGAAATTTGAAAAGGTATGGCTAAGAGTTTGCAAAAGTATTCAATGTAGAAATATTGCACCTAAAGATAAAATTCTATATTTTCTTTTATATAGGTTCTTAATATTTTCATAAAAACCTCCTTAAAAACTATTAAAATAAAGGGAAGAAAATAAGTTGCAAAAGTGGGTAGCAATTTATTAATTCCTTGTGATTTAAAAATCGAATACATCAAGTTTGTAGTGTATTATAACAGAAATCATTTAAAAATCAAGTTTTAAAATGTGCTATAATATCTATAAATATCAATATAAAAGAGGTAAAAAAATGAAAAAAAGATGAGCTACTAAAAAATTTAAAAGATTTATCTGATTTTAGAAAAGATCAGAAATAATAGATATGATAGAAGCACTTTCCAGCTGAACAATTAAACAATGAAATAATAGGACAATTAGGAAGAGCATACAATAATGTTCAAAAAATTATGAAAAAGCAATAGAAGTATTAAAAAAAGCATAGAAAAAGAGAAAGAAAAATACTATGCTTTGGAATTATAGAATAGGCTATTCATATTTTTATTTAGACGATTATGAAAAAGCAGAAAAATATTTTTTTAAAAAGCAAATAAATTAGAACCAGAAGATAAAGATGTCAAATATTTCTATTCTATATTTATATGGACTTATCAAAACAAATAAAGTTTAGTGAAGATGATTTAGATAATCAAAAAGAAAGCATTAAATTATGCATTGAAAGCAAAGGAATATGCAACAACAAATGAGAATAAAGATAGAATGTTATTCATATTTAGCTTTTCTATATAATAAATTTACGGAATATCGAAAAGCTGAAGAATTATTAAAAACAGCTATTAGTCTAGGTAGAGATGATCTTTGGATACATTCTGAATTAGGGCTATTGTTTAGGAGAGTTAAATAAAGCTAGAAGAATCATTGGAACACTATTTCAAAGTTATAGAACTTGAGCCAAATAATATTTGGGCACTTTTCTCAAATTGCTTGGACATATCGTTGTCTAGGAAAATATGAAGAGGCTTTGAAAGAGAAATTTTTAAAAGCTCTAGACTTAGGGAGAAAAAGTGAATGGGTATATGTTGAAAATAGGATATTGTTATAAGGAATTAAATAATTATGATAAAGCTTTAAAATATTATTTAGAAGCAAATAAAATAAGTAAAGATAAAAATGTTTGGTTGTTATCAGAATTAGTATGGCTTTATGATGGAATAGAAAAAGTATGAGAATGCACTAGAATATCTTAAAAAACTTGAAAAATTAGGTAGAGATGATAGTTGGTTTTAATAGTGAATATGGTTTCTGTTTAATAGGATTAAAGAAATATAATAAAGCTATAGAAAAATATAAACATGCTTTGGATAATCTTAAAGAAATTATCCGTTATAACTCTCAAATTGGGTTTTTACTATCGTCTTTTTAGAAAAATATGAAGAGTCTATTGAAAAACTTAAAAAAAGTTTTAGAGATAATTAATCGAGATAAAACAAATGATAATATAGATGAAGATTTTTTTAAATTCTCAAATAGGTTGGATTTATGGAAAAATAGAAAATGATGAGAAATTAAAAAGAACTTGAAGAGTTAAAAGATATGGTAAATATGCTATATCATCCCTCATAAATAGTAAAGTAAAATGGAATGTTACAAAACTGAAATTTCAATTTAAAAAGTAAAAATAAGTGAGTTACGAATGAAATTTTAGATAAAAAAATCAAATAGAATGAGCCGAGCAAATTCAGGAGTGTCTGAGTGTAACGAGTTTCCTGATTTCTTAGAAGCACTTAGCAATTTATTGCTTAGAGCTGTTATGATGCAAAATTCTTGATTTTTATCGTTAAGAAATTACTCAGTAACGAAACTATTTTTACTTTTTGATGAATTATAACAGTCCATTTTTACTTTAAAATCAAGGATTTTATTTACTTGATTTATATTTATCATAGTATTCAGTAGTTATAATATCATCTACTGATATTCTATTTTTCACTATTTGATTATCATATAAGAAATCTATTAATTTTTGCATTTTTCTTTTGTATCATCTGTTATAGCTGGATCAAAATTAGAAAAGTTAAATCAGCAGAGTAAGCTTTTTATATACTTCAGCAGGAATACCACTTTGAGCATAGATATTAAATACTTCTTCTGGATTTTCTTTTTGCAAAATCTTTAGCTCTTTCTAAGGCTTTTATAATTGCAACTAGCAGCATCAGGATTTTCTTCTAAGAATTTTGTTCTTCCAACAGCTAAACTTTGAGTTCCAACCTCAGGTTTATCTAAAGTTGAGTCTATAACTTTTCAAGCCCTTTTGATTCCATATATAAAAGCTGTGTAATAGAAAGTAAATATAGCTTCAGCTTCTTTAGCACTGAATATAGATTGACCATCAGCTCCACCAGCATTTACAGAAACAAATTTATCTTCATCTAAATTATATTTTTAGAATTTCTTTAAAGAACTTTTGTTCAACTGTTCCTTTTCTATATAGAACTTTTTACCTTCTAAATCTTTAATAGTTTTTATACTATCATCATTTTTGTACAAGGACTCCATACATAAATCTTGAATTATCTACTGCAAAGACTTTACATCTCCACCATTACTTTTTTTAAAATTGTAATTGGGAAATCTCCATACATTGCAATATCAATTTTATTTGTTGCTAAGGCTTCATTTACAGCAGGTCCCTGCTTGTTGAAAATATATAAATTCAGGTTCATATCCAACTTTCTTTAATTCTTCTGCTATATAGCCTTTATTAACAGCTATCCCTGTGCTTCCAATGTTTGATTGGATATACCAGGTAAACCAATTATAACTTTTTTTAAATTAACTTCAGCAGTATTAGTATTTGTATTAGATTTTTTTATCATTTTGCTTTAAAAGATTCAAAAAGCTAATACTATTAGAGCTATAAGTCCAATTAAAATTTTTATTTTTCTGCTTTTTCCTTCCATTATTCCTCTCCATTTTAGATGTTGTGCTCAACAGCATTCTTATTTCTATCCTCAAAGAAATAATCATAAATTTTATTTTTATAGGATAAGAATTCTGTATTTGTTCTATCTTTTCTACCTTCTATGTCTATATTAATAATATCTTTTATAACTCCAGGGGTTTGCAGCCATAACAACAACTCTATCCCCTAAATAAACTGCTTCTTCTATATCATGAGTTACAAGTATAACTGTCTTTCCTTTTTCTTGATGAATTTTTAAAAGTTCTTCTTGAAGTTGAACTTTTGTCATTGCATCTAAGGCACTAAAGGGTTCATCAAATAACATTATTTGAGAGTTTTAGAGCCAGTCCTCTTGCTATTGATGCTCTTTGAGCCATACCTCCAGATAGTTGGTCAGGATATGAATTTTCAACTCCCTTTAGACCAACAAGTTCAAGATACTCAAGAACTATTCTATTTTTTTCTTCTGGTGAAATATTTTTTAAACCTATAGCAACATTATCTTTTATTTTAAGCCAAGGAAATAGTCTTGCATCTTGAAATATCATAGAACAATCTTTACTTACACCATTTACAGACTTATCATTTATTAATATTTCTCCTTCTGTTATAGGAACCATTCCTGAGATAAGTTTTAATAAAGTACTTTTTTCCACAACCACTCTTTCCTACTATAGTTATAAATTCACCTTTTTATATCCAAGTTCACATCATTTAAAAATCTGAACTTCTTCATTATTTTTCTGAAATTTCTTAGAAATATTTTTAATTTTTATTATATTTTTCACTCATAAATTTTAAAGCTCCTAATTCTTTTTCCAAGGTGTTAATTCATGAGATATTAACACTATTAATTTATCCATTAAAAAGTCCAACAAGCCCAATAATTATCATACATACTATGACAATATCTGATCTCATTAAACTTCTAGCATCATTTAATCTATATCCTATACCTGAAGATGAAGCTATAAGTTCTGAGGCAACAACTGCCATCCAAGAAGCTCCTAGACCTAAACGAAGACCTGTAAAAATATTTGGTAATGCTGAAGGAAGATAAACTTTAAAGAAAGTATCCTTTTTACTTAAACCATACATCTTTGCAACTTCAAGATATGTTTCAGAGTTGAGTCAACTCCACCCATGGTATTTACAACTATTGGGAAAGTTGCTGCAAATAATATTACTACAATTTTTGAAACTTCTCCTATACCTGCCCATAGTATTATAAGAGGTATCCAAGCAATCATAGGTATCTGTCTTATTGCTGTTAATGTCAGTTGAAAAAATTCTTTAGCTTTTGAGGATATTCCCATGAATATCCCCAAAGAAATTCCTAATACACTAGAAATAAAGAAACCAGCAAGAACACGACGTAGACTTAGACTTAAGTCATTAGATAATTGCCCTGATTTTAACATCTCTATAAAAGTATCCTTTACTGCACTCAAACTAGGTAGAGATGTAGGTGGAACTTTTCCAGTATAGGTGAATATAAACCAAAAAAGATTATCAACAGAGGTAAGATAAATTTTATATATTCACTTTTTATTTTTCATAATAATAACTCCTATTTAACATTTTTACTAATTAACTCTTCTAACCAAGAGTACAGTTCACTATAAGTTTTTCACCTGCTTTTTCTTGAAAGCTCTTTTCTCCATCTGTAATTATGATTACAGGAATACCTTTGAACTTTATATTTTCAGTAATTTCAGGATTTTTATCAACATCTACATATTTAGCTTTTATAGATTTTTGCTAAGTCACTTTCTAGCACTTTTTCTATAACAGGGTGAAGTGCCTTACAATGTCTACATCTTTCAGCTCCAAATAAAATTAATTCTAATTTCTCAACTTTTTATTATCTTCAACAATCTCTTCAAAAGATTTCTGTTTACAGTAAATAATTTTTTTCTGCATTTAGTTTCTTGCTTTCATCTATCTTAGCAACACATAGAGCATCACTTACACTGTATGGAATAGTTCCTTCTACCTTTACTACAGTTTTTGCTCCAAATTTTCCAGAATTTTCAAGTCTGTATGTCTTAATATCAAGAGGTTTTATTTCTTTTTCTATAGGTTTTTCTTCTTGAGGAACCCATTCATAAGGATATCTATATGCTCTGTATATCATATTGTTTGTTGTCTTTCCACCATCAGTAAAGTATGGAGATATCCATTCCCAAACTACTTCTTTTTCAGCAGTAACTTCAAAAACTCTTCCATCTGAACCTTCATCTATTAAAGTGTTTCCATTAGGTAATCTTTGAGCTGAACTTACATAAGGACTATAAAATTTTGCGGCATCAGTAGGGATAGCTGCTTTAATAGATTCAGGAGTAAATTCCCAAACTATTTCTAAAGTGATAGGATCTATTTCTAAAACTCTTGAATAATCTCTTAAAGCATTTTTTAAACCATTTTTACTTGATGGATTAGGTAGTCCATATCCTCCCCAACCACCATTGTCAAAAACAAGTATATTTCCTGCACCAGGTAGTCCTTGAGGTATTAAGTGGGCATGATGTGGACCTATGATAAAGTCTATATGCTTAACATCATCATCATTCCAATTTGGACCTATTTTCCAAACTATTTTTTTCCAGTTTTCTTTGAGATTATTGCAATAAAGTTTGCTTCTCTACTGTCAAAAATAATATTTTCAGGATGAAATCTTTCATCACCATTGTCATAATGCTTATTAGGCCCTAAGTAACTCATACAATTTATATGAAGCCAATCTCCAACTCCACCATCAGCAGCTCTGACATTAGGGTTTTCATATAGAGTTTTCTTAGCATCTTCACTAAATCCTATCTCTTCAAAATGCTCATTTGCATTCCATTGCCAAAGTATATTTCCTTCCCAATCGACTTCATAAAAAACATCATCAAGTAATTTTTTTATCACTTATTTTTATTATAAAGAGTTTGGTGAGCAAGTATAGAGTGTTTCCTTTATTAACTGCAGGAATTTGTCCTGGCACATAGTAACCTACAGGATTTCCTTCTCTTTTGGTAATCATGATGAGTTCTTGCCATCCATCTTGGTTCTTCACCTTCATCTTCAACAAATTCAAATTTTTCAAACTTCCATACAATATTTCCATCATAGTCAATTTGAACTAAATCAAGTCCATCTTGCATACCATATTTAGGATTTCTATCTCCAGAATGTCCTATTAAATTTCCATTAGGAAGAAGTTTGTTAGGAAACCATGAAATTGATCCCATCTTCTAACTTCATTTCCATTCATATCAAATAATAAAGCTCCTGATTCTATTGTTTGAACTAAATTATATCCATTCCAACATTTTTCTGGATTATATATAGTTACTCCTGTTGGGTAAATGCTTGGTAATCCATTTATATCACTCCTTCAAATTTTTACTAATTTTATAAATTCATCTTGTTTTAGAATAATCTTCATAAGTTATTTTTTTCTTTCTTTTTAATATTTTTGCCATTTCTTCGAGAAATAAAAGGTATAGTCTCAGCTTTTAATTCTCCTACTGAACTATTCAATGTTATAGTGTCATCTGTTTTTAAATCTTCCACCTACAAAAACATTGAAATATGCCCCATCTTTTTCTTTTTACCTTGAAATCTAACTCAGCTATTTGATGAGCTGCACAGAATTAGGACAGCCAGATAATTGAATTTTTGGTAAATAACTAGCTAATCTTTGTTTATTTTTTTAAAAATAATTTAAAATCATTTCTAGTATTGGAGGTGTATCTAAAATTCCTGGATTACAGATAGTATTCCCTATACAAGAAAGAGACTAAAAAAATCTTTTCTTAGAGTATTTACTACTTAGGTTTTTCTAATGCATAAACATCTGCTCTTTTCAAATTTGCTATAAATAACTCTTGATGAGATGTCAGTCTAATTTCAACTTTATAATTAAGATTTTTTTAAAAATTCTACTAACTTTCTCCTTCCTTTTAAACTTATGTCTCCTTTAACTAAACGAATATAATATCCGTATCTACCTTCTATCTTTCCTTTTACTATATTGAATTTTTATAAATTTTTCTTTTTTTCTTTTTATAGCCTTAACTTCATAAGGATTCTTGTATTTTTCTATTTCTTCAAGAAGAATATTTTATATTTATCTCCAACTTTTTATATAAGTCATCTAAGTAGTTATTAAATAGTTTTAAAAATTCCTCTTCACCTAATCTGATTAAAAATAAAACGAAGTCTTGCTTTTTCCTCTTATTTTTCTATCACCATGTTCATTGAAAAAGATTTCTCATTGCTACAACATAATATAGAGCTTCTTCAGGGTTTTATAAAATCTTTAAGAACTATAGCTTCTCTTGGATTTATTCTAAACTACCTCCACCAAAAACTTTAAAACCTTTTACTCCATCTTTTTCAATAGCTTCAAAACCTACATCTGCAATTTTTACATAAAGATTATTTTTCTTCTTTATTAGAAAAGCTACTTTAAATTTTCTTGGTAAGAACATAAAGTCTGCTGTTTCAAGTATAAGTCTAGTAACAGCCTTGCTATAAGGAGCAACATTTATGATTTCTTCTTCAAAACCTGTTGTTGGAGGAGCTATAACAGCTCTTGCAGCATCTCCACCTGTTGCTTTAGTTAGAAAACCTTTGATTTTAATTCTTTTAAAAGATTGACTAAATCTTCTTTTTATTTCCATGTAGTTGTATATCTTGTCTTGTTGTTAGATGTAGTCTTTTATCCCCATATCTTTTAGCTAGAGTCCAAAAAGAAAAATTAAATTATCTAAACTTATTTTAGATTCTACAAATCTAGGTCTTACCATGTAAGTACCTTTATCTCTTTCACCATAGATACCATCATAGACTTAGAAGCATTCCATAGTTTTATATTTTTTTCTTCATCTTTTAATGCAGCTTTAGTAAGTTTAATAAACTCTTCTATCTTATCTATGTTCTCTAAACCTTGTAGCTTTTCCATAATCAAAATCCCCCAATTTCATAATAATTAATTTCTAAATTATTGTAACAGTAAAATTTGTTAAATACAATTTAACAATTTTAAAAATTTTAAAAATTCATAAATAATGAGCAAATATTTAAAAGACAATCCTTTTATTTTTAATATTTTTAATAAAAATACGAACATCATCAACTCTGAGATGTATGAAAAAATAGTACAATAGAAAGTTTTATCTATACTCTTGACTTTATTTTGTTTACTATATACAATTATAGTATGTTGTTATACTTTAAGGGGATGATAAAATGAATAAAAAGAGTTATTTTTGGAGATTTAATGTTATTCTTAGCAGCATTTATATGGGGAACGGCCTTTTGTTGCTCAAGTTACTGGTATGGATAAGATAGGGATATTTTTACTTTTAATATGGCTCGTTCTATAGTTGCTGTGATATGTCTTGGAGCTTATTTAATTTTTACTAAAGGCTAAAATACCAGAAAATAAAAGTTTTTTTATTAAAAGGTGGTCTAATTTGTGGATTTTTATATTCACTGGAACTTCTCTGCAACAAATTGGTCTCCAATATACAACAGCTGGTAAAAACAGGGTTTTATAACATCATTCTATATTTTAATTCTTCCTTTCTTAACTATGATTTTTTTTAAAACATAAAAATAGATGTATTGACTTGGATAAAGTATAATTATAGGTTTTATTGGACTTTATTTATTAGCTATTCCAAAGCTTTAAGTGATTTTTCAATGAATAAAGGAGACTTTATAGTATTTCTTGGTTCTTTTTGTTGGGCAGGACATATTTTAGTTATAGATTATTATTCTAAAAAGTTAATCCAGTTGAATTATCATTTTTACAATTTGTTGTATTAAGTATTCTATCAGGAATTTGTGCTTTTATTTTTGAAAATGAAACTGCTACATTAAGTAATATTTTTGCTTCTTGGAAGCCTGTTGCATATGCAGGATTCCTCTCATCAGGAGTAGCTTATACTTTACAAATGGTAGGACAAAAAGTATACAAAACCTGTAGTTGCCTCATTAATTTTAAGTTTAGAAGCTGTCTTTGCAGCTCTTGCAGGATACTTAATACTTGATGAAGTTATGACATCTAGAAATTTTTAGGAAGTTTTATTGTATTTTTAGCTATGATTTTTCTCACAAATACCTAAGGATTTATTTAAGAAAAAAATATAGGTTTAAAAGTAATAAGGAGGTAATTTTATGAAAACTTATATTTTTAGCAAATGGTTTTGAAATTCTAGAAACATTTTCTCCAGTTGACGTGTTGAAAAAAGATGTGGAGCTGAAGTTGTAACTGTTTCTACTGAAAAAGACCTATTTGTTTCAAGTTCACAAAATAATATAGTGAAAGCTGATGTTATGTTAAATGAAAATTGACTATAAGGATGCTGACTTAGTTGTAATTCCTGGAGGATATCCTGGTTATGTTAATTTGAGAGAAAATAAAAAGTGGTTGATATAGTTAAATACTTTCTTAGAAAACGATAAATATGTAGCCTCAATTTGTGGAGAGATCAACTATTTTTTTCACATAATAAAAATAGCAAATGGAGCAAAAATAACTGCTCATTCATCTGTTAGAAAAAGAAATAGAAGAAAATCATATCTATGTTGATGTTCCTACACATGTAGATGGGAAGATTATTACAGGAGTTGGAGCAGGATTAGCATTGAATTTTGCTTTTAAAATTGCTGAACAATTTTTTTCACAAAAGAAAAAGATTGAAGAAGTAAAAAAGGAATGGAATTAATTTAAAAAGTATGTTATAAAAAGGTTGTGGCAAAATAATAAAAAAAGTAAAAAAATAGTTCATTACTGAGTAAATTTCTTAACGATAAAAAAATCAAGAATTCGCTGTAATTTCGGAAACTGCCAACAAGTTGGCTTCGAGACACTCCGACAATTACTCGGCTCATTCTATTTGATTTTTATCTAAAATTTCCATTCGTAACTCACTTATTTTTACTTTTTGGATTAAGATTATAATATGCGACAGCCTCTTTTTATATTTTTAGATATTAGAATGCAGGTACAACTGATCCATCACTATATTTTTATTGATATAGTCTTTTACTTTTTACTACGAAGAGCTTTTAGTAATTTTTGTATATCTTCTTTCTTTTCATCACCTTTACGAACAACTAGTATGTTTGCATATGGAGATTCCTTACCTTCTAAAAATTATAGAGTCTTTAGCTGGTGATAAGTTAACTGTAAAGCTATAGTTTCCATTTATGATAGCAGCAGTTACATCAGGTAAAATTCTTGGTAATTGTGCAACTTCAGTTGGTTTAAATTTGATTTTAGGGTTTTTAACTATATCAAATTCAGTTGCAAATAAGTTTTTAGGATCTTTTTAAAGTGATTACTCCTTTATTGTGTAATAAGATTAATGCTCTTCCTCCATTTGATGGGTCATTTGGAATTGCTATAGTGTCACCTTTCTTTAAATCATTGATTGATTTAATTTTTTTAGAATATAATCCAAGTGGTTCAACATGGACATTTTCCAATTGAAACTAGATTTAATTTTCTTTCTTCAATGAACTTATCAAGATAAGGTTTGTGTTGAAAGAAGTTAGCATCTATTTCTTTATCAGCTAATGCTAGATTAGGGTGTTACATAGTCTGTAAATTCAACTATCTTTAATTCAACTCCTTGTCTTTTTAAATCAGGTTTAATCAATTCTAATATTTCAGCATGAGGAACAGGTGTTGCTCCCTACTTTTAATTGTTCCAGCTAATGCTCCCACAGATAATAATAAAAAAACGCTCCTACATTTCCGATTAATTTTGTAAAATTTCTATAAACTTTCCTCCTTGTTTATTTTCCTATCTTTTTAATCTTCTATTTACAATGTAATTACCAACTGATTGTATAATTTGAACCAAGATGATAATTATAATTATTGCATAAATCATTATGTCTAACTTAAATCTTAAATAACCAAATCTTATAGCTAAGTCTCCAAGTCCTCCAGCCCTATTGTTCCTGCCATTGCAGAGTAACCAATTAAGCTGATTATTGTTACAACAATACCGTGAACTAAAGTTGGATAACATTCAGGTAACATAACCTTAAAGATAATTTTTGAGTTACTAGCTCCCATACTTTGACTGGCTTCTACAAGTCCAGGATCTACTTCAAGTAAAGCTCCTTCAACTATTCTAGCCACAAAGGGTGCAGCTCCTATTGATAAAGGTACAACAGCTGCTGTAGCTCCTATTGTTGTTCCAACCACAAATCTTGATAAAGGAAATAAAATTATCATCAAGATTATGAAAGGAAAGGATCTTAAAGCATTTATTATAACTCCTAAGATAGCATTGAATCATTTCATATGCCACCTTCTTTTTGTTATAACAAGTAAAACTCTATTGGAAAACCTAAAAGTAATGAAAACAGTGTTGAAAGAAAAAACCATATATAGAGTTTCAACTGTTGAAACTGCTAACATACTTATGATTGGGTTTTCAAAGTTCTCAAAAAGAGGTTCGATTAAAGAACTAATATCCATTATATATCACCTCCACAATAACATCCATAGTTCCCATTAGCTCAATAGCTTTATCTTGGGCACTTAAGTCACCATCAAGTTCAAGGTAAAGATGTCCTATATTCATTGTTGCTAATTTATCTATAGTTCCACCTAGAACACTGATATCAATACCATATTCCTTAATTACTTTTGAAATTATTGGCTCTTGTGTAGATGTTCCTAAGAATTTAACCTTGACTATCTTTTTACCTCTATGATGTAAGTAATCTATTTCTGTATCAGTTTGTTGATGAACATAAGAAATTAATTCTTTCGTTATCTCATTCTTAGGATCAGCAACATATGATGTACTCCACCTTCTTCAACTATTCTTCCATCAGACATTATTGCAACTCTATTACAAACTTCTTTTACAACTTCCATTTGGTGAGTTATCATCACTACTGTCAACGAAAATTTTTGTTGAATTTTCTTAATGAGCTCCAAAATAGATTTTGTTGTTTTAGGATCAAGAGCTGATGTAGCTTCATCAGATAATAAGATATCTGGATTATTTGCTAAGGCCCTAGCTATAGAAACTCTTTGCTTTTGTCCCACCACTTAATTGACTAGGATAGTACTTAGCTTTATCAGATAATCCTACAATATCCAAGAAGCATAGCTACTCTTTCTTTTATTTCATTTTTATTCCAATTTGCAATTTCTAATGCAAAAGCAACATTTTCTTCAACTGTTCTTGAAGAAAGTAAATTGAAAGTGTTGGAATATCATTCCTATTTTTCTTCTTTCCAATAATTGTTTTATTGAATTCTAAAACATTTTCTCCGTTAATAAAAATTTTTCCACTGTAGGGCTCTTCAAGTCTGTTAATAAGCCTTATTAGAGAAGATTTTCCAGCACCACTTAAACCTATAATACCAAAAATATCTCCTTATTTACTTTTAAACTAACATCTTTACTGCATGTAAGCCATTGAATAAACTTTATTTACTTTTCAAGTGTAATCATTTTTCCCCGCTTTCTATAGTAGCTTTCACTTAATTAAAAATCCATACCTTAAAGAGTATGGATTGGTTTTTATTTATAATAATTGACCTCTCCATCTCTCTGGAATTAGCACCACACACATTAAAGTAGGTTGCTGAAACATCATCAGGCCAGTCCCTCAGTTTCTCTGGATGGTTATTTATTTTAACAAAGTTTTCTATAAGTTGAGACAAGTATATAATATTTTTAGTAAATTTGTCAACAATATTTTTAAAAATAAATTTAAAACTTATTTAGGTATCCTATATATCTCTATTTCTTCTACCTAAAAATTTTTCTGCTGTAGGGTTTAAAATGATATGTTTCACCTGTTACATATTTTTACCTTTTGCTTTTTATCATTTAAAAGATCTAAAGAACCTAGAGTTTGTTTTACTTTATCAACTATTTGCACTGCAGGATCTACAACTTTTAATTTTGTTCTATCTTCTATATCTTTTCTTATAAGTGGATAGTGAGTGCAACCTAAGACTAAAGTATCAACATTCTTAGGAATTTCTGCTAAATACTATTAAGTAACTCTTCTCTGTTGTCAAAAAGTATCCCAACCTGTTTCTATCATCATAGGAAATTCTACATGCAATTTCTTTAACATTTAATTCTGTATCTATCATTTTAGCTTTATTTTTGATAGCTATGAGATTCAGCTGTAAATTTAGTTGAAATTACTGCTATATTTTTAGTTTTAGTATTTTTCTTGCACTTTTATTCCAGCCTCAACTCATACCAAGTATAGGTAAAGGAAATCTTTCTCTCAAATAATCTATTGCAGCTGTTGATGCTGTATACAAGCAACAATAACTAGTTTACAATTATTTTTAACAAAAATCTAAAATTCTTTCAGTTAATTTTTGAATTTCATTTTTGTTTTACCAGAACCATAAAGGAAAATTTCCATTATCACCATAATAAATATAGTCTTCATTTGCAATGCTTTCATCATTTCTTAAGTACAGTTGTTCCTCCTAAACCTGAATCAAATATTCCTATTCTTTTGTCTTTTTGTTCACTATTTTTTTCCTTCTTTTTATTTTATCTTATCTAAAATACTTTTTATCATATCACATATAATATCAATTTTAAATAGAAAAAGATAGATTTAAAAATCTATCTTTTTCTATCTTTAATATTTTATTAATTTTTATCTGAAGTTAGCAACTATCCAAGAAGCAAATCCTTTTATAACCATTGCGTTAACGAAGTCTATAAATAGAGATCCAACTATTGGTATAATAAAGAAAGCTTTTACAGAATAGCATGTAGTTGCAGTAAATGTTTCCATATTAGCTATAGCATTTGGAGTAGCTCCTAATCCAAATCCACAGTGTCCAGTAGCATAACTGTTGCACTCATAGTCTCTTCCCATAATATTAAATGTTACAAAGTAAGCAAATAGAGCCATTACTATTGTTTGAACTATTAATATAATTGATAAAGGTCATGCTAATTCTACAAGTTCCCATAATTTCATTGACATTAAAGCCATTGATAAGAATAGAGATAAAGAAATGTTTCAATTACTCCTATTTCATTAAATGGTAGAGGTTTTTGACTAGCATCAATTACATTTCTCATATATAGCTGCAACAACCATTCCCATTAAGTATGCTGGGTAATTCCATATTTTTCTAATATTATATTAATAGTAGCTCTAATTCTCATTGCTGATTCCAACATATACAACTGCTGAGAATAAACTTTCTTCAGTCATTTCAGATTCATTATTTAATAGAGAACTATCAAAACCAGCTTTTACCTTCAGTTGGTTTTTAAGTTATTTTTATCATAAGTCTTCTAGCTATTGGTCCACCTATTAAACATCCTGAAATTAATCCATCAAGTTGTTGATGCAACTGCAACAACTGTTGCTCCTGAAGCACCTAATTCTTCAAGATAAAATTCAAATGCTCCTGATGTTCCATGTCCTCCTGTTAAAGGTATAGAACCAGCTGCTAATCCTAGTAATGGATCTATTCCTAAAAGCTTTTTAGCTAAAACAGATCCAACTATATCTTGAAGGATAACTAATATTGTAGCTGCTAATAAGAATAGAGCAACTCCTACTCCACCTTTTTCAAGAATTTTTAAACTTGCTGAGAAATCCAACTGTTGTAAAGAATGCAATCATTAATAAGTTTTTGATATCATTATTGAAAGTAAAAGTAAAACTTTCTGTTTGGTGTCCTATTAAAAGGATGATTGAGAATAATGTACCACCTATAACTGGTGCAGGGATAAAGAATCTTTCAAAGAAATTTACTTTCTTTTTATCCATCTTCCTAACAATAAAAGTACAATTGCAAAAACCGACAGTTTCCGCTATATTTAATTGATATTCAAACATCAAGCCCCTTAACATATTAATAAAAAATATTTAAACATTTGTCCTTTATTCATAATACTATAAAAATAAAAATAGTCAATAATGACTTTTAGAAATAAAAAGATACTTATAAAAATAAAACTTTAAGTTCTTTTTAAAAGCACCTATTTTTCTTTTTAAATTTTTATAAATTATTTTTTAAAATAATTTGAATATTTTTATCTCTAAATGTCTATGTCAACTTTGATGCTTTATTTGTATAGTCAGGGATATTTCTTTTTACATCATTTTAGAATTTTTATTATATATTTCTTTCTATTTTTACAGAATAATCAATTATGATATCAAATCTAATAGACTTATTCTTTTCTTCTATAAAAACCATGAAATTCTAAAAACCCCTCTCATTGGACATAACAGTTTTTCATAATATCAGAATGAATTTTTTTATAATTTCTTCATTTTTGTATTCATAGAATAGATTGTTATTCCGATAAGTAGACATTATGTTTTGCTAAAACTACATCAGTTATATGTCTTTCAAGAGGATCGATCTGTTCAGCAGTCATAGAGTCAGGTATCTCTATATGAACTGAGCCAATGTATTTGTCAGGACTATAATTATGTAAAACTAAATCATAGGCACCGTAAACATTCTCAATTTCACAAATAGTTTTTGATTTTTAGTTTTAATATCTTTATCTACTCTTTTTCCTAATATTTCATTTATAGCATCTATAAATATTTCAAGCCCAGCCTTTATGATAAAAATAGAAATAAGCACTCAACATAGGCCTCTATATTAATATTTGTAAAATATATATAGTATAGCTGATAATAATACTGAAAGAGAAAGATAGCATCACTCATAGCATCTGAACCAGAGGTTATAAGAGAGAGAATTAAAATTCTCCCCTTAGTTTTTAACATATTTTTCCTAATACTAGTTTAATATAATTGAAACTAACAATACAAGAAGAGTAATTTTTGAATATCTACTTTTTCTGGATTAATAATTTTTAATAGATTCTACCAATGAGGTTATACCAGCATAGAAGATGATCCCAGCAACTATCATAGCACTTAAGTACTCAACTCTACCATGACCAAGTGGATGCTTTTATCTGGCTCAGAATCAGCTATTTTAGTTGCAATAATTGTAACAATAGAAGATAGGGCATCACTTAAATTATTTACAGCATCTAATATAATAGCTATTGAATTTGAAAGCAGACCCTACAGTAGCTTTTAAAAATCACCAGTAAAATATTTACTAAAATTCCTATAATACTTGTTTTTATAATACATTTCTCTTTTTCTTCATTATTCTTCTTCATATTTCTCATTAGTTCTAATGCTTCAGATTTTTATATTATTCAATAGTTCATTTTTATCGCTATAAACTTCTTTTATGATTAGGTATACTCTTTATCATCTAGTTGAATAATAAGATCTTTATTGCTTTTTCAGGATTTCTAAAATATTCACTTGCTCTAACTCTTATAAACTCCCAACCACAACGTTCTAAAAATTTCTTGTTCTTCTAAATTAGCTATAACTTCTTCTTCTGTATGGTTTAAAGTTTTTCCATCACATTCAATAGCAATTTTTCTTATCATCATAGATAGTAACCATATCTATATCATAAGAACCAACTCTCCATTTTTGCTTGATAGTATAATTCTTTTCTAATAGATGTCTTGCAACTTCATTTTCAAAATCAGAAGCGATGAATTTTTCAATAGCAGATTTTTCAAAAGTATTTTTCTTTTTAAAGAATCTATATATTCAAATAACTCTTTTCTTAAATCTCCTTCTTTTAAACTATTTTTGTCTATTGAATGAACTATCCATAATTGATCTCTTTGCGACTAATTGCGACATTATATCTCTTTCTAATCGCTCCTTCTCCTTCTCCTACTAATCTAAGAGATTTATTTTTCTTCAGAACTATCAACTAAACTAATGAACATTACATCTCTTTCATCACCTTGAAACCTAGCAGAATTTCACATAGAATTTTATGATTTTCTATTTCTGTTGCAGAATTCTCTGAACTATTAAATCTTGAATTAATTCTGCTTGTTCATCTCCAGTAATGATATAACTCCAAAAAGTACTATTTTTATATTCTTTTCATAGCTAAACAAGCTTCTATTAGCTTAACAATAGTTTCAGCTTCAACTCTTTATTGATTTTACTTTTTTTCATCTCTTTTTCCATTTACTTTATAGTCAATAATAGCAGGTTTTAAAATAGATGAATTAGAATCTCTTAAAGGTAATATTTGATTGTCATAAGAAGTCTTTATTACTATAACCAATAATTTCAGGAACTGATCTAAAAGTGTTCTCTCAAACTTATAGGTTGGAATGTAGTTGAAACAATAGAATATAGAGAGCTCTTATTCCATACAAATCATCATTAGCAACTTTACCTTTAATATATTTTTCTTCTAAACATATTAATTTTATCAATATTAACACCGACATCTGATGGACTGACTTGTTTATCATCTCCAACAATTATAACTTTTTAGCCATATACAATAAAGATTAATGAACTTATATCAGATTGACTTGCTTCATCAATTATAACTATATCAAATTTATTCTCAACAGGATTTAAAGTATCAAATACTTTATTTAAAGGCATAATCCATGCAGGAACAACTTTTTGACAAAGTAGCATTTTTCTTTCGCATGTTTTTATGTAAGTTGCTATTTTTACTAGTTCCTTTTACCTATTTTTGAACAGTTTGTTTCCAACCTTTAAGGGCTTGACTTATTGCTAAATTATCCTTTTCTTCAAGAAATTTTACAATATTGTACCAAGTTTTTAGTAACTAGTCTCTATAGTTAAGTTTTTTAATTCTTCAGATTTTTCTAGAATATCAGCTTGTAAAGTAGCGTATGGTTTTTCAGCTAATTCTTTTTAATTTTTGAGAAATCTGTTTTATATCTCCATACATTGTATATATTTTCAATTTTATCATTGAAATAGACCATTTTCTAGCTCATCTCCCCATGAACTAGCAACAGTTTTTACATCATTTAACAAAGTTTTATATTTTATATAAACTTCTTTTCTGATAATACTCTTAATTTTTCAAGAGTCTTAGAATATTTATCTGTATCTTCATTTAAAACAGCATTTTCTATTTCTTTACCTAAGGAGAGTGATCTTTAATGAGATTTTTCTAATTTTTCTAAATAATCACTACGTTTCTTATAAATTTCTCTATACTCTAGAGCCACTTTTCCTATAGTTATTAAATCTATAAGTGAAGGAATGAAAATCAAGTATTTGATTAATCTCATCTACATGTATAGGACTACCTTCAGTTTTATTAAAATCTATTTTCTCAAAATCCAGCATTTTCAATCTTATGTAAAATGATTTTTCTCTCTGTCATACCAGTTTAATAAATATTCCATTTGCTCAGCATAAGAATATAGTTGTTTATAAAGATTTTTATTATTTTTCCTTATCTGTTAGAGTGGTTCCAGTCATTAAAATATCCCAAGTGTTTTTAGTATTTTCTTTTAACTCAGTTAAATTAGTATATTCTAAAAGCCACATTACAATCATATAAAGTTTCTAAAATTCTATTATTTATAGTAACCTTATCTGAAATTTCTCTTCAGCTTTTTCTTAATCTATGTTTAAAGAAAACCAGGTTTTTCAATTCCTTTTTAATGCAGTAATTAATTTTTAGCTGTACTAACATCAATATCTTTATATACTACATCTTTTTAAAATAGTTGATCTTTGTCATATTAGTAAGATCATATAACCTTCTGATGTCTTTTATAAAAGCTTAACCATATTTTTCTATCACCGAATTTTCAGAACCTGCTATACAGACATCTCTTTTCCAATCTTCAACTGTTTTTAAATCTTCAGGAATTATTTTTATCTATATCTGGATAATTTTAAATTTTTCTAAATCTATTATTGTTTTATCATCATATAGAAGAGATTATCATCTATATGATATTTCTATCTTTAAAAAGAAGATCTAATCTAGATGTAATTTCTTCTTTAGTTTCAAATAGTTCTTTTAACTCTTCTAAAGTCCAAAAAGTCTGAAAGCTTATTTAAGCCTCAATTTTATTTCTTTTTCTTCTTCTTTGCTTACACTTTTTTATAGCCTGATTTTAAGAAAGCAAGATTTTCATTATTTATAGGACAAGGAACACCACTTACCATAACCAGGTATTCTATCCAATTCTCTTTGATTTTTCTTAAAAATTCTCCAGCTTCTTTTAAAGTAATACTTTCATTGTTGTAGATAATAGGATGGCTTTCTTGATACTTTTATATTAAATATTTTTCTTTTTAATATTTTTTATATCTTCTTTTAGCTCATTTCTTTGATTTTCAATTTCTTCACATTCGTTTTTAAGATTTTCTAAACTTTAAATAACCTAACTTTTCTGAAAATACTTTCACAGAATTTCCTAAATCACTGCTATCATCATCCAACATTGAAATACATAAATCTTTGAATATCTATAGGAATTTTTCTTTTTAAAAACATCTAAAGCTTTTTAGTTTGGCTAGTAATTAAAACATTTTTCCTCTGCAAGAAAAAATGTCCTAGTAGATTAGCAATAGTATGAGTTTTTCCAGTCCCTGGAGTATTCTGAACTACTACAGCTCTATGTGAATAAAGACTTTTGATAATCTCTATTTGTTCATTATTAGTTTCCTTTGTGAAAAGGATATCAGGAACTTGCTCAATAGTATCACTTCCAATAATTCCAACTAATTCACTTAAGTATTCAGGATTTCTCCACCATTTTCTATATCTTTAATTATATTATTGATAGCCTCTACTTTTCCATCATCTTTTTCTAATAAAAAGTATTGGCTTCCATTCAATAGTTATTACATTTTCTTTGTTATTTTTATCTGTATCTTCTATGAATTGTGCTCTTGGATTTAAGTTATGTATAAATTCTCTAAAAAGTCTTTGATAATTTATTTTTAGAAATGGGATGAATATTGTTTTCTAAAAATTTTATCTTCTAAATAAAAACATTATCTAAATCGATATTTTCAACTTCTGCTAGGAAAATTTAAACATAGTTCTTGTGTTATAAGATCATTATCAGAACTATCAGTGATAGAGATTATATTTTTCTGTATCAATAGTAAAATTAGCTTTCTTTAATAAAATAGGATAGCATATATCTTCATTAGGAACTCTTACAAGTCCATTTGCAAAAGACTAATTCAAGACTATCAGAATCTCTATCTAACACCAAATACTTATTGTATAATGTATCAAATAATTTTCTAACAACTTCTATTTTCTTCTGTTCTTCTACCCATAATTTTCTGTCTTTTAAAGTTTCTCAATATTTCTTTTTCTTTTTGAAATATTAACAACTTTTGAAGCATCATTTTCTTAATAATTTTTCTGATAATAATTTTTATAGGTGATTTATGCTCAGCCCAATCACCACTTATCCACTCTAAAAGCTCCTTATCTATAGCTAAGGGCTCTAAAAAGGTAATTTTTCAACTTGTAAAAATTTTTGATTAGCTAGGTTGTTTTTGTTGTCTAAACAATTGAGTGTGACTCCTGAATATTTAGGAAGATCTTCTAAAAATAGCACCATTCCTCATTATGAATATCTTTTTCTGTCTTTATACTTTTGACTACTTCAGCTATGTATTGATAAAGTGCAATGATATTTCCTCTTATCCATAACTTCTCCCCTTTAAAAATATAGCTGTCACTAAAAAATTTGTAACAGCTTATATTTTATTTATTTTTATTTTATTAAATTTTTATTAATATATCTATGTCGGTACAGTAATTTCTATAAGACATTTCTTTTTATCAAGATAGATAATTTCAACATCTAGTTTATCACAAGCACTTACTTTTTCTCTTTCTCCCCTGTATCTCCTGCTTTTTAGTAATAAGATACTTAATATTAAATTGTTCCATCATTGCTATATTCATATTTTCAGTGAAAGGTCTCTTGCAGCAATAATATTTTTAGGAAGAATGTTATTATCTTCACATCTCTTGACCATATCCCATCTTGATAGAATTCTAAAATATATATTAGATAAATTTTTAAAATCTTTAAATAGTGGAACATTGTTACTCTCAAAGTAACTAAAATATTTCCTTCTAAATTTTCAACATATTCTATCAAATCTTTAATCTCTTCAAAATTTTTATACTTTTTAGGTAGTATATCAACTTTTTCTCTTTCAAATCTAAAAATACTGAATATTCTTTCTTCAGTAACATCCATAGCATTTTTGAAACTTCAAAGCATAAAGGGTGACTTGTGTCTATTACCTTTGTAATTTTATTATTTTCTACAAATTTTAACATAGCTTCCTTATCCATTTTTCAGATGAAGTTTTTACAGGTAAATTTTCAATTAATTTTGCTCCATATTCTGTTGCAGTTGAAACTATAATATCATTTTCATATTCTACAAATTTTTCTAAAAAGTCTCTTGAATCTTTAGTACCACCAATAACCCAAATCATTATTTCCTTCTTTCTATTATATCGCAATATAAAACTATTATACAAAAAGTTAATAGTTGTAAGGGACTATTAATAGACAAAAAGTTCTTTAAATGAACCTATAGCCTATTAATAGCCAATGAACATCTTATTTTTCCCCAATTAGATTTTTCATATCCTCTAGGTGTAATCATTTTTCCATCTTGTACATAAGTATTAGAGTTTCCAACTCATCACTATTGTGAACATATCTATATCAAAATTTAAAAATCTTCCAATGTTGTTAAAGTATAATTTTCTTCTTTTCTTCCTATATGTCTAGTAAAGCAACAGGGGTAGTAGGTAATTTATGTTTTAACATAATTTTCTCTTGCTTCAACTATTTGTTCAGTTCTTCCTTTACTCTTAGGATTATAAAGTGAAATTGCAAAATCTCCTTGACTTGCACAGTCAATTCTTTTTTAATAACTTCCCAATCAGTCAATAAGTCACTTAAACTTATTATAGCTTGATCATGCATAAGAGGAGCTCCAACTAATGCTGCTCCTGCTATTGTTGAAGTAATTCCGGAACAACTTCCACTTCTACTCCACTTCCCATAGCAACTTCTAACATTATACCTGCCATACCATAAATTCCAGCATCTCCACCACTAATTAAGGCAACATTTTTACCTGTTTTAGCAACTCTAAAACTTCTCACATCTTTCAATTTCTCTTTTCATTCCTGAAACTAAAAATTCTTTATCTGGAAATTCACTCTTTAACTAAGTCAACATAAGTTGTATATCCAGCTATAACATTTATATTTTTAAAATATTATACGCTCTTATGCTATATCTTCCATATTTTCCAGGTCCTATTCCTACTACATAAATTTTTCCATTACTCATATTTATCTATTTCTCCTCATAAATTGAAATTGTTATACCATTGTATTTTTCTTTCATTACTAAAAATTTTCCATTTCCTGTTGATGATAAAAAGTGCAACAGGTTCTGATACAGCTCTAACTCCAATATTCTTTTTCAACAAAGTCTGAACCTTCAAATTGGTCTTGAACTTTTTGATTTCATCTCTTGAAATTATTTCTAAATGTAAATTTAGAAATTTTCAGCATCTATCAAGCCTTGTTCATTTTCTTACATCTACAGTTGCCACTTTTTAACTGATTTTATCGTCTAAATATTTTTGTCTAAACAATCTTCAGTAGCTCTTAAAATATCTTCCGCCTTTGTGTCCTTTCTTACAACCAATACCTAAAATTAAATTTTTAGGATAAATTTAGTATATTCAATATTTTTCTTGTTTGATACTAGAATAAAACCATCTGCTGAAATATTATCAGTTACTTTTACATTTTTAGGTAAAAAGTATATTAACTTTTGCCCATTAACTATAAGAGATGTTACATCTTTGGCAGATTTTAAATCTTCAAGTTCTGCATTTAATTTTTGAGATATAGTATCCACTGCTATTTTCCCTGTAACATCAGAGCTTGTTGTAATAACAGGAACAAGTTTTAAAATATTGGCAAGTGAGATGAGTCAATTCATTTGTTCCCCTAAATGTCCTGATAAAAGAGAAATCACAAAGTGTTTTCCTTCATCTATTGAAAAGTACAGCAGGGGTCTTTATCTTTTAGTTCCTATCAAACTTGCTATTTTTCTAATTACAATTCCACTTGCCATAATGAAAAATATGTCCATCATATTGAGAAAAATTTTTCATTTATATTAGCTGTAAAATCTTCTATTTGAATAGTATTTTTCTACATCATATTTTTAAAGTAAAAACATCAATACTATCTTCTTTTAAGTGTTCTTGTAATTTTCTTTATATTCTCTTGCAATATTTCCTGCACCTTTGGTTACAGTCCAGAATGCTAATTTCATATTTTTCCTTTCTACATATCTTCAACAAGATATTTCCAATAATATTTTGGAAGGTTACTTTGTTGAAGTTTTTATTTTCTCTTCTTTTATTGAGATAGTTTTTATGAAAAAGTTTTTCCAAAGTTTTGAGTATTCTATTTCTTCATCACTCCTCAATTCCAGAGAGATTCTACAAAAAGATTTCAGCTTTTTCCATCATAGTAAACTATCATTTTTCTTCACTATCAAAAGATTGCAAATTTTTCTCTCTTCATTCTATTTTTAAAATGAGAAATTAGAATAGGAAGAACATTATTTTTAGGCTCAATTGTTGGAAAAACATTGTTCCATCTTTCATTTCTTTAAATCTTACTAATCCAAGATATTTTGTGTCTTTCATTCAAAAACCTGTTTTACAAGTTTATTAACATAGAAAGCATGTTCATCTAAAGAATTTAAAATTTCTTCTCCTTGCTTCAGTGCTTTATAGATTGTATGAATTATTACAGTATCCTTATTTTTATCATATGATAGAAAGCAAGTACGTATATTATTTAGAAAGTTATAAGATAACTTTTCACATATAGCTTTTTCAACACGTCTAGCTTTTAGAAAAGTCAGTTACAATATGGATATCATCTAGGGTTAAAAGTAAGCTGTTCAGTATTAGTATTAACTCTAAGCATCTTATTTTTCTATCTTCATATGCCATATAGATAACTGTTAGGTAATCCATCAAAGCTTCCATCATAATAATAATTTGCCAATATATTTCTCCTTATATATTCAGGTTAAAAGTAAGGCTATAAGCCATTGAAAAAGTCTTAATTGTTCTGTTACCATTTTTCTTTTTCCATAAGAGTATTTCTTAATAGTTCAGGATTTTCTTTTTAAATCCTAAAAATTCTCCATTTACGACAATAAAAATATTTAGCTCTTTTTATTACTATTCCTAATTTTTTTCAAATGTTCATATCTTTATTGTACTATATTTCTAGTCATAACTATACGTTTTTGCTGATGTCACTCCTATTCCTGGAACTCTTAGTAAGTCTTTGTATGAAGCTTTATTTATTTCTATGGAAAATGAGAGTTCTTTATAGCCCAATTTGTTTTTGGGTCAAGAAGAGGGATCAACAAAAGGATCTTTTTCATCAAGAATTTTCATCAGCTTTAAAATCATAAAATCTTAATAGCCAGTCAGCTTGATAAAGTCTATGTTCTCTTATCATAGGTACAGCTTGTTCAGTACTTACAAGAATTCCTGATTTATTTACAGGTACATAACCTGAATAATAAACTCTTTTTAAATCAAAATTTTTATAAAGATTTTCACTTCTAGCAAGTATTGCATAATCACTTTCTCCACTAGCCCCTATTATCATTTTGTGTTGTCTGACCTGCTGGAATAAAAAGAAGGGGTGCTTTAAAAATCTTTTTATCTTCTGCATTTTCAATCATATTTTTACGAATAAGTCCCATTGATGTAGAAATATCAGTAGCTTTCTTATCAGGTGCAAAGTTTTAAGAGCAGTATTTTCTGCAAATTCAATATTTTACTGAAACTCTATCTACTATTACAATTTCATTAATAAGCTGTCTACTGGCTCCTGGAATTATTATCATGGATATAGCCATTAAATTTTTCTTCCAGTCTCAAGTTTTTGCTACAGCAATCATTAACTCCATTGTATAGTCAGCACTTTTTATTATTCCTGAACTTAGAAAAGTCCTTCAATATAATTTCTTCTATAGAAATTTATAGTCAATTTTACAATTTCATCAGGACTTAGTATCGCTCTTTCAATATCATTATCTTTACGATTGATACAATATTTACAATCATAAATACAATTTGTCATAAGTATTTTAAGTAAAGAAATGCATCTTCCATCTGCTGACCACATGAATGACATATACCATTTTATAGACATTTCCTAAGCCATTATTTGTAGTTTTTCTACTGCTTCCACTTGATGAACATGAAACATCATATTTGGCAGCATCACTTAGTATTCTTAATTTTTCTTCATAGACTTACTCATATCTCCCTTATCTATCAAATGATACACTTTTTATTTTTAGTATAGCATATTTATGATAAAAAGCAATAATAAGGGTTTATTTTTATTTTCATCTTTGCTAAAAATTTCTAGCAGTATGTATATCACTAATCATATATTTATAATATTTATCTTCTTTAGGAGTATTAGCAATAGGTTCAAAATATTCTTTTTGCTTTTTCAAAGTTAGCTTCTTCAAAATAAGTTTTTCCTAAAAAGCATATTAGCATTTGTAATAGCATAGTCTTGCATATCGCTTATACTGCACTCCAAGAATTCAAATATGGTTCGTACTTCTTTTCTACAATCTTCATATCATTAAAATAACTTTTGGCTATTTTCATTTTTAAATCTATTAGTTTGTAGTATGCGTATCTAGGTCATTATTTAAGTAAATAATTTCAGTATCTATTTTTCTTTTTTGTTTTTGGTCTAGTGTACTCAATAACTGACTTTTTAAATTGAGAATTTTTCAGCTAAACCTTTAAAATCTTTCTTTACTAAACAACTCGAAAGTGAATACGATAGTTTTCTCTTTCTTTTTCTAAATCATTAACCATAGTAGCACATTTAGCTAAACCTTCTAAAAACAATTTCATCATAATATTTTGAAATTGAAAGTTCAGATAATTTCTCATACCAAAAAGTAGCTTCATCATATTTTTAGAATTCTAGATTGTAAGCATGATGCATTATTGCATCTAACTTAAACTCTTCCATATTTTTATCATTAATTAATTCTAAAAATGTTTTTAGATAAATCATACTTATGTTTTTCATTATAGAACTGAGCTAATCTAAATTAGCATTGAAATAGCAAAGTTTAAATTCATTATTGTCTTTTAGCTAACTCTATTACATTTTCAGCTCTTTTCTGTATTCTTCTGTATCTCTTTACCTTCTTTTGAAAAAGATTAAAGCATTTATTGTAACTTTCTTCAATTTTATTTTTCATAATATCTTCCTTAGTCTAAAGTATATGTTTATCTATCTATAATCATTTATTTCAGCTTGAATAAAAATTTTTCACTGTTAGCTTTTACCCAAAGAGTAACTTTTTCTCCATTCAGGCTCTTCAATTTCATAATATAGATCTGATAATTGCATCTATTTCGCCAATTTTTCTTGACTAAAACTATCTAATATATTTCCTCTTTCTTCTCTATCAAAAGGTATATCTCTACCATAAATTTTTATTAGTTCTTCAATTAAATAGACTAATTTTTCTGAGCCAATAGCTTGATATCCTTATATGCATCTTCCCAAACAATACCCGTAGAGTTACTTAAAAATTGTTGAAAACCTCCGTTATCAACCTCTGCTCCAAGCCAATGCATTGCAAGCAAGTATCTTTGTTCAGTTGTATAAGGTTTTAATGACTCTTCATATTCCTCATAACTTCCATAAATATTCACTGTCTCCCAAGCAGGGTTGAATAAGTTCAACACAAAAATCTGTAGAGCTAAGTTTTCTATATATTCTTTTGTAACATTGATAAATTTTTCTTTTCATAGCTACTCCTTAGGTAGATAAAAAGCACCAAACATTATTACTAGTTTCTTTTTGCTGCAAACTCATGTTCTTTTTCCATCTATAACAACTTTGTAGATAGGAAAATCACATTCTTTATGCAATTTCTCTAAAGTATCTTCCATTTATAATCAAAATATTTACTCCAAATAACTCTACTTCTCCATCAATACCATGTTTTTCATATTGCCAAGTTTTTTATTTGATGTCTTTCATTTTTACCTCTCCTTAGGTAGATAAAAGCACCAAACATTATTACTAACTTCTCCTGCTGCAAACTCATATTCTTTTTCCATCTATAATTACTTTGTAAACATTAAAATGATATTCGTTATTGTATTTTGGATCTAAAAATAGCAACAGTATTAGTATTTTCCATTCATAATCAAAAATGTTTACTCCAAATAGCTCTACTCTCCATCGATACCATGTTTTTCATGATTGCCAAGTTTTTGATTTCTTTCATTTTTACCTCTGTTATAAGAAATTATTTTTAAATAAAAGTTTGTTTATAGAAGTTGTACCACTTAGTATTCCAACCTTTTGCTAGACACAAAGTGTATAAATCATCTTCATTTTGTATTCCTTTTTCTGTTATTATTTCATGAGTTTTTATTAACAATAAGTCCATTGTCAAGTTCAAGTTGTAAATCAGGATAGATAGCTACACTTCTTATATGAGAAAAATTCAGCTGTCTGAGTCTTTAAATTAGTTCCTGTTAATTCGTCAACTTTAATTTTATATTTTTAATCCTTTGTACTTTCAACTTATTTTTCTTATCAGTAAGATCTTCATAGTATCTTGCTCTCATTACTTCTGCTTTTATCTGAATCTCTTATCAAAATATATAATTTTTCTGAATATCTAATATAATCCCTTCTACGAAAAGTAGTTGCAGAATCAAAAATATTAGAAAGTAAACCAATAAATTCTGTTCCAGTTATGTAATCAGCTCCCGCCCTACCTATTGTAGCAAGATGATAATTAACCAAGTCTTTCTTTACACGCAATAAAGTATGTAAATATTTACTACTTATCCATACAATACCATGTCTATCAAGGTTAGCTCCTTTTAGCTAGCATTTTTGTATAGAAGTAGCCCAAGTATCATTGAGTTCTCCATAATCTTCAGCACTTATATCATTTTTAATTCTTCAATTGACACTAAATGTGTTGAAAGTTCATATTTCATTTAAATCATCCCTTTATATAATTTTTCTAGTGCTTGCATAGCCTCAGTTGCTTTAGGATGCTTGCATCTATCAGGATGAATAAGTTTTTACCATTTCTTTATGCCATTTTTTCTGCAACTTTTTATTACATAGTATTCATAAGTTATTCCTAAAAAGTCAAGTTGTGGCTTTCCTTCAATTTCTACTAGATAGAATATATATTTTGAAACTTTTATCTTTAAAGTATAAATCTTCAGTAACATATTTATCATATAAAAACTTGCCAAGAACTAGCTGCAACTTTTCTATTTAAAATCTTAGAAATTTTTCTTTTGTTTCTTTTAAATTTGTAAAAACTATTTTTTTAATTTTTCAATGGAATCAATCATATTAATATCTGTTATCTCTGGTTTGCAACTATATAGTTTTTCATATAGTGCTTTCCATGAAGCAGCTGTAACTTTCTTATTTAAAGTTTTAGCTATCTCTTCTTTTTGCTACTTTTAAATTTTTCAAAACTTTTTCAAAACATCAACAGAATCAAATTTACTAATGTCTACCATTTTACCCCTCCAATTAAAATTTATTAGTTTTATTATTTTAAATACTTAGTTCCTCTCCCATTTCCTATTACATCAATATAATTCTTTTTGAATTAATTTTAATAGCCTATTTAATTTATCTTTTTAAATTCAGTCATCTGTAAAATTTCTCCACTTGATAATATTGCACCTTTTTCCAAAAATATCCATCACTATTTTTTTCATCAGTTGTCAGAAATAGTTTAGTTGTAATTATTGGTAAAGTTATTTTGATTGAGTTTTCAAATATTTCAAAAAAGCTGGTTTAACTGCATAATCTTTATAACTTTCGTTAATCCTTCTTATACCAGTTCCAAACATTTCAATATATTTTTAATCTAAAAATATATTTGCTAAAATAGGATTTCTAAGTTGAGAATTTGTCCATTCAAATACTCTTTTTCACTTATTCCACTTGGTAACCCACCTGGAGAAGAAACCTCTATTTTATTTTCATACATAGATATTCTTATATTAGAATTAACATCCCAAGTTCTATGAATTAAAGCATTTGCAATTGTTTCTCTAAATGCTTTTTCTGGAATTAACTCTTTTTCTATTCTTTCTGAACCAAGTATTTGCTCATATTTGTAATATCTATTAAAAACTTCCAAAGTTTTTTTGAAATTGAGAAATAATAGATATATTTATAAATAAATTTCTGTCTAAAAATTTCATCTATATTTTTTCCAAATTTTTGCAATATCAATTCCTGAAAAAGTATTGCTATCAGCAAAAGAGTTCAGCAGCATTATTATAACCAATTTTTATCATCATAAATTTAAAGTTTTTAAAAACATCTTTTGAAAAAAATTTTTAATGATAATTTTTCTTCTAATTCCTTTGTTAAAACTTCAAATTTTTAAATTTCTGCTTTTCTAGCTTTTTAATTCTTCATAATACTGATTTAAACCTAATAATGTGAGTCTATTAAATTCTATTCTGTCAACTTCCACTGTTGAAGTATCGTTTCTTTTTATATGCCTTTCCTTTATAGAGATATGGTTTATTAAATCCTTCTTCAACTATAAGGGTAATTATATTTTTAGTATCTTTTATGAATCTAAAAATCAGGTTTAGGATTTATATTATCATTTATTTTATTTTCTAAATCTAAACAAAGTTCTTCTATATTTTCTAAACCAATAATTTTTCCATTATCATCAACACCAAATATAATTTTTCCTGTATTATAATTAGAAAAAGCACTAACTATCTTTAAAAAGTATTTGTTATTGTTGATTTTAATTCAAGTTCTTTACTTTCTTTCATATCATCCCTCCAAGAAAAAATTATATCACAATCAATTATAAATGCGACGTAAAATTTTACGTCTGATTTTTGTTTTAAAAATACGATATAAATTTTATAAAACTATCTTTCAACTATAACAACACTATTCTGATATTCTAATAAAATAGCCATCAGGATCTAATATTGAAAATTCTTTTGTATAAATAATTTTCATCATTAACTCTAAATTCTCTTATCTCAATATCTCTTTTTAATAAATTCTTTTTATTTTTAAATTTTGAATAAAAGTTCATCAACATTATTGACACCAAATGTAAAATTAATTCCTTTTCCAAAAAGGATATTCCATTTGAGATAATTCCTCTTCAGAACCTTCTTCTAACATTAATTGGATATTTCAAGTGACAAAAATATAAATTTGTCCTCTTCTCTTTCATATTCAACTTTAAAAGCCTAACATATTTACATAAAAAATCTCTTGAGATATTGATATTAGAAACTACTAACTCTGGTATTAAATCATTGTATTTCATAAAAATATCTCCAGATCTTATTTTTTACAGCTTCTCTGTATTCATGTGTAAAAATATTTATCATATAATTTTGATTTTTCATATTCATCACCTAAGAAATCTCCAACTAATATTTGTGCAGTTTTATTTATTCCAGCTTCTTTAACTTTTTGTTCAATAGTTTCAAGAGTACCTAAAACTATTTTTTGATCAGGCCAGCTAGCTCTTTGAACAACTGCCACAGGTGTTGTCATAGGATAAGAAGTAGCTAGAGTTTCAACAACTTTATCTATCATATGAACTGATAAGAATATTGCCATAGATGCTCTATGTTTTGCTAAACTTTCTAAGCTTTCTTTTTCAGGAACAGGAGTTCTTCCTTCTATTCTTGTACATATTACTGTTTGAGAAACAGTAGGTAAGGTAAATTCTTTTTTCAAAGCAGCAGCAGATGCTAAAAATGAACTTACTCCTGGAATAACTTCATATTCTATTCCATATTCATCTAACATATCCATTTGTTCTCTATGTGCTCCATAGATTGCAGGGTCTCCTGTATGAACTCTTGCTACTTTTTTGTCATCTTTTATTGCTTTTACTGTAACATCTATAACTTCATCCAAAGACATAGATGCTGAGTTGTAAATTTCTGCTCCTTCTTTATGACAGTCAATAACTTCTTTTGGAACTAATGAACCTGCATAAATAATAACATCAGCCTCTTTAACTATTCTTTTGTCCTTTTAATAGTTATTAATTCAGGGATCACTAGATTCTGCTCCTATAAAAGTAAACTTTTTCTTTATATTTTTTTCCATTTTAAAATCCTTTCTTCATTATTTTATAAAATTAATTTTAGTAACTAAAACTTTGAGTTACATCTGGTGTTTGCATAGCTTTTTCATATAATTCTTTTCTTTTGATTAAAACCTTTTATTATTTTCAAAATTTTTCTTAGCTTCTGGAGTCAATTCTCTATTATATGGGTTATCTCTATACTAGAATGTATTTCAACTCCAAATTGAGTTATTACATCAGATTGTAAGACTAATTCTGTCCATTCTTTATCAGCATAGAAATTATATCCATTGTAAAGAGAACCTCTACCCTTATCATAAAAAAATTGCATTATAATATTTCACTTTTATAAGGTAATTTATTTCTTTATCATTTTTCTATCATAGACAACAGCTTTATTGTTTTCTATTAATTCAGCAAATTCATTATGGATGTAATCAAATTTTTATCTTTATATGATATCTTATTTTTAATATCTTCTATTGGTTCTTTTCTTCCTCTATTATAAACTTCTAATAAATCATTTTTACTTACTAAAATATCATAATCAACACCTTTGTAAGTTACAATTTCCTTTTTATTATCTGGCAAAAGTATAATTCAAAAATATCTCTTTTCTAATGTTTGAGTTAACTCAACATATCTTTTTCTTTTTTGTTTCATAAGTTCCTTTTACTACTGTTTCAGCAATACCTTGAACTGCAATAATTAAAAATAATATAGCTAATAATTTTTCATAATATGGTCTCTCCTATATATTAAATTTTCTCCATTGTTCAAATCCACCTTTCTTTACAATTAGAGTTGTAAAATATGGAATATCATCTTCTGTTAAATCTTTTATGTCATAATAAACTTTTTGACTTTCTTTTCACAATTTGAAACCATAATAATTTTATCTATATTTCCTGTTTTCATTAGTGCTTGTTTTAAGTTTTCAAAGTTTCTACTAACCTTCATAAAAACTATATTATCATTGTTTTCTAATTCAAATTCAATATTAGTTTTCTTATTAAGTGATACAACTTTTAAAAGTTTCATCTCCTATCATAAGTGGGAAATTAAATCTTGAAGCCATATCAACGAATGATGAAACTCCTGGAACTGTTTCAACTAAATATTTTTTTCAGGAAGATGTTCCAAAATATGAACATAGGTACTGTATGTCATAGTGTCTCCAATAGTTAAAAACCAACGTTTTTCCTTCGTCTAAAAGTTTTTTTGAACTATTTTAGCATTTTCTTTTCTTGCATTTTCTCTATCCTCAAGAGATTTAAGCATAGAAATTCAACGAAAAACCTTTTCACATCTTCTTTCATATATTGTTTTGCAATTTTCATACAACACTACCATCATCTTTCTTAGCTTCTGGTAATATTACTACATCTAGTTTTTAGGTGTTTATCGCTTTTATAGTGATTTCTTCAGGATCTCCAACTCCAACACCTATACCATAAAATTTGTTATTCATTATCTCTCCTTTTTAAAAATTTTTATGCATGTTTTCTATAACTATCGACCTTCTTAAGAAATGCTGTCTTTTTGGGTCTGCTTCTTTTATACTAAGTAAATAAGATATTGCTGTTTTCACTTCTTTTTCTATTGTAGACGATACATCAATTTTTAATAAAGCATCCTTTCATAAAAATACCTGTTGTAATTGCATAAAAGTTCTTATCATATTCATTATAAGTGTATTCATAAGATTTAAATTTTGAACTTCTATAATTTGGGATATGATATTCTTTCTTATTTTTCTATTTTACTAATTATATTTTCAAATACTGCTATTACATCTGGAATATCAGCTTCCACTTTTTCATATATATCATCTTTAGAAATATCAAGATAATAAGCTTTTTATATTTAAATAGCTACCTGGTTCAAAAATATAGTCTGAATAATAGGATGATTATCACTTTCCACATCAAGTTCAATCTCTTTGGAAGTTGTATCCCATTTGTCTAGTAATTCTATTGTCCATTTATCAGCTATATAAAAATTTTTTTCTCAGAATTAAAAAAATCCAAGTAGTTTAAAAAAATAAGTAATATGATTTGCATATTTTAATTGCCCTCCATTTTTAGGAATAAAAATTTATTCTATTTTTCTCAATACTATAAATATATTTTATTGCATTTTCAACTTCTTCCTTTGAAGCAGAATACAAATTAATAACTAATAAATACCCTGTAATCATAATTCCACAAGAAATATTATAAACTTTTTCATTATTTTCATAATACTCAGATTCAAAACATTCAACTTTAAAGTCTTCTATTTTAAACTCATTTAAATTTAATTTTTCTTCTACTTTTCATTAAAAAATTTCAGATAAGACATCAACTGGTGCAAGTACTTTCCAATCATTTTCTATATTCCTAAAAATGAAAGGATATTACTCTAATAGTTAAATCACTATCAGTAGGATAATATATATGATATCCATCAACATTATCTCTTTCTTCTTTCCAATTTTTCAGGTAATTTTATATTCCAAACCATTATCAATATTAAATATTCTCATTTTACTACCTCTTATTTTTCAGGAATAAAATCCATAAACTTTTTATTTTTTTATAAATTTTTAGGAATATAATCCATAAAAATATTAAATATAATTCTAAAAAAATCAACAAGTTTTTACTTATTTCTTTTTGATAACCTAATTATACAAATAGGATTTTCACCAAACATCATAGTATAAAATTACCCTCTTTTTGCTCTACCAACAGTAACTGTTATAACTTCGATATCTTTAAAAACCTTTTTTTCTTTTTAGTATTTCTAAAGATTTAGATTGAGTTTCAAAAGTAATACAATTGATAACTAGTATGGCTTCATCTTTTGCATAAGTTAAAAAGTGATTTATAATTTCTTCCAATCCACCAGTTGAACCACCGATAAACATTCTGTCATAAGCAATATTTGGAATGGCATCAGGTGCTTTACCATGAATTAATTCAAAGTTATCAAGATTAAATTTTTCAGCATTTAATTTTATAGTATCTAAACCTTTTTCTTCCTTTTCTATTGCATAGACTTTTCCTTGTGGCATATAAGTTGCTGCTTCTATTCCTATTGTTCCTGTACCTGCTCCAACATCTATTAAAATTGAATTTGGTTTTAACATAAGTTTAGCAATAGAAATTGCTCTTATTTCTTGTTTTGTCATAGGTAACTCAGTTTGAGTAAACTCTTTATCATATATGTGCATATTTATCCTTTCTTTATTAAAAACTATTTACTTTCTACACCTACTAATTTATTTTCTAAAAATAAATTAAGATTATTTTCAATTGCTGCAAAAAGTCTTTCTAAACTTTTTGTGATTTCCAAGCTAAGTGAGGTGTCACTGTAAAATTATCTAGTTCAAGTAATTTTCAATCATTTTTAGGAGGCTCTGTTGTCATAACATCAGTTGCAGCTGAGGCAATATATTATTCTTTAAAGCATAGTATAGGTCTTCTTCATTTATTATAGATTCCTTCCTAGATTTAAAATTATTGCTGATTTCTTCATTTTTCATTCTATCCAAATTTATTAAATTTTTTTGTTAAATCAGTCAATGGTGCATGAATAGAGAATATATCACATTTTTCTAAGACTTCATCTAAATCATATCTATTATCTGAATTATCTATGTATTCTCTTCCAGGAATTTTTAGCAACCATAACTTTCATTCCAAAAACTTTTTAGCATATTCTGCTACTTTTTGTCCAATATTTCCATAACCTAAGATACCTAAAATTTTATCTTCAGTATCTACATGATAGTAGTTATCCATATTGATAGAAAGTTCATTCCATTTATTTTCTTTTTACTTTTTGACTTAATTTTTCTACCTTAGTTAATTCATTTAATAGAAGTGTCATAGTCAATTGAGATACTGAATTAGTTGAATAGCCAGCAACATTGGCAATAGATACTCTATGTTCTTTGGCAGCAACTAAATCTATATGGTTAAAAGCCTGTTCCAGTTAATAGAACTAATTTTTAAATTGGGTGCTTTTTCAAACTCTTTTTTTACCTAATCTAATTCTATTTAGAATAACAACATCATAGTCTTTTAAGTAACTAGCGACATCATCATCATTTGTAAGATTAAACTCTGTATATTCTCCATATTTTGAAAAATATTTCTTTTAATTCAAAAAGGATATACTGTGTTTCTATCCAAAAATATAATTTTTAGCTTATTTTCCATAGTTTTCTCCCTTCTTTAAAAACTAAAAACATTCATATCAAATTTTCTATTTAATTTTTCATAATCCTCAATTTCTAAAATAGTTATTTTTTTCATTATCATAAGATAAATTTTCTCCAACTATAACAGTTAAATTTCTAATTCCATTATTATATAGATTTTTAGAAACTTCATAAGGATTTTGGATATCATCTGTAAGTAAAACTAAACCAGCAATCTCCTTATCATCTATATTTTTTAACATAGTCAAATTCTCTACCATGTACACTTTGCTAATCTAAAAGTTTTGCCAATTTTCACCTAATTTTGAAAATAGGTATTGATAAGATGAGATATTAGGAATGATATTTAAAATATCTTTAGATAAATTCTTTGATAGATAAGGAACTAAACTATAGTAACCTGTATCTCCTGAAACTATAATTGTTATTTTTTTCTGTCTATATTTTCTTTTTAAATAAGCTATAAAGCTCAGCTAATTTCCTAAAATATATATTTCTTGTTTCTCAGAAATAATAGCTTTTAAATCTGAAAGTTGTCTTGTGCTACCAACTATAATTTCTGCTTCTTTTATACATTCAATACCAGCTGTAGAAAGATATTTTTTATATTCCCAGGTACCTAAACCAACCACATTTATTTTATTTGATTGCACCACATTCACCAACCATTCTTTTGATAGTTATCACTTTCTCCAATAGTCTCTCCTTTGAATGAGAATATTGCAGCCGATACTCTATATCGGCTCTTGCATATTCTTGCATTTTAAAAGGCAACTCTATTTGCAATTAAATGATAAATTTCATTATTTTCAATATAGTCACAGGCTTCTTCAATAGTATTTGAAAATAAAATTTTTCTGATTATCTCAGGTTTTTCATCAACAAGGAAAGCACAAGAGGCCATAGTTTCCATTCTACCATCTGCCACCCTACTATGAGTGTTAAAAATACCACCCGCAACTTTAATTGCTTTTTGCAATATGTCCTAACATTATTATTTTTTTAAAACCTAACTTCACAGCGGATTCTATCATGAACCCAACAAAGTTACTTATAATAATCATCTGCTCAGTATCTAGTCCAATTTTTTGGCAATGTCTTTCTCCGTAGTTACCAAAGGCAAAGATAACCCAATCTCTGTTTTTATCTTCTCTAAGAACTTTCATTTCAGCAAACATAGATTTTTTTAAGGCATCTTCACTCATAGCCTTAACTATACCTGTTGTACCTAGAACAGATATTCCACCTATAACTCCCATTTTAGGATTATATGTTTTTAGTGCTTTGGCTCTACCTTCAGGAATATAGATTGTTATTATCGCTTTTTCATCACTGCCACTTAAAATTTCATTTACAACAGTTGTTATCATCTTTTGTAGACCAGGATTAATAGCAGATTTTCCAACTGCTATTTGAAGTCCTTTTTTGTTACAAGTCCAACTCCTCTACCACCAATAATTACACAGTTATCATAATATGCTCCTCTGTCAATTTTTAGGAAGTTCTTTTACCAATTCTACTTTTGGCACAGATACTTATACCATCAGTAACATCAGGATCATCACCTGCATATTTTTGTATAGCTACAACTTGCAAAATTATTTCTAACTCTTAATTTTTGCACTGGTATTTTTAAATTTATGTGATTTAATGTTGTTACTTCAACTTCAGTGGCTTTTTTTACCATAAACTAGTGCTTCTAAAAGCAACTTTTACAGCTGCTGTTGCACAAGTTCCTGTTGTATAACCATTTTTTTAATTCTTTTTCTTCCATTTCAATCTCTCTCATTATTTTTCTTTTTTTCATATTAGGTCTAAATGAAGTTTTTTTAAGTCAAAACCTTTACTAAGTATTTTATTTTTCATTTGAAACTTCAGGGCTAATTTCTTTTTCACTTCTCTTATTAGATAAAAATTCAACTAGACTTTGCCATACAAAAATCTGCATCAATATATACTCCCATTTTGAGATAAGTTTGGATTATAAGTAAATTTATAAGTATAAAGATATCTACTACTTTTTAGATGTACCAATAAGTTCTATTAAAAGCATAGGTTCATTTAAAATAATATCATCTTTATCTATGTCATAAGTGATTAATTTTTCGATTAAAAGATAATAAATTGTCCCAATCACTTCCAAATTTACTGAAAATACTAAACTTCTTTTTCATTTTTAAAAAGTAACTTCTTTTTTTATATTGAAAGTCATTTAATTTTCTCAAATCATTTTCATTTTTTTATATCAAAATGAGTATATATACCATTTTCAGTAGAAAATAGATGTATTAGCTTTTCTCCAATAAAAAGTATTTTTGTGAATATTTTTATCTATAGGTTTTGTATCATCTTTTTAAATTTTTTTATTAAAATCATCTTCTGATATTCTATAATCTATATTTATATTGTTTATATTCCCCAATTAAAATTTGAAAATATTCACAATAAGTTTTTCTAGTGTAAAACTAACTTCTCATCCACTCCATATTTTGTAACTTTATAATCATAAAAATCTTTGAATTTACTAATTATCTTCATATATCCCCCTTTATGTTTTTCTTCTTCATATTAGGTCTAAATGAAGTTTTTAAATCAAAACCTTTACTAAGTATTTTATTTTCATTTTGAAACTTCAGGGCTAATTTCTTTTTCACTTCTCTTATTAGATAAAAATTCAACTAGACTTTTGCCAGATAAAAATCTTCATCAATATATATTCCCATTTGAGATAAGTTTGGGTTATAAATGATTTTTATAAATAGCATTATTAGATCTTGCAATTTTTTTCTATCAACTTTACCTATATATTCTATTAAAAAGCATTGGCTCATTAAACAGAATATCATTTTTCAAATATATTTATATGAGATAATAATTTTTCTATCATAGGCAAAAAAATCATTCCAAACATATCTAAAAGGCTGTATAAATTTCAAATTCTTTTCCATCATTAAAAATAATTTTTGATGTTTTTATAAGAATACCAATATTTATATGGTTCTTCAACTCTTCAAGTTTTTATATCAAAAAGGGAATAAATCCGTTTTCAGTAAAAAATAAGTGTAATAATTTTTTTCTCCAACAATAAGTATTTTATAGTAATTAGCTCCTTTTAAAATATTCAATATCTTCTTTTAGATTTTTATTAAAATCATCTTCTGAAATTCTACTATTTTCTTTTTATAGTAAAATTATGAAAAATACTCACAATAAGTTTTTTTCTATTATAAACTAATTTTTCATCTACACCATATTTTGCAACTTTATAATCATAAAAAAATCTTTAAATTTGCTAATTATCTTCATATATCCCCCTTATGCTTCTTTTTCATATTAGGTCTAAATGAAGTTTTTTAAATCAAAAACCTTTACTTAATATTTTATTTTCATTAGAAACTTCAGGAAATTTCTTTTCACTTCTCTTATTAGATAAAAAAATTCAACTAGACTTTGCCATATAAAAATCTTCATCAATATATACTCCTATTTTAGATAAGTTTGGATTATAAGTAAATTTATAAGTATAAAGATATCTACTACTTTTTAGATGTACCAATAAGTTCTATTAAAAGCATAGGTTCATTTAAAATAATATCATCTTTATCTATGTCATAAGTGATTAATTTTTTTCGATTAAAAGATAATAAATTGTCCCAATCACTTCCAAATTTACTGAAAAATACTAAACTTCTTTTCATTTTTAAAAAGTAATTTCTTTTTATATTGAAAGTCATTTAACTTTCTCAAATCATTTTCATTTTTTTATATCAAAATGAGTATATACAGCATTTTCAGTGAAAAAAATAAATGTATTAATTTTTTCTCCAATAAAAAGTATTTTATGAATATTTTTTCATCTATAGGTTTTGTGTCATCTTTTAAATTTTTATTAAAATCATCTTCTGATATTCTATAATCTATATTTATATTACTTATATTCCCAATTAAAACTTGAAAAATATTCACAATAAGTTTTTCTAGTGTAAACTAATTTCTCATCCACTCCATATTTTGTTACTTTGTAATCATAAAAATCTTTAAATTTACTAATTATCTTCATATATCCCCTTATGTTTCTTTTTTTCATATTAGGTCTAAATGAAGTCTTTAAATCAAAACCTTTACTAAGTATTTTTATTTTTCATTAGAAACTTCAGGAGAAATTTCTTTTCACTTCTCTTATTAGATAAAAATTCAACTAGACTTTTGCCAGACAAAATCTTCATCAATATATATTCCCATTTGAGATAAGTTTGGGTTATAAGTCTTTTTATAAATTGATGTGGCTCTTCTGTTATCATGGTCTGTAACATTTTCTAAAAATTCTATTAAAACTATAGGTTCATTAAAAAGTTATTTTCTTCATCTATATCGAAAAAAATCTTTTTATTTTTTTATAAAAATTATAAAAAGTTTTTCTATTCATTTTTAACAAATCATATAAATCTATATTAATAAATGAATTAACAAAAATAGTATTTTCCATCTAAAAAGTTATTTCAGAATCATTTGTATGATGAAAAATTCTTTATTTGTACATTAGAGTTTTTAGATTTTAATAGCTCTATATCTTTTAAATCGAATTGTGTATATAATTTTTCTTCAGTTTTAAATATAAGAACAATTTTATCTCCACAAAAAGAATTTTGTTATTATAGTCTGGTTGTGTTTTATTTATAGAAAATAATCTAGGAGAATTTCTAAAATTTTTAGTAACTCTAGTATAAACTAATTTCTCATCCACTCCATATTTTGCTACTTTGTAATCATAAAAATCTTTAAATTTACTAATTATCTTCATATATCCCCTTATGCTTCTTTTTCATATTAGGTCTAAATGAAGTTTTTAAATCAAAACCTTTACTTAGTATTTTATTTTCATTAGAAACTTCAGGGGAAAATTTCTTTCTCGCTTCTCTTATTAGATAAAAATTCAACTAGACTTTTGCCAGACAAAATCTGCATCAATGTATACTCCCCATTTGAGATAAGTTTGGATTATAAGTAAATTTATACAGAGGACGGTGATATTTTTAAATTTTTATTATAAGACTTACCAAAATATTCAATTAAAATCATAGGTTCATTAAAAATAATATCACTTTTATCTATTCTCATAGAAGAAAAACAATTTTTCTATTATAAGAAAAATAGTTTATCCCATCCAAAATCTGTGGTAATCTCAAAATTTCTTCCATCATTAAAAGTAATTTCTTTTGAATAGTAACTTTGATATGTTCCTTTTTGAAACATCAAGTTTCTTTGCATCAAAATGAGTATATACAGCATTTTCAGTGAAAAATAAATGTATTAATTTCTCCAAGAATAAGTATTTTATGAAAAATTAATTCCCTTAAAATATTCAAAGTTCTCTTTTAAATTTTTATTAAAATTTTTCTGAAATTCTATCATCTGAAGCTGTATAAACATCTATAACAAAACTTTCGAAGTACTCACAATAAGTTTTTTTCTAGTATAAACTAATTTCTCATCCACTCCATATTTTTGCAACTTTATAGTCATAAAAATCTCTAAATTTACTAATTATCTTCATATATCCCCCTTTATGCTTCTTCTTCATATTAGGTCTAAATGAAGTCTTTAAATCAAAAACCTTTACTAAGTATTTTTATTTTTCATTAGAAACTTCAGGGAAATTTCTTTTTCACTTCTCTTATTAGCTAAAAATTCAACTAAACTTTTGCCAGACAAAATCTTCATCAATGTATACTCCCATCTGTGATAAATTAGGATTATAAGTAAACTTATATACTGAATTATCGTATCTTGCAATTTTTTTCTATCAATACCACCAATATATTCTACTAAAAATTATTGGCTCATTAAAAAGAACTTCTCTTTTGAAATATTTAGATATGATAGAAATCTTTTTCTATCATAATTAAAAATCATCCCATAATTCGTTAAAAGTTATATGAATATCAAACTTTTTTTCCATCATTAAAAAGTAATTTCTTTTGTACCATCATAATAAGCCCAGTATTTGTATATAGTTTTCTCCACCTATATCTTTTAGGATTTTTGATATCAAAATGAGTATATACACCATCTTCTGTAAAAATAAATGTACTATTTTTTTCTCCAACAATAAGTATCTTGTTGTGATTAGTTTTATCAAAGAATTTAATATGTTCTTTTAAAATATTATCAAAAATCTTCTACTGAAACTTTTTCAGGAACATTTTTATGTAGATTTAGGTATTGAAATTTCATCTTATAGTAGTCACAACAAGTTTTTTTCTATTGTAAATTAATTTTTCATCTACTCCATATTTTGCTACTTTTGTAATCATAAAAAATCTTTTAAATTTGCTAATTATTTTCATTTTTCTCCTTTAATTTATAGGAGTTTATGCATGAAAACCTTCTTTTTATATATTTGGTAGATAATTCCATGAAGTATAGCAACACCTATTGTACTTCCTCCTTTCTCACCATTTATTGTGATATATGGAATACCTAATTTTTTTGAATTCTTCTTTTGATTCTGCTGCTCCAACAAAACCAACAGGAACTCCTATAACTAAGGCAGGTTTTTTTCTATCTCACCATTTTCATCATTTCTTTTTAATTGATATAGTGCAGTAGGTGCATTTCCTAAAATAAATATTTTTGTTTCAGGATCTTTTTCCTGCTTTTCTCATTCCAACTATAGAACGAGTAAGTCCTTCTTTTTAGCTTCTTCAATTACTTTTTGTCAGAAACTAAACAATAAGCAGAACAGTTATATTTAGATAAGGCAGGTTTACTAAGCCCATTCACTATCATATTTGTATCACAATAAATTTTGCAACCTTTTTCTAAGGCTTTTTAATCCACTTTCTATAGCATTATTTTGAAATTCTATTAAATCAGCATATTCAAAAATCTGCTGAAGTATGAATTATTCTTTTAACTATAGGCATTTCACTTTCAGAGAATTTCTTCGCTTTATCTCCTAATTCTTCTTCAATAATTTCAAAACTTCTTTTTCTATATCTCCCGGTACTTTTATATAACTCATCGTCATCACTCCATTTCATTCTTTTTATTATTTTATATATATTTTCGCTTTTTGTATTCTCCAACAGCCACTAAAAGATTTTCTTTGACTAAACTATTTAAAAATCTTCTTGCTGTAGCTTCTGAGATACCTAGCAAGCTTTGTGCCTCTTTATTGCTAATAGAATCATTTTGACCTAAATATTTTTAGAACTAATTTAACTCTTTCTTTATTTTTATCAGTCATTTTATCAGTCGTTTTTATCAGTCACTTCTTGTGTATCAATTAATTCTATTAAAGTTTTTATAATTTCTAACATAAATAAAAATAAATTCAGTGGACTCACCATCTTTATTTGAATTATTTATTGCTATATAATATTCTTTTTGATATTTTTGTACTAGACTTTCTATTGGTAACCAAGCAAAAAAACTTTTTCCACTTAGAAAGAATCAAGCTATGCCATAGTCTTCCTATTCTACCATTTCCATCTTGGAATGGATGAATAACTCAAACTCATAATGGAAAAACTGCTGCTTTTATCAAAGGATGTTCCTTACTATTTTTAAGCCACAAAAAAATAAATTATTTATTAGTTCAGGAATATATTCTGGTAAAGTTCCCATATGTATTAATTTATCACCTTGATATACTCCAGCATTTTTACTTTTAAATCTTCCACTTTCTTTTTATTAATTCACTTGTCATTATTTTTATGTGCTAACAATAAATCTTTCATTGAATTCTCATTAAGTTCCTCAAGTCTTTCGTATATTTCATAAGCATTTTGAACTTCTTTTTATATCTTTAAGAGGAGCCAAGACTCTTTTTCCATTTATTACATCAGTAACTTGCTCAAGAGTCAGAGTATTTTTGCTCTATGGCAAGAGAAGAATAAATTGTTTTAATTCTATTTTCTCTTCTTAAAGTTAAATTTTTCAAATTCTTTCTCTGCACTTATTTTTTTCCAACAAGCTCTCCAATTTCATATACTAAATTAAGAATATCATTTGTTATTTTAAAAAGGTGGTGAAAGTTCTTTCTTCATTAAAATAGCTCCTCTAATAATTTGTAACTTCCAAAAAAAGTGTATATGTGGGTAGCCAGCATACATATTTTTTTCATGGAATATACATTCTCAATTTCTTCCATCTTTTTACAGCTTTAAATTCTCTTGTATCTTCTAATACAGTTTTTTTAATTTTGAGTAGTGGAACTCATGTCCTTTAGCAACTTCAATATCATCTTTATCTCTTATAGATATGTAACCAAATCTTGAGATATCCAATCTATTATTCATAACTACAGTACAAGGAACAAGTCCACACATTTGATGAAGAGTTTTCATCTTTTTGCTCTATGGCATGGCTCAAATACATAAAACCACCACATTCAGCTAGAATATTTTTACCTTGTTCATAATTTTTCTTTAATTGACTCTATCATTTCTTTATTATTTGATAATTCTTCTGCAAAGTTTTCAGGATAGCCACCTCCTAAATATATTGCATCACAATAAGGAACTTTTTATCTTTTTATAGGTGAGAAATATGTCATTCTAAATCCCATATATTCCAAAAATTCTATATTGTCATTATAGTAAAATGAGAAAGCTCTATCTCTTGCTATAGCAATAACTTTTCCCTTATGTTTATCTTTTTAAAGAAGATAGGTATAAAGGATATTCAATTTCATCTTTATCTATATTTATTGTTCTAGTTTCTTCAGTAGCGATTTTTTTCTAAAGCTTCTAAATCTATATTTTTAAAACAAGATTTTTAGAATAAACAATTTATCTCTTAAGTCTTCTACTTCTTCGGCTTGTAAAAGTCCCAAATGTCTACTTGAAATATTTAAGGCTTCATCTATAAAACCAAGACACTTAACAGAAGTATATTTCTCAATAGCTTCTTTAAATATAGCATAAGTTTTTTTCACTTGAAACCTTATTTATTATAACACCTGCTATATTAACTCTAGGGTCAAGCATCTTATATCCTAAAAATTTGTGCTGCTATACTTGTACTTTTTCCTACACCATCTACAACTAAAATAACAGGTATACCTAAGAATCTTGCCACATGTGCTGAGCTATTGTTATCTAAGGAATTATCTATACCATCATATAGCCCTCATAACACCTTCGACTATTGATATATCCTTATGGTGTTTATAGAAACTATATCTTACTCCTTGTTCTCCCATCATATATAGATCTAAATTATAACTTTTATTATTTGTAATAAATTCGTGAAAACCTGGATCTATATAGTCAGTATTCAACTTTAAACGGTGATACATTGGCAAAAGGCTGACATCAAAGCCATAGATATAGTTGTCTTTCCAATACCACTACTAACACCAGCAAGCATAAATGCTTTCATTTTTTTCCTCCTTCTAACTGTTTTCGATAATTTTTATTTCATCAACAGTTAGTTCATAAATTTGTAAACTGTTTATATTAACCCTGTACTCCATAATATCTGCTAAAAGCTTCCAATACTTTTATGTTTGATTCTCTATCTTTTTTATTGCAAGTCTGACAAAGTGATAATCTAAAAATTTAAAAATTTGAAGCATCTCTTATCAGTATATTTTTTTCTATCATTTTATCTCTTAAACTTGCTGAACTGATATTCTGTATTTTTAATAAAAATGAAATTACATTCTGTCCTATATGCTTTTTAGATATTGAAATTCATTTAATTCTTTATACATAAATTTCTTTTTCTTCTAAAATCCACTTTTTCAGATTTTTCAATATATTCTTTATCATCAAGCATAACAAGACCTGCAAGATTTGCAAAAGTATTCACAGTCCATGGTTCTTTTTCTTCCCACATCTTATTTAAAATCTCATCATCGAAGCCTATTCCATAGCCTAGTCTAAGTCCAGGTATAGCAAAAAAACTTTGTGAAAGCTCTCATAATAAAAAAATATTTTTGTTTTTAAATAAAAGAAACTGTCTTTTCTTGCCAATTTTCTATGAATTCTATAAAGGCTTCATCTACAAAAATTTTTAGTGTTTTTATTTTCACAAGCAACAACTATTTCCTTTTATATCTTCCAACTTGATAAATTGTCCTGTTGGATTATTTGGATTACAGAATAATAATAAATCATAGCTATTAGTTTCAATTTCTTTTTAAATTCTCAATGTTAGGATAAAAATTATCACTTTCTTTTTAATTCAAAAATAATTTATCTCTGCTGAAACAGATTTCAAAGCTCTTTCATACTCAGCAAAACAAGGTGCAAGTATTAAAAACCTTTTTGGGTTTCAAAAGCCTTAAGATACAAAAATAAGATTTCTGTAGCTCGTTTCCAACAATGATATTACTTTAAATCTAATGAATTAAATTCAGCTATTTTCTTAAATCAATATAATAAGGATCTGGATAATTTACTAATTTATTAAAAACTCTCTTTTGCTATATTTATAAATTTTTTTGAGGTACACCTAGTGGGTTGATATTTGAACTATAATCTAAAATATCATTTTACCTTCTCTTTGAAATTTATAAATATTTCCTCCATGTAAATCTTTCATAAATACTCCAAATTTGTTAAAATTTTAATAGTCCATTTTCATCAAATTGAAAAATCTGGTTCCCATACTACTTCCCAAAGATAATTGTCCAAATCAGAAAAATATGCATGATAGCCTCCCCAAAAACATTTTGAGGTTCTTTAATAATTTTTTTCCTCCTGCATCTTTAACTAATTCAATAACTTTATCAACATCTTCTTTTTCTCAACATTATATGCTAAGGTAAATCCACTAAAACCACTTCCAATTTTAAGACTGTTCTCATCTATATCTTTTATTAATAAATCCAATGGATATAATTCAAACTTTGTCCCTGAGGGTATCAAAGAAACAAACTGGCGGATTATTTTCTTTTTGCAATTTGTTTTATATCCCAGACCATCTCTATAAAATTTTATTGCTTTCTCCATATTTTTACACCTAGACAAATACAAGTAATTTTATTCATTTTTACCTCCAATAATACTAACTAGTATAAATGATGTAGTTGTTATAAAAATACAAAAATATAAGATATTTAATGCTTTTTATATCTCCAATTTTTATTTACTCATTACCTCTTAATTATACAAAATTCATACTAAATTAGTCAACTTTTTATTTTAATTTGAATATTAAAATTTTATTTTAAAAAATCTTTTTATAAAATTAAATAGACTATAGAATAATTATATATAGTAGACACTTATTAAGTCAACTTTTTATTTGTAATAAAAAAAGAAAATTTTATATAAAAACAATCTTTCTCTTTTATTATTTTTATAGAATGTGTTATGATATAGGAGTAAAACAAAATGACCAATCGGTCATATGGATGGAGGGATAGAATGAAAATAAGAAGTAGTCTAATTTTTTTGTGTCACTTATCTTATTAGTATCTTGTTCTAAAGTAAATATTGAGAATGAAAAATAATGATATGATGAGTAGATTAAGAGAAAAAAGAAAGTACAGAAAAAACTTAGAGTAGAAAAAGAAGGAATGATAGATTTAGAGGAAGCTATAGATCTAGCTTTTGAAAAATAATACTCAAATAAAACTAAAAAGAAATAGAAAGTCAAATAGCTAAAATTGATAAGAATATTTCTTTTGGAAAATTTTTACCAAGAATTTCAGCTATGTATTCAATCTCTGAATTAGATAGATATATGAGTGCAACTATTCCAGCTCCTGATGTTACAGTAGGAGTTTTTAGGTGGAATAACTTTACCTTCACTTCCTGTTACTCTTACAAGTAGAATGGTAGATAAAGATTTTAGAAATTATGCTTTAGTGCACAGCTTCCAATTTTTGTTCCTGCTACTTGGTTTCTATATTCAGCGAGAAAAAGGGAGAAAAACATCAGTCTTTATACAGAAAAATTTAACAAAAAGATGATAAAAATTAAAAGTTATAAGTGAATATTATTATACTTTGGCATTAGCAAGTGAAAAATGTTTTTAGAAAAAGAATATGCCTATGCACAAAAATTAAATAAAAATGCAAAAATTAGCTTTAAAAACAGGTAGTATTTTTAAAATGGCAAGAAGAAGAAACAGAACTTTTGGTTAAACAAAAGAAAAGTGCTCTTAAGAATAATGAAAGAGATTTAAAAATAGCAAAGATGAATTTAATGAATGATATTGGTTTAGATCCGTATGCTGAATTTAGATTAGTTATTCCTGAAGACATCGTTTATAAATTACCTCCTCTTGAAGATGTAGTTTATGATGCTCTTGTCAATAGTGAAGTTATAAAAATTAATCATAATTTAGTGGAATTAGTAAAGATAAGATAAAAATTGCAATGAGTAGATTTTTACCACAAATTAGTTTAGATGCTGGACTTGTAGGAACAAGTGTAAGTTATCTTAATCCTCAAAAATATTCTTTTGGAGCTATCACAGGTTTCTTATCATTATTTAATGGATTTAAAGATGTAAATGAATATAAAAAGCTAAGTTACAATCAGAAGCAGCATATATTCAAAGAGAAGAAGCAATAATGAATACCATTATATCAGCAGTAAATTCATATAATAATGTTCAGAAAAGTATAGAAGATAAAAGAGTTGGCAGACTTAAATTATAATGTAGCTAAAAAGAAGTTTAGACAAAAGGAATTAGAAGTTGAAGTTGGAAGTGCTACAGATACTGACTTATTAAAAGCAATGTCTGAACTAGAAAAAAAGCAGAAAGTATTAAACTAAAAACAGAATATAACATATAGTGTTTCAGTAGAAACATTAAAAATGTTAATTGAAAAGTAGGGGTTTGTTATGAAAAAGTATATATTAGTTTTTATTAATTTTTCTTTTTACAGCTTGTAAAAAGAAGCAAAAGGAAGAAATGATAAGAGCAGTAAAAATTCAAGAAATAAATTCAATGCAAGATGAAAATTTCAATATTGAATTTCCTGCACAAATTTCTCCTAGTCAGAAAACAGTTTTAGCATTTAAATATGCAGGAAAAATAAAAAAAGTATAAATTTTGAAAGTGGAGATTTTTGTAAAAAGGGCAAGTGATTGCTGTAATTGATGATACAGATTATAAAGTCAATTTAGATGCATTCTCTAAAAATATGAGGCTGCAAAAGCTGTAGCACAAAATGCTGAACAACAATTTGCTAGGGCAGAAACATTATATAGGGGATGCTTTAGCTAAAAAGATTATGATAATGCACTTATGCAAAGAAATGTAGCCATTTCAACTTTAAAGAAGCTAGTGCAGGACTTCAAAATGCTAGAAATACTTTTAAATGATACAAAAAATAGTAGCTCCTTATGATGGATACATAGATAAAAAAAGTGGTTGATGTAGGAACTGTTGTCCCAGAAGGATATTCTGTTGTATCTTTTATTTCAAATGAAATAACTGATATTTCTGTAAATGCTTCAGTAAAGGGGATAGAGTATATTAAAAATGCTGAAAAATATTAGTTTTAAGGATAGTACATCAGATAAGACATATAGTCTAAAAAAATAAAAAGTATTGCTCAAAATCCTGATTCTATCAATTTAACTTATCCTGTGGTATTCACTTTTTCAGATCTTAGTGAAAACGATAAGTTCTTGTCAGGACAAACAGGAACTGTAACTATAGCTGTTAAAAATAAAGGAAAAGAGAAATTTTAATTCCTATAAATGCCGTTTTTGAAGATAAGGGCTCAAATGTATATTTATTCAAAGATGGAAAAAGCTGTTAAGACCCCAATAGAACTTGGTGAATTGAGAGAAACAGATAAAATAAGTGTAGTAAAAGGATTAAAAACAGGGATAAAGTTATAGTTGCAGGTGTAAAGTAAGTTAGCAGATGGAGATAAAGTAAAACTTTTGGGAGGCAACAAATGAAAATTATAGAATACTCTATAAAAATAGAATAGTTGTACTCTTTTGCAACACTAGTTTTGACTCTTGCAGGAGTTATTTCATATTTTCGTCTAGGAAAAACTTGAAGATCCTGAATTTAAGGTTAAAGAAGCGATAGTTGTTACTCTATATCCTGGTGCTTCTCCTGAAAGTGTTGAGCAAGAGGTTACAGATAAGATAGAAATGGCATTGAGAAAAATACCCAATGCAGATGTTGATAGTGTGTCAAAGGCTAGTTATTCAGAGTACATATAAAGATAGATGAAAGTACTCCAAGTGATAAAGTCGATCAAGAATGGGATGTGGTTAGAAAAAGATAAATGATGTAAAAACTAGTCTACCTTTTAGGAGCTTTACCACCAGTAGTTCTTGATGACTATGGAGATGTCTATGGAATGTTTTTGCAATAACAAGTGAAGGCTTCTCTAAAGAAGAACTTTACAATTATGCAAAAGAAATTAGAAAAGAGTTAGAAAAACAGATGGAGTAGCAAAGACAACTTTATTTGGTAATAGTGATACAGTTATAGAAGTTTTAGTAGATAGAGATAAAATAGCAGTCTTGGTATAAATGAAAAAATGATAGCTTTTAGCATTTACAGGACAAAATATACCAGCCTATGCTAATTCAGTCTTGCATGGAGATAAAAATCTTAGATTTGATATTGACCAAAGTTTTGAATCAATAGAGGACATAGAAAATTTAGTTATTTATTCTACTCCAGCAGTATTAAATATTCAGAAGCCAACAACAGTCTTGTTAAAAGATATTGCAGAAGTCAGAAGAACAGAAGTTAAACCTTATACTACTAAAATGAGATATAATGGTAAAGAATCTATTGGACTTATGTTATCACCTGTTAGTGGAACAAATGTGGTTGAAACAGGAAAAGGAAATAAGTAAAAATAGAACTTTTTAAAAGAAGACTTACCTCATGGTATAGAAATAGAAAAGTCTATTATCAACCTGAACTTGTGTCAACAGCAATAAATCAATTTATAATAAACTTAATTGAATCAGTAGTAGTTGTAGGAGTACTTTTAATCACTATGGGAATAAAAAGTGGTTTAATAATAGGAAGTGGACTTATACTGTCAATATTAGGAACTCTAATTGCTATGTTAGGTATGAAGATAGATTTACAAAGAGTTTCTTTTAGGAGCTTTTATAATAGCAATGGGAATGCTTTGTTGATAACTCAATAGTTGTGGGTTGATGGAGTTTTAGATTCACTTGATAATGGAGATAGTAAATATACAGCTTTGACTAGCCAACAGCAAAGACAGCTATTCCATTATTAGGGTGCAACATTCATAGCAGTAATTGCATTTTTACCTATGTATATGATGCCAACAACAGCTGGTGAATATATAAAAAGTTTATTTTGGGTAGTAGCTATTTCTTTGGGCTTGAGCTGGATAATATCACTTACACAAACAACAGTATTTTGTGATATATTTAAGTGAAAATAATATTAAAGGTGGAGATAACAAAGGAAAATTATTTCATAATAAGTTTGTAGTCATACTTGAAAAATATTAATCTACAAAAACTTTCAATGATTATTTTACTTGGAGCATTTTTCTTTCACTTTTATTATTTATAAAAGTTCCATTGTCATTTTTCCCAGATTCAGATAAAAAGGTTTTGTAATTAATCTTTGGAATCCTGAAGGAACAGATATTGAATATACCAATAAAATTAATCAAGTAGTTGAAAGTGAAGTTTTAAAACAAGAAGGAGTAGTATCAGTAACTTCGCAATAGAGGGGCTCTCCATCAAGATATTATATTCTCTTCTATTCCTGAACTGCCTAATACAGCCTTTTATCTCAACTGATAATTTCAGTAGAGAAATTAGAAGATATTAATAAAGATTGGACAAGATGTAAAAGACTTTGTAGATAATTTTCCTGATACTCGTGTTGAAATAAGAAAAATATACTAATGGTATTCCTACAAGATACCCCATGACAACTTAGAATTGTTGGAGAGGATCTCAAATATATTAAGAGAATATTCTAAGAAATTTTGAAAATATTTTAAGGAATATTGATGGAGCAGAAAATATTCAAACAGATTGGAAAGAAAAACAATTAGTTATAAAACCTGAGATTGATAAGGTAAAAGAAAGAGAAAGTCTTCTAGACAGCACTAGATATTGCAACTTCATTGAATAGAACTACTAATGGAATAAAAAAATAGGTACATTTTAAAGACGGAGAAGAAAATATACCTGTCTTATTTAAAGAAAAATGATGGCAGAGAATTTAACATCAATACTTAGGTCAAGTTCCTGTATGGGGCTTAGGAATCCGGGAGTATTCCATTTAGAGAATTAATAAAAAGAAAAATCTTGTTTGGGAAAAATCCTATTATAACAAGAAAAGATGGTTTTAGAGCACTCAAGTACAGGCAGATGTAAAAATGGCTATAGAGTTGAAGCTGTTAGAAAAGAATTTGCTAAAAGCTATAAAAGAAAGTAAAATAGAACTCACCAAAGGGATATAAATTAGAGTGGAGTGGAGAATTTTATGAACAAGAAAAATACAGAAGAAATTATATCCTATATTCCATTACAATTAATAATAATGTTTATGACCTGTGTACTTCTATTTGGAAACTTGAGAGATCCATTTATAATTTTTGAGTTTACTCTCTATCTTTATAGGTATACTTCCAGGACTTTTATAACAGGAAGAACATTTGGCTTCATAGCAATTATTGAACTATAAGTTTAAGTGGTATGATGATAAAAGTGGTATTGTTTTAATAGACCAGATAAGGTATGAAATTTATACTTTAAATAAGGAACCATTTTCAAGCTATTATAGATTCAAGTGCAAGTAGAATAAGAGCTGTTATACTCTGCAGCAGGAACAACTGTATTAGGTATGATACCATTAATGTTTGATCCTCTATTTTCAGATATGGCAATAACAATAGTCTTTGGTTTGACTGTGGCAACATTATTAATTTTATTTGTTGTACCATTATTATATAGTATATTCTACAAAATAGATAAACCTAAAGAAAGTAAAGAAAAATAAAAAGATTGTTACAAAATTAAAATTCTAATTCTAAAGTAAAAATAGATGAGTTACGAATGGAAATTTTTAGATAAAAATCAAATAGAATGAGCGAGCAAAATTCAGGAGTGTTTGAGTGCAACGAGTTTCCTGATTTCTTAGAAGCACTTTAGCAATTTATTGCTTAGAGCTTTTATGATGCAGATTCTTGATTTTTTTATTGTTAAGAAATTTTACTCAGTAACGAATTATTTTTACTTTTGTGAATTTGTAACAGTCTTTTTAAATATATTCAACAACTTCATTTCTTTTCTAAACTCTTTTTATATCAATAACTCTTGATTAGAGCTACCTCTCCACTTCAAATTTAAATCTTTTAAATTATCAATATTTTTCCATCTATTAAAATATCACATTCTTTTATAAGAGAAAATCTATTTTCATCTTCTAAAATTTCTTCCCAAGTAAAAACCACCCATATCCAAATATCTCTATCAGGAAGATTTTTCTTTAAATTTTTAATAAATTTTAAAAGTGGTTTGATATTTTTAGATAAGTAGGGTCTCCACCTAAAAGTGAAAGACCCTTATTGTTTTACCATATTTTTAAAATATTCTATACTCATCTTCTTCTTTTTCAGTAAATTTATTTCCATAAGTTTTCTTTCCAAAGTTTCTCATTGAAACAGTTTTTACAACAATGAGTACAACCACTTACAAATAAACTTACTCTTATACCTTTTTCCATTAATCATATCTGCATATTTAATTCCTGAATAACCCATCTCTAATTGTGTTTTTACTCTATGCATAACTTTCTCTTGTTTACCTTTGTTAAAAAGGTCTCAGCATTAGGTTGAGATAGGTAACTACAAACTCTCCTTATTACACTCATTTCATTACTATCATGATTCTCACATTGTGGACAAGTAAATCCTTCTTTTGTAGCAGTACACACTTTTATATCCACATATATGGCATTTTATCTACAGGTTGATTTCGATTCTCCCATATAATGAATTCCAACCATTTTTAGCATACTTTTAAAATTTCAGGTATGGCTTCTAAGTTTTTGTCAATGAATCAGGTTTTCAATATAACTATATGTCCACCTGCTGAATATTTATGTCCCAAAGCTTCTAGCCTTAATTTTTCAAAAGGACTTATATTTATTCTTGAAGAAACATGGAAAGAGTTATCATAGTAACCCATATCTGTTATTCCTTTTATATCTCCAAATTCTTGTTTATCAACTCTTAAATCTATCACATAGAGATTCTGATGGAGTTCCATATAGTGCAAAAACCTAAATTATAATTTTGCTTGTATTCAAGAACTTTATCAGCCATATATTTACATATATTAAAAGTCTTTTCATAAACTTCTTCTGATTCAGAAAAATCTTTTACCATACAATAGTTGAGATACTTCACTAAGTCCAATATATCCTATTAGAAACTGTTGAATATCCTCCCAAAATTAAATCTTTGATTGTATCTTTTTGATTTTTCAGCGAGTGCTCCAGACATCCAAAGGATAGGAGCCATTTCTGCAACAGTATTTTCTAAATATTTTTGCTCTAAATAGAGCAGTTATCTTTACAAATTTCTAAAATTCTATCCAGTTCTTTATAGAAACCTTTCTTCATCACCACGATTTTTAATAGCTATTCTTGGTAAATTAATAGATGTAGTCTCATATTAAATCTTCCTGTATATTTTCTTTACCATTTTCATCTTTCAAGGAGATAAGAAAAGCTCTACATCCCAGGGTAGACAACAGTTTCATTTTTAATTGTTCATCTGTAATAAATAGAATATCAGGATAAATTGATTTAGTCATACATTCAAAGGCAAGTTGAGAAATATCCAGTTAGGATCTTCTATTTAAATTTTAAACCTTCACATATTGCATAAACTATTTTAGGGAAGATAGCTGTTTCTTTTTAGCACCAAAACCTGCCATTCTTGTTTTTAAAACATATTTTTGAATCCAGTCTTCCTTCCCAAGAAGTCTCAGTTCCTATACACAATAGTTGTAAATGGAGTCTGTCCATTTTACAGTTGATAGGGATGATTTTCATATTCAATCCTTGCATTGCTTGTTTTACAGATTCTTCTGTCATATCAACAGAATATTCATAAGTTTTGGATATTTATATATAAATTGATTAGAATATTCTAAATCTTCCTTTTTAATTCTTCAATCTCTTCTTCTTTTAAATCATCTATATATTTAGCACCTCTTAAGAAGTGTTTCTTAAAAGTTTTTCTATATATCTAACTAATGCTCTATCTAAATATGGAATTGAACAACCTCCATAGGTATTAGAAGAAACAGAAGCTATAATTTGTGCTATATGACCAACTGCAACATCAACTGAATTAGGTTCAAGCATTTTAGCATTACCCATGTGCATCCAAATTCTCTTAGCATAGTTTCTATATTTACAAGTTCACAGTTGGTTTCTCTAAAAGTAAATAATCTAAATCATGTAGGTGAATTTCACCTTTTATATGAGCCAATTTTATATGCTCAGGGAACTATTTTATTTAAACAATAATCCATGAAGAAAATTCCTGCAAGTCGTCTCTTTGAACAGAAATAGTCTTTGCATCTTTATTTGCATTTTCAGATAGTAGTCATTAGAAGCATCTACAAGTTCACTAATCTGTCTGTATATTCCTTTTCTCTGTCTCTAATTTCAGCTTTAGAGTTCTATAGCTTTGATAAGACATAGCAATATCCTTTTCAGAAGAAGCCATTAACTTTAACAACTATATCTTGTATTTCTTCTACGGATAAAACTTTCACTCGGAAGCTCTTCAACCTGTGTAGCAATTTTTCGATGAGCTTCATATTTGGCCTTCTGAGAAGCTTGAATAAATGTTTTGCTAATTGCATTAAATAATTTACCCTATCTACTAAATTCACTCACAGAACTATCTCTTTTAATAACTCTCTTCATAAATGATCATACTGTTTCAAATTATATTTTATAATTCTCCATCTATTTATCATTTTAAAATAACAATATATAGTATATACGATTATCGCATACCACTATATATTGTTATTTTATGTTAATGATTTATATTATGTCATAATCTTAATTTGGTCTTTACCATCATCTTCAAAGACACAAAATAATCTAAAATTTTTACCTTTACTCATCACTCTTCATTTTAAAAGTGTTATGTTGAGGCTCTTGCAATTATTCTAAGAATATTTCATTACCAATATCAACTCTTAAATCATTACAATCACCCTAAATAAAATTTAGAATAAACTTTAATGTAATCTCACCATCATCAGAAAGAATAGCATTTTCTGACGAGATTGCAGCAACAACTTTTTTCTTTAAATGAACTTGTATTTGGAAGAGTTTGTCCATTACTATTATCTAAGATTTTATTCCTTTCAACTTTTCCTTTCAATAAAGTCAACCTTACCTACAAAATTTGACAAACAACATATTTTAGGATTAGAATATATTTTTGTGAGGAGCAACTTGTTGTACTTCTTTGTTGATTAAAACAATTCTATCACTCATAGTCATTGCTTCTATTTGATCATGAGTTACATAGATAACGTTATTTTAATTTCTAGTTACTTTTTTATCTCATATCTCGCATTTCTTCTCTTAATTTTGCATCAAGATTTGAAAGAGTTCATCTAGTAATAGAATTTCTGGTTGAGCGACTAAGGCTCCTTCCAAAGAGCAACTCTTTGTTGTTGTCCTCCTGATAATCCAGATGAAATCTATCTATATTGTTCTGAAAGTGCACAATTTTAGTACTTGAGTAACTCTTTCTTTCTTCTATCTCATTTTTAGCAATGACTTTTTGTAGAGGATACAATATTATCAACACATTCATATGAGGCCATACTGCATAAGATTGGAAAACCATTCCAATACCTCTCAGGTGGTAAAAAGTATTTTCACTTGAAACTAATTTATCACCTATATAAATTTTCTCCATGCTAGGTTTTTCAAAACCCTGCAATAAGTCTAAGCATATGTTCTTTCCATACCAGATGGACCATAGTAATGTAATAAATTCTCCATCTTCAAATTTTTGATTAAACTCTTGTAAGACAGTTACTTTTCCAAAAGATTTTGTAACTCCTTTTATTGTTACTGAAGCCATATCCTCCCATTCTATATTGAAAATTGTCCTTTAGTTAATTTGCTTAAAATAGTTAATCATAACAAATAGTAAAATAGCTGTTGCAATACGCACTTACTTTGTTGACTCAGTGATATGTTTGATAGATATATAATTCATATCCTATAGTCTAGTATTAGATGAATAAAGCAATGTTGACATTGTCAATTCATAGAATGATGGCATAAATATTAAGACTCTGCAACAATACTTCAGCACCAATCAGTAAAGTTACATCTTTTAACATACAAGAAGCCAGTTTGTTCCAGATATTTGAGCTGCCTCTTCATGAAGGATGAACTCGCTCATTGCTGAAAAACAACAGTTCTCATCCCATTAACATATATTTAGTCATATCACTACCATTATTGTTAAAGTATTATAAATATTTATTCCAAATTTACCACTCATAGAAATTATAAGGGCTAAAGCTGTTAGTTACACTTGGTGTACCTGAACCTAAAGTTATTAGGAAATCTAGAATTTCTTTTCCTTTTACATTTGTTCTTTTGTAATAGATATGCCATTACACAAAGATTAAAATTTCCAAAGTAGACAGCAGTTGCTGCTACAAGAACTATTTGTTGTTGGGCTTATGATAGAAGCTCTTGGAAAAACTTTTTCCCATGCCTTTTAATGATAAATTTGAGAAAGTAAGAGGTTTTCCCATATTAGCAGTAACGATGTTATAGCAACTGTTATAAATGAAAAATTATTACAAAAATGAAAAACTAGAAATTATTATTGTTATAGGCAATCTCCACTTTTCCTAATTCTACAATATTTGGTCTTGTAGATTTACCACTCATTGTGATATATTGTCTTTTTCCAACAACAAAAGTTGATATATATAGAATTACATTAGATATCAACATTAAAAATACTGCAAAGAGACATTGCGTCAGTAAGTCCTTCTTCTAGAACCAATATAGAACAAAGTCTATTATACGCATATAGTTACTGAGTATAAATTTGACCTGGTGCTCAATAATAGATGAATACCATAAGCTGAAGCTGAAGTAACAAACTAGTCCAGCAGCTATTATACTAGGTGTCATCATTGGAATTGTAACTTTAAACTAAAAGTTTTTAAAGGAGAAGCGCAGAAATTTTGAAGCTTCTTCCAAAGAAGGATCCATTTTTCCATGGCTCTTGATATGGTTGATATAAAAGCATAAGATAGAAAAACAGTGTTACACCATACAATTCAGCGGTTGTATAGATATTAAAAGGAGCAGATCCTAAACCAAATATTTATTAAAAATTCTATTTAGGGAAACCTAGCATTTTGGATTTATGAGTCTTAACCAAGTGTAGTCTCAACATCAGGAGGAACCACATAGGTAACTGCAAATAAAGTTCTCACTCTTCCATATCTGTTCTTCCCACTAAAAATGCTAGAGAGGAATGCAAGAGCAACTACCAAAAATTGTAGTAAATCCAGTGTTATCATAGTATTTTTAAGGCTATCCAGTTTAAATCATAGGGTATAAACCCTTCTATATGCTTCCCAAAGAAAAACTCCGCCAGAAAATAAAGATTTTATTAATAAGTAGAATAATGGAAAAACTTCAAACATAAGTAAGAAAAGCTACTATTGCTAGTATAACTATCCATTTTATATCAATTTCTCCATGACCAACTATACTTTTCCTCTTTCCTATATATATTATAGTAATCAATTGTTATAAAAATAAGAGAATTACATTCCAGATTTTAGGATAAAAATTAGAATGAGCCGAGCAAATCTCGCTGTGTTTGAACAAAGTGAGTTTAGCGAATTTGCAGCAGAATTTTAATTTTTATCTGTTAGAAATCTGTTAGTAATGAACTATTTATACAACTTAGTTTGCTTTTAGTTATAAATTTTTCAAACATTTTTCTTAATTCTTCTCTATCTTTATCGTCCCAATTTATAGGCATAGCAGCTTTTACGATTTCGTCAGTAGCTTTTAGCATCATAGAGGCTTTTTCCAGGATTCTTTAAAACAGAGTGCATCCAACCTGTACTATTGCTTCTTGTCCAGCTGAGATAAGAACCAATCAGTTAAAAGCTTCAGCAGCTTTATATTTTTATTTGCAGACATATCTTCTTTAACAGTCATTATTGTACTAGGTATAGAAATTATTCCATCTTCTGGATAGATAACTTCTAGTGTAGAATTTTCTTCTTCTCTTTAAAATAGATTCTTCAAGTATCATACTTGCAGTAGCTTCACCAGTTTCACTTTGGTAACAGCAACTGAACCAGATTCAACAACAACTTTTAATTTAGCTAAAGATTTTGAAATATTCTTCACCATATTTATCTACTAATGCAGACAGCAGCTAATGCAGTTCCAGATTTTTAATGGATCAGGTATAGAAATTTTTCCTGCTAAATCTTCTCTTTACCTAAAATCTTCAAAATGTAAGAGCTAGATCTTCTTTTATATTTGTCAGATTAGCAGTTAAACCATATTTTAACAAACGAACTGGATACCAATATCCTTCTTTATCATAATCTAAAGCTAAATTTTTCGCATTTTTAGAAAGATAAGGATGATATTCTTTTTCTTTTTAATTCTAGAAGAATAAGATGGTTCTGCAACCATTACACATATCGCAACTCAATCTTATAGTGCTTGTAACTCAGCTATAATTTTAGATTGTAAAGTTCCTGTTCCACCTTGAAAAATTCAACTTCTAAATTAGGAAATTCTCTAATTTTTCCTTTAACTATCTATAATATCTTCATACATAGAAGTGTAGATAACAATTTTTCCTGAGATTTCACTCTGGATTAGTCTTCAGTAGCTTCTTCCTTTTTCTCCACCACAAGCAACCAAAACTAATGCCATTAAAGATAATACAAGCCAAAAATCATAAACTTTCGCCTTCCTTTTAATTTTCTGTCATATTACTATAATTTAACATAACATAAATTAACAAAAAGTCAATTTGTGAGAGCAAATAGATTATTAAACATTTTATTTTAAAATAGCATAAAATCTGAGTTATCCGTACTAAAACTGGACTTATCACACTTTATCAAAGGTCAAAACCACTCAATTTTACTACTAATGTTACTACTTATGAATGAGCTTTGATGACGACGATTATCGCCAGAAAAGTGAAGATATAAAGATACTTCAATAAAATTTGAATATTTAATGAGGTGGTGACACTTCATGAGTCTATCTATTTTACCCGATTTTGAAAGGACGTGAACTGGCGAAACAAAAATCAAGAATCGAAAGGTCGTTCACTCTTTAAGACCATCAAACATTCCGTCCAGCCAATAGAAAGGTGCTGATAGTATATGGAACTTAAATTTGTGATTCCCAACATGGACATTCGGCAATTTAGAATTTGCTGGCGAGGATAAAGTCGTTCAGCGAAGACAACGGACGGCTAACTGTCTTATCAGAAGCTATAATCTCTATTCTGATGTTCAAAAGAGCCAGATGATATTGTGGTGGTGCTTCCTGCTGCAGTAGCGAGAAAACATTTCAGCTTTGAGGAACGTGTGAAGTTAGTCAATCCGTACGACACGCAAGAGGGCTACAAAATCGGCACTCGTGGTTTTACATTCCCCTTTTACATGCTGACGACATGATAAAAGAATAAAGAAAGAGAGTGATGATGAGATTGGGCAAACATGGCATTGCTGATAAGATAAAGACACGACTTTTGCAGACTGAAATTTCTCGCTCTACGTCGTGAAGTGAGAATCCAAAATGAAAGACGGGTCGCTTTCAGATGCACCAAGAACGTACCTGCGACTTAAAACTCCAAAGCGATCAAGGACGCATGATCTCGCAGTAAGTATTCCTGCCAGCGTGCCCTTTGAAAGAGTTTGATTATAACGCTGGGTGCTTATCAATCCCATTGCGGACGCTTCGCTGCTGCCACCTATCAAAGGAGCAGATGCTGCGGCTGGTATATCAAGGCAGACGATATTGCGCAGACAAAGGATTCTAGTTCATTCAAAGCTCAACCACAAAGTCAAAGAAAGAACCGACACGAGACAAATAGTCGCTTCAGGTAGAGGAGACTTTTTCGCATGAAACAGCATGGTAAAAGGATTCGCCCATCTGGTAAAGGAATTTGATCTTTCGCTTTTACGATATAGCGTCACTCCTGCCCGTTTTCCTGCTGGTTGTCGGACAACTGTCATAGCAGAAGACAATGATCCAGCGGATCAACTGGCGGGATTTTAACCCATCACAGAAGCAGATAAGATTGACATTCTCTATTTAATTATCAGTTCTCAGCGTCGCAATTCTTATCCTGCTTGCGGTTAGCGTTTGTATTCAAACAGGTTCATTTACCAGGATGCGGTTAAACAACTTTTACCACCGTCAAAAACTGGCAAGGACATGATACTTCGTGGAAAACAAGTGGTATGAATCTGAGACAAGGTCAAAACAGAGGGTTTCTTCTGAAAGATAGCGTGCTGGTCGTGCCAAAAGGAAAAGATAACCTACTTCCCTAAAAATGTATTATCGACTTAAAATGGCTGATACAGATACGGGTGGAGATCACGCTGGGAAAATATCAAGACCAACTCTGCACTTGGAAAGAAATTAGAGAGTGGCTTGTACTGTGTGAGCTGACAGACAAGAGTTAAAGGAGTTCCCTAACCTGTGGAATATACTTTTGCTCGGCGACACCATAGCCAGTCGTATTTCTATTGATAGAAGTAGAAGCTAAAGATGGTAAACTTCAGCAATAATGAAAAACGTATGGTGGGAATATGATCGCTCTCCCTCATATGTTGATTGCTGGTGGTACAGAGTGGCAGTAAAACCGACTTATACAGAGCACTGAGTGAAAGCCTATGCTTCATAAGCAGATTCAAAAACTGTATATTCTTGACCCGAAAAATGCTGTGCCTTTGCGTGACTTAGGGTTCCAGCTGATGGCGACGTATCTACATAGAAAGAAGACTTGCTTTCTTGCATTGAAACATTCTATGAAGAAATGATGAAACGTAGTGAGGAAAATCGAAGCAGATGAAGAACTATAAGACTGGCAGAGTATGCTTACTTAGGTCTCCCGGCATACTTTAATCTTTTGATGAATACATCCGCTTTCATGGACGTGCTGGGAACAAGAAAACACCGCAGTTATGAATAAGCTGGAAACAGAGTTTAAGTCGCGTTAGGTCGCAGCTGGCTTCTTTCCCTGAAATACTAGCGCTTGTCAACGTCCAGACGCAAAATATTTGAGGCGATGACACGATCCGTGACAGTCGAATTTCAGAGTGGCTTTAGGTCGGCCTTACGTCTGAAAGTGGGCCAGGTAACATGATGTCATGGCAGTGACGCACAAAAGGATTTCTTCTAGCAGCCGAATCAAAGGTCGTGGCTATGTGATGGTGGAAAGATCGGGTGTCACATCAGAGTTTTGCGCTCTACCCTGTACCAAAAGGATACTGATTTGCTTGGAGAATTGAGTTATCCAACAGCAGACCAGTCCTGACGCAGGCGACGTGGCGCGGGCGGAAGTCGCAGGTGTAGACTCGATCTTCCGCAGCTGGACAGTGGCAATAGCCCACGCCAGCGCTCAACTGTATCTGACAGTGTACACGACAGAAACAGCTTCAAGCATTAGAAAATCCTTTGCTTCTCATGTAAGGATTTACAAATTTCAGCGTATGTCAAATGGGCTTTCAAAGTTGACATACGCCTTTTGATGGAGGATTTTTACTGAATGAACAAACTTTGGTTACAGCATTTAAAAGAAAAACGTGCATACATGGACTCATCTCAAAACCGTTTTGGCTGTTGCGACTGGTATTACAAGGTATCAGCCAGATAGTGAGCAGGAAAAGTCAAGCCATCAGAGAGATTTGTACAGCAGTCGCGGAAGCTCTGGAACGCTTCAACTCGACGCTCCCCTTGAAAGTGCCAGTTTTGATTATAGAGCGATTCGCTTTTCCGACAACAGACGGCCACAGCAGGTAGTCGAAAGAGCATCTTACAACTGAAACTGTCCTATTTTTCTTCGCGAGGACTATGGTTTCCTGTTATTCTTATTCCGAGCATTATGCTTTAAGGCGACATATCTCGTCACTTTGCTCCATGAACTGGACGCAGGAGTTCTGGTGGAATTGGAAAGGTCGTGGGTGCAGACAAGTGCAAAGCTATCTTCATGGCACAACAGAAGCTGGTATGAGTTCTTTAACTGGACGGGCTTTGAGCGCTGGCGAGGTGTGATGAAACTGCCAGCTCGCCATTAACGATGAATGCGATTTTGAATATCCCTGTACTCACTGAGTCGCCAACAGGAATGAATACCCGTCTTCCGCAGTTTTCAAAAGCTATCGCAGAGCGAACTGGTACGCAAGAGGAAAAGGACGTAAGAAACACCCTCTATCAGCTCATTACAAAGTGAGGATTTATTTCTGTATCTATAGAAAAGGACTACGAGCAGTACAAGAAAATGATATCCCTACTGAAGGTCGCAGGTAAAAACCGTTTTGAGATTTCGATTTAGAAATGACCGTGCCTACCTATGCAGTCCGTGATTTACTCGTCTCATGACAATCCAGAGCATACCGCCTTTTAAAATTATCAATCCAGGTATGGGTCCGTTTTGTAGATAAAGACGATTTCCAGGCCTCGTTCTGATTGGAAACTGAATGAAGAATAGGCTTGGTTTATTGGGAACAATCGTGAACGATTGAAAACTAACCACAAAACCAGAGCCTTACTTCCAAAGGACGCTAGACTGGCTATTCGCATCGTTGCCCCCGACCTTAAAAGGTTGCAGTACTAAACCCTGATGAAATCAACCAGGACGAGCAGGTTATGAGACATTCTCGTGACCATGCGAGCGACAGACCGACACAAGCGTGATTTTCCAGAAGCAACAGTCAGTAAAAGGGCTGGGACGATGTACATATCAGCGAAAAAGGATATCTGTGGTCAGCCATACCCAGTTGGCATGATATCCAGATCTCAGCCGGGAGATAAGACGGTTCAAAAGAGATCGTGCTGGCTTGCACCCATATCATATCGAAACAGCAAAAGAATGGCGGAAACGTAAAAGGCTATGGAGTCACACTTGAAGCAAACTAAGAGTGTGTTGATAGTACATTATCTTAAAATTTTGTATAATAGGAATTGAAGTTAAATTAGATGCTAAAATTTGTAATTACATGAAGGAGGATTCGTCATGTTGGTGTTCCAAATACCGTAATGATAGATACTCAAACCTGCTGTGCAGAACAGACTAAAAACAGGGCTTTCACGTAGATAAATAAATAATACGTTAGATTAATTCCTACCTTGAGGACTAATCTTTTATGGCTTTTTAAACAGATAATCAAAATTACAAACAAACTCGTTTTAACTTCTAGTATGAGTTTATAGATGTAATCACTTCAGGAGAGATTACATGAACTAAAATATATATGCCTCAAAGCTTTTTAACGAGTGAAAAGTACTCAACCAAATAATAAAAACAATTGAATTTAAAAGAGCCACCGATGCACCGGTTTACGAAATTGGAACAGGTACAAAGGGCATTTAACGACGAAACTGGCTAAAATAAGTAAACGTGGTAACGTCTAGTGAATTAGACAGTCATCTCATTCAACTTATTTCTCTGTCGTGAAAATTGAGCTGAATACTCGTGTCACTTTGAATTCAAGATATTCTGCAGCTCAATCTCCTCAACAAACAGAGGTATAGTGTTGGAATCTTCCTTACCATTTCGCCACAAATTAATAAAAAGTGGTTTCGGAAAGCCGTGCGTCTGACATCTCATCTGATTGTTGGAAGAAGGATTCACGCGTACCTCGGGATATTCACCGAACACTAGGAGTTGCTCTGCACACCTCAAGTCTCGATTCAGCAATTGCCAAAAGCTGCCAGCGGAATGCTTTTCATCCTAAACCAAAAGTAAACAGTGTCTGTAATGAGAACTACCCGCACATTCACAGTCTTCCAGATAAATGTTGATACCTACATACGTACTTTGTTTCTAAAATGGGTCAATCAAAGACATCGTCAGCTGTTTACTGAAAATCAGTTTCATCAAGCAATGAAAGCCACGCCAGAGTAAACACTAAGCACCATTACTTATGAGAGCAGAAGTACTATGCATTTTAATAGTTATCAACATTGATCTAACGGAGGAAATAATTCTGCTGAGTCGCTTTTTAAATTTGAAAGTTACACGTTACTAAAGGGAGGAGATAGTATTAGATACTACTACTGACAGCTTCCAGAAAGCTAAAGAGGCTCCCCAGCGCCTACGAATTTAGTATCGCAGTACACTCCCACTAAGCGCTCAGGGCTATATGAAAACAACTAAGTGGGATATCTATCAACTGGGTCAAGTGGTTGACTAGACATCACTTCCTACGACGTAGTATACGAAAAATACAATCGATTCTTAAAAAGAAAAATTTTTGATTGGCGAAAACCATAACAAGTTCGTTTTAGGGTTTTGATTTTGCGATTGATGCCTTCTACACGAATGGTAGAGTAGTCACCGAAGTAGCGCTATTTAAGACATATTTTTCTGTTTTGACGTCGAAGGGTTTGAATGGCAGTATCCATATTTCTGTATTGGTTTTTGGTAGTCTCAGATGGTTGGACTCTAGTAATTCCACTATTGCACGCTCGCTAGGGCTTTCGTGATATCTTGGTAAGTCGGTATACTTCAGCGAGATCAGAAGGAATTTACTAGTAATGGGATCAACAGCATTTTGGCGAGGTCACATGTTGTTTAACGCCGCGAAGAAAAACTACTTCTTCAGGGTGAAGATCTTCGCTGTGGAATAGCCTCCAATGTGACTTCATAATTTTTATATTCTTGGCTCATGTTTGTCAAGTTTGCTTTTAGACAGATGAGATACGACAATTGTCCAGCAAGCGCAGCCAGCTAGACGCCTGGGGCTACAGGAAGCGATCAATAGCCAATGATATGGCATTAGGGAAAAGGGCGATAGATAAAACTTTGATATTGAGCATATCAAATCAATTACATCTGATTAGACGTCATACGCGTTCGGCTTTTTGAATAACGACTTTCAAAATAATCAACAATGGTAGGCGATAGACGATCCTGTAACTCAGACAATTTGGTGGGTTTTCAGCGTCACAACGGATAGCGACATCACACCAGACTTAATTGAACGAAAACTCGTCAAAACATGAGATCGCTTAGGGCAGCTTGGCCACACGATAGTGTGGTTCCATGCGCCTTTCTAAGATTGTTCGGACGAACTTACCGCTAGGAGAGCAGCGACGCATGTTTCAGCATCAGCTGACCAGATAAGCCTTTGCGTGAGCTAAAAGCATGATTTGATTTTTGTGAGATCACTGGATACAGGTTTGATTTTCTTTGGTTAAATTAGTACATGGCACCAAAAGTAGTATGGGCATGATTTTACATTTTATGGCGTTGTTTACGAAGCTCTGGATTCATATCTTCTCCATTTAAACTTTGCCAGTCCCACTACGCAGGTGCGACAGCCATCACTATATAACTGTGGGAAAGCCACAGTTACGACAACGATTAATCGGATAAGAAAGAGTAGCTGTTAATAGCGTTACATACTCTTTAACAGAATCGCTGGTTGTGTTCAAGCTTCTTCAACAGAAATAATTTTAATATTTTTATGCACAATTCCAAGAATATTTTAGGATAGAATCATTACAGACATTTGTTTAACCTTCTTTCATGATTTTGTAGTGAATTGATTGTATAATCGAGGGACAGCAAATGTCCTCTTAATATCAAAAATCAGCATGGAATCTATCCATAACCAGAAAGTGTATACCCCATGCTTTCAAATACAAAATCATTTGAATATAGAGAGGAGAACATTTTTATGAATTTTGGACCAGGAAACCTTTATAACTGAGTTTCTATCAAACGCTCAATCACTGGTGCTTTTAGCAATCGTTAGCATTGGCTTCGTATCTTAGCTTCAAGCGTAGCAGCTTATGCAAACTGATGGCTTTTTAATGTGCGATTATTGCGGTTGGCTTAGTCTAACGCTGCTGGAGTAAAAAGACATTTTTTACTAGAGTATTCAATCCGATTGTGGTGCTTAAATAAAACCGTTCTTTTTGTGGAATATAGTGGTTTCTTATGTTTCCCGCAAAGGAATGAAGACACCAAACGAAAGTGCGGTAGGGATTTTGAATCTCTACAAAGAAAGGACGTGAATATATGGACGATATGCAAGTCTATACGCTGAATTTTAGGCAAATCAATGAGGGCGAATTGGTCGGTGCGTGGTTTACCTTTCCCATTGACTTTGAGGAAGTCAAAGAGAAAATCGGCTTGAGATGATGAATAAGGAGAATACGCCATTCATGACTGGCTAGAGTTACCCTTTGCGGTTGACGAATACATCCATTGGGCGAACTCAATCGGCCGCGAGATAGTATCGAAATCATCGAAGTAATTACAATCGAGCATCTGCTCTGCATTACAAGCTCATGCTCTGCCATGAGAACCATGAACATCAAGAGGATATTATCAGCTATTCAATCTATCAGATGATATGTACTGTATCGGCACGCTACTAGCATTCGAAGCAAAACGGGTGTTGAAGGAAGTGCGAAGCCAGTCTTCCAGCTATATTGATTATCAAGCCTATGAGATCGGGATGAGACCTTTCTCAGGAACGTTTATCTCTGACCCAATCGCGGGATGAAATCGTCTATTGGAATCTGTCGTCGGTGCATTACTGCTGGCAGATTTTCTATCGCGAGGGTGGCTCAATCAGCTGCCCATTTATGCGAAAGGATTGATTGACATGAAGAAAATACTGAAAGCTATGCCAGTATCTGGTCTGTGGAAAAAGGTACTGTATTCTCTATCAATGATTTTGAGACTTCCGTTCCCATAACCTTTGACGCATAAGTGAGCATGGTTTGTCGTGTCACTCTTTGCAGTGATGATATTTTGCAGCAACCTGCTCTTTCCATGATAGAGGGAGCATTTCTCAAATACTTTGGGACTCCTGCTGGCTTTCACATGCTATGATCTGTAAAACTTTCAGATGGTGCAGCCTTATGGATTTTTGAAGTCCGTCGATTGCTTGCGCACTGCGTGGACCAAAGCTGACCCATGCAGGAGTAACGCTGGCCGAAACCCATGCCACAAGAAGCGTCATTACAGTACGATAGGAGCAACTGTATGGCATATCCACAGCCATTGAAAACAATCTCGTCTGCTGGAATAAAGACGTGGAATGTTATGCTTACTATGAGCTTGTTCCTGGCACTACTCATTTCGAGTCCAGAACAGGTAAACATGCAAGTGCATGATTCTTTTTCAGACAGCTTATCGCTTTGCAAAATCGTAGGATAGCATTCATGGCTTACAAAGTCAGTACAGGAATCCAGCATGCGTTCTGCACAAGATACGTTTCCAATGAAGTCACTGGCAAGCTCACAGCGGTTGCCTCAGCACAAAATCGACCAACAGACAGACGCTTATTATCCAAGATTGGCGAAATCATGAACTACTGTTCTTTTATCGGCTGGTTGCTCTCAACGATCAGAGTTTTCTATGAAAAGTCTTTTACCGTTAGCAAAATGCTTTGTCTGGATTTGTTCATGATGTGAACCAGTGTTGACAAGGATTTGTTAGTATGAGTACGATGAAACCTGCGTTTTCAGAAGATGGAAAGCTCTAGAAAATAAAATTTCGTCGTTTCAAAATCCGCAGGTTAGATAATGACGACTTTTTGGCCATTCATTTGAACACCTTGATGGACAGACAGGCATCACGGCGAAGAGTATGAGCAAATTATCTATCAAAGAAAAGCTGATAATGAAACGTTGGATTAAATACTTATGACTTGATTAGTTTACCTCGCTGCTCTGGTGGAAGAAAACGCTGATATTTGAAAATCCGCAGGAAGATGAAACCGTCTTATGAAGCCATTTTTTAACACACAGCATTGTCGGAGAACTGACTTTGTCCTGAAATCTTTCTATCACCAGCAACAGCAATTTACATTCTGATTGATACGTCAATGAATGGAATTGTAGCGAATCGTAAAGCCCTATCTACTGTCCGCAATAAAAGAAAGAACTGAAAGACTTGGATAACCACGTTTGGTAAAGTGATAATGAAACCAGCTCCATGAGTGGGAGCTCTGGAAAAGGAATGAGCTGAAACCATTGAGACCAAAGCAAGGAATCTATGTAAGCTGTCTTATGTGGCATTTCAGCAACGATTCTGACGAACTCAAAACGTCGTTGTAATGAAGTGAAAGATTTTTAAGTGAGACGGCGTAAACTGGTACGACCATTTGGGATATGTCGGCTTACATGGTTAATTTTTTACCAGCAAGCGTTATATGAATGATTATATCAATACGCGTGACCTCTGATTTCTCGCTGGCTTAGGGACGGAAGTACCAAATGCTGGGGAAAATGAGGGGAGCGGTGTTGGCTACAGAAGATACTGGACGCAATGTTCCATTCGAAACGGTTTCTGCCAGTCGGCGGTTATGGGTTCAGTAACCAATGCGCGCGGCCGGCTTTGCTGGTTCGCTGCTGGTGGTGGTAAACTTTGTGAATAACTCCATCGTCTATTGCGGCGCTTTATGGGCACAAGCAGATTGTAGACCCGTGCAGAACGGCAGATGGAAAGAACTCGCCAGAGATTTCCATGAAATCAATATCGTCACTCTGACTGATGAGAAAACAAAGGCTTATTTGACCCTTATGTGATTATGAAACCTAAAAGGACTTGGAATCATCATTGATATTCTGACATTCCTTACGTGATTTCTCCGTGATGGGAACGCCTCTAATCCTTAGAAAGCTTACCCAGTAACCAATAGTGAAGTACGAGGTTGATGAGCGGATTGAGGAATTACGGGTTGAATACGCTACTATACCAGTATAGCCGACCATATCGAAAGTTTTATAGACTATGACTTTGCACATTTATTATTCAGTAATGGTTATGGAGTGTCTATCAGCTGAAAACAACTGAACATTACAGGTTGCGGATTTGGTACTTCCTGATATGAAACTTCCTTTGAGGAATATACCACTGCGGAGTTTCTTTATCCGTTGCTAAGTGCTGATTGTCATTAGTACTCAAGCTTTAGACTTTATCCATACAGACCGAAGCATTTTCAAGATTGTAGACGAGACGATGGAGCTTTTTACAGTAGCAATGCCGGGAAAACACTCATCTATGAAGCTGGTTCGCTGGTCAAAAGTAAGGAACGCTGGTTATTTCGTGACCCAAAACACAGACGACCTCTAGGATGAAAAACTGAAAATAACCTCGGCTTAAAATTCCATTTCTGTTCCACTGATCTTAACGAGATTAAAAAGACCTAGCCTTTTTGCAGGGTAGACCCAGAGGACGAAACAATCAGCGATTGCGATTTGGAAAAACGGGCACGTCTTTATCAGCATTTTGCAGGTCAAAACAGTGGAGTACAGTTCCACCCTGTATTGAAGAACTACCCATGCCTTGATACCAGACCACCCAAAGGAAAAAGAGGTGTAAATGTGAAACCATCAATAGTAAACAGAATAAATCAAACTGATGCTGGTTCGTCTATATGGTAATGACAGTGGTTTTCACATCAGATTGCTATTTTTCTTTAGCCATGCTGGGAACGTGGTTCAAGCTGCGGGCTTCAGATGTGGATATGGTCACGTGGTAAATGAATACAGCCGATACCCACTTGAAAACTATCAACCGGATTTTTATGTGATATAGCTGGGGCTTTCCCGTGGAACTGGAAGTCGCACGGACAAAAACAATGTATGGACTATATGTTATTACTACCTTTATTTGACAATCAACAGGTTTCAATGCGACAGGTTATTTAGTACAGGAAGCCTATTCCTTAGACTCTTATTCTCTGCCACAGCAGATTCCATTGGTAAGAATATGCAGACCTTAGCTGCGGGAGGTAAACGGATTTCAACAGAGGGTTTCTATGTTGGATTCCTCTCACTTCGATTTTGCTCTTGGGTCGGCGTTGTCGCATGGACTGATAAGAGAAAACTACAAAGGCAATTCATGCCATTATGAATTTTAGCAGGTTTATCCTATCGGCTTCTTTTGACAGTTTTACGCTCCTGATCATATTAAAAAATCAATGACTTTTCATCAGACATCAGTAAATGCCAGTTTATCATTTACACGAAGATTGTCATGCCCCATTCCGATAGTCAAGGCAAGCGATAGCGTGACTTAATCAGATAGCCTGTTTTCCATAAGAAATTAGCAACCGGGGCTACTGCTCACTGACAACAGTTCAGACATTGAAAGTATCGGTATTGACTGTGCCTGCTCTCCACCAGCCCAGATTCCAATGGGCTTTACAAGACAGAGAAAAATTGTTGCGGAAGAAATTGAAGACAGAAGGCAATACTAATTCAATCATTACAAGACCATTAACCGTTTAGGGTACAGTCTTTCCTATTTGTCTTCAATATTGGGATTTCATATCAGGCTCCCTATTAACAGAACTGCAGATTTTCGGTACTTTTTTATCATTCATATGTTTCAAGCCTGTGAGCTTTATTTTACATGACTCACTATTTGATGGTATGTCAAAACGAGCCATACCAAAGCTCTTTTAATACCCATTTTGACAATGAGCTGAACTACATTGATTAATACGACAGCATTTAGTATTTCAACCATGCTCTATACCCATCGGCTGGTTATCCGTTCTTTTGACAAGTTTTCACAGACCAGACCTGCAGGAATCCACTTCAAGCCAAGGATTTAATGAGCATGTTTTCTACAGAGTAACGATTCCTGTGCGTAAAGTCGCGATGAGAAAACTGTATGCTATGCACGCCTACATGCACTGTCCATAGCGGAACTCACGTTCCGATGACTACCTAGGGGCTGGGTCCAGCTACTGTTGGCAGGTGGGGGCGATGTCGGGGGTTCGGGGAGTTCTGCAAGGACACAAGCAGATCACCCTGACCAGACGGAAAGGAAAATCAACACTTGAAAACGTATTTGTCAAACCACAGAAGCTGATACCAGCGACAGAATGGTAGAATTACAGTGGTTTCAGTGAACAGGCAAAGGATCGCCGACCAATGATGCAGCATATCAAGGAAAATCCAGCAAAGAGGAATGTCCGTGATTTAACTGTAGACAACCAAAGTGGATATGTGGTTTTTGTGTGGACGCAAGGAACAGCAGGAACAAAGGCGAAACCATTGCGAAGCGTCGCTCTGAAATGGAATGTCAAACAGAAAAACAGCCTGCTTCTTCTGTTCATGAAAGACCGACTACAAAGACAAGAACACATCATGATGAATTTCAGACCCTCACAGTCTAATATTCAGACTTCAGTATATGAATCAACAAGCCAAACAAGCAGCGTCCAGCAGCTAAGTCCGACGTTTCAAGTCCAAAAGTGGAACGCCGAGGCAATACCGTTCAAGAAAACTCGTTCAAAAAGCCAGCAACTTCAACCACTACAGCAGAGAGAACTTCACAACGTCCAATCGTGCCAAAGAACGTCCGTCTACCGTTCAAAGAGTACCACTGCTGGCACGAAGAAGTAGACCACCAATCAAACCAGCCGCCACCAATAAGAAAGTCGGTAAGAAACCATGAAGTTGAAAACCCTAGTGATTGGGTGGTTCTCGGATTGGCCTCGATGGTCTTCTTCACTCGCTCTGTTTGTTGCCATTTATATTTCAGATGAACAGGACAGCGAATTTCCGGGTCATTCATTATGGAGGTGTGAATGACTCCGCAGAAGTGCTGGGCCATGCTAAGTCGGGCAGTAGAGATACGCCAAAGAATATGGCGTTGAAGAATATGTCAACATACTCTTTACAGGATATACAGGTGCGGAAATTCGGGCGGTACTGTGGAAGATGTTATGCAGTCCTGAACTTTCGGTCTTCCCACCTAATTCATTGAGTACATGAAGAACCATTAAGCGCGGTGTGAAAGTATTTCAAGTGAATTATTAGCCGCCAGCAGCGAAAGTGGCTCAGCGTAGTATTTAGAATCGGCTATCCAGTCCTACAATTATGGTGGTGGTTTTTCAGGGTATGTGGCTAATCGGGAAATAAATGATACCTTTGAATCCGGCTCAAAGTTTCTCAAAAAGAGTATTCAGGTGGCGAAAAGTGTCTTACCCCAATCCCATAGCCATACCTATCACGAAGGCGCTACATAACTATGGCAATATGTTTTATGCGTGCAACTGGTAACGCAGTATCTTGTCACAAACAGAGTTTGATGATGATACGGTATGTTTCACGCGCTCACTCATGGACGAAGCACTGAACATGGAGGGCTGGCGATACGTTTACGGTGGAGCCTCTCGACTCGACTTTCATGATCGTAGCGGACTGACACGACGGGCGTATGCAGCTGGAATTAACCTACCACATGAACCGCACAACAGCAACATGACGGACGTTGCATGTCCCACTCATGGACGCATTGCTGGCGATTTGTGCTTTTCATTCTACCTATAACGCTGGCTCTATATTACTCGCGTTGATATACCTCGCAATAACCGTGCGTTTCATGCAGGCGACCCAATCGGTTATGTCGTGACTTAAGCTCTCACTGGCAACAGGCATTTAGTGGGAGCAGGACGAATCAAACAATAAATGAGAAAGGAAGACGGTCGATGATGAATTTAGAAAAACTCGTAATGAAAGTTGGGAAACAGATACCATGAAAAGTAGTGAAACCCTCAGTTCACTATAAGGTCATCCTCATAAAAAGGTTGTGATTGCCTTGTGGTACTTTTTAGGGCTCAGTTCTAGCTTTGCGATATTCAAGCACTTTGGACAGCTATAGATACTCATACTATTCACTGAAACAACTATCGCTAGAGTAGACATACGTTTTCGGATACTCATCATGTAGAAAATTTTGTAGAGAACTGCGAAAGTCTATCTATTCATGGGAGCAATCCGATAAGTCCATTGACAATCGAATGGAAAGTCTAAAAAGGCTATCTTGACAGATGCGAACTTCAAGTCTCAATGTTGATACAGTACGCAAAAGATATTCGTATCGTCTTCTCTCTGTAAGAGGATTTCAGATATGGACGGCAAGAGCCAAACCTGCGCAGACAATGCAGAGCGAATGTGTAACCTACAGTGTAGATTTCTCCGGTGGCTCATTGCAGAGGTGAGCAGATACAAAGTTACCGTCCACTCTGCTGGGTATAGTGAGCGTCTGCGTAGATGGTTCTGGGAAATATGGTACTGGTTGCAAGAACTGACCACGTACCAACATACCTATAGAAATCAAGTTACAAACCCGAGCCATTGAAAGTGAGACGGTTGATTCCATTACAACCAATGAAATCACGAGTTTTAACGACGTTCTTCAAGTTTATCCCCACAGCAAAGCACAGCCAGTGAATCCTTTCCTACGGTGTATCGACGGGATATTAAACCAACCCAGTCGAAAAGTGCCAGTCAATCTCTTTCAAGAACTGGTAAATCCTATTCACAATCGTAAGGATAACTCAAGCTCACGGTATCGCTGACAGCGGAGTATATCGACCAGCAGACCAAAAGCAACGCAGGTAACCTCTCACCCGGATTTGCACTTGAAAAGAACGGGAGCACTGGAAGATTATAGAGTAACAACAAAATATTGGTGTTATTATTACAGCTATTTTGGTAATCACGTACTTTCTCGAGGCATTGACGACTTTCCCTACAAAATATGCTCATGTACGTATATTATTTAAGTATCTCATTTGGGAAAAGGAGTTAATAAATACATGGCAAGGCATTCTAAATAAACCGTCAATTTGATAGTGAACAAACACGATGTCCTTTTAGGAGGGCTTCTAGTGTACCGTTTAAAATACGTGTATCATGTGATTTCCCAAAGTATCCAGAGTACAGTATCTCTAGTGCTTTTGTATAATTTGAGTGAGCTATGAGGAGCAGTATCCCAGCGTGATGCAGCTATTTATCACTGGGATTTTTATGCCCTTTGCTGAATGGAGTGAAAATCACATGAAAATTATTAATATTGGAGTTTGTAGCTCACAAGCTGATGCAGTGAAAAACTACCTGTAACAGAAAGCTCATTATTATATAACAGTGAGCGATTACAGAATTAGGAAGCGTGGACAAAGGTACAACGAGGACGGATAATACGCTTTAGAACGTCAGGAGGTGAATTACAATTCAGACAGTAGTCAACATCTTTTCAGTGGGAAATACGAAGGTGAATCATCGACACGTCGCCAGGACATATGGATTTCTTAGGCAGAAGTATATCGTCTTCATTATCAGTTTTGAGATGCGCAATCTACGATTTCTATGCAAAGATAGCGCCAAAGCACAACTCAAGTGATATTATTTCATGCACTTAGGAAAATGGGGATTCTCATACATCAATATCAATAAGACTGACCAAAATGGGAAACGATCTACCAACGGTTTACTGTCAGGATATTAAAGAGAAATCATGCCGAAATTGTAATCAAACATGAAGGTGTGGTGAACTGTATCCTAATATGCGTGTAATGAACTTTTACCGAATCTGGACATGTCGGGATATAGTGAAGAAGGAAATGATACTGAGAGAGAAATATACGTCTGCAAATGGCTGAAGCGAAGAACTCAACAAGAGGAAAGTGAGAAGATTTGTGCAATTGTTCCTGTTCCTGTTTGCAGCACAGCCGGAAGTGCACAATATAGGATTGATTAACCTGATAGAAGTGATTATGCGAATAAATTTTATTCATCATCGCCATCGAGGCGTCAGCCTGAACTTTGCGGAGAAGTTTTCTAAATTGGAGTATTCGGAAAAAGACAGCGTCTGTGCATATATGCTGCTTATAGTGGCGGTACTGCACTAGTGAGATTCGCGGGTAGAATATCGGAAAGGAAAAATAAAAATTACAGGAAATGTATACGGGCCTAACAATGGTGAATTATGGCAAAATCTGATTAAGGCTTATTCCGGGAAATTGTTATTTTCGTGAATGAGTTTTTGAGTTAACAGTGTTCTTGGAGATACAGGAGAAGCTATAGCGAGAGAGAATGGAAAATCCTCTCTCTCTGCTGCAAAACGACTGTTGAACCGAGCAAACCTCAACAAAGGGAAATGTTACTTGATGCACTTCTTTTAGAAATCTCGACAGTGACCCGCTTCTGCGATATTATGGGATTCTATGACACATGAAATCATCACTTTTTCTTAGGAAAGTACAATGGAAGTGACTTGTGTTTCGCCGCAAGAAAAGTATCATGTGAGATAGAAATAAAAAGAGCCACAGTCATTTCGATATGGAAAGACCGTTAGCAGAGTATACCATTCACATCGAAGTTCCACTGAACCTTTCGCTTCCATTGGTCTATTGTAGCACAGCTCATTAGGGAGCGAGTACAGTATGAGAGCTCGGTTTGACACTTTTAAACTCAACGTTTGCAAAATGCAGTTATGAGGGATACGCTATGCGTGAACAAGGATTGTATGGTTGAATGTGACGACTGTAAAATCTGTTTTAAGTATGGCTGCCTATAGCCCTCTGCTGTTAGTACCCAGCAGATTTGATGCTTGCTCCTATTGTATTGAACAAGTCTTAAAAAGTTGGAACAGAATTGTTAGAGCCATATCTAGTTTTCAAAATTTATGCCACAGTATATGAGTCTTTCACGAGCATACAACGATGCTCCTAAATATTGTGAACATCGTAGACACTCAATTGAAAAATAATGAGGCTCTTTAGTGGAGAAACTCGCTTTTGGTGATTCAAGAATATCGTAGTGATTTAACTTTTACAAAATGGACGTAGTTTGTTTAACAGAGTTAAAAGGGTACCACAGTTACTACCGTGGTGAACCTGTTTGCCAGCTCTCATCGTCCAAATAGTCAGAGTGAGATATATGATATGTCACTATAACTTTAGTGTATTTTATGTTGTTATATAAATATGGTTTCTTGTTAAATAAGATGAAATATATATCAAAGATTTGAATTAAAGTGTAAAGGAGGAGATAGTATTATAAACTACAAGTGGATATTGTGTCCTGTATGTGACACGATAAAGATAAGGGAAGATACTAATTATTCTCTATTGTCCGAAATGCAGACAAGAAAATTAATTGAAATAGCAGTTCAAAGTAACTGCGATTACAGAGCCAGACGTACGTCCAGAGCCGATAAAATGAGATTAATACAACTTTATTTTTATCGGCTCTTTCCGTTATGATATGGATCTAATTAGTCTTCGATGTTTTTGCTTCGTTGATACCGCTGGCTAAAAGATTCCATTAAGGATAGTTCTTGTCTGTAAAAGCTATCCATGTATTTCTATCTGTAATCGTCGGGTGCTTTTACCAAGTTATTAGCAGGTAAGAAAAATCTATCAACGGAAACATGAAGCAACGATACAAGGTCATAAAGAACTGCGCTGGGGTGTTGCCCTTTATTTTCGATATTAGTTAGCACTGTGGGTCAATTTCAATCAATGCTCCCACTTGTTCACTGAGTTAAACTCGTTTCCACCGAGCTTTAATGGCTAAACCAAAAGGCTCTAAAATCATATTTATCTTTCTTTTACGTACGTAGACCACCTCTATACATTTTATTGTTCCTACTGAATTAAAAACAGGTATAGAAAACGTGTTATATGGTTTTATAGGTTTATTTAATAAAAAGCCACTAAACGCCAATACCGTTATATGGTAAGTGCTATTTACGCTGTTAAAATATTGTATATTACTTCCAAATGGCGGTTTGTTGGAGGTCAACGCCATGAAGTACATCATATACAATACCCTTACATGGGTTCTTTGTCAAAAAGTCGTCTATCTGCAATAGATAAGTACGTCCACCATCGTGGTTTTATAAATCTATAGATAGAATAACAGAAGCATGTAAACAGAGAAATAAATCTGTTTATATGCTGTTATTCGAACTTTTACAAAGTTTATTTTATCAGTACGTGAAACAACTCTTCACATTGGGACTAAGAGTGAAAAGGAGATAAACGAGCAGCCTACCTTTCCTTCAGGACAGAGCGTGAGGAACATGAAACCATCTCTTTTCAGACCACAGAAAAATCAGTTTGACTATATTCTGTAAACGTGTTATGGAAGATGACGCGAAAGAATATATATGCTTTATCTTTTCGCGACATTGCAAAGCGTGAGGTGTCCTTTTCGGATGTTGGCGATTATCTTTGTTAGCCAGTTTATGACAACAGATAACTATTCAACTGACTTTTCAGATACACCAATGGGCGTCAGTAGGCGTTGAAAAATGATTTGTTGAGTGAAGCATTACGTGAGCTGCCAGATCGATGAAACGTGAAATTCTACCGTTGTTTACTTTGGCGGACATGAGCTGATTCAGAAAATGCAGACCTGTTGAAATTGAACCGTTCTACTGTCTATCGGCATAGAACCAGTGGACTAGCCTTAATTAAAAAGTTTATGGAGGAATTTGAAGAATGAAAACACAATATCCTATGATTCCCTTTCCTCTCATTGTAAAGGCAACAGATGGCGATACCGAAGCGATTAACCAGATTCTACATCATTACAGAGGGTGCATAACGAAGCGTTCCCTACGACTTATGAAAGATGAATATGGCAATCAAAGTATGGTCGTTGATGAAGTCTTACGTAAAGAATGGAAACCAGACTGATTACAAAGATTTTGTCATTTGAAACTTTAGTATCCTCTCCTTTTCGTGGAAGCGTGCTAAACCATTCCACGCTTCCCGAACAGGGAGGTTTGTTATTCCACCAAAGCATATTGAGCTTTCAATGTGTTTTGATAGGCTAACGAGCCATTGTTCTTTGAAAACTGAATAAAAGTAATCGAATACGTTTCGATAAGAAAAGAGCCAACGGAACTAACCGCCATGACCTATCTTATAAAGATAGCGAGCGATTCATGTTAGTGATCCGAGAAGCAATCTTTAGCAGGATTGCCTGCAACGACATTCTTATCGTGATAATGATACTCCCATACAGTCAATAGTCCGAGCGTGATAAAACCGTCGCAGGCAATGAGTATGGCTACATGAGAACCATGCAGGGGTGGAACTCCCGTGAGCTTTGCTAAAGCTGTTCGATTGCTGGTAAAACAACTTTTATGAAATCCAAATAAGTGATTTGGAAAGGAGGATTTTATGAAGCAGACTGATATTCCTATTTGGGAACGTTATACTTAACCATTGAAGAAGCGTCAAAATATTTTCGTATTAGGAAAAACAAGCTACGACGCTTGGCAGAGGAAAATAAAAATGCAAATTGTCTGATTATGAATGGCAATCGTATTCAGATTAAACGAAAACAATTTGAAAAAATTATAGATACATTGGACGCAATCTAGCGTCGCCAAAGGGTCTTGTATATGATAAAATAGTATTAAGTCGTATCAAGGCTCTTTCCATAAAGGAAAGGAGCAAATGCCATGTCAGAAAAAAGACGTGACAATAAAGGTCGAATCTTAAAGACTGGAGAGAGCCAACGAAAAGACGGAAGATACTTTCATACAAATATATAGATTCATTTGGAGAACTGCATTGTTTACTCGTGGAAACTTTGTGGCTACAGACCGAGTACTAGCAGGAAAAGCGTGATTGTATCTCACTTAGAGAGAAAATCGCAGAGTTACAGAAAGACATTCATGATGGTATTGATGTTGTAGGAAAGAAAATGACACTCTGCCAGCTTTACGCAAAACAGAACGCTCAAAGACCAAAGGTTAGAAAAAACACTGAAACTGGACGCAAATATCTTATGGATATTTTGAAGAAAGACAAGTTAGGTGTAAGAAGTATTGACAGTATTAAGCCATCAGACGCTAAAGAATGGGCTATTAGAATGAGTGAAAATGGTTATGCTTATCAAACCATCAATAACTACAAACGTTCTTTAAAGGCTTCATTCTATATTGCTATACAAGATGATTGTGTCCGGAAGAATCCATTTGACTTTCAACTGAAAGCAGTTCTTGATGATGATACTGTCCCTAAGACCGTACTAACAGAAGAACAGGAAGAAAAACTGTTAGCCTTTGCAAAAGCTGATAAAACCTACAGCAAAAATTATGATGAAATTCTGATACTCTTAAAAACAGGTCTTCGTATTTCAGAGTTTGGTGGTTTGACACTTCCAGATTTAGATTTTGAGAATCGTCTTGTCAATATAGACCATCAGCTATTGAGAGATACTGAAATTGGGTACTACATTGAAACACCAAAGACCAAAAGTGGCGAACGTCAAGTTCCTATGGTTGAAGAAGCCTATCAAGCATTTAAGCGAGTGTTAGCGAATCGAAAGAATGATAAGCGTGTTGAGATTGATGGATATAGTGATTTTCTCTTTCTTATTAGAAAGAACTATCCAAAAGTGGCAAGTGATTACAACGGCATGATGAAAGGTCTTGTTAAGAAATACAATAAGTATAACGAGGATAAATTGCCACACATCACTCCACATAGTTTGCGACATACATTCTGTACCAACTATGCAAATGCAGGAATGAATCCAAAGGCATTACAGTACATTATGGGACATGCTAATATAGCCACGACGCTGAACTCATTACGCGATATGCACATTCGATTCTGCGATGGCAGAAATGAAACGCTTGAATAAAGAGAAGCAACAGGGAGTCTTTCTGTTTGCTTAGTAGTACAAAATGAATTTACTACTTATTTACCACTTCTGACAGCTAAGACATGAGGAAATATGCAAGAAACGTGAAGTATCTTTCCTCATTAGTAAAAATACTGAAAGCACATAGAATAAGGCTTTACGAGCATTTAAGAAAAATATAAAAGATAATTAGAAATTTATACTTTGTTTATAAGAAAAAGTAAAAATCCTTGAAACTAAATAAAATAAGGAGTAGAATATGACACATTCAAATTAATGAGAGGAGTAATGTTAATGCTGAATAATATCAATAAATCTTTTAAAAATATTAAAGTTTTTAAAAATATTAGTTTTACACTCAAGAAAATAAAATTTTTTTGCATTTCTTTATCTCTAATGGAGTTGGAAAAACAACTTTAATTAAAATTATATCAGGTCTAATATCAGCTGATTCAGGGAACTGTTTTATTAGATGATAAAAATTTTGATGGATAAAAATCAGCACTATGTTTGATGGGAGTAGAAATCTTTATTGGAATATTTTCAGTGAGAGAAAATTTTTATTATTTCACTGTTCTAAAAAGGAAGGTTTAAAAAAAGAAGTAGATTACTTACTAGATAAGAAATTTCTTTCAAATTGACAATTTGCTAGATAAAAATATGGTGAACTTTCTCTAGGTCAAAAACAAATAGTTGCAGTAATAAATACATTATTAAGTAGTCCTGAGTTAGCTTGTTTTGATGAGCCATCTAATGGACTTGATATCTATTATGAAGAAAAACTAATTCAAATTATTTCTAATTATAAAAAAATGATAGTAATAAAATTATTATTTCATCACATGATATTAATTTTCTTTACAAAGTTGTAGATAACTTTATTGTGATAAACAAGGGTGAAAATAATAGGAGAATTTTCAAAAATAATCTTAGTTTAGAAGAGGTAACAGCTAAATATTTAGAATTGTTGAGGGGAAAAATGAAAAAGTATCTGAATGCTTTTAAAGTCTGAAATAATAACAAATCTAATTATTGCAAAAAAATTATAAATTTAGTTTTTTTAATGGATATAGGAATTTTTATATCCATATTGTCATTTTTTAATTTCTATCTAAATCAGGTTATAAATATACATTATACTATTCTAAAAAATTTTGATTTTAGAGAACTTGTTTTAATAGCTTATATAATGTGGATTATTTCTTCAGCTATCAATACCATTTGTAGTGAGATTAGATCAGAGAATATTCAGGAACTTTTAGAATTAAAATTTATGTCCATACTTCCTTTTCAAATTTTACTATTAGGAAAAAAATATTATCAACTTTACTTATTCAAATATTAGAAATTATAGTAGTTTATTGTTTACAAAAATTTGTTTTTAATTTAAGTATAGGAATAAATTTTTAAAATTATAGGATTATGTTGTTAACATATATGGAATGTATGGATTTTCTTTAGTAGTTGGTTCATTAATTTTAAGTAAAAAGAAAAATAGGACAGTTAAATATGATAATACAAATATTATTATTAGTATTTTCAAATGTTTTTACTATTTCAAATATTGGATTTTTCATATCTTATTCCTTTAGGAATTGGAAACCATCTGATACATCTATCATATTTAAAAGAAGAAATTTTCAAGTTCAAAAATTATTGATTTTTATTTTGTTTGTCTTTCTATGGATAATCATAGGTCAGTATTTATTCAACAAAGCAATTAATTATGTAAAAGAAAAAGGAACATTATCATGTATTAAAATTTAAGTGTATAAAATAATCTTAGTAAAAACTGCACCTTCAATCTTTGGTTTAAGATTTTTGTGCAGTTTATTATTTTATTTTATATCTTTTTATTTTTCAGCTACAAATAGATAATTTTCATGCTTCTTTATATGAGGCATATCTAGTTTTAAAGCATCAGTTGGAAATTCTGTAAGTGATCAGAACGTAAAACTTTCTACGAAGAGTATTTAAAAAGTTCTAAAAACTTTTTATTTGTAATCGATTATATTCTATAGATTCAAGTTTACTTTGACGATAAAATTCTGTAAAGGTCTTATTTTTATATCTTTTTGTCATCAGCAAAAATTTCATCATATTTTAAATCAACTATTTTTCCATTTTCATATATAACTTCTAATCTTGTACTTATTCCACTATCATACGGTTGAGTAATTCCTACATATCTCTTATTAGAAGTTTTTCCTGGACTTCTTTTTGACATTTCTTTAATAAAGGAACAAAAACCATTTCTTGCACTATTAGATGACCCAAATAATGTCTTGTACTCAAAAATCTAATTTTTGATTTTTAAAACTTGCCATTCTAAATAGCTCATTCCATTTATAAGAGTTACTAGAGTATAATCTGTTCTTGGACTTTTAGCTTGGAAGAATCCATAAACCAGAACGACGTTTAGTTTCACCAGCCCATTCAGAAGCATAATATGTTGAGGAGGTCTTTCATTTAGTTCTATATGGACTATTTCTCCATTATTAACTACAACTTCAGCATAAGCTTTACAGCCACCATCAAAAACTTTTGTCCAGCATAATAGTCTCCTACACAATATCCTTTAGGTGTTGTACAGACCAATACATAGCATTAATTTTTTTCTTGACCTTTTTAGTCTTTTGCTAGTTCCATAGCTTCTTTAACTTTAGGATCCATTTCTAAATCTTTAGAAACTCCATTTTTCCATCGTATTTAATAGATTGAGAATGATTTATTAAATCAGCCACAGTTCTTGAGGCTCTGCTGAAGCATCATAATCATAAACTCTACCATTTATAACAATTTCATTTGAATCTTTGTCAATATATTTATAATAATTTGGAGTATAATTTATCTTTTCTGCTTTCTTATTTTTAAATACATAATCATTTAAATTAATTAATGTTTCCATTTATCAATTTGACTTACAGTTGCCCCTGCTACAGCATCAACCTACTGATTGTCTTAGTGTTTACTCTTTTTGTAGTTCCTACTTTAGTCTCTATTTTGTTTGAAGCATTCACTTAGTGTCAACCTTTTTAGCTTCGTCCTTAGTATCTACCTTTTTGCTGTGGCACCTGCTTTAGCATCTACATTAGTAGTAGTATCTGCATTTAATTTTGATGAAAAATACCATTAATAATAAAAACATTACAAGTTTTTCTCTTTTTCATAATTCATCCCCTTCTATTTTAGATTAATGTTGACAATATTCTAACAAATTTTTAAAGTTTGTATACAATAAAAATAAATTATAAAAATAAAATTTTTGTATTAGAATAAAAAGACTGTTGCATTATTTTTACTTTGCAACAGCCTTTTTAGTCATGAAAAATTAGAATTTATTCTTCTAAATTATCTGTTATCACCACAGATTTTATTTTTGTTTTTATCCTCTATTTCTACAATTTTTGTGTCTATTTCAAAATATTTCTTTTAAATTTTTCTTCATTAATAATTTCACTAGTTTTACCAATAATATGCTCATCTTTTCCTATTAACATAGATTTATCTGAAATTCTTAAAAGCATATTCAGGATAGTGAGTATTAAAAATACAAGTAATATTTTTCTTTTTTCACATTGAACAATTGTCCTTAAAATTTAGTTTGATTTTTAAAATCTAAATGAGATTCTGGTTCATCAAGAATTAAAATTTTAGGTTCTCCTACTAAAAGCTCTAGCTAAGAAAACTAGTTGAAGTTGTCCACCACTTAATTCTGAACATTTTCTATCTTTTAAATGTGATATTCCATTTCATCTAAAAACTTTTTCTACTACATCATAATCTGATTTTAGATGGAGTAGAGAAAAATATTTAAATATTTAGCTCTTCCATAATGGAAAGTTCTCTTACAGTATATGAAAAAGAGAATGAATGTGCTTGGGGAACATAAGCTATATCTTTTAAATCTTTTATAGAATCAACTTTTTATTATCAATAAATACTTCACCAGAATTCCATTTTAAAACCCCATTAATACATTTTTAGCAATGTTGTTTTACCAATTCCATTTTGTCCTAAGATTGTGAATATCTCTCCACTCTCAATCTTTAAATTTATATCTTTTAAAATAGGATTTCCATCAGTATATGAAAAAGTTTCATTTTTATCTCTAAATTCATTTTACCAACTCCTATATTTTTAAAGATTATAATAAAAATGGAGCTCCTATTAAGGAAGTCAATATTCAATAGATTTCACTGGAGGTTGCTGTCCTTGCAATTCCATCTATGATTAACATAAAAATTGCTCCCATAATACGAAGTTGGAATTAATTTTTATATTATCAGCTCCTATATACATACGACATATATGAGGAATTAGTAATCCTACCCATCCAATTATTCCAGTCAATGTTACACAAGTTGCAGTTATTATTGTTACTGCAATAATAATAATAGCTCTAATATAAACTGGATTCATACCCTAATGCTTTAACTTCTTCATCACCAGAGATAAGATATTTATTCTCCATCTTAAAAAAATATAATATCATAATACCAGATATTATTGGAAATATAGCAATTTTAATATTATTATAAGAAGAACTAGAAAAAGCTTCCCATAAGCCAATATGTTATAGCAGGTAATTTATCATAAGGATCAGCTGTATATTTTACAAGTGAAATTAATGATGAAAACAGAGCAGTTATAACTATACCAGAAAGTATCAGAGAAAGTACAGAACTTTCTCCTCTTACTTTGATAAGCTATAAGTTATAACTACACTTAATATACCAAATAATAAAGCTAAAAATAACAACAAAAAGATTCATTCCAAATAGAAGTATAGCTAAAACAGCCCCAAATGCTGAACCTGAACTTACACTTATTACATCTGGACTAACCAAAGGATTTTGAAATATCCTTGAAAAGCTACTCTGAAATAGAAAGTCCTGCTCCTACTAATATATTCATTATTATTCTAGGTATTCTTAATTCAAAAATTATAGAACTTTCAATTGGATTATTTTTCAACTCCTTTTATACTATCTGATAGAACATCAAAAAACATTTTTGGGAGATATGAAAAATCTTCCTAAAAATATTGAAAAGGAGTATACATAAAATTAGTATAATTATAGAAACGATATTTTTCTATATGTATTCATATCTATTTTTCCTTACTTAAAGATTTAAACCTTTGTTAACTTTTAGAATTCAAAATAAAGTTTAATTGTTCATCAGAAAGTTTATAATTAAAGAAGTTTAAATAAAAATCTTTAATATCCTTTTCTCATATTATAATCATTAAAAAGTTCAGGATTTGCTACTTTTTGCTATCCATTTTATCATAAGTGGAGTTTCTGCTGAAGGAGCATCCCATCTATAAATACCTATTGAGCTTTAAATACTTTTTGTTTTTAACTGCACTAATTTTTGACCAATCTTGACCTTCAAATTTGTTATTATAGATATCTTCAGGTAAAATTTTATCAAAAGTTACTTAAAAATAATAATATCAGATTCCATTTTATAACTTCTTCCATAGTAACTTTTTGACCAAGTTCCAGTAGTAACATCTTTTTGCAACATTTACTCCACCTGCCATATCAATCATAATGTTATTAACTGATTTCCACTAGCTACAGTTAATTGAGAGTCTCTAAGATAAAGAATCTTTTTGTATTTGCTAATTTTTTAGTTTTTGAAGCAAAATACTTATTAGTATCTTTATGATAATTAATTAATTTTTGAGCTTTTTCTTGTTTATTAAAAATATCTCCAAGTAATTTTATACCTTGTTGAACATCTTCCAATGTCCCATATTTTATTGCTACAGTAGGTTTTTTAATTTAGTAAGTTTTTCTATTGCATCATTTTGATAATCCCATACTACAACAAGATCAGGTTTTTAAAAGAGCTAATTTTCATAATTTATATTAAAATTATTATCCACAAATACTGAATTTACATTTTTCATATTAGGTGCTAAGTCTTTTTAATATACTTATTTCATAAGATTTTTAGCTGAAGGATGCATACCAACTATTTTTAGAAGCATCTCCATCTACAGCATAAGCTAAAGAAGCCCAAGGAATAGGAACAATAGCAATTCTACTAGGATTGTCTCAATTGTAACGTTTTTCCTGTTAAATCTGTAACAGTTTTTGCACTGATATTTGCAAACAAAAATAAAAATAAAATAACCATTGAACTAAAAATCATAAAATCACACTCTATTATTAATTAAATAAATTTTTTAAAAATATTCATAGCTCCACAATACTCATAATCTAAATCCAAATATAGTCTGGTACTATATCCATAATGAAGTAAAGGAATAAAAAGTAAGTTCTTCATTTACTAAATTTTATATACAGGATCTGATACTAAAATATCAGGTTTATATTCTTTATTTTTCTTTTAAATCTTCTTCTGTCTTTACAATATTTAAAAATTCTAAATATTCAATAAGTTTTCTACTTTCTTTTATAAATGAAAGTGCTAAGACATATCAAATGAGAAGTCTTTTTCTAAAGAGTCAGCATATTTATCGCCATAAATGGAGAGGCAATAACCATAACTTTTCTATCATCTAACTTCTCTCTTTTTCAAGTACTCAAAAAGAATTATCTGTCTTATAAAAATGTTTTTAAAACATTTTCTGTATTCTCAATACCATATTTTTGAAACAACATTTATTATTACATAAAGGAATTGAAAAATTCTTTTTCCATGTATTTTGCAAGAGCAAGCCCTTCATAACTTAAAACTAAATTTAATTCAGCTGATGTACTATTTTTATTTTTCTAACGATAAATTATCTGAAAAACAGTTAGGACATTCAAATCTAAATTCTTTATTAAAGAAAATACTTCTTCTAACTTTCTATTTTTCCAAAAAGTTAAAGGGGAGTATCCAATAATATTTACTGTGTTTTTAATTTTCTTATTTTCAAACATAAATTTTTAGCTAAAGCATTTAGTGTTAATGAAACTCCAGAGTAATAGTTTTCAAAAACTATTTGTATTTATGAAAATACAAAAGGAATATCTAGTGTTTCTTCTATATTCTCAACAATAGTCTCTAAATCCATTCCTATTATTTGAGGAACTACTGTTGAAATAATAGCTATAAACTCAATCCTAGTGTTTTGACTTATAATTTCTTTTATATTTTCTTGCAGTCCGTCTATTTTACCAGTAACTATTTCTAACTCATTCAATGATGTAGAATACTGCAAACTACAATCTATATTTTTATTTCATCATAAGCAACAGGTGTTTTACAGCCATGAGGTGAAATTAATATTTTTAAACATTTTCACCATATAAAGTTGAACAAGCACCTGAATAATCAGAAGTTATTAGTGAACTATATACTAATTTCTATTTTTAAATCACTTATTTTTATCTTTTATTTTTGAAGTATTTTTACCTCTTCTTCTAATTCAACTAATAATTTTTCTAATCTTTTTCTGGTGATAATTTTCTCTTTGCATAGTGATCTTTCCAATATTTTCACAATATTCCATAATCATTTTTAATTTTTGTTAAAAATGAAAAATCACTTTACCAATATTAAATCAGCACAAGTTAAATAGATATAATTGATTTTATTTTTCAAAAATTTTCAGAAATTATCTTAACTACATACTTTTCTAATTTTTCTATATGATTAGCTGAAACCATATCTATTTCAGATACAGGAAAAGGTATATACATTTCCTAATTTATTTTTCTTTTATTGCTTTATTGTAAAGAACATTTAAACAACTAGTCGATTAATAGAAATAACTATATTTTTCTGGAATATTGAGCAAAGATTTGAGCATTTTATCATTTTACAACATCTCTCTATATTCATTTCTATTCCTTCATAATAAATATTTTCTTTTAATATTTCAGTCTAAATATTCCATCTCCTCTTCCGATAGTGGAGAAAAATCAATCATCTTGATTATCCAAAATTTTTCTGATAGCTCAAAAATTATTGTATAAATTTGAATTAGGATACATTTCAGCAATAGTTTTTCCATTTAATTCGCTCTTTATTAACTCTTTACTAAAAAGGAATTTCTCCTATAATTTTTGATGGTCATATCTGCAAAAATTTTTAAAATATTTATATTTGAATCATTATTTCGTTGATGTGAATTAAGCCTCCAAATTTTATATTTTTCATTTTTGAAAAATTTTTAACTTTTCATAATATTATTAGTCTGCAAAATTGACATAAATTCAGAAGATGTAACTATATAAATAACATCAGCATATTTTTCCCTCATGGGAACTGTAAATCCTCCACATACGACATCTCCTAGGACATCATATACATAATATCTCTTTCTTCATCAAATACTTCTAAATCTTCAAGTTCTTCCATTGTGGTGATAATTCTCTTCCTGCACAGCCTATTCCTGCTTCATGACCACCAGTTTCAACACTATTCAATTCCGTTAAAACCTTCATAAATTATATCTTCTCTATTTAGATTATCTTTTTAAACTTGAAATAACAGTTGAATTTTCTTTCCCATAAGATTTCTTGTAGAATCTCCTTTGGATCACAAACCTACATGTAAAACTTTTTCCACTTTTTGAAATAATGGCACTCAAATTAGAAGATATTGTAGATTTACCTATTCCACCTTTTTCCATATATTGCTATTTTTAACATATCATCTCCTTACTTTTTGTCTCATTCCAAAGGAATGACAAAAATTTTTATTTTAAATTGAGACAATATCTATGTCTACTGAAAATATTTTCCTTTATAGTCTCTGAAGTTATAATTTTTTTCTATATCTCCAAAATTATTTATCTTACCATTTTTAAGAATAAAATTTTATCACTATAAGAAATGGCAAAATTTAAATCATGGAGGATAGTTATAACTATTAAATTCTGTTCTTTAGTTAAACTTTTTAAAATTTCATTGTTTCTAGTTGAAATTTTTAAATCTAAGCTGCTTATAGGCTCATCAAGAATTAAAATTTCTGGTTCTTGAGTAAGCGTCTCAGCAATTAAACTCTTTGTTTTTCTCCTCCACTTAATTCTGAAAACATAATTAAATAAATATTTTTCTAAATCTGTACTGACCCCAAAAAGTTGGACAAATTAATTTAACTTACTAATAAGGATTGACTTGTAAGAAGCAGGAGTTAATCCTTTTAATTTTTCCTTTATTCTTTTGTTGTTGTAATAATATATAATCTTCTATTGCTTCTTTCAATTCTTCTAATGTCTTGTACTTTTCTTCTTGTTCATAAAACATTTCTGTTTTTAACAACCCAAAGAAACTTTCCATTAATCCATTATCTAAACTATTTCTTTTCTTGACATGCTTTGAGTTATCTTTTCTTTTTCAATCTTTTCTTGATATGAAGAATGTTGATACTGCCATCCTTGGTCACTATGAAATATCAAATTTTCATAACTTTTCATTTTCTTTAAATGCTAAATTTAACATATGATTTATCTGCTCAAGTTAGCTACTTTCAGCGAAATATCATATGAAACTATATATCTTCCATAAGCATCTAATATTGGAGATAAGTATAACTTTTCTCCTCTTAAATTAAATTCTGTTACATCTGTAAACCATTTTTGATTTGGAGCTGTTGCTTTCAAAAATTTCTTTAATATGGTTATCCGCTATCTTTCCTATGACCTTTGTATGAAGAATATTTTCTTTTTACGGATAATACTTTGTAAATTAAATTTTTCATAAGTCTTTGAACTTTTTATGATTAATATTAAAACCTTGATTTTTAATTCCAATGTTACCTCGCGATAACCATACCTTCCTTTTATTCACGTAGTAAATTTCTTTGATTTTTCAATGATATCTTTTATTCTTCTCATCAATATCTTTTTATCAATATAGTAATAATATACTGATCTTGATATTCTAGCAATCTTTAATAGCATTTTGAAAGGATATTTAGCTCTAAGTTCGGCTATTACTCTTACTTTTTCTTCTCTTTTAGCTCCTTTCTTGAACTAGAGCTCTCAATTTTTTAAATATTCATTCTCAGCCTTAAGATACAAATTTTCTTCTTCTAATTGTTTAATTTTCTCTTTTTCAGATAATGTCTTTATCATTTTTCTTAAGTTTAGTCATAGATTTAGGTTTCTTCCTTTTTCTTTTTCTACAACATTATACCCATTTTTAAATTTTTGAAAGCCAATTATGTAAAAATACCAGGAGATACTAAACCAATATCAAGAGCAACAAAATTAACAGACTCATGATTAATTAAAATTCTATTAATTATTTGTAGTTTAAAAATCTTTAGAATAAGCTCTATTTTTATCTTTTCTAAAATATCATATCCATGTTTTTCAATTAAAGCAATTAAATATTTAATATTAGATTCCTGAACATCAAAAAGCTTTTAGCTAAAGAAGGAATAGTTTCCATTTTTCTTCTTTCAAATATTTCAATTTTATTTTCTCTTGTTAATTTACTCAAAAAACTGCACCTCCAATCTTGTGTCCAAGATTTTGGGTGCAGCTCAATCAATCCTTTTAATATTATTTAAGGCAATTTCTTTATCATGTTCGAGTAGATTTAAAAGTTTTATGTGAACCCTTCCTAATCAAAAACTGTATCAAAGACAGTTAAATTACTATCAAAAAGAGCTAGTTATTTGAGGAACATAAGACATAATTTTTAGATTTTTCTTTCAATGATTTCTTATTAAAATTTTTCTCATCTATTAAAATTTCACCTAATTTTAATATACCATTTATACATTTAATTAAAGTAGTTTTTCCAGCTCCATTTGCCCCTAAAACACTTAAAAGAGTCCCAGATTGGACTTCAAATGATATATCATCTAAAAATTTTTATCTTTATAGAAAAATTTAAATTTTTATTTCTAATTTCATTATTATCCTCTTTTTGAATTAATTATCAGGTAGTATATAAAATAGGAATTCAACGAAAGATATTACAATTCCTATTGGGATTATAATAGGAGATAATAAATTTCTGCCTCATAATCTGAGAATACTACCAGCCCCTATGATACCACTTAAAATTAGAGCTATACTTATGGTCATCACCTATCAACATTCTTGAAATATGAGGACAATAATACACAAAAGCAATTATTCCAATAAAACTTACAACTGCTGAAGTAATTAAAGTCACTATATACCTGATATGAATCTGAATTTTTACATCTATTCTCAAAGAGTTGCTGAATCTTCACCAGTTAACAATAAGTTATAAGAATCTCTATTTATAAAAAGTATGGATAATTAATATAAAAATAATATAAAAATTTTATTCCAAGAAACTCCTGAAAGATTGCAAAACTCCAATTAACTATTGAAGATAGTGTGTCTTCATTAGCTGTGAATTGTAAGGCGCATTTTCCCTAAGAGAATAAATAATTAAATGCTATACCAGTTAATATTAAGGTTGATTTATCTCATCTCTCATTATTAGAAATTCGGCACTGACAACGAGCAAATAACTCCAAATGAAAATGCAAAGAAAATTGTTATTAAATCAAAATAAATGAGATTTTCCTGTAAAAGTAGATTGATAGTGCAGCTCCATAGAAGCGTCACTAGAGTATTCCAGTAGTAAATGGACTGAGACATTTTATTTTCAGTAATGCTTGCACTACAGTTCCACAAATTGCTAATAAAAACCAGCAATAGTTGCTAAAATAACTCTGCAAGTCTTAAATCTAAAACTAACCATTTCTCTTGCAGACAAAGCTTCAGTATTATCAAAAGATAAGTTTCAAAGATAGATTACTAAAAACTCTTTTTAATTTATATTCGCTATTCCTTTGAAAATAGACATATAGGAAAACTAGTAATAGTATAAAAAGCAATTAATATTTTAAAAAGTACTATTATATTGATGTATACTATTTATAGAATTCATTAATGCCTCTTTATTTTAACTTGTAAACATGACCTTTTTGGAGTTTTTACACCTTGCATAGCCATCCATTCGTCAAATACTTTATCAGGATTTATATCTTTCATTTCTTCAGGATATAACCATTTGGCTGTATATACAACTCCTATCAATTTTCTAAACCACCACCACAAAAACCTGTTGTCATATACACATTTTTATTTTGTAACAGCTTTTAAATCTTTCCAACCACTTCTATTTACCATTTCATTTGAAATATTTTTCCATTCTTCTAGATGGAGCAGGTAGATACCAGTATTTTATAAGCAGCCCAGAAGTAGTTTTATAATTAAATCTGGATCTTCTAACAATATTTTTCAGGATCAATAGTTTTTCCTTTTATTGTAGGATCATCAAATATACTTACTCCCCAGCTACTCTCATCATTAACCCAACCATCATTTGAAGTTCCTGGAATAGCTGCGTATATGGATCTCCGTATTCCCAATATATAGCTTTTCTTATTTTTACCTTAGCACTCTACTTCATTTAAATTTTTATTATAGAAATCAATCAGTTTTTAGCACCTTTTTCATTACCAAAATCTTTTCCTAATCTTTCAATTTGTTCTGGCATATGAGCATTGTCCCAACCTAGCAACAACTATTACTTTTATTCCTGCTTTTTGATAATTGTTCAATATCTTTTTCATATGAGCTATTTCTTGGGTAATCAAAGCTTCAGGAGCTAATTCAATTATCATAATTTAAATTGTTTTTGCCCTTTTTCCAATGCTATTTTTAGGGTCAAAATCTTCCAATATACTCTATCTTGTGCTGTATTATCATCTACAGAAATTACATTTTTATACTTCCAATCGCTCTAATAAGTTCATTGTTATATCTGCTTGCAACAACCACCTTTGTAAGTGGTTTCTCTAAAACAATTTCTCTACTAACATCATCTTTAAATCTTATTTCAGCAAAACTTAAAGATGATATAAACATAAAATAACATAAATATAGATTTTTCATAAAATATTCCTCCAATTTCAATAAATAAAACTTATTAACAATCCATTGAATTTAAATTTTCTAAACTAATAATCCTATCACAAATCCTATCTGCTAAAAACTTATTATGTGTGACCACAATCATCCCTATGTTTTTCTCCTTTGCTGTAGTGATAAGATTTTTCCATATTTTAACTTGAGTTAATGCATCTAACATTGTAGTAATTTCATCCGCAATTAAATATTTTAGTTTTTAGGCTCTAGTGCTCTAGTGATACAAAACCTTTGAAGTTCTCCTCCACTTAATTCTTGAGGCCACCTTGTCAGCCAATAACTTTGAATTCCCATTTTTCTGCATTGTCTCATTATCACTATCCACCCTCTCATTTAAAATTTTATCCATTTTCCATTTAGGATTAGTTGCTTTTTCTGGATGTTGATAAATAAGCTGAACAGAGCAATACCCTCTTCTTCAATTCCTTACCATCTACTAGTATAGTTCCTTTTACTTGGTTTAAGTATTCCCTGCCATTATTTTTGCTAGTGTACTTTTTCCACAACCTGAAGAACCAAAAAATTCCTACTATTTCACCAGCTTTTATATTTAAACTAATATCATTAAGAATAGGCATTCCTTTTTAAATAATTAAATGAAACATTTTTATTTCTAACATTTTTACACCTCATTCTATTAACTATCCTTTTTATTCTAAAATTGGTAGTTCTAAATTTCAACTTTTTACATTGTAGTCTAATATCCTCTATATCTGTTTCTTCAAAATCATTTTGAGGTAAAGCTTTCCAAAAGGCTTTTGTTAACGGATGTCTAATATATTTTTCTCCTTTTAGAAAAATCTTTTGTATTTAAAGTTTCTAAAATGTGTCCTCCATAGAAAATAGACATCTATCTGCAATATTACAAACTAAATCTATATCATGACTAATTAGTAGAATTCCTTTTCCATCATTTGCCATATTTCTAAAAATGGTTTTAAAACCTCAATAGCCAAATCTAGACTTAATCCAGGGAGTTGGTTCATCTGCAATTATTAAATCTGCTTTTTGATAAAATTGTATTTTGCAATTAATACACGCCTCGCCATACCACTCCAGACAATTGAAAAGGGATATTTACCTAAATCAGCCTTAGTAAAAGCCTAGTGTATCCATAACTTTAAAAATCTTGCTGATTTATATCTTTTCTCATAAGTTGATCTTCTATAGTCATTAAAGGATCTAAATAAGCGATAGATTGTGGAACAAAAAGTAATTTCTTTTTCCTCGTAATTGAGATAATCTATCTTTCATCAACTATTTCATTTTTAAATTTAATTTCAGCAGATACCACTGCATTTTTAGGTAAAATTCTAGAATAGCATGTGCCATAAGACTTTTGCCACTTCCAGATGAACCTGCAATTACTAGTATTTCTCTTTTTTATAGTCACATTTAAATCAAATACCATTTGATGTAACTTTTGGTTTAATAATTTATCATACATATTAAAACCTATATTTAAATTTTTACTTCTAAAAATATTCATAACATTACTCCTGTCCTGTATTAGGATTAATAATTTTTTCTAAATTATGTCCTATTGCATCAAAAGCAAATACCATAAGCATAAGAGCTAAACCTGGAAAAAAAGCTAACCACCAATATCCAGAAGTAATATATCTCATTGATTCTGACAAAATAACTCCTATAGCTGGTTCTTCTGGTGGCAATCCAAATCCTAGAAATGTGATTCCTGCTTCATGTAGTATTGCATGAGGAAATAATAGTACTACTCCTACAATGAATTGAGGGATAATATGTGGTAAAATATGTTTAGAGGCTATTTTAACATTGCTAGTTCCCTAACTTCTTAGCTATTACTATATATGGCTCCCCTTTAATAGATAAAAATTTCTGCTCTTATAATTCTTGATAGGGTTGTCCAGTGAGTTAATGCTACACCTACTAATATTCCTACTGTTCCTTTACCTGTTAAAATAGAGATTAATACCAATAGTATAAGATGAGGCATACCTTTGAAATAAATCAATAAAGCTATAATTTATCAATCCAAATATAGCTATATGCCGAACCAATTATTACTGCAAATACACAGCTAACAAGTGATGCAACTACCCCTATAATCAAGCTAGTACTAAGCCCTTTTATAGTCCTTGTTAACATATCTCTTCCCATCCAATCAGTTCCAAATATATGTTTTAAACTAGGGAGGATTATTCCGAACAGTGAAGTCTACTCCATAGCTATTTTTATCCATAAATCCTCCCATATTAAAATAATTAAAAGAAAAACTACTGATACTACTAAATATAGTAAAGTTTTTGCCTTAAATTTAATTTCTTATAATTAGATTTTTTTGGAGTAAAAGCATTATCTATCATTATACATTCCCTCCTTATTCTAGGATCTATAATAGGATACAGAATGTTTGCACATAAATTTCTACAAATACAAATATTGCAGATACTAAAGTTATTGCAAGGAGTAAAGGCATGTCTCCTTTTACTCCAGCAATTTTTAGTTATATTTCCTAAAGCCTGCATATGAGAACACATTTTCAACAAGCACTAGAACCTCCAAAAAGTTCGCTAATAGATGCAAATTGGATAGTTACTGCTGGTAAAGTATATTTCTAATACCATGTTTTCTAATAAATTCCCTATAGCTTTTCTCCATTTACTTTTAGAATATAAAAAAATATTCACTATTTAAAAACATCTATAAGCTTTTTCTCTTGTATGTAATGCAATTTTTGATATTCTAAAATACTTAATGTCATAGCTGGTGAGATCATATGATGAATTCTATCCCATAGTGATATGTCTTTCTCTATACACCAATAGGGTGCAGACATTCCTACAGGAAACCAACCCTAATTTAACTGCAAAAACATCAACATAAGAATAGCAAACCAAAAAAAGTAGGCATTGATGCAAATAGGTATGATATTTTTGTATTATTTGGTCTATGATTCTTCCATGATAGGCTGCAGCAACTATTCCTAAGATAAAACCTATTATCCCTGATAGAAAGCCATGAAGTTAACATAAGCATAAAAGTATTACTAGCAGCTTTAGAAATCAATTCAGATACTGGTTTGTTATATATAAAAGAATCTCCCATATTTCCAGTTAGTGCTCCTTTTACCCAATTAAAAATATTGAACTATTGAAGGCTGATCTAAACCCCCATACTTTAACTAAATAGTCATATTGTTCTTGTGTAACATTACTATCAGCTCCTAAATAACTAGAAACAGGATCTATTGGTGTTAACTTCATCAACAAGAAAGTTATAATAGAAATAGCAAATAACAAAAAGAACAGCTTAGCTATTTGCCATATAATTTTTCATCTATACATCCTCCTTTATTTTTACAATTATTTTTAAAATCCCATTCTTCTATATTTTGCCATAAGTGATAAATCTCTAGCATGAGTGTGCAATTTTTGTCTTCCTAAATCTAAACCATCTCTTACAAAATATAAATGTTCCAAATAACAAATTGTACAGTATGGAGCATCTCCTAATACACTTCCTCCTTCTTTTCCATCCCATAGAGCCTTTTTGCCAATTTTTATAGTAACTTTTTCATCTGTTGCTAAATAGGCAGCTCTAATATGTTCATCAACAATAGGGTTATTTTCTCTTACAATATTAGACCAAGGTCCACCTATTCTTTCACTAAAATAAAATCTTGCAACAACTTCTGGTGTATATTGTCCTCCACCAATTACACAGGCATCTGAAGATTGTCTTTTTCCATTTCTGTCCAATCTGAACCTTCAGGAATAACATTAATACCAATTTTTACATTGAACTGCAAAAAGCTTCTGCACAAGATTGTCTAGTATCATCTGAAGCTGGATAAAGTAATCTGAAATTCTGCTTTAACTCCATCTTTTTCACGAATACCATCATCTTTCATTTTCCAACCTGCTTTTATCCAATATTTTCATTAGCTTTTTGCTATATCACCATTTTTAAATTCTTTTTCTTATTTCATCTTTAATTCCCCAAGGTAATGAATCAAAGAAATCAAAAATAACTTCTCCATATCCATAAAGAACATTTTCAATAATTTCTTGCCTATCTACTCCATAATTTATGGCCTTACGAATTGCTATATCTGATGTCACATCATTTCCCATAGGATTACCTTTTTCAGTAAGTTTTTCTGATTTTTTTAATTGTAGGCATAGAGATAGCCCTAAAATCCATTGTTTTTAGTGGCTAAAATACTATAATTTTTCAATTTTTCTTGAGCCATAGCTTCACTTACATTTACAATATCTATGTCTCCTGCTTTTATTGATGCTAAGGCTGTATCCGGAGTCATTGTTACTAAGGTTAATCTTTTAAATTTAGGGTTTTGTTCCCATAATATTCTTCATTTCTATCTAAAAATAAGTTGTTGACCTTGAGTATAACTCACAACTTTATATGGTCCTGAACCTATAGGATTTGAGCTATATGTATTAGTATCTTTATATGCATGTTCTGCAACAATACCTAAATTAGCTGCATTATAAATAAAAGTTGAAGATGGAGCAGAGAAAAGTAAATTTAACAGTTTTGTCATCTAATGCTTCAGCTTTTTCTAACAATTTAAAATCAAAAAGTAGTTCCTATTTCTTTAGTCTTATTAAATGTAAAGCTACATCTTTTGCTGTTAATTTTTTTGACCATCACTAAATTTTACATCTTCTCTTATTTTAAAAAATCCAAGTTTTACCATCTTCACTGACTTCATAATTTTCAGCAAGATCTTTAATAATATTATTTTCAAAAATCAAAATCTAGTAGTTTAGATTGTATCAAAGTTACACCATAATTTCCCCAGCCTTTACAAGGATCAAATCCCTTTTCTAACATAGACTGACCTACTCCTACTATAATTTCTTCTTTATTTTCTAATCTTTCAATTTTACTTGCTTCTTTAATTTCAGATGAATTTTTTTCTCACAACCTAAAAACTAAACATCAGAGTTACAGCTACCACAGAAATACCAATTTTTAGAATCTTTTTCATTTTTACTTCCTCCTTGTACTGATTTAAAATAAAAAGCTATGCATCGTAAAAAGCATAGCTATTGCATACTAAGAGCTTTACTTTTATCTTTTCCACGAGATAGAGTAATTCAATTATGCAGGTCTTCTGACTTATGATTTATATTTCTTTACCTTCCCAGATAAAAATTCCAGTGGTATAAAACAAGAAAAAAACTCAATTACAGCGACGGCCTCGTTTCGGTATTTCACCGAATTCCCTCTTAGCCTTAAAAAATAAGGAACATAATTGACATCATATTAAATTTTTTTAACTTAAAATTTAGTATTTTAATATTATATTTTAATAAATAATATATGATATTGTAACAGAAAATTATAGTTTTTACAAGTTAAAATAGTTTTTTTAACAAAAATGATATCAATAGAATTTTATTTCTATCAATATCATTTCTCAAAAACTAGTTGTCAAAACTAATAAAGTTTAAAATTGTAACTTCATTTATTTTTTTCAAAAGTAGATTTTATAAATAGTTCTTCTAATTGTTTATCATCAACAGTATTAGAGCTTCAGTCATTAGACATTGTCCTTTATTTGTTTTAGGAAAAGGAATAACATCTCTTATAGATTCTTCTTTTAACATAACCATAAGCCATCTATCTATACCAAATGCTAGTCCACCATGAGGAGGTGCACCATATTTGAAAGGCATCAATAAAGAAACCAAACTTAGCTTTTTGCTTCTTCTTGAGAAAGTCCTAGTCTATCAAATACCATAGATTGAATTTTGGATTGAATATTCTTATAGAACCTCCACCTATTTCAGAACCATTTAAAAACTAAGTCATAAGTATTAGTTCTAATATCTTCTGTTTGTCCTGCTAAGAATTTATCTAAGTCCTCAGCTTTTTATAGAAGTGAATGGGTGATGTTCAGCCTTATACCTTTGTTCTTCTTCATCATAATCAAACATTGGAAGTCAACAACCCATAAGAATTTAAAATCATCTTTATTTATTAAATCTAAGTCTTTACCTATTCTTAATCTCAATGCACCTAGAGCTGTAGCAACAACTTTTTTTCTTATCAGCAACAATAAAAGATTACATCTCCTGTTTTAGCTTCAGTTTTTTTCAATTATTGCTTTCATTTCATCTTCAGTTAAAAACTTAGCGATAGGAGAACTGATTCCATCAGCTCCTAATTTTTATATGCAAGTCCTTTTGCACCAAAATATGTTTTTACATATTCTTCATACTCAGAAATAATTTTTCTTGAGAATTTTTTTCATTTGCAGAAGGGTGCAATAATAGCTTTTAACAAGTCCACCATTTTGAACAGTAGAGCTAAAAAGCATTAAAGATGAATTTTAACTATATCAGATAAATCTTTTAATTCAACTGCAAATCTTAAGTCAGGTTTATCAGAACCAAATCTATCCATAGCTTCAGCATAAGGCATTCTTTGGAAAGTATAGTTAGCTTCTTCACCTGTTACATTTTTAAATACATATTTTGCTAAACCTTCTATTTCATTCATAACATCTTCTTTTTCCACAAAAGACATTTCAATATCAAGTTGTGTAAATTCAGGTTGTCTGTCTGCTCTTAAAGTCTTCATCTCTGAAAACATTTAGCAATTTGAAATATTTTTCAACTCCACCTATCATTAAAAAGTTGTTTAAAAAGTTGTGGAGATTGAGGTAGAGCATAGAATGTTCCAGGATTTGTTCTACTAGGGACTAGAAAGTCTCTTGCACCTTCAGGAGTAGATTTAGTAAGTATGGAGTGTCAACATCTAAGAAACCAGCTGATCCATATAGTTTCTAATAGACATTATCATTCTATGACGCATTTTTAAATTATTTATCATTTTGTTTCTTCTGATATCAAGATATCTATATGTCAAGTCTCATATTTTCACTTAAATTATCATCTATACCAGAAATTTGAAAGGGTAAAGTATCACAAGCATTTAAAATTTCTATTTCTTTTGCAAATACTTCAATATCTCCTGTTGGAATATTAGGGTTTTTATTAGATCTTTCCTTTACTTCACCAACAACTCTTATTACAGATTCAGATTTTAATTTTTGTACTTCTTCTAAAACCTTTTTCAGATAAAAGTTCATTGTTGAAAAACTATTTGAGTTTTTCCTTCTCTGTCTCTTAAAGTCAATGAAAAGTAAGACTAGTACTAACATTTCTTTTTAGTATCCACCCAACCAGATAAGGTTACAGTTTCTCCAATATTTTTTTCTCTTAATTCAGCCAAATTATGTGTTCTGTATATCATTTTTTAAAAACACTCCTCTATTTAATATGATTTATAATTTCTTCAATCTTTTACTTTTTTTGTTCTCTTGTAGAAAAATCTTTTAATAGAACTATACCTTTATTAAGTTCGTCTTCTCCAAGAATAATACAGTATCTAGTTTCTAATTTATCAGCTTTTTCATATGAGATTTCATTCCTTTTAGAGAATAATCTACATAGACTTTAAATCATTTTCTTTTTCTCAATGAGTCAGCAATTTTTCATAGCAGTTTCGATTGTATCATCACCTAACCAAGCAATATACACATCAGGAATATCTCTTTAGGGATAATTATCTCCTATAAGCATCATAACTCTTTCAACTCCAGCTGCAAAACCAAACAGCTAGGGATATCTTTATCTCCTAATTCTTTTAGAAGATTATCATATCTTCCACCACCTAGAACTAGTTCCTTGAGAACCAAGTTTATTAGTTACAATTTCAAAAACTGTACTTGAATAATAGTCAAGTCCTCTAACAAGAGTTGGATCTTCTGTAATTTTTACTCCAAAAGATAGTTAAATATTTTTAACTTCTTCATAGTGCTTTTCTTTCATCTTCAAAAAGATAATCTATTATGCTTGAGTGCAGATTTATAGAAATCTTTTATCTCCGTCAACTTTACAATCTAAAAAGTCTTAAAGGATTTTCTATTTATTCTATCTTTACATCTCACACATATCATCTAAGTGAGATTGAAAAGTGTTCAACTAATTTTTCTCTATAAATAGTACGAGAACCTTTTTGAACCTACTGAATTTATCTTTAACTTCTAAATCAGTTATACCTAATTTTAGTAAGTAGATTATATCCCATAGCAATAACTTCAGCATCTAGTATAGGAGATTTTTCACCAAAAACTTCTACTCCTATTTGATTGAAATTCTCTTTGTCTACCAGCTTGAGGTCTTTCATATCTAAACATAGAACCATTATAGTAGAATCTACTAACATCTTCTTTTAGCATAGATAGAGTTTTCAAGATAACATCTAACCATTGATGCAGTATTTTCAGGTCTTAAAGTTATAGATCTATCTCCTTTGTCTTTAAAAAGTGTACATTTCTTTTTCAACAACATCTGTTGCTTCACCCTATACCTCTTTTAAATAGATCAGTTTCTTCAAAAATTGGAGTTTTTAGCAAATTTATATCCGTAATTTTCAAACATTTCTTGAGTTACATTTAGAAATATAAATATATTTTACTGCATCTTCACCAATTATATCTTTTGTTCCTTTAGGTTTTCTTATTAATTCCATAGTTTTCCTCCTATTCATTCCATAACTTTGTTTAATTTTTTTCTGCTATCATTTTTTCATTTTTATTATTACCAGGTTTTATAGTACTTTTTCTTTTTATTCATATATTTTTGTTTAACAAAATTATCACTGTAGCTATGAGGATATTTATATCCCACATTGTCATGGCAAATATTAATTGGGACTTCCTGTAGTTCATCCTTTTTTTAATATCAGCTAAATGCTCCATCTATTGCTTCATAGACTGAATTTGATTTAGATGAAATTGCAAGATATACAGTAGCATGAGCAAAGTATTATCCTAACTTCAGGCATACCTATTTCTTTTCACAGGCATTCATAGCTGCATTTGCAATTAAAAGTGCTTCTGGGATTTGCCATTCCTATATCTTCACTAGCTTCAATAAATAGTCTTCTTGCCATATATTTTGGATCTTCTCCACCATCTAAAAGTCTTGCAAGTCAACATACTGCTGCATCAGGTCACTTCCTCACAGATTTTATAAAGGCTGAAATCATATCATATTTATCTTGCTTTTGTCAAAAAGAAACTTGTCTTTCCTTTAAAAAAATAGAAAAATTTCATCTTCAGTCATTTGAGAATGTATATTATTGTACATCTCAACATAATTTAAAAGCTATTCTTGAATCTCCTTGTGCTATATCAACAATTATTTCTTTTGATTTTATCACTCATACTTATATTTAGAAAAATTTTTAACTCCTTTATCAATTAATTTTGAAATATCTTCATTAGTAAGAGCTTTAAATTCAAAAACCATAACTCTTGAAAGTAAGCATTATTTGATATTATAATAAGGATTTTCTGTTGTTGCACCTATAAGAGTAAGAGTTCCATCTTCAGTATAAGAAAGAAGGGCATCTTGTTGATTTCTTATTAAATCTATGTATTTCATCTAAAAAAAGTATAGTTCTTTTATTGTAAAGTTCTATATTTCTTTTGGCTGTTTCTACCACAGTTCTTATATCTGAAACACTAGCAGTTGTAGCATTTAATTTTTCAAAATTACAGTCCAAAGTATTAGAAATAATTTCTCCTAGACTACTTTTTCCACAACCAGGAGGTCCATAAAAAAATAGAATTAGAAAGAGCAGAATTTAAAAATCAGTCTTCTAATAACTCCATCTTTTCCTAAAAAGTTTTTTTCTTGACCAACGAAAATCATCTAAACTTTTTGGGTCTTAATTTATATGCTAGTGGTTCAACATTTTTATAATTATTTTTGAAATAAAGTTCATAATAGTCACTCAAATATTTTATTTTTGTATTTTACCACAATTTCTAAAAATAATGAAATATGTTGAATGTAATAAAAAGTATTATAATATATTAAATATAAATAAAAATAATATTTTAGGAAGTGAAAAACTATGGATATATTAGAAAAAAATATTAAATAATCCTGAACTAGCAGAAAAAATAAGACTTAAATGTGATATTGAACTATATCCTCAATTTCAAAGATTTAGATGATGATGAGATGGACATATTACTTGGAATATTGAAGGGAAAGCCTTTGGAGCAGATGAAGTGGTAGGAGAATTTGTTTTACTTTCTGATGGGAACTATAGGTTTTAATAGTTCAGAGGGAGAAACAGGACGTATTGCTAGAAAATATGAAAAAGAACTATTTTCTTTATTAGTAAACTGTCCTTGCTTTTTCATGATTTTTAATGCCAGATATTTATAAATGATAAAAGTATTATTAAAAATATGCTGATAAAATTGAAAAAGAATATAGAGAAGAATTTAATGATATTACAGATTATGATTGGGATGAGATTAAAAGAGAAATAGCTAAAGAATTAGATCTTTCAGTAGATGATAATATAGCAGAAAAATACACTGATGAAAATTTTTATGAAGTTGCTACAAGAGAACCACAATATCAAAGCTACATACCATGAAGATGATGGAAGTTTAACTCTTCAGAACCACTTATTTCAAGACCTATGGGAGAATGGATTAGAAAAATATAGGAGAGTGATTAAAATTTTTCTATACAATGGAAAAACTCAAGAGATACATAAAGAAATATTAGATGTAAATATAGATATATTAAAAGATTTTCCTCTACTTTATTGTCTTTCTGAAAATAAAAGAAGACTTTTGTTGTTTTAAGAAAAGGAAGAATTGTAAAAGAGGAAAAATCATATAAAATATTTTTCCCAAACTCAGAAAGTAATGAAACTAATGGGATATATTGTTTAATATGGGGTCGTAGAAACGAAGAAAGTTATGGTATAGAGGAACACCAGTACCAGATGATTTTCTATAAAAGAGATGAAATTTGAAAGCTGATAAACTTTTTTACTGAGTACAGAAGATGAAAAATAGAAGCTTCATTAAAACAATTCAATAAAGGCTTTACAAAAGGTATGGAGAAATTTTCACTATGGAAGAATTATCTATAGCTTTTAGACAAGCTACCTGCTACAGTTTTTAGATGAAATAAAACAAGAAGAGATGCCAAAGACTAGTTACTATTAAAAACTTTTGGTAAATTTATATATAAAAAAAGATAATAAGGCTTATAAACTAGTCAAAGAAGATATTGAATATTATTTTTCAGCTGATAATAAGGCAGAACTTAAAAAGTGAAAGATATTTTTTTCAAATATTGAAATTATAGATTTTATAGAAAAAGCTAAAGAATATACAGTAAGAAACTTCTATAAATTAAAAAAATGATTTGTGGTTAGAAGAAGATGAAAAAGAAGTTACAAAAGATTTTAAGATAGAATGAAATTTACAAGTCTTTATGTCTTTTAGTGAATCAGCTAATTTTTATTTTGATGATGGTGATTTATTTTGGGGACATACTATGAAGTTACTGTTAATCAAAATTTAGAATTTACTGATGCAAATATAGTTGGTTAGAAAATTTAAAATAAAAAAGGAAGTGAAAGATTGAAACAAAATTTTAATGAAAATCAAACAAAACTGGAACTTTTATATGTGTCTGTAGATGATAAGCTGCTTCTATTCGTCTTAACTTTAGCTCTATCAGAAATATGCACCTGTTGAAGATTATAACACAGACTTAGCTATCTTTTATTAAAAATGAATAATCCTACTGAGATGGACTTTCATCTAATGAAGAATATCCAATACTATGTGATATTGAAGATGAAGTTATAGATAGATTAGAAACTTTGAGAAGATATTTGCAGGAACTGTAAAAACACAAGGAAGATTAGAACTTTATACTTTTTACTAAAAATCCTGAAAAAGTGAAGAACTTTGTAAAGAAGCATTAGTAAAAATTTCCAGATTACTTATGGAAATCTTATATAGATGAAGACAAGAATGGGAGTTTTTACTAATTTCTTTTATCCAGATGTATACTCTTATCAAGACTATAATGAATAGATCATGTTATAGAAAATTTATTGACAAATCGAAGATAATCTAGAAAAAGAGACGTGAAAGCAGATCACTGGCTTTATTTTTCAAAACAGAAGAAAAATGCTAATTTAGCTATAAAAACTTGAAGAATTAGGTTATAAAATTCTTTTCAAAGTAAAAATTAGATGATGAAAAGAAATTATCACTTTATCAACTTAATATTTCTAGAATGGATAATGCTATATACAGTCATGTAAATCAAAATTGTATGGGAACTTATAGAAATTGCTGAACTCTTTGAATGGATATTATGATGGTTGGGGGTTGTAATATCAATCAAAATAATATAGTAAAAAGAAACTACACATTGATAGATTTCTTTTTATATCATAAATTATTTTAGATTTTCTTTAACCAAGAAATTAATTTTGCAGCAGTTAGATTCATATTTTTCTAACATTTCTGCACCTTTTCCACTTTGTCCAAATTTATCATAAACACCTAACTTTTTGATTAAAGTAGGGATGAGTTTCTGATAAAGAAATTCAGAAACAGCAGAACCTAATCCACCAATAACTGAATGTTCTTCAGCAGTTATTATAAATTTAGTTTCTTTCAGCTGCTTTTAAAATTGTTTCTCCATCTAATGGTTTTATAGTTCCACAGTTTACAACTCTCACAGAAATGTTTTCTTTAGCTAATTCTATCAGCTGCTTTTAAAGCTATCGTGTTAAAAAGTCCAGTAGAAACTATGTAACATCATTTCTTCTCTTAAAGTGTTAGCTTTATACCAATTTGGAAAATCATAACTATCATCTAAAACAGTTTCAACATCTAATCTTTCAAGTCTTAGATAAAACTGATCTGTTATATTCAGCAGCTTGAACCATTTTAGTTTCAACTGCATCACGAGGACATAAAACAACCATTCCTGGGAATAGCTCTCATAAGAGCGATATCTTCTATTGATTGGTGAGATCTCCATCTTCTCCTACTGAAATTCAGCATGAGTTGGAGCAATTTTAACATTTAATTTTTGATATGCTGCAGTATTTCTAATTTGTTCAAAAGCTCTTCCAGCAGCAAACATAGCGAAAAGTAGATGCAAATGGGATTTTTCCACAAGTATGCAAAAACCAGCAGCTGTACTTCATTAAAGTCAGCTTTCAGCTATTCCAATATTTAAATGTCTTTTTGGAAATTCTTTTTAAAACAAATCAGTTTTGTTGATTTACTTAAATCAGCATCTAAAACAACTATATCATTATTTATTCTTCAAGTTCTACTAAGGCCTCTCCGTAGGCTTGTCTTGTAGACTTCTTACTCATAATTATTCCTCCTAATTTTAGTTTAGCTAATTCAGCTAATGCCTTTTCTAATTCTTCAGCAGTTGGTGCAACTCCATGGAAACCACAAACATTTTTCCATAAAAGATACTCCTTTACCTTTTACAGTTTTTGCAAGAATCATAGTTGGTTTATCTTTACATTTCTTTTAGCTTTTTCTAAAAGCAGAAAGAATTTCTTCAAAATTATGTCCATCTATTTTAATTACATTCCAACCAAAAGCTTCCCATTTTTATCTAATGGTTCAACTCCCATTATCTCAGTAACATTTCCATCAATTTGTAGATTATTACTGTCAAGGAAAAGGCACAAAGATTATCAAGTTTATAGTGAGCAGCAGTCATAGCAGCTTCCCAAATTTGACCTTCTTGAACTTCTCATCTCCTAAAAACGATGTAAGTTCTATAATTTTCATCATATCTTAGCATTTAATGCCATACCATTTGCAACAGATAAACCTTGTCCAAGAGAACCAGTTGAAATCTCAATACCTGGAAGTTTTTCATATCTGGGTGACCTTGAAGTCTACTTCCAAATTTTCTTAAAGTCAATAATTCATCTTTTTGAAAAATATCCTCTTTCAGCTAAAGTTGCATAGATAGCAGAGCAGCATGTCCTTTGAAAGAACAAATCTATCTTCCTTCCATCTTTGGATTAGCAGGGTCTATATTCATTTCAGAAAAAAATATAGAGCAGTTAAAATATCAGTTGCAGATAGAGAACCACCTGGATGTCCTGATTTTTGCTTCAGCAATCATAGAAACAATAGATTTTCTAATCTCTTTAGCCCTTTTCTTTTAGAAAACTAATATCTTTCATTTTTCTCTCTCATTTCCTTATAATTGAAATCTTTAAAACAGATTATTCTTTATATATTCTAACATAAATATATATTAAAGACAAGATTAAAAATAAAATAATGTACATTATTTTAAAATA